>ERZ1740067.419-NODE-419-length-34561-cov-6.687591_pt1 | contig 34561 bp, 26 predicted proteins | sample MGYA00581736_ERZ1740067 | MGnify/ENA primary metagenome ERZ1740067 (study PRJEB43018, sample SAMN04849236) | marine metagenome | isolation source: floating plastic debris | place: Pacific Ocean | collected 2008-08-27 | study: EMG produced TPA metagenomics assembly... | reverse complement strand
GTATAAGGGCCTGGGCACGCCCCAATATTATCATTGTTTAACCCTGTATAGGTAATCACTCCATCATCAATGCGTTCAATCGTCGAGAGAGGGCATAAATTAAAATTCAGTCCCGGATTACAATACGATACATGCGATTCTGGTGCTGATTCTTCAAAACAGGGAAAAGGGTATGGAGGCAATTCCTCCCCTGGGAAGAAATCGGCGTATTCCAGGTAAATGCGCCGCTCCGATACACTGGTGATGTCCACATACCCCAAGACCATCTCGTCCGTACCATCCACCCTTTTGATATTCGCCTCCAATGGGCCGGGCTGTACTTGACTGAACACCTCATCACTCTGTGAGAGCTCCTTCAGGGTCTCATAAAAACCGTATGCCTCCGAACGTTGTACATGCTGTTTCACCAAAATGCTGTACCGATGTGAAGTTACATAATTATCCTTGGAAATAAAGCGTACGATAAAACGATTTACATCATTTGTGGTGTTGTTCAGGATACTGGTCTGTATCACTTCATTGGAATCTATGGTATTGTAGCAAACCTTGTTTTGAACCTCTCTTGGAACCATTTCAATAGTATAAGTGGTTTCAGGACAGTGTTGATAATCTGTTAACTTAAATTCCTGATTAACCCATAAGGGGGCGATGACTTTATACGTCTCTTCGTAACCAAAACTGTAATGCTCAACCACACCATCGGTCGGGGTGCTATTTACATAAATGGCAACGCCATCCACACCATTCTCACTAGTGGTTCGCTCAGCATAAATATCGTCAATTCTTGCTTTGCCTTGCACTTTAACAGGTTGGAAAATATATGCTTTGCCATTTCTCGTTACAATCTCCAATTGATAATCCCTTTCCGTTTGTAACCCAAATGCTTCGTTTGATTCATAGCGACCACCACTGGTACCAGTAAAAGTAAACTCAACACCATTATCATTCATTAATTTGACCTTGACATCGGTTTCAACATTAACAGTATCCCTAAGACAAAGTCCGGGTGTTAGAAAGGGAATCAAGGTAGTATCACGTTCTAAATCAGAACGTATATCACTTCGACTTAAATACAACTCTTGATTTTTGAATTCATAGGTCAATATCGCCTCGACCAACAATAATCCATTGCCTTCACCATTCGTTATTTCTTCAATATCTAAAACTTCTACGCATCCTTGGACAGAAAAAAGACAGGTCCATATGTATAATATCCCCTTCATTCTTCTAACCAAAAATCCGGAACCTGATTGTTTCCCAAAAAGCGGCAATCTCCACAAATACTGGGAACAACAACGTATGTTGTTTCGCCTTCACAACCAATTGGCGAAACCCCTGGGGTATAAAAATCAAAGAAGTTATAAAAATTACCATCAATCCCCTCGATGGCTCCAGGAGGACAACCCTGTATAAGCTGTACCACTGTTCCAAATTCATTGCAGCCCAAAATTCGTTCAGGGACGGACAAAGGATTACAATTAAAAGGATAATCGGGCAATTCCTCATCCGGGAAGAAATCGTCAAAATCAAAGAACAGGCGTTGTTCGGAAACACTGACCGCTTCTACCCATCCCAATACACGTTCTTCAGTTCCATCTTTTCTTGTAATATTCGCAGAGAGTTCCCCAGGTTGAATTTGAGAAAATAAACTCTCTGAGCCTGAAAACTTCCGCAAAGTTTCGTAAAAAGCGTAGGACTCTTGAGATTGTACAAACTGTTTTATTAAAATACTGTAGCGCTGACTGATGATAAAATTGTCCTGACCTATAAAGCGGACCATAAAACGATCCACATTATTGGTCGAATTATTCAGTGTACTCGTTTGAATCACCGTATTGGAATCCACCGAATTATAGCATACCTGATTCTGAATCTCTTTTCTTACAACCTCAAGGGTGTAGGGTGATTCAGGACATAAAGAATAATCTGTAAGCCTAAATTCCTGTGGTACCCACGAGGGTGCTACTACCTTATATGTTTCCACATAGCTATACCGATATTTTTCTGTGGTTCCTTCTGTTGGAGAACTATCTACATAAATGGAGACGCCGTCTACACCGTTTTCACTAACGGTTCTTTCTGCATATATATTATCAATACTGGCTTTGCCTTCTACCTGCACTGATTGGGAGATGTATTCGTTACCATTGTCCAAAACAATTTCCAATTGATACTCCGCACCCATTTGTAGACCAAAGACCTCGTCAGATTGATAAAGACCGTCTCTTGTCTCGGTAAAAGCAAATTCGCGACCATCATTAGCCAAAAGATTTACCGTGGCCCCCGACTCTACATTAACGGTATCCCTGGGCCTCAGCCCTGGTGTAAGAAAGGGAATATAGGTAGTATCCCGTTCTAAATCTGATCTAATATCACTTCTGCTGAGATAGACCAACTGGTTTTTTATTTCATCGGTCAAAATGGCCTCAATAACCAACAAGCTATTGCCTTCATCATTTGTTATTTCTTGTATATCCAAAACATCTACGCACCCTTGAAGAAAAAAAAGACCGGTCCATATGTACAATCTTATATTCATTCTTCAATCCAAAATTCAGGTACTACATTACTACCCAAAGCGGTACAATCACCACACTCGCGTTGTGTTACAAAATAGGGCCCTTGACAAAGTCCAATATTTGAGAAATCATAATAAGCAATATCCTGTAAAGCAATAAGCTCAGTTAGGGATAATGCTCCTCCACATCCTGCAGGACCCGGTGGAACGGGACCGTCCCTTTCGGGGTTTCCCAACCGCGGAGCAATAAATGCACTGCAATTGACGGTGCCAAAATAAGGTGGTAGCGGTTCTCCCAAAAAAAAGTCTTCATAAGAAAAAAACAACCTTTTTTCAGTAACGCTAGCAACATTGAAAAAACCGATGGCCGGAGCGTTTTCATTCTCAACTGCACTAATATTTCCTTCAAGAAAACCTGGTTGAACCTCACTAAATAAATTTTCAATTTGGGAAAACTGCTGAAGTGTACGATAAAACTTGCCCGCCTCAATTGATTGTAAGAATTGTTTCACCAAAATACTGTAACGATGGGACAGTATTGGATTCTGACGATTGATAAATCGAATCAGATTGCCTTGCACTTCATTATCATTCAATACAGTACCATTGGATAAGATAATTTCATTGGAAAATACGGTGTTGAAACAAGTCTGTTCTTCCTGAGTCCTAGGGACTAGTGTAACATCTGGAAACAAAACTTCCAGTACTTCGCCAGTCGAAGGGTCAAATATGGTTTCTATTTGTTCTCTTGTGACTTGAAATTCCAATGGATTCCAATTAGGAGCGATAATTTTATAGGTTTCTTCGTAAGTATATCGGTAATCATTTAAACTTTCTTCCGGATTTGAGCTGTCTACAAATATGGCCATACCCTCTGCTCCATTGTCACTGGTAATCCGCTCGGCATATATATTATCGATAGTGGAACTACCCATCACTCTGTTGGTTTCGGATTGATAAGAGGCACCATTAGAGGTCATAATGGCCAATTGGTATTCAACCCCGATCTGCGCAGCAAATGCACTTTCAGATACATATCTTCCCGGTTCTTGTTCAAAAAACCTAAAACTTTCACCTTGTTCATTATTGACGACGACTTCTGCATTACGCTCCTTATTTGAAGTCCTGTCATTGGCAAAACTTTTCCCTCGGCTCAAAAAGACTTCTTGGTTTTTAAACTCATCTGTAATAGTAGCCTCCACCACAAGAACATCCTCAGCTATAAGATTGGTCTTGAGTTGCGTCTCAATTGGAATTTCTTCGATACAACCGTAAAGCACGAGCAAAAAAATCCATATGTAGGGGAATTTTTTCATTCTTCGATCCAAAATTCCGGTTTAACATTAGTTCCGATTACCGTACAGTCGCCACATGGGGATACTACAAAGGCGAAATCGCTATTGCAAAAAGGGTCTCCTATCAATCTTTTTGAATTATCATCATAATAGACAATTAAATCTTGATCTATCTGCTCTACTACAGATATTGGGCATGGGTCGGCGATATTACCTGGTGGAGGGGGTACATAGCAATAGGATATATGGGTTTCTTTTGCCGAAAGAGGTTCGCACCTAAAAGGAAACGGAGGAAGTGGTTCATTGGGAAATAAGTCCGTGTAATTGAAGAACAATCGTTTTTTAGATACGGAGATAATTTCAAAAAAGCCAATTACGGAGCCGGTCGCTCCATTGGACTCCAGTATATTTCCTTCCAGAAAACCAGGTTGAATCTGTGAAAAAAGGCTGCCCGTCTCACTAAACCTCTTTAGTTGCTCATAAAACGAGTAGGACTCCGGCCCTACCACCTGTTGTTCTACCATTATACTGTATCGATGTGAAATAATAAAATTATCATTATCGATAAAGCGCACCATTTGTTTATTTAGCCCATTAGTCTCTTCAATATTGGAATTGCCTTGGATAATGTCATTGGAAATGTCTGTGCGGTAGCACACCCGTTCTTCCTGTTGTCTTGGCAGTACTTCTAAGTCATAAATGGCCAGAATTCCGTTATTGGGTGCGCAAGGTTGGTAATTCGTAAGACTAAAATCACGTGGAGACCATAGGGGTGCAATAATCTTATAGGTTTCTTCATAACGAAAACGAACATTTCTCGTGTCCCCCAGTACATTCTTGTTGTCCACAAATATTCCAACACCTTCAATCCCGGTATCGGAAACCATGCGCTCCGCATATAGGTTTTGTATTTCTGACACCCCTTGAATCGACATTGATTTCGATTCATAACTCCGGTTGTCAGCAGTACTAATACCCAATTTATAGTTGGTGTCGAGTTCAGCAGCAAATTCATCATCAGATCGATATCGCCCGGGTAAATACTCCGTAAAATTGTACTCGTTTCCCGATTCATCACTAACGAAAACTTTGGCTCCCATCTCATAATTGATAAGATCTCTATTTATGTCTCGATTTGGATTAGGGGTAAAAGGATTATAAATGGAATCTATCTCTAAATCATTAATACTGTCAAGCCTACTTAAAACCACTTCGTGGCGTTGCATCTCATCACTAAGGGTAGCTTCAACGACCAAGATATAAGGTAGGGTACCATCTCCTACCACAAAATCTACCTCTTCAATACAACCTTGAAGCAAAAGCAAAAAAAGAACAAACCATATGTTGTTTACAGGTTTCATTCTTCAATCCAAAATTCGGGTATTACATTAGTTCCTAAAGCCGTGCAATCGCCACAAGGGCTTGGCCAAGTAAAATAAGGGGCAAGCGTGTCCCCGTCTTTTATCCCCGCATAGACTACCCTTTCCGTTTCAATCTGTTCAATTAGCGGCGACACACATTGGCCTTCACAATCGCCTATGGCAAAACATGTATAACCCTCTGGAAACAATCTAGGATTTCCGATGGTTTCGCAATTGAAAGGATATGGCGGCAATGGTTCTTCGGGAAATAAATCCGTATAATTAAAAAACATTCGTTTTTCGCTTATGGAAGCTACTTCAAAATACCCGAGCACCATTTCTTCAGCATCAGACGCAGATAATATATTACCCTCTAAAAAACCGGGTTGTGTTAGTGAAAAAATATCAGGGGTAGATGAAAAATCACCCAATCGTTGATAAAATGAATGAGCGTCTTGCGTTTGGGAATATTGGATAACGTTGATACTATAGCGATGAGAGATAACATAGTTTTCTCCTGATAGGAAATGTAACTGAAAACGGGTATCGGATTCCTCTTTCAAGTCAGCCGAAGAGGATAAAATCAATCGTTGTGATTTTGATGTGCCAAAACAGGTCTGTCTTTCATCTTGCCAACGGGTAATATCAACCACAAAAGCCTCACCAATACAAGGAGTATTCAACTTTACTTGAAATTGAAAGGGTTCCCAACGCGGTGCAATTATCTTGTAGGCCTCATCAAACTCATATCTAAAGAAAGTAGGTTCGGAACTATTTGCCGGAGTATCTAAAAAAATGCCGACCCCTTCTTCCCCATCCTCACTAAAAACTCGTTCAGGAGTTACATCGCCAACTTCAGTATTATTGGGAGTGGTCACTTCCTTTGAAATGTAATTCTTTCCATCGGCCGTTTCGATATGCATTTGATATGATTTCCCAAGTTCCGCCGAGAATTCGATTTGGGATACATATGCCCCAGGTTCCGTTTCGTCAAAAACAAATTCATTTCCTTGGTTGTCAATAACTTGAACAATAGCTCCTACTTCAGGTGACGGTTCTTCGTCTTCAAACGCAAAGACACGGCTTAACTCTATTTTATGTGCTTTGAAAACAGTGGTAATTAAAGCATCAACAACCAAGAGGGTTTCTAAATTTTGTGTTTGCGTTGGAAATTCTTCAACGCAAGAACCAAAAGCCGCAACAATAATAAATATGTGCGGATGTGACTTCATTCTTCTGTCCAAAATTTGGGTACTACATTACTTCCCAAAGCGGTGCAATCACCACAAGCCCTTCGTGCCACAAAATAAGGACCACCCAATATTACTGCTCCAAACGTTTCCCTAACGTATATAAACTCACCACCATCAATGATATTCTTTAAGGGGGAGTTGCCTGCTGGGGTAATAACAGGTGGTGCACTGAGAAAGCTACAGCTTATAAAATAAGGTGGTGGTTCTTCATCGGGGAAAAGATCTTCATAATTGAAAAAAATCCTATTTGTGGATTGACTGACTACTTCAAAATAGCCTAAAACCCTTTCGTCGGGATTTTCAATATTCGAGATATTTCCTTCAATAAAACCTGGTTGCACATCGCTAAAAACGTTATCATCACTGGATAGTTCATTTAAGGCCTCATAAAAGGCATAGCCATCTGACGATTGTACCAATTGATCTACAGAAATAGAATAGCGATGGGAAATAATGGGATCCTCTTTCGAAATAAAACGGACCAATACTTTTTCAACAGTATTTCCGGAAAGTTCAATGTTATCATTTTGTATGATTCGATTTGAAAACTGCGTACCATAACAAACGCGTTCTTCTTGCTCTCGAGGTTCGAGACCGAATGCATAAGGGGGATTTGGGTCAAGCACGACCATATCAAAAGGCGACCACAGGGGGGCAATGATTTGATAGGTCTCCTCGTATTTGTAACGCAATAAAGGTAACTGGCCATCGCTCAATTGGGTATCTAAATAAATAGCAACACCTTCTTCTCCTAAATCATTTGTTATCTGTTCCGCATAAACACGCTGTATTTCCGCGACTCGCTGAAATGATTCTTTTTGGGAACGATAGGTTTGGCCGTCAACCTCTATATTCAACTGATAATCCCGATCTATCCATGCGGCGAAGGGCTCTTGGGAGATATAATACCCTGGGGATGCCTCTGTAAACTGAAATATATTGCGATTATCATCTTCTATGCTGACCGTTGCGTTTTGAACAAAAAATTGGGTACTGTCATTGGCAAAACTCATGCCTCTGCGCAAAAAAACTTCCTGTATTTTATTTTTATCTGTTAGCGTGGCTTCTACGACCAATATATCCTCTGCGTTGAGCGTGGAAACCACACCCGTCTCTATTGGAAATTCTTCAATACAAGCACTTAATACAAATAGAATAGTCCATATGTATCTGCTGAACTTCATTCTTCCGACCAGAAATCCGGCACAATATTGCTCCCCAATTGTGTACAGTCTCCACAAGGGGTTGGCAATGTAAAATATGGACTTATAATATCCTCTTCCTTTTCAGCTGCAAAAACCAACGTACCTGCCAAAAGTTGGTCGATTAATGGAGAGTTACAGTTTCCATCACATAAACCTTCACTGGCGCAATGGTAGGCCTCTGGTATTAGCCTAGGATTCCCAATAGTCTCGCAATTGGTGGCATAAGGGGGTAAAGGTTCTCCTGGAAACAAGTCCTCATAATTGAAATACATGCGTTTCTGACTGACAGAGGCCACTTCAAAAAAGCCCAGTGCTTGTTCTTCGGCATTTGATTCCAAGGCAATGTTTCCTTCTAAAAAACCGGGCTGCACTTGAGAAAAAAGGTTATCAGATGATGAAAAGCTACCTAAACGTTCATAAAAGGAATAGGCATCAGCGGTCTGTGTATACTGCGTGACATTCATACTGTACCTGTGCGATATGATATAGTTATTCCTTGAGATAAAATGCAATTGAAAATTATCTATGTCCGTGCCCACCAAATCAGCAGATGACGCTTGAATCAATCGCTGCGATTTTGAAGAGCCGAAACACGTCTTACGCTCATCTTCCCAAGGTATTATATCTACTACGAAGGGGTCAGGGAAACAGGGTTCATAACGCACTACACGTAGCCGAAAAGGATCCCAGTTGGGGGCAACTATTTTGTAGGTTTCCTCATATTCATAGCGAAAATAAGTCGGTTCTTGCCCATCGGTGGTATTGTCTAGAAGAATAGCAACCCCTTCCTCACCCAAATCATTGGTAATTCGCTCTGCTCTCATATCACCAATGGGAACCACATCAGGAACAGCAACTTCTTGTGAAACATACCTTTTTCCATTGGCGAGGGTGATTTCCAATGTGTAGGATTTACCCGATTCCGCCGCAAAGACCGATTGCGAACGATAGTTGCCCGTCTCAACTTCTTCAAATGGATAAAATGTTCCTTGATCATCAACAATTTGCACTTGTGCTCCGGTCTCGAAAATAGCATCATCCGTTTGCAAAGGGAAAATTCTGGTCAATTGCACCTCATGGTTCTTCAATTCGTCGGTCAATGTCGCATCGACCACCAAAATGTTATCTACGGTAAGATTGGACTCTGTTATTGGTTCAACAGCAACCTCTTCAACGCAAGATATTCCAGTTAACAATAGTGCTAGAGCACTTAAAAATCGAGAGCTTCTTTTTGTGTTCATAATTCATAGCAATTTGAATTTTTAAAACTTAAAATTATATGTAATGGAAGGAATTGGTATTGCAAAGATAGAGCTTTGCAACGCCCGTACTTCACCATTTTCGGTAACAAAGAATACCGAATAGGGGTTATTACGTCCTAGAACGTTATATACCGATATCGTCCAAAAACTTTGGGCCAATTTGTTCTTTTTGTGGTTACCCTCGATATTCAGACCCAAATCCAATCTAAAGAAATCGGGAATGCGGAACTCGTTTCTATCGCTAAAGGCAACGAAATCGGCATTGTTGAACCGGAAGGTCCCTATGGGATAGGTCACCGGCCGGCCTGTCTGGTATACAAAGTTCGCGGAAAAACTATACCGCCTGGTCAATTTGTAATTGGCTATCAAACTGACATCATGGGGCTTATCAAAATTGGAAGGGAAAAAATCGCCACCGTTGATACGTTCTTCACTAAACGGACTATCAAAGCGGTAGAGGGACCTCGCATAGGTATAGCCCAACCAGCCGTTAAGCTTTCCGCGGTTTTTCTTTATCAGGAGCTCTACCCCATAGGCCTGGCCATCACCTTGTATCACCTCAGTCTCTACATTTTCGTTCAGCAGCAGGTTAGCCCCTGTTTTGAAGTCCAATACATTGTCCATCTCTTTGTAGTACCCTTCCAAGCTCACTTCATACATATTGTCGTTGAAGTTCTTGTAGAACCCAAGGGATGCCTGGTAGCCTGTTTGGGGCTCGATGTTCAAATCAGAGAGTTTCCAAGTGTCAATTGGTGATACTGTAGTATTGTTCGTCAGTGTATGAATGAATTGATAGGCATTGTTGAAGCTGGCCTTAACAGAGAAATCGGGCGCCAAAAGATATCGCAATGACACCCTCGCCTCAGGACCTCCGTAAGTTTCGATAACCTCCCCACCTTGATAGCTAATGGTATCTTGAACCGTAGCCTCATTTCGTGGCTGCCCATCGAAATAGGTCCGCTGGGTGCCTGAGCCCAGCGCGGCAAAAAAGGCATAGCGCAGCCCCAGGTCAACACTGAATCTGTCCGTAATATTGATTTCGTCCCCGATAAAGATGGCCCCTTCCACGGCCTGTTCTTCATCAATAAATATGGGGGCGACATCAGATTCGCCACCAACAGGTTCGATGCTACCCGGGTTAACGGAATACAATTTTGCCGATAGCCCGTAATCCAACGAATGGTTATCATTCAACCTAGTATTCAGCTTGTACTTCAACTCGGTTTCATTAATGCTATAGTTCAAATCAAAATCAGTATTGGCCTCGCCATCAAAATCAATCCCGAAACGATAGTCACTGTTCGCTACCATCAAAGCACCAATGGTCTTTTCACTGTGCCTATGGTCCCAACGGATGGATGCCAGACGGTTGGTATAGTTATACAGTGAATCGGATGTAATGCTGAAATCATCCCTACTGAAATAGGCGGTACCCTTGATTTCACTGTTTTCATTGAACCGGTGGTGGTATTTGGCGATAACATCGAAGAACGACGCCTGACTGTTGCTCAGGGATTCATCATCAAGTGAACGCAAAATCCAATCGGCATAGGCCCCCCGTCCCCCAACTACCAATGAAGAAGTGTCTTTCTTAATCGGTACTTCCAAGGCGAGATTTCCGGTAACTGGACCGATGGACCCCTCTCCGGAAAACTTCTCAACATTTCCATTTTTGGTACGGATGTCAAAAACAGAGGCCAAGCGCCCCCCGAACTCAACGGGCATACTTCCTTTATAAATATCTGCCCCTTCAGTGGTAAAAGGATTAAGGGCCTGAAAGATTCCGAAGAAGTGCGTGGGATTATATATTACGGCATCATCGAGTAGTACCAGGTTCTGGTCCGTCTTTCCTCCACGTACATTTAGACCTGTAGCTCCCTCGCCGGCAGATGATATTCCAGGAAGTGCCTTTGCTACTTGTAACAAATCTCGCTCTCCAAGCACCAGGGGAATGTTCTTGGATTCCTCGAGGTCTATGGTCTCGGTTCCGGTGCTGGTCTCCTGTACATTACTTATGGCGTCAGCTTCGACGGTAACTTCTTCCAACTGTTGTAGCCCCTCTTCCATAGCCAGGTTTAAGGTGCCATCGTTGTACATAATGACCTCACGGTCCATATTTTCAATACCCATGGCCGCTGCCGAGATTACATTATAACCCGAAGGTAGCTCGAGGGTATAATTACCATTGCCATTGGTCACGGTAACAATATTGGTGCCGCGTACCCGAATGGCCAGATCAGGGACTGGTTCGCCCGTCCTTGTGTTTGTTGCCCTGCCCTGAAGGGTATAGACTGATCGTAGGTCGCTGTCATTGGCCTTACCGATACGTGCCAAAGGGTATTGCCTTTTACCCCTACGTTGATTTTCAACAAAAAATGACGGGGGCGGCCTATTGGCTTCTACCAAGGCTTCACTGGCATTGACCAAAGAATCGGGTCTGCCAAAGAAAAACTTGGGCAGTTCATCATAGATGACCGTATTCTGCAGTAATATGATTCGTTTTTCTTCCTCTAAAACGTAGAAGTTCAGGTCCGTATCTTTTAAAACTTCTTCAAGAACATCTTTGATGTCACCCTCGGGAATGGCACTTGGTACAGGTTTGCCTGTCAACCAACTGTCCGTAAAAAAAAATTGGTACCCTTTCTGGGACTCGAGTTCCAACAAGACCCTTTTTAGGGAACTGTCATTGGAAGTAGACGATAAGGAATCTACTTGAGCATTACTTATCATAAAGGAACCTAAAAAAAGTCCCACACATAAACCCTTTATGACTTTAGAAAGCGTATTTACCCCGTGCTCTTCGTACATAGCAATTGAATTAGCCTGTCCTAAGTTATGAAACTTTTAAGAAAAATCATTTGATAAAGCATCCCATTAACAATTTAGGACAAATTGACATTTTTAGATAGTGAAGTGTTATTTTTTTGGCTTAAAAATCAAAACATCCTCAGAGGTCGTTTTGATTTCTTCCTCATTCATCATCATTTTTCTAAACTTACCCTTTACATACATTTCAGCTTGATCGCTATAATGTTTGCTCAGAGGGTTTCCTGATTGTCCCGTAGGAAGAATACTAATACTATTTTCAATATCTGAAAAATCTACAATACGACGTGTGGAAGGAATACTGCTCACCTTGTACCGACCATCATCCATAGTTCTAAAACCCTGGTTATTCAATGTACCTGATGTTCCACTAGAGGGGAATGGCCCAACGGTGAAGTATTTTTTTAAGGTAGGTACCCGGCCAATGGGGTGATCATGCTCCAAATAATGAACTTTATCCCAAGTCCATGTTTTCCAATCCGAACCCAGCTCATTCGATAATTGCACCCAAGTATCTAAAAAGGCCTTATTGACCACATCTGCCTTGCCTTCCTTTTTGTCTGAGGTATTCACATTATCCCACCAAACCGAGGCCTCATTGGAAAAAACCTTACGCAGTTTTAGCTGTACGCCATAAGATTTATATTGCCCAAGAGAATCAAACTCATCGGCAAAAACATTTTTATGGATATTATCCTGCATCTTTTCAAAGAATACTGCTCCGATCGATTTTAAATCAAAACGACCATCCCAAGTCTTGATTCTATCGAGATAGGCCAATTGCTCATGATTTAATCCTTCAATATCCATTTCCTTTAAACAGGATGCCATAAAATCTTCTGCGGTTCGAAGGGTAATATCGTTAGCCATTTGGGCCATGTCATCTTTGGTCCAACCTTCTTTTTTTGCTTCTATCAAATCAATTATCCTACCCGCGCGCCGGTCCGAATTGGCAAAATAACCTGGCACGTACATCCCTGCGGTTGAATCGGGTTGGTTGTTCGCAGAATATACGTAATGCCAAGGAGGATTAATCGATTTTGGATTACGTTCAAAATCCAAATATTCAATTGGGTCATCTTCGCCATTGGCACCATTCAAAATAAACTTCGTACTCGTGCCCTCAGGCATTTGATAAAGTTTTGCAGTACCCCACCAAGCAACATTTCCTTTGGCATCACCATACATTACATTCAAACCGGGTGCATGTATATAGGGCAAAGATGAACTGAACTCTTCTATTGTTTTCGAATGGTTTATGCCATATAAACCTTGAAGCAGTCTGTTTTCAAACTGTGTGAACAACCAATGCATACTTACCAAACGTTGTCCTTCTACGCGTGTTCGATTGGCATGGTTGTCATTTACAATAGGGCCACGATGGGTTTTCTTATACTGAAAATTAACATTTCCAACATCTTTGACCTTAATCGTATTGGTAAAGTATTCAAATTTCTGCCACTCTTCTTTGAAGCGATATAAGGTGGTATCTGTAGGATGCCGCTCTTCGTAGTAAAAGTTGGTGTCGTCATTGGCCAACATGGTGAAGCCATGTACCATTTCCCTATCATGGGATAACAACGGAAAGGGCACACCTGCTAAGTAGTAACCGTATTTCTCGTAATCAGGAGTCACAATATGGGCCTCATACCAGACCGATGGCTGTGCTTGGGCGATATGGGGGTCATTCTCAAAAAGCACTTTACCTGTCGCCGTCTTTTCTGGGGCCAATACCCAACTATTGCTGCCATAAATCTCTGGAATCGGTAAGTTGTTGAGCGCATTTGAAATCTTCTGATGTATGGCCGCCAATTCAGTTGCGGATGAATCTATGTGAACGGGAATCTTAATTTCAGAAAAGGGGTCATTTACAAAAAGTTCGTTGGTGTAAATGGTGTCCAAAACGTTGAGAAGGTTGGTATTGACAATATCACGGGCACCTTTGTTAAAAGTGAAACCCATATAAGCGACCGCATTATAAACATCCTTTAAGGTAAACTCTTGTTTTTCAAGTCCCGTCAAATGGAATTCTACAGGGGTAGCGCCTTCTTCAATAAATTGGTTGATACCGTCTAAATAGGCATTAGCCAATACAACACTAGGCTGATTCTTATCTACATTGGCCAGAGCCCTGTCATTATGGTCATCAATACCAAGGGATAAAAAGAACTTATCTGTTTCTAGGGTCAGCTCACCAAAGATTTCGGATAAACGTCCTGAACCCGCCCTTCGTAAAAGTTCCATTTGCCAAAGTCGATCTTGGGCGTGCACATAACCCAAGCTTCTTAGGGCATCTGTTTCATTATCAGCGTAAATATGGGGAATTCCATAAGTGTCAAAATAAACCTCTACCGTATTGGAAATGGCATCCAGTTCTTTTTCGCCTTCATACGTTGGGGTCAGACCGTTCAGAAAAATAAAAAAGCCCAATACGACAATCGCTAGTATTGCTGTAAGGCCAAGAAGAATTCTCTTAAGTAATTTCATGGGGGATTTAAACTTGGTTATTCCCTAAAAGTACTTATTTCATAGTTAACTGATAGCGTTGGAGTCCTGATTTGAGCCATTCTTCATAAGTGTCTTTATCAACATATTGAACCGCATTATTCAAGACTTCCAAATCAGGGGATAACAAGACATAATAAGGTTGTGATGCGGCATTGAAGTTAATACTTTGAAAGGTACCCCATTTCTGGCCTATGGTCTTAATGGTCTTTACCCGGCCCGATTCATATTTAAAATCAAACTGTGCTTCGATAGGCAATTCTTTTCTATCATCTACGTAGAGAGAAATCAAAATATATTCATCGTTCAATATTGGAAAAATGTTTGAGTCACTCCATACATTTTCTTCCATACGCCGGCAGTTGACACAACCCCAACCGGTGAAATCCAATAAAATGGGTTTATTTTCTCGCTTAGCTACCTCCAATCCACTTTCAAAGTCTTTATAACAATCCAATCCTAAGGGGCAATCACTTTTCTTTTTAGCGATGGTGTAAAAGTCCGGGGGTGGAAAACCACTCAACATTTTTAGAGAAGCCACATTTAGCAACCCTAAAATCAAGTATACCGCAAAGGCACAACTTAAAACTCCCGTGAGTTTTCGCCCAGGAGATAACTTCTGTTTTGGTCCATCGTGGTGATTTCGAAACAGTCCAATTAGATATAGCGTCATTAATACAAAAATAATGATCCAGATAGCTATAAAAATTTCTCGTTTGAGCAAGCCCCAGTTACCCACTAAATCGGCATTGGATAGAAATTTAAAGGCCAAGGCCAATTCCAAAAAGCCCAAAACCACTTTTACTGTAGTCATCCATCCGCCTGATTTAGGTAAGGAATTCAACCATGCCGGAAATAACGCAAATAAGGCGAATGGTAGGGCCAAGGCCAAACCAAAACCCGTCATGCCTACCGTCAGATTGGTGGCTACGCTACCTTCGGCCAAGGTAGTACTTCCCAACAATCCTCCTAAAATAGGACCGGTACAGGAAAAGGAAACAATGGCCAAGGTCAGTGCCATAAAAAAGATGCCCAAACCACCACTTACTTTAGTAGAAGCATTATCCAACTTATTGGCCCAAGAACTCGGTAAGGTCAATTCATAATACCCAAAAAACGAAAAGGCGAAGAACACAAAGATGATAAAGAAAAGCAGATTCAACCATACATTGGTGGCAATAGTATTCAAAATTTGGGAGTCGACCGAGTCAAAAACATGGAATGGAAGACTCAATAAAAAGTAAATTAATACAATGAAAAAACCGTATAGCAAAGCATTTTTAATGCCTTTGGAACGGTTACTTGTATGTTTTGTGAAAAACGATACCGTTAAGGGAATCAATGGAAAAACACAAGGGGTCAACAAAGCAATCAAGCCACCCAAAAAACCCAACCCGAACAATACCCATAAATTAGTAGAACTTGACTTTTGATCGATCCCGTTGGTTTCGAGTTTGAATTTATTTTTTAGGTCCAGTTTCAACGCTTCCGTCATTACCAAACTTCGCCCGTCTATAGATTTCTCCGCAACAGTTGCCGTTTCCCCATTTAATGGGATGTTAAAGACTTCCTCTTTCAAAATACAGACCTCTTTGCAGATTTGGTAATATAAAATAACCTGAACCTGGTTGACCTCTGAATTTACCAATCGAATTTGTTGTTTGAACAACGCCTTATGCTTGAAAAAGGTTTCTTCTACATCAAAAACTTCAGTATATTTTTTATAGGTTTTACCCTCCTCGGTTTTACCAATAAGTTCATAGTCTTCTCCGACTCCGACAAATTCGAATTCGCTGGGCATCGAGCCTCCCTCGGCGGTATACAGGGAATATATAAACCACTCATCTGCAATATCGGCTGCAAATACCAATTCGTATTCACCATCAGACAATGCATTAACCTGATGCTTCCAAACTGCGGGATTTTCATCAGTTTGAGGTTGTACGGTAAAAGGTACATACCATAACATCAGAAATACAAGGGCCTTTTTCAAACGTTCCATGTGAGTTTTACTATTGTTTTGGTAGCTGTAGTAACTTTAAATCGGTCGTCAAATCTTTGGCCAACGACCCAGATCACATCATCACCTGAACAAAGCAACCATTGATTCTCTTTTTGCGGGGTACTGAACTTTTCATCCTTAAAAAATTTAGATAGCTTTTTTCTGCCTTGCATCCCAAAGGGATAAAAATAGTCGCCAATTTTCCATTTCCTTAGTTTTAATGGATAGTTTAACTTTTCCTTATCAACAAAAACTACCTTTTTTGAATTGCCCAAAAAGCTGTCGACGACCTTTAATGTTAGGTGGATTGGAACGTTGACCTCAGTCGTTCCTGCTTCAATACGATACTCCAGATTTGCGGCTGAAGAGCATTTCATAAGTATGATATGTTGCCTGTCTTTTACTAAACGATGGGTGTTTGATAGTATTTCCTTTCCACTTTGGGCCTGAAGCAACTTCTTCATATCCTTCCAATGTGTAAATCCGAAGGAATGAAATAGTAAATGTAAATGAGCTTCAATTGGTTTCAATTCCAATAATGCTTTGGTTGAAATATGAATCTCATCATCATGGTACTCAAATATTTTTTTTTGCAACATCTTGGCATATTGCTCCAACATTTGGGCATTCTGCAAAAGATGGTGTTGGGTCATTTTGAAGTTGCTCCCAAAATCAGCATTGATTTCATGTAGTTTCGGAAGAACTTCGAGTCGTACTGCATTGCGCACATATTTCGTTTCGGCATTACTTGAATCTTCACGCCAGGCCATATGCTGTTCTTTCGCGTATTGTAAAAGTTGTACTTTCGAAAAAGGTAATAAGGGCCTTATGACGGTGCCATTTCGCTTAGGTATGCCCGTTAACCCATCCAAACCTGTGCCCCTTAAGAGATTGATGAAAAAGGTTTCCATAGTATCATCTGCATGGTGCGCTGTCAAAACATAATCAAAACCATCATTTTTCATAAGATTGGCGAACCAACGGTAACGTTCTTCTCTTGCTTGTAACTGAATGGAACCAGCTGTTTTCGTTAGAGGAATGGTTTTGGTGTAAACTGATATAGCGTTGTGTTCACCCCAACGTTGAACCAATAGTTCATCGGCATTGGAGTCCTCCCCACGCAACTTATAATTGCAATGCGCCAAAGCAAAAGCAAAATGGTCTTTGAGCAGCAAATCAGCTAAAACCATACTATCCAACCCTCCACTGCAGGCCAGTAAAAGTTTGGATTTTTTGAGGTCAGGAAAGTTTTCTTCGATATGGTTTTGAAACGTTCTCCTCACGAATCCACAAGAGGTTTAAAGAGTTTTCAAAAAGTCGTGAAGGCATTTTCGATGTTCTGCATTTAAATCCTCAGCCGATATGCCTTTCTCTATATCATAGTTATCTTCGAACCCAGGCAAAGTAAAAGTGGACACAATTTCAGCACCAAACCTCGGAAGCAGCACATCTCGAGCAAATTCCAAAGCACTCAAACCACCACGCTTACCATTTGAGGTAGACATCAAAAATAACTTCTTATCCAACAAAAATTTTCGTTCCAATCGCGAAAGCCAATCCAAAACATTCTTAAAATAGGCTGATAGCATACTGTTGTGCTCGTTCACGGAGATAATCAATGCGTCCGATTTTTGAATATCATTTTTAAACTCTACCAGGGAGTTGGAATATCCCTCATTTTTTTCCAAATCAACACTAAACATGGGAAAGGGATAATTGGCCATGTTCATGGTGCGAACGTCATGGTTTTCAATCAGGGAAGAGGTATATTTTATCAGTTGATAATTAATGGATGTGGAAGAATTACTTCCTGCAAATGCCAAAATCTTAGCCATAAATCAAAAAGTTATAATCATTGGTAATAATCGCTGTGATTCAATATGTTGGGTGTTTTTTATCTAATTTTACCCACTAAAATAATCCAAAAACCGTTGTTTTACGAATATAAGGGATAACGAATGACCATGAATTCAACCAGTAATAGACTGTTTTTTATAGATGCTATACGCGCTTGGGCCATTCTCATGATGCTTCAAGGGCATTTTATCGATGGATTACTGGACCCTGTTTTTAGAGATGCTGACAATTTGGCTTTCAGTATTTGGCTTTATTTTCGAGGTATTACGGCCCCTGTTTTTTTTACTGTATCAGGGTTTATTTTTACCTATCTTCTACTACAGGTCCCCGAACAAGGACTTGCAAACCCAAGGGTTAAAAAAGGACTCAGAAGAGGGTTGCAATTATTGTTAATTGGTTATGCTTTGCGTCTAAATCTTTTTGGATTACTCAAAGGCGAGGTATACGATGGTTTTTATCTCGTAGATGTTTTGCATTGTATTGGCCTTTCCCTTTTGGCCATCATTGGTATTTATTTGATTTCAGGCACTAGAAAACGATTTTGGTTTCCACTAATCCTAGTTTGTACCACATTGCTCCTCTTTCTCTTTGAACCCCTGTATAAGCAATGGACGTTTTCATTTTTACCCTTAGGACTTGCCAATTACTTCACAAAGGTGAATGGTTCCGTATTCACCATTATTCCATGGTTAGGCTATGCCACTTTAGGTGCCTCACTCTCATTGGTGTTTCTACAATTTAAAAAGGCTAGGTTCTTATATCCATCAGTGATTACTTGCTTTGCCATCTTGGGTGCAGGTCTTATCTATGGTTCGTCTCCCGTGTTTCTGAAGCTATATGAAATGACCGATGTGATGTTGTTCCAATTGATTTATGAAAACAATTATCTTTTTATTCGATTGGGTGATGTTTTTGTCGTTTTTGCGCTATTCATGATGATAAGAAAGCTGTTGACCCACCCTTATCTATTAAAAATTGGCGCCAATACCCTTTCGATTTACGTCATTCATTTTATCATTTTATACGGCAGTTTTACTGGATTGGGACTTTATAAATTTCTTCATCATGAAATGAACCCATCTTGGGCAATCTCCGGTGCTGCCCTTTTTATGTTTTCTTGCACCTACTTATCCCTGCTAAATGCAAAGTACGAGACGACGCTAAAACAACATCAAGCGGAGACCTTACGATTTTTACAGTCACGCTTGCTATGGAATACGAAAAAAATGATGTTTTTGGCCAAAGAACTTTACATTAAACTGCGCATATTCGTTTTGCGCTTTCTCAATGTCGCCAAAGATTGAACAGCGCATTACCTCAACTATTTGATGACCAATTCGTTAAGTTTTCAAACCTTCTGTTTAAGCAAATTGTTCCTTACACGTGAACGGCCCTATCTTCAGTTGCGGCCAAAGCAGCCTCTTTAACGGCTTCTGCATAGGTTGGATGTGCGTGGCTCATTCTTGCCATATCTTCAGCAGAGGCCCGAAATTCCATAGCTGTCACGGCTTCCGTAATTAAATCTGCACAACGGGCACCTATCATATGAACGCCCAGAACCTCATCGGTTTTGGCATCCGCTAAAATCTTCACAAAGCCATCAATATCCATACTGGCCCTTGCCCTACCTAGGGCACGCATTGGGAATTGCCCAACTTTGTAAGCAACACTAGCCTGCTTTAACTCTTCTTCTGTCTTTCCTACGGCAGCCACTTCGGGCCAAGTGTAAACGACACCAGGAATTAAATTATAATTGATATGTGGCCGTTGTCCTGCCAAAATCTCTGCAACCATGGTCCCTTCCTCTTCGGCTTTATGGGCCAGCATAGCGCCTTTTACCACATCACCAATCGCATAGATGTTTAAAGCAGTGGTCTGCAGGTGTTGATTCACCTTTACCCTACCGCGTTCGTCCAATTGCACTCCAGCAGCCTCGATGTTCAGTCCTTCGGTGTACGCACTTCGCCCCACTGACACCAAACAATAATCACCTTTAAATTCCACTTCTTGACCTTTCTTATCATCTGCTTTAACGATAATCTCGTCTCCTTTACGCTCAACGGATTTTACTTTATGGGAAAGGAAAAACTTGACCTTTTGTTTTTTCATCACCTTCATCAACTCTTTTGAGAGCGCGCTATCCATGCCAGGAATGATTCGGTCCATATATTCAACTACACTGACCTCAGCCCCTAAGCGTTTGTATACCTGACCTAACTCTAAACCAATTACACCGCCCCCAATCACAATCATATGCTTAGGTATTTCAGTGAGCTTTAAGGCTTCTGTAGAGGTAATAATTCGGTCCTTATCCAATTCAATAAAAGGTAGGGTTGAAGGTTTTGAACCCGTAGCTATAATGGTGTTCTTGGCTTCAATGGTGTTTGTTGTTCCATCTGCCTTTTTAATATTGATATGAGAGGCATCTTGAAAGCTTCCCCATCCTTCGAAAACATCAATTTTGTTTTTATCCATTAAGAATTGTACACCCTTTGTGGTTTGCTCAACCACGGCATCCTTTCTAGAAATCATTTGCTTTAGGTTGACCTTAACCTCACCAGGAATGTCAATACCGTGCTCCTCAAAGTGCTTGACCGCATCTTCGTAGTGATGTGAAGAATCCAATAACGCTTTTGAGGGAATGCAGCCCACATTGAGACAAGTGCCCCCAAGTGTGCTATACTTTTCGATAATTGCTGTTTTCATACCCAACTGGGCACATCGAATGGCCGCTACATAACCTCCTGGACCTGAACCGATAACGGCCACATCATATTTGCTCATATTTATAATGGAATTTCGTTGTCAGAATACTTTTATAATCGACCTCAAAAATACGAATGTTTTTTTGCAACTTGAATGGAATCAAGCAGGCGATAAAGGAAACTTCACTCCACCAAAATACCCAACCCAAAGTCCAAATAACAGTGTTAAAGTAAGGGTAGTATCATACCAAAGTGGTCCGATCATTCGCTCACAGCCTACGAAGAATAGCGACTTAACAATAACCAATGCGGTTAAGACAACATTTGGATAATAATTTTTTTGAAGAACCAATAACGAGGTTAAAAAACCCGTAACAAGACCTGCGGTGCCCAAGGCCAAAACCTTTGATATAAGCGCCAAACCAGAAGCGGTACAAAAAGATACCCCCTTAAAAAGTACATCTTGTACCAATGTCGTGTATAAGGTCAATACGGAAAATCCGATAAGTGTTGCGAATATAATGAGCCCTAATCGGGTGGTTGATTTCATCTACCGATGTTTTTGATTGATAACCCCAATTTAAAAGGAATCGTATATGACAATAGGTCTTTTAACTTTGATTTAGGTTAATCTTTCTTAAATCACAATTATAAGTCAGGGCTTACATTATCAGGGTTGAAAATGGAATGAAAACAGCATCATGACATCTAATGTGTAGTATAGATTACAGTAAAATCGCCGTTGTATTCTTTACCTCATTGATTCCAAATGAACTTTGCGTGCTTCCTATCTGATCTATAGCAGTCAGCTTATTCACCATAAATTGCCGATACGATTGCATATCGGCAACATTAATCCTTAGAATGTAATCATAATCCCCACTAATATGATAACACTCTTGCACTTCTTCAAGCTGTTGCACTTGTCGTTCGAACCGTAATACATTTTCTTTTGTATGCTGTAATAGCTTGACATGACAAAACACCGTAAAAGATTTTAATACTGATTTCTTGTCCACAAGTGCTACATAACGGCTAATGACGTTCAGACGTTCTAATTTTCGAATACGTTCAAAAACTGCAGTGGTTGATAACCTTAATGCGGTGGCATATGCTTTTGTGGTTCGCTTACAATCCTCTTGCAACATATTTAAAAGTCGCCGATCAATCTCATCTAATGGTATCATGAATGAAATTTTATTTATAACTATATATTTCAATAAAATTAGATTTAAATTCTATTATTTATACAAAAAATGACTTTAATTCTATATTTTAAATTATTTATTGAATTTACATCTTATTACTGGTATTTTTATTTCCCAAATAAAACACCATGAAAAGTAAGGCTGCACAAAAATTACAAGACCTACATTATTTTGGAGAGTTTGGAGGGGTAAACCCATCTATATCTGATTCTTCTACCTATACCTTTCTCTCGGCCAAAACAATGTTCGATACCTTTGAAGGAAATACCGAAGGATGCTACTTATACAGTCGACATTCCTCCCCCTCAAATCTGTATTTAGGAGAAGCAATCGCCGCACTTGAAGGTACGGAATCAGCAAACGTTTTTGCCTCAGGAATGGGTGCCATTTCAGCTGTGATCATGCAATTGTGTAATGCTGGTGAACATCTGGTCAGCAGTCGTACCATTTATGGTGGTACCTATGCCTTCATGAAAAATTTTCTCCCCAAGTTTCAAATAAAGACTGACTTTGTAAATATCACTGATTTGAAAGCAGTGGAAAATGCCATAACCCAAAATACCAAAATGATTTATTGTGAGGCCGTAAGCAATCCCCTTCTGGAGGTCGCCGATATTAAAGGGCTTGCAGAATTAGCAAAAAGACATGAAATTCCGTTGGTGATCGATAATACGTTTTCACCATTAAGCATCAGTGCCGCCGAACTTGGGGCTGATATTGTCATTCACAGCTTAACGAAGTTCATCAATGGAACCAGTGATGCCGTAGCCGGTGCGGTTTGTGCATCAACCGAATTCTGTTTGACCTTAAAAGATGTCAATGACGGAGCAGGTATGCTATTTGGAAGTACCCTAGATAGTTTAAGGGCTGCCTCGATACTGAAAAACATGCGTACGCTCCATATTCGTATCAAAAAGCACAGTGAAAATGCTTTGTTCTTGGCTCAAAAATTTCAAGAAGATGGTTTGACAGTGGTCTACCCAGGTCTCAAAACCCATAAAGACCATCAATTGATGAAGAACCAAATCAACTCACAATATGGTTTTGGAGGATTGATGACCATGGATGTCGGTTCCCTTGAAAAAGCCAATGCCCTAATGGAACTAATGCAAAAAGAAAATCTAGGCTATCTTGCCGTTAGTCTCGGCTTTTACAAAACACTTTTCAGTGCCCCGGGCACTTCCACCTCTTCTGAAATTCCGTTAAAGGAGCAAAATGATATGGGACTGACCGATGGTTTGATTCGTTTTTCCATTGGGTTGGACAATGACATTGAAAACACCTACCACAAGATGCGGCATTGTATGAAGAAATTGAATTTACTACCTCAAAAAAAATTGGTTTTGGCTTAGTTCGCAAATCATGGTTTGCACAACAACGGTCAATGTTGTAATATTAGCACACAACTACAAACCAATTTATGAGCCAAAAGACCAAGAAACCAAAGTATCGCGAAAACGAGGAAGTCGTTGAAAATAGGGAATTGAATATTTGGGAAGCCCTAACCCCAGTATTTGCTTTGGTGGGTATGCTGGCCTATAATGTATATGTTTTTGGGGATGATGCCCTAAGCGGTTCGAACCAGTTTATCTTGTTGATGGGCGGAGCGGTTGCCGCAACCGTAGGTTTTTTTAACAAGGTGTCGTATAAGAAAATGATAGCGGAAGTAGCTGAAAACGTACGGTCCACCACAGGGGCACTATTGATTCTTTTAATGGTAGGGGCATTAGCAGGCACTTGGTTGGTCAGTGGCATAATTCCGGCTATGGTCTATTATGGACTTCAAATTTTGAATCCTACGATATTTTTAGCAGCATGCGTAATTATTTGTGCAATCATCTCAATAGCCACGGGCAGTAGTTGGACCACTGCGGCTACTGTAGGCATTGCTTTGGTCGGTATTGGCGAAGCTTTAGGCATTTCATTGGGCATGACCGCCGGTGCAGTGCTATCTGGTGCGTATTTTGGAGATAAAATGTCCCCCTTAAGTGATACCACTAATCTGGCTCCGGCCATGGCAGGTGGTGAGCTGTTCTCCCATATACGATACATGGCGTGGACAACCATACCGACGGTTTCGGTAACCTTACTGGCCTTTATCATTATAGGCTTTACACTAGATACTTCAGGGGTGGCTGATACCGGTGCTATTTTGTCAAATATCGATGCAACCTTTAATATCAATGGTTGGTTATTTATCGTACCCATAGTGGTTATCGCCTTAATTGTTAAAAAAGCCCCGCCGCTACTTGGCCTTTTGGTGGGAACACTGCTGGGTGGTGTTTTTGCCCTTATATTTCAACCTGACCTTATTGCCAAAATCGGCGGTGGTGAAGTGTTGGATTTTGAAACAGGGTATCGGGGTATTTTGAATGCCATTACCGTAGACACGGCAATCGAAACAGCAGATCCAGCTTTGAACGATTTGTTTTCCTCTGGAGGAATGGCAGGAATGTTGGGTACCATTTGGCTTATAGTTTGTGCCATGGTTTTTGGAGGAATCATGGACGGTATCGGAGCACTGCAACGTATTACAAAGTCACTTTTGAACTTGGCCCAAACTACTTTTGGTCTTTTTGCCAGTACCGTGGGAAGTTGTTTGGCGCTGAACGTTACCGCTTCAGATCAATATTTGGCTCTTGTAGTACCGGGCAAAATGTTTTCCCAGGCGTATAGAGAACGTGGTTTAGCCCCTGAAAATTTAAGCAGGACATTGGAAGATTCTGGCACGGTAACCTCGGTTCTTGTACCATGGAATACTTGTGGAGCTTACCATAGTGGGGTTTTAGGTGTTGCTGTAGGCGATTATTTTTTCTATGCTATCTTTAATTGGCTAAGTCCATTCATGACACTTTTATTCGCTGCCTTTCGTATTAAAATAAAAGCACTTCAAAAGCCTGTCACAGCGTAGAATTTATCTTCCTTTTTTTACCTTCGCAACAGCGTTGTTATAAAATGATAACAAGGCAGTTTTAACCTATTATTTACTTTAAATTTTTAAGAATTATGGCCACAGTTACACTTAAAGGCAACGAAATAGAGACCTTGGGCAATCTACCTACAATCGGCAGTCAAGCACCAAATTTTACATTGACAAAAAATGATCTTAGCAGTACTTCACTTACTGATTATAAAGGGCAAAAAGTGGTTTTGAACATCTTCCCAAGTATCGATACGGGTACCTGCGCACAATCGGTTAGACAATTCAACCAAGAGGCTTCAGAATTGGAAAACACCAAAGTATTATGTGTTTCCAAAGACTTGCCATTTGCCCAAGCGCGCTTTTGCGGTGCCGAAGGAATTGATCAAGTCGAAACATTATCCGATTTTCGTGACGGTAGCTTCGGCAGGGCCTACAATGTGGAGTTTACCAATGGCCCTCTTCTAGGGTTACACTCTAGAGCCGTTGTAGTCTTGGATGGAAATGGAGTGGTTAAATATGCAGAACAGGTACCAGAGATAGTTGATGAGCCAAATTATAAGGCAGCCCTGGAAGCATTGATGGATGTCTAAGGAACATTTTCTTATCAACCGGATTAAAAGTGTTGGCTACGCCTTTAAAGGACTGTTCATCCTACTCAGTACAGAATCCAGTATTAAAATACAGTTGGTCATTGCTGTTTTGGTAACCTTTGCCGGCTGGTATTTTGACATCTCCAAAATTGAATGGATAATACAGATTATATGCATAGGTATGGTCTTAGGAATCGAAGGATTGAACACGGCCATAGAAAAAATAGCCGATTACGTGCAGCCTGAATTCGATAAGCAAATTGGGGTAGTCAAAGACATCTCTGCAGGGGCGGTAATGGCAGTATCATTGGCTTCTTTTGTTGTGGGTTGTATGATTTATGGACCAAAATTGTTTTGAAAAAATCCCTAACCCTATTCGGTAACGTAAATTTGTAACTTAGCGGATTGATTTAACCAATGGCTACAAAACGTAGAAAATCCAAGGCTTCCACAGCGAAGAAGAAACAAGCTTTCAAGATTTCGAAGAAGAATAAAATCATCTTTGGAAGCTTTTTGATATTACTGAGTATAGCCCTGTTTTTTTCTTTTATATCCTTCTATTTTAATTGGCAAGAAGACCAAAGTCTACTTTCAGAATTTGCCAACAGAGACAAGTCTGCTGAAAATCTATTGAATAAGTTTGGTGCTGCCATCAGCCATTTTTTCATGTTTAAGGGTTTCGGTCTAGCTTCCTTCGCTTTGCCTATACTATTAGCGCTAACTGGGCTCTATTTTTTCCTAGGATTAAATGGCAATACCCTTTTGAGTAAATGGATATGGGGAATGCTCGGTGTCATTTGGATATCTATCGCATTGGGATTTTTCTTTTTCGAACAGCCTTTACTCGGCGGACAAATCGGTTATGAACTGAATGATTTCCTTCAGGACTTTATTGGTAAAATCGGCGTGTTTCTCATTTTGCTGTTTACGCTTGTAGTCATCATGGTACGGCTATTTAATTTTTCTCCCGAAGCCATCGGGAAATATTTGAAAGAGATTCAATTTTCAAAACCAAAACCTACAGTAGTCAGTATTTCCGAAGAATCCGTTGCAATCGATTTGGCACCTGAAAAAAATGAGGAAGTCAACATCGACACCTATACCCATAAAAAAGATATACCTCCATTATATGAAGAGTCAGGTCTAGATGTCAATCTTCCTGAAATGGAGGAACAAATTGACTTAGAGGTAGAAAAGGTCGCCGAAGAGACGGTGGAAACGGATGTCAAGGCTGCCAAATTGGTTAAAGATTTTGGTGAGTTTGATCCAAAACTTGAACTGGGCAATTATAAGTTTCCGCCCATAAATCTGTTGGAGGAACACGGAGCTTCAGGAGGGATTACTATCAATCAAGAAGAACTCGAAGAGAACAAAAACAAAATTGTCACCACGCTAAAGAACTATAAAATAGGTATTGCCCAAATTAAAGCGACCATTGGTCCCACGGTGACACTCTATGAAATAGTCCCTGAAGCGGGAATTCGAATTTCCAAAATCAAAAATCTGGAAGATGACATTGCTCTGTCCCTGGCGGCATTGGGCATTCGAATTATTGCACCAATTCCAGGAAAGGGAACCATTGGTATTGAAGTACCAAATAAAAATGCTAGCGTTGTGTCCATGCGTTCGGTCATTGCTTCCACCAAATTTCAAAAGGCCGAAATGGAATTGCCCATCGCCTTCGGTAAAACGATTAGCAATGAAACCTTTGTGGCCGATTTGGCCAAAATGCCCCACTTACTCATGGCAGGGGCCACAGGACAGGGTAAATCGGTCGGTTTGAATGCCGTTATCACCTCTTTGTTGTACAAAAAGCATCCGGCAGAAATAAAGTTTGTATTGGTAGACCCAAAGAAAGTGGAACTCACCTTGTACAATAAAATTGAGCGGCACTTCCTGGCAAAACTCCCAGATTCGGAAGAAGCCATTATAACCGACAACACCAAGGTCATTAATACCTTGAATTCGTTATGTATTGAAATGGACCAACGGTACGAGCTCCTTAAATTGGCCATGGTGCGTAACCTCAAAGAGTACAATACCAAATTTAAATCAAGAAAACTCAACCCCAATGACGGCCATAAATACTTACCGTATATCATTTTGGTCATTGATGAGTTCGCCGATCTTATCATGACCGCCGGTAAAGAAGTTGAAGCGCCGATTGCGCGCTTGGCACAGTTGGCGCGAGCTATTGGAATTCATCTTATCATTGCCACACAAAGACCTTCAGTTAATGTAATTACCGGTATCATCAAAGCCAACTTTCCTGCGCGAATCGCATTTAGGGTGACATCAAAAATTGATTCTAGAACTATTTTGGATGCGCAAGGTGCAGATCAACTCATTGGTAGGGGTGATATGTTATACACCCAAGGTAATGATGTCACTCGACTTCAGTGCGCCTTTGTAGATACCCCTGAAGTGGCTAAAATTACGGAATACATTGGTTCGCAGAGAGCATATCCTGAGGCGCATTTATTGCCCGAATACGTAGGCGAGGATTCTGGCACAGGAATTGATTATGACATCAGCGAGCGCGATAGTATGTTTAGGGATGCAGCCGAGGTCATCGTAAATGCACAACAAGGTTCTGCTTCACTGATACAACGCAAATTGAAATTGGGCTATAACCGGGCAGGTAGAATTATTGACCAGTTGGAAGCAGCTGGAATAGTAGGACCTTTTGAAGGAAGTAAGGCAAGACAGGTTCTCGTACCTGACGCCTTTGCACTCGAACAATTGCTGGAAAATGAAAAACAGAACAGAAATTAAAATATATATTAATGACTAAAATATTTACCATACTTCTGCTCGTTGTGAGCTTTTCTATAAAAGCCCAGAATGCACAAAAGGCCAAAGCGTTATTGGATGAAGTATATAACAAAGTTGTTTCGTACGACAACATCGCCATTGACTTCAAGTACACTTTGGAAAATACCGATGCTAACACCAAAAGTGAAACTCGGGGTGATGCGACCTTAAATGGCGACAAATATTTGGTCAATCTTTTCGGATCTACACAATTGTACGACGGAAAAAAAGTATACACCATAGTGCCAGATAACGAAGAAGTCACCATTGACGACCAATCCGATGATGACGATACCATTACCCCGTCTAAGATGTTGACATTCTACCGTGAGGGACATAATTATGCATGGGATATTCTACAGAACGTTCAAGGCCGTAAAATTCAATATGTAAAACTTACCCCAATTGATTCTAACTCCGATATTCAGTCGATTTTATTAGGGATTGATGTAGAAACCAAGCATATTTACAAATTGATAGAAACTGGTCAAAACAGCACAAAGACCACTATCACCGTTAATTCTTTCAAAACCGACCAACCCTTGTCAAAAAGCTTATTTACCTTTGATGAGGCAAAGTATAAAGAGGAAGGTTATTATATCATAAAGAATTAGCGTGTGCTCCCTATCATTGACCGATATATTTTATCGCGTTTTCTCTTCAATTTTTTAAGCTCCTTCGCCATTTTAATGGTGATTTTTATCTTTCAGACCGTCTGGCTTTTTATAGATGATTTGGCGGGAAAAGATTTGGACCTTGGCATCATTGCCAAGTTTCTTTTTTACTACATGCCCACTTTGATTGATAAAGTACTGCCCTTAACAGTGCTGCTATCATCATTGCTCACCTTCGGGGCATTTGCCGAAAACTATGAGTTTGCGGCAATGAAGGCATCTGGCGTGTCACTTCAAAAAGCAATGCGCAGTCTCATTATTTTTGTTTTCGTATTGGGTATTGGTGCATTTTTCTTGGCCAACAATGTCATTCCTGCCTCCGAGCAAAAAATTTTTAATATGCGCCGTAACATCGCCAAAGTAAAGCCTGCGGCCGTAATCGTCGAAGGGGTCTTCAGCGATATTGAAGGTACGGACATGAATATGAAAGTAGCCAAGAAGTCCGGCGATAAAGACCAATACCTCAATGATGTCATTATTCACCAAAAATCAAAGACCAACCTCAATACTACGGTAATTAAATCGCAAAAAGGGGAGTTGATCAGTAGTGAGGATTCAGATTTGATACAGTTGTTGTTAACGGACGGATATCGTTACGAAGAGATGCAGCCCAAATCTGCAAAGAATAGGAAGAAACAACCCTTTACCCGTGCAAAGTTTGAAACCTATATTTCAAATATTGACGTTTCCGATTTAAACAATCAAGATATAGAGGCTGAATCAGATATTACGACCGATAAGATGAAGAACGTCGTTCGGTTGACAAAAGATATTGACTCCCTTCGTGAGAACAATCTCAAACAGGTCAATGCTTTTTCTAAGAATATTTTCATCCGTATGGGGGCGTTTCCCGTGCGGGATAGTCTTAAAAAAGAAAAGGATAAAATCAAAACGGCAAAGACGAAAGAAATCGATTCGACTGCCGATACCAATAACTTAGCATCCCTTGTGCCCGAATGGCAGCAATCACAGCTGTTCAACAACGCCAAAAATTCATTGACCAACATTTTGAATACGATTAATGGCAAAAAAGAAGAGCTGGACAAACGGTATGAACGCTATAATCGTCACATTCTTTCGCTACACAAAAAATTTGCCTTGGGTTTTGCCTGTATTATTCTGTTTTTTGTTGGTGCACCCCTAGGGGCAATTATCCGAAAAGGAGGATTGGGACTACCGATGGTCATTGCAATCATTTTGTTTTTGACCTACTACTTTATTGGAGTTTTTGCCGAAAATTCAGCGAAAAAAGGAAGCATCAATCCAATGTTGGGCGCTTGGATGAGCACCATTATCATGTTTCCTTTAAGTATTTATTTAACGCGTAGGGCGACTACAGATAGAGGATTGATGGGTGATGGAAATATGATACAGCGCATCACTGAGTTTTTTAAGTTTAAAAAGAAAGCGAAAAAAGCATAGCATGGAAATTGGTATCAAGTTAAATACTATTGAGGAAGCCATTGCCGATATTCGTCAAGGAAAGGTTATTATCGTAGTTGATGACGAAAATCGGGAGAACGAAGGAGACTTTCTGGCAGCGGCGGAGTTGATTACCCCTGAGACCATAAATTTTATGGCCACCCATGGCAAAGGTCTGATTTGTGCCCCCCTGACCGAAGGAAGATGCAAACAACTGGGGCTCCATAAAATGGTTTCCCACAACACAGACCCTTTGGAAACCGCTTTTACCGTCTCGGTGGACTTAAGAGGTAATGGGGTGACTACCGGTATTTCAGCATCTGATAGGGCCAAAACAGTTTTGGCACTCACCGACCAAGAGACCAAAGCACATGAGCTTGCCCGACCTGGGCATATTTTCCCTTTAATCGCAAAAGAAGGAGGAGTTTTGCGAAGAACCGGGCATACAGAGGCCGCCATTGATTTTGCGCGCCTTGCTGGTCTAAAACCAGCTGGGGTCATCGTGGAAATTATGAATGAGGACGGAAGCATGGCCCGACTACCAGAATTGTTTGAGGTTGCTAAAAAGTTTGACTTAAAAATTGTCTCCATTGAAGACTTGGTGGCCTATAGAATGGAGCACGACAGTCTTATTGAAAAGAAAGAAGATTTTAATATTACCACGCGTTTCGGAGCGTTTCGATTGCGGGCCTATAAACAAACTACGAATGACCAAGTTCATATTGCCTTGACCAAAGGACAATGGAACAAAGGGGAGCAGATACTTACCAGAATTAATTCTACCCTGGTCAACAATGATATTTTGGGTACACTGACCAACAATCCCGAAGACAAGCTAAATGATATGTTCAAGGCCATCAATTCGGAAGGTACCGGAGCATTTATATTTATCAACCAGCATTCAAAATCGATGAACCTTTTAAATCGCTTGAGCGATTTAAAAGAATTACAGTCCCAGGGCATTTTTAAGGCCCCAAAAATCGAAATGGACACTAAAGACTTTGGCGTAGGGGCCCAAATACTCCATGACCTGAACATTACCAAAATTCGTCTTTTGACCAATTCGGAACAGACAAAGCGAGTAGGAATCGTTGGGTACGGTTTGGAGATTGTGGAGTATGTCTCGTATTAGACCGTTTCGCTTTTAGATGTAAGATTTTAGATGTAAGACTTAATTCCTAATAACCATTTATATCACTCGTTTTCCATTAGGTGGATTAATTCATCAAGTTTTTTAATTCTTGGGTTGATTTGCCTTTTAACCGCCCTTTTATTTATTACGTAGGCTGATATTGTGGTTACTACTATTAACAACGACAATATCCATAGATGCTTTATACCAATAATTTCTTGCCATGATTTTCGGTATAGCTCTAACATACCGGTCACCATAATTACTACCCCCGGTAAGCTTGGTAGAATGTACCAATAGATTATGTTTTCAAGCAGATTTCTCTGCCGCTCCAGATAGGTTTTACTCTGTTTTAAATAATTTATATAGGAATCGGACTCTTCGGGCTTACTTTTTTTAGCTACTAAAAGTTTGTAAATCACATAAAAGCAATACATAACAATCCACAGTGCTCCTAATTTTGCAACATAATTAGATTGATGGTAAATTTGATATGCAAAAAGGGGGATAGCTACGAAAATAGCTGCACCAATTTCAATATAATCACGGCGATTTACTGCTTTATCAAACCTATCTAGACTGGATTGTACTTCCAACATTAACCTTGACTTTTCAAATTTAATTTGCTCATGCTTTGGTGAGGATTGCCAAAGAACAATCAATTCATCTTCTATCATAACTTATCTTTTATACAGTTCAATAATTTGGTTTTGATTCTTTTAATTTTCACAGCAACCGTATTTTCTTTTAGTCCCATAATTTCAGCGATTTCACGGTAGGTAAGTTCTTCAAGAAAAAGGGTAATCAAGGCTTTATCCACCTCATTAAGGTTACGGACACAGGCGCGTAAAAATTCTAATTTCTCGTTGCTATTATCCTGCACCACTGCTGGAATGTGCTCGATTTCAATACTACCTAGATATTTATATTTCGCTTTGCCCTTCATCAAATTGGTACGATACCTTAGGCTAACATTAATTGTTATGCGATACACCCATGTAGATAGGGAAGAACGGTTCTTGAAATTGGGTAATGCTTTCCAAATATTAATGAGTACCTCTTGGAAAAGGTCTTTGGCCTCTTCCGAGTTTTTGGTATACGATATGCAAATACGAAATATTTTAGGATGTAGAACATCCAACATATTTAAAAAAGTGCCCTCTAGATCTTGGTCCATAAAAGATGGTCTTTGTTCTTTTAGTTACAGACTATCTTAAATTATGACAATGACCTTGACTTTTTTGGAAAGAAATTTTTCGTTTAGCGTTTATGCTTAAGGTTATTGACCATTGCATCTCAACTTTGAAACGCCTAAACCAATACACTTTTTAAAACACGAACCATAACTTTAGCCCGCTCTTGAACCTCACTTTCTGTCCAGCTTAATTTTATCAAACAGGATAGGGTCCGACCGATCCAACCGTCAGAAGCTGAAAAATCTAATGTGTTATAATCAGGTAAACCCTTTACGATATCAGCTGGGAGTTTAACCAGTGATTTTTTTTGAATAAGATGTTCCCATTTTCGATAGTAATGCCAGTTGTTATCATACCAATAAAAGCAAGCATCGATACCTGCGGCTCCCATTGCTTTATGTACTTTTTGGGTGATTGCTTTGGTAGGAAGGAAAAAGTTTAGAAATGAATAGTTCTCTTCCCCCCCATCGGGTACCCTTCTAAAGATTACTCCATCCACCACTCTTAAGACCTCTCTTAGAATCGTATAGTTTTGCTTTTGAATGGCCACAAACTCATCCAATCGTTGTACTTGAGCACAACCTACCGCGGCATTCAACTCTGAAATTCGAAAATTATACCCTAAAAAGGGATGGGCCTCCGCTCCTCTATCGTTGCCAAAATGGTCATGACCGTGATCGGAATACTTATGGGCATTTTCATAAAATTCCTGGTTATTAGTAATCATGGCACCGCCTTCTCCACAGGTAATGGTCTTCACAAAATCAAAAGAAAAACAGCCCAAATCCCCTACACTACCCAAAGGTTTCCCCTTATACGTTCCACCAATGGCCTGACAAGCATCTTCCAATAACAACACCTTATACTTTTCACAAATAGCCCGCAATGCATCCAAGTCCGCCATAGAACCGCACATATGAACAGGCATAATCACTTTGGTGTTTGCTGTAATTGCCCTTTCAACCGCTTTGGGGTCTAAAGTTAGCGTATCATCAACATCCACTAAGATGGGAACAGCTCCCAAAGCTAAAATGGATTCAAAACTGGCCACAAAGGTAAAAGTGGGCATGATAACCTCATCCCCTGCCCCAATTCCTGCACTGGCTAGGGCAACCGTCAAAGCGGCAGTACCACTGCTGACCAAGTGGGCATATTGGGTTTCCATCCTATTCGCAACAGCTAGCTCGAGTTCTTTTGCTTTCCAGTGACCATTACGCATACCGTCAAAACCGTAACGCATAAGAACACCACTGTCAAGAACATCTTGAACTTGTTGCTTTTCTAAATCTCCAAACAATTCGAATCCTGGCATAACTAAATATTAATGGTTCCCTTCAACTCCGCCTAAGATATAATGGTCGGCTAAAACTACGTTTTTGTTGATTGATTCGGAAGTCGGTATTGCGTCTATGAATTAAAATCCTATTCAAAAAGTAAATAAATCATTGATAATCCATGACCTACCATTAAATAAAAAACCATAGTCTAACGGCCATCGCAACAACCATGATGACCAAAAACACCTTAATGAATCCATCACCATGTTTCACCGATATCCTACTGGCCATCCAGGCCCCTGATCCTTGCCCAACAGCCAGAACCAGACCTACCAACCAATTGACTTTATCATTAAGAATAAAAACGGCCAAAGCAGAAAGGGTATAGATAAAAACTACGGCAACTTTTGTTGCATTGACCCTTATCAAATTCATTCGGTGCACATAATGCAAATATAAAATGATTACGAACCCAATTCCGGCATTGATAAACCCACCATAAATACCCAACAAAAAGAAAACCAAAATACCTAGCC
>ERZ1740067.418-NODE-418-length-34561-cov-7.115719_pt1 | contig 34561 bp, 33 predicted proteins | sample MGYA00581736_ERZ1740067 | MGnify/ENA primary metagenome ERZ1740067 (study PRJEB43018, sample SAMN04849236) | marine metagenome | isolation source: floating plastic debris | place: Pacific Ocean | collected 2008-08-27 | study: EMG produced TPA metagenomics assembly... | reverse complement strand
TCACCATTATCATTAGTATCCCCGTCTCCACCAGCGACGCCTCCACCAATGGAGAAAAAGAACATGGGATCGGTATAATCCACAATCAAGGCCACTCCGGCACTTCCTGGACTTATAGAAAGGGGTTTTGTGGCATTAGGGTCGTCATTCACTCCGATTTTCAACTCAATATTCACTTGAATATTAAAAACAAAATAGTAGCGGTCATCTGCAAGAAGAATTTCATAGTTCCGATTCTCATTTAAAAATTGACCTGAAAAGAAACCGATTTCGCTTTGAAAAGGATCAGAAAATTCAAAAAAGTTATCTAATGGGGGTACGTCAACAGTACCTACCAAACTTTGTAAGGTACCATCGTCATTGAAGGAAACATCAATATCAGCATTTTCAAATACGACTTCACCAATGGAATCAATGGGAATGGTCAATTTTCCTTCTACCATATATCCATTATCGGTTTCCGTGACAGCGCCTTCGGGTTGAAAAGCGTCACGGTTCAATCCGGTATTTGCGTTTTCGCATTGACCGGGGCATTGGTCAGGATTTGCGCAGGGGTCATCGCAAGGATCGACGGTAATGGGATCGGTAGGTGTTGGCTCAATTGCAGTATCACCATCGTCAGTGCTGCATGACCCAACAAATGCTAAGAGTACTAATATTATCCATCTCGTTATACAATTGTTCTTGATTTTCACGATTTTTTGTTTTGTGGTTAAACGTTATCGTTCTGTGTGTTCCTGTTCGGATTTGGTCTGCAGCCCTAGGCCGAACAAGACACCACAAAACGGATTTGTCAATTCAATGACATAACAAACCTAAATCAAGGTTTTTCCGCTAAAAAAAATTCAGGGGGTACAAAGAGGGTACAGCCTATAATATCAATATTCATAGGCGTTTCAAGAGGTTGGTAAAACTGTATTAAATCGTCATAACGCTATTTTCCAGGGAGTCATTGGGCGATAATCCCATCTTCTTACGTAGCCTTTGCCGGGCTTTCTTGATACCGTCAGTAGAGATATTTAAGATTGTTGCAATCTCTTTGGAGGACAGGTTCATTTTAATTAAGGCCATGAATCGGAGTTCATTTTTGGTTACCTCTGGATATCTTTTTTTGACATTGATGGCAAAGTCATTATGCACCTGCTCAAAATATTGGGTAAAGCTTTCCCAGTTTTTATCGTCATGCTGATCAAAGTTGATGGTCTTGATCAACTCTTGATAGCCTTTGGCATCGCCTTGAGCTTTTAGATCCTTTGCTTTGCGCTTTACATTTTCCAGGACCTCGTTTTTTTTGGCCAAATGTAAGGCATGAGTGGTGAGTTCCTTCTTTTTAAAGGCGAGTTCCGCTTCCACTTTTTCCTTCTCCAGTCGATTGCGTTTGCTTCGTTGCCGAAACCCGTAAAAACCTAAACCAAGGGCAATAAGGGAAAGGCCCATCCCACCGCCTAAAAGCAATTTTTGCTGATCGCTGATTTTTGCTTCTTGCTCCAGAACCGTTATCTCTTTATCTTGGAGTAAAAGCTGTCGTTCTTTTTTTTCGGTTTCATAGATAATTTTGAGTTCTTCAATTTCCCTCGTATTATTTCTTTTGCTTAAAGAATCTTTAATAGTATTCCACTTTTCATAATCTTCAAGCGCCTTACTAAATTGCTTTTTCCTTTTGTAAGCGTCTGCCCTATTGCGATATAAGAGTTTCAGCCATATGGTGTTATGGATAGTATCTGCCAATACCAAACCTTGGTTTAAAAGCAAAAGGGAAGCATCAGTTTGATTGGTTTCGTTAAGAATAGTTCCTAATTGATAAAGTGATTGAATAATATCTGGGGTCCCACCGAACTTTTTTCTAAACGCTAAAGCAAGTTTGGTAAAATGAATGCCCTTGGGGTAGTCCCCTCCTTTGAAATAGGCATAACCAAGCGCTGAATAGGCATCATGTTCTGCTTCTTTGGCATCGACTTTTTTTGCCAAATCCACTCCTTGATATGCAAAATTTATTGCAGTTTCGTATTCTTCAAGCTTAGTATGTAACTTGGCTAAGCCGATTTTTGCAAAAGCTCGTTGCTTTGTGTAGTCTAGTTGTTCGTATATTTCGATTGATTTCTTCTGATACTCAATTGCCTTTACAATGTTGCCCAATTCAGACTCCATACCCGCCATATGATCCAAGAAATATGCCTTATCATACTCTTGGCCGTTGATGGTATCTAAAATTTTGAACCCTTTAATATAGTTTTCAAGTGCTAACTTAAAGTAGGTCTTACTCTGATATAATAGTCCTTTAAAACTATAGTCATAGGCTAAGTTGCTATACTCTTTTCTCTTTTCCCTTGTAACCATGACAGTGGCTAACTTTTTCAATGCACTGTCATAATTACCATCATAATAATCGTTTCCCGCTTCAAAATGCTGCACTATCATTATTCCGTGCTCGTGGTTACTTTCTATGTATTTTTCCTTTGCTCTTTTAAGGAAATAATCGGAAGAATCCCTATTGTTTTTATTGTCGTAATAACAAGCAAGGTTATAATATGCAGACCCAATTTCTTTAACATTCCCTAGTTTTTTTGCAAGCTCTAACTCAAGGTCTACGTAGGTTTTGGCCAAGTCAGGGTCGGTAAATTCAGTTTCGTCGTAAAGATTACTTAGAATCCTGATTTTCCTTTCATTATCAGGGAGGGAATTATAAATTCCAGTAAGGCTATCCACTTTTTTATTCGTTTGGGCACGAAGCGGCGAAAAAAAAATGAGTAAAAGACCAAAGAATATTACAAGTGAATCATATTTCATAAGGGTAGATATACCTACTAAAAATAGGTATTTAAAAGTATTCTTATGAAAAAGAGGACTTTAGCAAAATCAAGCAAAAGGATTTTTGTTTTAGGTATGGCCTAAAACAATTCCCCAAAATGTAATTTCACCTCAAAAAGTGGGGCCTCTTTTATGGTATCCAATGAAGTATCGAATAAGATTACTTTTTTAGTACCAATTTTATTTTTTCAAAAGGAATCGCTTTTGTTGTGATGTAGAGCGCTGGCTTAAAGTCTAAATGTTCTTTATCATATCCCATAACATAAACTTCAATATCCTTATCTACCATATTCTGGGTCAATGGAAAATAGTAAGTATAATTGCTGTCACTTCTTTTGTTGACATACTCCCAAGTGTTGGATTGATAGGAAACCGCACGATCAGGTGCCCCTACCAATTGTCCATCAATTTTTGCTCCTACATAAGCCCCTTCAACACCGTGTTTTCCTTCCAAGGCGACACATAAATAACTATCCTTGGCGATTTCAGGTAAAGAAAAGGATGTTTTCCAGGTTTTTTGCGCTTCCATAGTATCCGAATGGGCAAAAAGGTTGGAGACGTTCCATTGACTGCGGTCGACCGTATGGCCATCTTTAACCCCTGTTATTTCTACAATACGTTGCGGAGCATAACCAATTCGCAAATAGCGAAACGGTTTTTTAATGGATATGGTTGCATTGATATCGGCGATATAAATTTCCTTTGTCCAGTTGATAAGGTCAGTTGATGTTTCTACCCAGTTGCCTTCACCTACCAATTGCGGTTGTAGGTCAAATTCATTGGCGACGGTAATCTTTAATTCATCCAAATCGGTGACCGCACCCAAGTCCAAACGAAAACAGCCCCCTTTGATACGCTGGTCAATATTCCATTTATGGTTTACATTAAAACCAGTATCCAAATTATCATCAAAAAGATTTTTGTCCCAAAGGCCATTGTCTACAAAGACGTCTTGTTCAAAGAAGGCCTCTTGTGCTTTTTTTACTTGGGGTATACTCGACCAGCCCGAGCGCTCAATGGAACGTACCTCAAGGGCATTATTATCTGCCGAGAATACCGTCGCTTCATAAAGGGCACTGGCATCTATGGGGATAGGAATCTCTTCAAAATCTGGTAGTTTTCTATGATAGGGTAGTTTTAGGGCCGATCCGGGAAATTGAACCTTAACCTGCTTAGCCACTTTAGACGGTAATACTATTTTATCTTGAAGTCTTATGCTTTTGAATTTTTTTGAACCGATAATTTGAACTTTTTTGGTTGTACCCGGCATTCCATTTAGCTCTAAGACCATTTCGGTATCATTGTCTTTTATGATTTGATAGTCGGTTCCTAGAATAGTGGTTTCATGGGGTAAGGGGGCACCAACATAAATCAATGCACTTTTAAAAGGCAATACTTCTATTGCTATGGTGTCACCGTAATTGACCGTAGTGATGAACTTTTCAGTTGGATGAAATTGTCTTATTTCAATACGGTTGCCTTTCGTCAAACCAATTTCTTCATCGGCCCTGATCGTCACTTTGGTTTTCTCCCAGCTTAAATTCCGCAGGGTAAGAAATCTTTTTCTGTCGTTTCCCCTTGCTATGGCAAAAGGGCCATAAGTGTCTGGAAGGGTTTTTGCGTCAACCAGAATGTCACGATATTTTCTGTGTAGATTGTAGATTCTCGCCAACTTTGAAAATTCATCATCACGTAAAAACCAGGGATTACCATAAATTTCTGGCGCCAGTATCAAACTTCTGCTAAAGGCCTGGAGGATGAGGTCATCATCCCAATTGTCCAAGCATGAAGAAATACATACACCATGATCTTCGGTTAATCGCACTAAATCCGGAGTGTGACCGCGGGCCATCGCCCCGGCACGATGGTGGGGTGCTGTAGATTGATTGGCCATATGAACGTCGATATATGTTTCGTCACCACCCCATAGAAATGTGGTTGCATGGGGTTTGCCCTTACCTAAGGTAAGTCGGTGATCTAAGAGTATTAAATCTGGGCTGTATTTGCGCACATCGGTCATCATTTTAACAAAGGCATCCTGTTTTTCGGGTCGCAGTTCCCCACAGACGCCATCAAACTTAAAAAGGGCGAACTCATAATCTCGTGCCAAGGAAACCATTTGTTCTATCCGAGCATTTTCCTCTTCCATGGTGTCACCAAAACCATCAGGACCTCCCCAAACCCCCAATCGGGTATTCATTTCCTTCGTTTTTTTATAAACGGGTTCAAAACCATTCGGAAATTGTTTTTTGAACCGTTCCGATACTACGCTTCCATAAAATCGCTTTCCATCGATTGTTCCCGCATCAAAGGCATAAATATCAAGCTTCATTCCATATTCATCATATAACCATTTGAAAAAATCAAGATTGATGAGCGTCTGTTGTTCCGTCGGGCCTTCATTGCAATTGTTGATCCATGAAAAATATTGTGCCCTTGAAGGGGTTCTCTCATCTGCACCAGGAAATACTTTAGACTGTTGGGCTATTATAAAACACGGGGCAAACAATAAAAGGATGATTTTTTTCATGATATCCGGTTGTCGAGGTGAAAATATCAAAATTAAAGACATAAAAATGCAAGTATCCCAAATGAATGAGGATGATTCTTTAACGGCAACCAAATCTGCACTGAAGGCACAGGGAAAATTGAATTATGGGTATTTACCAAATGGTAGTTGGCCCTTGAGCACCCAAAATCTCCCTGAATAATGTTAAAAGACACTTTGTTGATTACCTAACCTGATAATCTGTCGCCCATACCAATATCCAACATGGATATCAGTGTCTTCTCAGATTATTTACTCTAGGGGTTTAAGCACCACTTTCCCAGTCAAAATCATTCTTTGCAAAAGCATGTGAGATTTTTTAGGGCAACTTGCTTTATCGCTATGGCGTTGGTCGTAGTTCCTGATTTACGAAAATTCGTTTTTCTTGAAGGGTATATCCTGCGAAAACGCCAATTGCGCCTCCCTCTAGAATATTGTTTGGGGCTATTACGAATTCGAGAAAAGGATTATCTATGGCATCGGTATTCAACTCACTGGCCCTTAGGCTTTGAAATAGTACTTCTTCCATATTGGCAACTTGTAAGGCCAATGTAGCTTCTTGCAAGTTCACATCTTCAGGAATAAAAAAGTTGGCACTTGATGCTAATGAAATCCCATCCCCGAGATTATCCGTCAAAAGATTATCCTCAATGAATAAATTAAAATTATCAACTATGGGTTCCTCTTCTTCAGTGGTGGACTCTATTATGGTACGTACCCTTGCTCCAACGGTATAAAAATTCCGCTGCCCGATAAGGTCTTGAAAACCAAAGCTGACCGTTCCAAAACGTTCGCCAAAGGAATTTTGGTTCACACTGATTTCTTCCGTAATTTCTATGGTTCCCGTTGGTATTTGGCAGGATGCGCTGAACGTCTCATCATCTACCATAACTTCTAAAAAATAGTGTTCCCCCTGAATTATGGGTAAATTGACCGCAGTGGTGGTATAGGTTTCCAATTCGCTATTGTACGTTAGAACTGTATTGTTCCCATTCTCGTTCGATAATGTGACCATGGCATCAGTAACTAAGAATAGTTGTCGATTGGCCTCATCATCCTCCACGCTAAGTTCCGTACCAATGGCTGGTAAGGCCCTGGTTACAGAAATGGATAGTACCGTATCGGAAGGGGAGATGAACCCAATGATTCTAAACTGTTCCTCTGTATCCAGAAGTCGGTCGGCATCTACTACTTTAGTGCAGGAAAAACAGAGTATACTTAGTATTGAGAAAGGCAGTAGTAGGTTCTTCATAGATTTCAAAATTTAATGGAATAGTTAACTGAGGGTATGGCGATAAGGATGGAGGTTCTTTTTAGCTCGTTCTCTACCGTGGCGTTGGGGTCGTTAAAGTCAAAGTTGGATTCCTCTAAGGTATAGATAAACGGATTTTGTCTTGCATAGGCATTATAAAGGGAAAATCCCCACGTTCTTGTACTTCCGCTTTTTCTTTTCTTATGGAACTGAACAGATAAGTCCAACCTATGGCTGCTCTCTCCCCTAAAATTGTTGCGTGCCGTTGTAAAATTCTCATTTCCAAAACTATTGAAGAAATTACTAGACCGTATTGGGGCGTTATCCAAACGCAACCCTTGCAGAGTGGGTAGCGTAAAGTTACTACCTGTATTGAAGACCCATGAGCCGGAAAAGGTAAACCTATTGTTGGGTTTGTAAATACCAACCAAAGAGATATCGTGTCTACGGTCGTAGCGATCAAAGAATTTACGGCCTAAATTGAGTTCATCAAATTGACGTTCGGACCAAGCCAAGGTGTATCCCAACCAACCGGTAAGGTTTCCCTTTTGCTTTCTCAAGAGGAATTCTGCTCCATAAGCCCAACCCTGTCCTGAAGTAATGTCTTCTTCCCAGTTCAATTCTGCGCCACTTTCCAAATCATCCAACACCAAAAAAGAAGCACCCTCACGGTAGGCTATAACATCGTCGAGCTTTTTGTAATAAGTCTCCATGGTAAAGGAATACGACCTATTGAGAAAATCTTTTGCCAACCCTAGGGCTATTTGTTGGGATTGTTGCGGCCTAACCTCTTCTGTGGAGGAGACCCATAGGTCAGTAGGAAGACCAATACCAGAGCTGGAAAGTAAATGAATGTATTGATTCATATTGCTATAGGAAGCTTTTATGGCCAAATCGGATTGCAATTGATAAGATAAGGCTACCCGAAGCTCTGGATTTACATAATTGGTGCTCTCGAAATTGAAATGGCTCAATCGGAATCCGGGCGCAAATCGCAATTTATCGGAAATACGCCAATCATCTTCCAAGTAAATAGCACTTTCCAAGGAATTTAAGACCTGTTCCCTATTGATATCATCTGCAATAAAACTGTCCCGAGAGCTTACCCGTTGAGGGGTGAAGTTATGTATAGTTGTACTGGCTCCAAATCGTACAGCGTGCTGGGCATTGGGATAAAATTCAAAATCTGACTTAAGGCTATAATCGTTGATGGCAGAACTCGTATCAAATGAAGACTGGTTGGTGGTGCCGTTAAAGCTATCTTCAAACTCGTCGGTAATACGAAATTTATAACCGCTATACACCAGTGCGGTATTGGCAAAAAGCTTGTTGTTAAATTGATGGTTCCATCGAAGGCTAGACGTAATATTGCCCCACCCCAGCCTTGTGCGTTCCCGAGTAAAATCATCCCTAAAATCAAATTTAAACCGATCCTGCCCCAAATAATTGCTCCAATAGATTTTATTTTTTGAGTTGATAATATGATGGAACTTGAGATTGAGGTCGCCAAAGTGGTATCCAGAAATTCCATTGGTACTGATATTTTGAAAGGGTCGCGCCAATGCATCCGCATAGGTTCTACGGGCACTTAAGATGAAAGAGGTTTTATTCTTTTTTATGGGCCCTTCCAATACAATGGATGAAGAAATGAGCCCTACATTCAGTTTGCCATGCAATTCTTCTTTATTGCCATCTTTCATATCTACTTTCACTACAGAGGATAACCTTCCCCCAAACCTTGCTGGAAATCCTCCTTTAAAGGCTTCTACAGATTTTATGGCATCTCCATTGAATACAGAGAAAAATCCGAAAAGATGATTGGTGTTATATACCACTGCATCATCCAGTATAATCAGATTTTGATCCGGTGTTCCACCTCGAACAAAAAAACCAGAACTACCTTCAGTACCGCCCTGAATACCCGGTAACAACTGTAGTGTCTTTAATACATCGGTTTCCCCTAAAAGGGCGGGTAAGTCTTTAACATCATTCGGTTTTAGAGTGAGTTTACTCATTTGGGTCACCTTGCTCTGCATTGCTCCATTAGAGGTTACTACGACTTCATCCAAGGATTCGGTTTTTTGTGAAAGGGTAATGTTCAGTTCTATATCGCCTTCTACATTGATTTGTAATTCTTTTTGAACATGGCCCAGATGGGATACAATAAGCGTATGCTCCCCAGCTTCCAGCTTAAGGGAGTAAAAACCATAGCCATTGCTAATGGTTCCGGTTTTGAAATTTGGGTCGTATACGGTTACCCCCAGTAGTTGTTCAAGACTGCCTTCTTCGATAATATAACCACTAACCACATAAGATGTAGTAGGGTTCAACTGGGCTGCCCCGCTAAGAAAAATAAAAATTGAAAAAAAAATTGTGAGGAATAGTTGAGGTAGTGGAATGGCCCCTACTGTGATGTTCAAGTAGCGCAAAAGTGTTGTTTTTTGGTTTGGCACACTGAAAATAATCACTTTGAGCTCCAAAGAAATCGATTTAATATTTCTTTATAAAAGTTTAACGCTCCAATAAGAAAATTCCAAAAAAGTGCATTAGAGAGGTGAACTCCTTCACTAAAATAACGACGTAAAATGCGATTTCACTGCAAAAAGGGTAGCTTCTGTCATGGTGTCAAACCGCACATCGGCATGACCTACCCTATCTGCTGGACCGATACCTACAGCGTGAAAACCGCCGGCCTTGGCCGCATCAACACCTGCTTCGGCATCTTCATAAACAATGCACTCTTCTGGTTTCAGCCCGAGTTGTTCAGCACCAAACAAGAAAATATCTGGGGATGGTTTACTTTTTGAAACGCTATTGCCGTCACCAATAACATCAAAGTATTTTTTGGCTTCTAATTGTTCCAAAACTTTAATGGAATTTTTACTTGCGCTGCCCAATGCCACTTGAAAACCCTCAACGCGTAATAAGTTCAATAACTCTTGTGCCCCTGGTAAATAGTCATTTGGGGTCATTTGATCGAGACTATCAACATAAATATCATTTTTAGCCGTCGCCAGTGCTGCCAATTTTTCTTCTGATACTTGGACGTTATTATGGTCTTTGATGATATTGATGGAATCCATTCGGGACACTCCTCGAAGTTGTTCGTTGACCTCACGGTCGAAACGCCACCCCATTTCATCGGACAATTTTTTCCAAGCGAGGTAATGTAATTCGGCGGTGTCTGTGATGACACCATCCAAATCAAAAATGAATCCTTTTATCATTGGTTTTTATTTGGAGGGCAAATAAAAGTCTATTTCCGTTAAGAAAAAAGTTAATCCACGTTATATTCTAGGCGCATCGTAATCGATGCCGAATTGTTATTTTTTGAAGTGTTATATGCACCACCCAACAAGTAGTCCTCTCCGGAATTTTGACCTGTAATTTGAAAAACGCCCATACGCGCAGCAATGAGATCGCCTAACTGTCCGCCAGCGTTTTCAGCGATTTTTTCAGCTCGTATTCGCGCGTCTTCGGTCGCTTTTGATATCATTTCAATCTTTAGGTCGGCCAACTTGGTATAGTAATATCTGGGTGGGGTAGAATTGAACTGAACCCCTTTATTTAAGAGCTCCGTGATTTCTCGTGAAACTTGTTCAATTTTTGAAACATCGGTCGATTCAATTTGAACGGACTGTGAAAGTTCGTAACCACGAAAGATGCTTCCCACATAATTGCCGTTTTCATAACGATTGTCTCGCTGCTCCAAGGTTTGGACTGAACTGAAAATAATATTTTCTCCATTGATTCCTTTAGAGACCAAATAGTTTTTGACGATTTCCTTTTGGCGGTTGAGTTCATCAAATGCCGAGGTCAAAACAGGACTAAAAGCTGAAAAGCGACCCTCCCAAACAATTAAATCTGATGTGAAATTCTCGTTGCCCAATCCGGTAACCGAAATCACCTGAGGAGGGTTTGCTCTATTTACGTATGCTGTTCCCAAAAAATAAGCGGCCAAAACGATGGCGATACCGAAAATGATTGCTGTGAGATGTTTCATTGGATACGTTTAGGATATATACGTTTAAATATACCCAAAAAGATGCTTTGGCAAATAGGCCATTTTGCTATTTTTGCCCATGCAAAACCAAGTTCTGATTCTCGATTTTGGTTCCCAATACACTCAACTCATTGCTCGTCGCGTAAGGGAACTCAATATTTATTCTGAAATCAAACCTTTCAATAATCCACCAAAAGATTTATCGCCGTTTCAGGCAGTAATTCTTTCCGGTTCCCCTTACTCCGTTCGCGCAGATGATGCCCCAGAACCCAACCTCTCTGAGATAAAAGGTAAAAAGCCCCTATTGGGTATTTGCTACGGAGCTCAGTATTTAGCGAGTTCAGAAGGGGGTGAAGTTGCCCCTTCGGCTACTCGTGAGTATGGTAGGGCCCATTTAGGAAACTTCAAAAAAGATGAGGTTTTTTTAAAGGATATTTCCGAAAATACCCAGGTCTGGATGAGCCATAGTGACACTATCAAACAATTACCTGCGGGGGGCATTTTGTTGGCGAGCACTGAAGATGTAGAAAATGCCGCTTATCGCATTGCAGGCGAGAGCACTTATGCTATTCAGTTTCATCCCGAGGTATATCACACCAAAGAAGGCGGACAATTATTAAAGAACTTTTTGGTCGATATCGCAGGTTTAAAGCAAGATTGGACTCCAGATGCTTTTGTAGAGACCACGGTCGCGGAACTAAAGGAAACCATAGGAGATGATAAGGTAATATTAGGCCTATCGGGCGGTGTGGATAGTAGTGTAGCGGCAATGCTGTTGCACAAGGCTATAGGTTCACAGTTACATTGCATTTTTGTGAACAACGGTCTTTTGCGTAAAAACGAATTCCGTGATGTTTTGGAACAGTACCAAGGCATGGGTTTGAATGTCAAAGGGGTAGATGCTTCGGCACGCTTTTTGGAAGCCCTGAAAGGGGAATCGGATCCCGAGAAGAAAAGAAAAACCATTGGTCGGGTATTTATTGACGTTTTTGATGATGAATCAAACCAGGTAGAAAATGCCACCTGGTTGGCACAAGGCACGATTTATCCTGATCGAATTGAGTCGGTGTCTGCTAGTGGTGGCCCATCGGCAACGATTAAAAGTCATCACAATGTGGGAGGCTTGCCAGATTACATGAAATTAAAAATTGTTGAGCCCTTACATTTGCTTTTTAAGGATGAAGTACGGAGGGTAGGAAGAACGATGGGGATGCCCGAATCCATTTTAGGCCGGCATCCTTTTCCTGGTCCGGGATTGGGTATTCGTATTCTGGGTGACATTACAGCTGAAAAGGTGTCTATATTACAAGAGGTAGATGCCATTTTTATAGACGGATTGAAAAAATATGATCTTTACGATAAGGTTTGGCAGGCCGGGGCAATGCTTTTGCCCGTAAATAGTGTAGGAGTGATGGGTGATGAACGAACTTATGAAAAATGTGTGGCTTTACGGGCGGTTGAGAGTACTGATGGTATGACCGCAGATTGGGTCAACCTGCCTTATGAATTTTTACAGAAGGTGTCGAATACAATAATTAACAGGGTAAAAGGCGTTAATAGAGTGGTGTATGATATCAGTTCAAAACCACCAGCAACAATAGAATGGGAATGAAAAAAATGAGATTGCTTGTCCTTATCGGGGTTGTTTTGATATTTGACACTGCTTTCGGGCAGCAAAGGTATGCGACCCATCCTGTTAAGGAAGGGGAGACAATTTACAGTATCGCTAAGCAATATCGCGTTACCCCTTATTCTATTTTAAAGGAAAATCCTGAAGTTAAGACTGCAGAAGAGATTCAACCCAATACCCTATTGGTCATTCCCGTGGGGAAGGACTATCGTGGTGAGTTTACCACCAAAACCACTGAAAAGAAAATTGTATCAGTTCAACCAAGACAAATGGAGCCAATTGGCTACATAAAGCATCGGGTCAAAAAGCGGGAAACCCTCTTTAGTTTAACGCAGCGATACGATGTCACTGAGGAACAGATCAAGCGCTATAATAAAGCACTGTACTCAGAAGAGTTGAAAAAAGGGATGGTTCTGCAGATTCCCGAGTATCCTGAAATGACCCCAGAAGAAGAAAGGGCATTGGATTTCGAAACGTATGTTGTACTACCTAAAGAAACCCGCTGGAGTATTGCAAATAAATACGGAATAACCGTGGATAGTTTATTGCAATTGAATCCTGATTTACCAAAAAATTCCGCCTATTTGGCTGCCGGGCAAGAGCTGCTTCTACCACGCCCTAAAGGAGACAGTTTAAAAGACCAAGAAGTTGCCATCTTTGAATCGTTTACCGTACCTAAAGCGATGGGACTGTTTCGCGTAAGTCAGAATTACGGAATTTCCGTGGATTCAGTGATAAAGTTGAACCCTGAAATCAAGGAAGTTGGGGGACTCAAAGAAGGAATGGTTCTTCGGTTGCCAAAACGACTACCGGACAATGAAGTGGTCAATACTGAAAATTATATTTTCTATGAAGTCAAGCCGAAACAGAATATTTTTAGATTGACCAGAAATCTAAACATTAGTAGTGACTCCCTGTATTTATTGAATCCAGAACTGGAGAATGGCCTTAAGGCTGGTATGGTATTAAAACTCCCCAAAACAAAAACAGAAAGCCTTGATGTTAAGAATGCTTTGGTACTGGACGAAATCAACCTTGCTGATAGTTTAAAAATCGAAAACCGACCTCGTGTGTTAATGCTATTGCCCTTTCGATTAGATCGCGTCAATTTTCAGAATACTGAAAAAACAGAAAACCAAGTAGGTTCACGAAAAGATATCACCTACGCCATGGGGCTTTATACAGGGGCTTTGGTAGCTTTGGATTCCATAAAAAAAATGGGGCTTTCCGTTGATATGAAAGTGTTGGACACCGAGTTAAGCCTGGAAAAAGTAAAGCGTAGCCTTTCTCAAGAACCACTCTATAATACTGATGCGATTTTTGGCCCAGTGAGTCCAGATTTGTTAGGTGAAGTTGCGGTACAGGCGAATACCAATACGATTCCAGTCATTGCGCCCTTCGCTTCACAGAGTAATTTAAGCCATACCAATGTGTTCTACACCCAGCCTGATGAAGGTGATCTGCGCAAACGCATTTTGGACTACGTTGAAGCCAAGCGTGAAAATCAGGCAATTTTGGTCATTGCCGACGCAAAGCACCAAGCTGCCAAAGATTCAATTTTAGCCCGTTTTCCAATGGCTCGAGTAGCTAAAATGAGCCAAGATGGTTCGTTACATTTGATTGATTTTCAAGCCATGTTATCAGAACGGGAAGAGAATTGGGTCTTTGTTGAAACCGACCAGCCGAATTTGGCCGCGAGCGTAACCTCCATACTGAATGCATCTGATGCTGAAACAGCAAATGAGGAACTTGGTATGAAGAGAAAAATTGTGGTCAAAATGTTTACCACTAATTATGATAGTGCCTTTGAATCAGAATCTGTATCAAAACCGCATCTTTCCAATTTAGATTTTACCTTTCCATCGTCATATCGGGTTGTAGAAAGGGATAATTTTGCCCGAGCCTACGACAAAAAATTTGGACATGAACCCGATCGATATGCGGTGAGGGGGTTTGATTTAATGTTTGACCTTTTGTTAAAACTAGGCTACAAAAAAAATCTTTTTGAAACCGCTCAAATCATTGGAGAAACCGAGTACAGCGGAAATCGGTTCAATTATTTTAAGGGGTTGTCCGATGGTTATTTTAACAAGGCCACCTTTTTAATGCACTACGAAGATCTAAGAATTAAACCACTCGATACACCATGACATCTAAAGTAACCTACAACGGAGAATTGCGAACTACTTGCATACATCTAAAGTCAGATAATGAAATCATAACCGATGCTCCTTTGGATAACAATGGATTGGGCCGAGCTTTTTCGCCAACCGATACGGTGGCCACCGGTTTGGCCAGTTGTATGATGACGATTATGGGCATTAAAGCCAGAGACTTAAATGTTGATTTGAAAGGGGCGGTGGTTGAAGTGACCAAGTATATGGCCAGCGACCCTCGACGGATTTCGAAAATTGAGGCTAATTTTTTGCTTCCCGCTGGGATAGCTCAAAAAGACCGTACCATTTTGCAACGGGTGGCAGATACCTGTCCGGTTCACCATAGTCTGCATCCCGACATTGAAAAGGTAATTACATACAATTGGGTGCAAGGGTAAATATCTATCTTTTTGTTTTACTGTGCACTAATGTTTTATCTGCACAGGAGATTGTGGAGTCTATTGAGTGGGATGCCTCAAGGAAGTTGACCTGGGAAGATTTCAGAGGCTCAGTTCCTTTAGATGCAGTGCCCGCTGCCACAACGGCCAGTGGCATCAGCTATGAGTATTCGGCAAATTTGATGCACCATGAGGTTTATCTTGACTTCGAGGTGACCGCCTATTTTTATCCCAATGAATCATGGTACAAACCCGACAGCTGCGATGCTTTTATTTTGCAGCATGAGCAATTACATTTTGATATTTCAGAAGTGTTTGCCCGTAAAATGCGGATGAAACTTCGTAGTACTTCTTTCACTGAAAACGTTAAGGCTGAAATCAGAAAAATCTACCAAGAAACCTTAACAGCACTTGAAGATTTGCAAGACCAATACGACTGGGAGACAAATTTTTCAAGAAATACCAAGGCACAAGAAAAATGGAATGCTAGAATTAAAGAAGCGTTGGAAAGACTGCCAGAATAGGCATTGCTCTTATCTCACTCTTAATAAGTGAGTGAAATGCGTTGGGCCCACTATTTTCCTATCATTTCCTAATTCACTTTCAATTCACTCGCTTATCAAATATTGCATTTAAGAACAAACAGATTGGTTGTGAATTTTTTATCTGAAACCTTGCATTCTTTACGAAGTTTTTAAAAGTTCCAAATACCATTTCTTAATCTAGATTAATTAAAACTGGCTAACTCGCTTCGTAATTTCAGTCTTTGTTAAAACTATTCATATTTAGTGGTCAAGAGAACAATAAAATCAAGAACATTAATGGTCTCTAAGGGACAAATAATACAATACAAAGGAGAGACAAACTCAAAAATATACCTTGTACAAAAGGGGTTATTGCGGAGCTATTCGATTGATGATAAGGGTAAAGAGCATATTTTCATGTTTGCTATTGAAGGGCAACTCATGGGTGACGCGGCCCTACCTGATGAACCCTGCCAACTTTATATTGATGCATTGGAAGATAGTAAGTTAGTTGTTCGGGAGAAAAATATAGTTAAAGATTCAAAACCTGGGACTTTTAAAATGTTAGTGGAATGTATAGTGCACCTTCAAGAAAGGGTCATTATGTTGATGAGTGTTTCTGCCATTGATCGTTACGGCCACTTTGAAAAAAAATACCCTGAGCTGTTGCAACGACTTCCCCAGCGCATCATAGCGGCTTATTTAGGCGTGACCCCAGAAGCACTTAGTAAAATAAAAGGGGAGCGAGCTAAAAATATGTAGTTCACGTGGTTTCTTAATATAGGTTAAGGCGTGGCTGCGGCCATTGTTTGATATTTGTTGAAAACACCTCAAGAAATTTCAAGTGGATAAGAAAATCATTGTATTTGGAGCAAGTAACAGTAGCCAATCCATTAATAAGAAACTAGCTGTTTTTGTTGGGAATTGCTTAGAAAGTGTTACCACTGAAATTCTAGATCTCAACGATTATGAGCTACCCATTTACTCTTTAGATTTGGAAAAGGAAAGAGGTATTCCTGAAGCGGCGCTTCTGTTTTACCAAAAGATTAAGAGGTCGCAGGGAATTGTCATTTCATTGGCAGAATATAATGGCCTCCATACTTCAGCATTCAAAAACTTATGGGATTGGCTTTCCAGAATTAACATGGAAAAACCGATGAATATCTGGAATGGAAACCCAATGTTTTTGCTGTCGACCAGCCCAAGTAAGCGACCTATGAGCAATGTCTTGAAAGTCTCCAAAGAACTTTTTCCGTTTTTTGGAGCCGAAATCATCGCTTCGTTTCATCTTCCTTCCTTCAATCACTTTTTTAAGGACAACAAAATAGTGGACCCTGAACAACGACACCTTTTTGAAAAGGAATTGCAAAAGTTTCAAGAAAGAATCATGAAAAACGAATAGCTGATGCCCCGCAAATTCATCTTCAAGATACTTGTTCCCATGGTCGCTGTGGCGCTAGTTCCCAAAAATCTGAATGGACAGGAGGGTGATAAAGAAGACGTTCCTCCTATCAATCTGCTAAGGGCTGAAGAGTCCTATATTTTTTTGAAAGATGCTGAAGCGGATCAAATTCTGCTACAGCCATTGAAGTTTGTCCCCTTGGATAAGGAAGCAAAAATCTATTTGACGTTTGGTGGTGAATATCGGCCTCGCGTCGAGCATTTTACTAACAGGGATTACACTTCTTTTAGTGAAACCTATTACTCCCAAAGGCTTAGCCTCCATACCTCGGTGAGTTTAGGACCAAGAATTCGGCTGTTCGGTGAAGTGTACCATGGACTTACCTCTGGGGAAGATCGGCTTTTTGAAGATGAGGCCATTGACCTTCACCAGGGCTTTTTGGAGCTTGTTCTTTCCCAAAAAAGCAATTCTTCCATCACCATGCGATTGGGAAGGCAAGAAATAGGCTATGGCGTTTCGAGGCTTATAGGCATCCGGGAAGGACCCAATATGAGAAGGTCTTTTGATCTGGCCAAACTTCATTTCAAAAAGGACAAAAGGTCCATCAACCTAATTTATGGCAAAGAACTTAGTTATGGATTTGATGCCTTTGACAATGCTTCGAATATTTTTGAATCCGATGCTCAAAATCCATCGCTGTGGGGTGTTTATGTTCAAGATAATGTGGTCGGGAGAATTGGAAATTTGGACTTTTACTACTTCGGATTCAATTCAAATAGGGCTCAATTCAATGATGTCGTTGGAGAAGAAACGCGACATTCCATTGGTATACGATCATACGGCCAAATTGGACGATATAGTTTCAATACGGAATTTATTTATCAGTTTGGAGATATTGGAAGGAGCACCATTAGCGCATTCAATTTAGAAACGGATTGGAAATATCAACTAACAGAAGGAGGATGGAAGCCAAAACTGGGAATCAAACTTGATTTTTCGTCAGGGGATAGAACTATTGGCGACGACAAAATACAAACCTTTAATCCGCTTTTTGTCAATCCTGCACTTTACAGCTTGGCAGGAGTCAATACACCTGCCAACCTGAGTAGTTTCCACCCGAATTTTACGGTGTATCCCCTCAGTGGCTTTTCGATTTTCATCGATTATGCGTTGTTCTACAGGACAAGTTCCAGTGATGGTTTGTATACCCCACCCCGCTTTTTGCTAAGGGAAGCAAACGGGTTGGATGAAAAGCATATTGGCGATGTGTTAGGGCTTCAGGTACAGTATGAAATCAATAGGAACATTTCCTTTGACCTTAGGAGTTCTTATTTTATTGCAGGCAAGTTTATTAAGGCTTCTGGAGACTCAGAAAACACCTTTTACATAGCTCCAACCATGAATTTTAAATTTTGACCCATAATGAGTGTTTAACCCAAAAATCTTTAAATAATGAAAAAAATCAGTGTTATTTCAATGGTATTTGTAGCTATCCTGGCATTACTCGTTGCTGGATTCTCTTCTTTGGAGAGAACAGATGACCAGTCCATGGATTTAGAAGAAATTTCTTTGCCTGGAGCTACCGTTTTGGCTTTTGGCCCAGACAACGTTCTTTTTATCGGCGATAGCAAGGCTGCCATGGTTCATGCCATACCAACAAACGCAGAAGCATTGACCGATGCCGTTCCTTTCAACCTAACGGATTTTGATTTGAAACTTGCCAAGGTTCTCAAAATCGAAGCTCGTGATTTGATTATCAACGATATGAAAATTCATCCTGTCAGCCAAGAGGCCTATTTTGCCGTGAAGAAGGGGCACGCTCCTGATGCACCATCAGTGGTCGCTATTGTGAGTCCGACGAATGGTGAAGTGCGATTTTTAGAGGTAAAGGCTTCAAACAGTACCAAAGTTGCTATACAAAACCCAGCTTCCGAAGATTTAAAGTTTTGGCGTGATATTCCGGCGTCCACTTTAACCATTACGGATATTGATTACCATGATGGTTTTATTTATGTTGCCGGGCTCTCTAATGGAGAATTCGCTTCCACCCTGAGAAAAATCCCATATCCTTTTAGTGGCAAACAAGAGCAGACCAAAAGTTTGGAAGTTTACCATGCTGTGCATACGCAAATGGAAACGCGAGCCCCAATACGAACTATGGCCATAGCAGAGGTTGCTGGGGAACCCACATTGATTGCCAGTTACACTTGTACACCTTTGGTAGCCCTTCCTCTTTCGCAAATAGCTGAGGGCAATGCGATTAAGGGAAAAACGATAGCTGAATTAGGGTATGGTAATACACCTATTGATATGATTACCTATATGACACAGGAACAAGATGGAAGTATGGACGAGAAGCTTTTAATAACCCATAAGCATCGCAGTGGCAGTCTTATTTCAATGAAAGATGTGGGAAAAGCGGTTACGGAAGGCAAGGGAATGGAGGGCATGATGGCCCAAATGCCCACTGGAACTGCTGGAATGAATATCACCTATAGCCCTACCGCTTCCATAGTACATATTGATAACCAAAACCAAATGATGGTGGCCGCCCTTAAGCGGAACTTGGAAACCGGTGGTTTGGACATGGTTTCAGAACTTAAAGGAGCTTTCCTCCGATTGAGTGAGTTCATTTCGGAATATGACTTCCCATCATACCAATATGATGAAAAGCAAGCCACTACCAAACAATTTCACGATATGGTGAAACCCATGGAAGGCTTTCCAGAACTGGTTTCGGAAAAGGCGAAGGAGTAATTTATATAGTGAAACTACAGTTTTTTCAATACCTCAGTCCTATGCTTTGGAGCAGAGTTTTTCATGGATTTTTGTTAGCTTTTGTTCTATCGTGTGGACCTGATAAATCGGCCCCCAAAGGGATTGTCATTTACCCAACTTCGGATACGCTCCCTGAAAATCTGCTGCGATTTTATGTGAGGTTTTCACATCCGATGAAAGCTATAAATAATTTGAAAAACATAAGATTGATGGATAAAAACAATCAAGTGGTGGAAGGGGTTATTTTTAACAATGTACATGAATTATGGGATGACCAACAAAAGCAGCTAACACTGATTATGGATCCGGCAAGGGTTAAAACGGGGCTTAGCACCCATAATCGTTTGGGTAGGGCTTTGGTACCTGGACATTCGTATCACTTGGTGATTGAAAAAATGGAGACCGTTGAACAGGATAAGGTAAAACCATTTAAAAAGAAATTCATGGTGGTTTCTGCAGACACTATTGCCCCCAGTATCAATCTATGGGACATTCGGCGACCCCAAGTGGGCAGTCTTGATCCATTGCAAATTGTCTTTCCGGAATCGGTTGATGTAATGTCTTTGTTCCATAGGCTGACTATATCGAATGACAATGGAGATAAATTGGAGGGAACCGTTGAAATTGGGTCCAACGAAAAACAATGGATGTTCACGCCTCTGGAGTATTGGGGAGAAGGAAAGTACACCATTTATATAAACGCACGTTTTGCCGACCCGTCGGGGAATAACCTAAATGGGTTGTTCGATCATAGGACAGGAAGCCTTAAGTATGAAAAGGAAGGTGAAACCTTGAAAATTCCTTTTTCACTTTAACTATCTAAATTGTAAACATGGAAGTTGGAATAGACAGTTTTGCTGCCTCACCCCAAAAGGATATTGATCGTTCGGCGGCTATTAATGAACTTTTGGAACGAATTGCTTTTGCAGATAAGCAGGGGCTTGATGTTTTTGGGATAGGGGAGCATCATCGAGAAGAATTCTTGGATGCGGCCCCGACCATGATTTTAGCCGCTGCTGCTTCAAGGACTGAACGTATCAAATTGACTAGCGCGGTAACGGTATTGAGTGCGGCGGATCCCGTAAGGGTTTTCCAGAATTTTGCAACCTTGGATTTAATTTCCAAAGGAAGGGCAGAGATTGTTGCCGGAAGAGGCTCATTTACAGACGCATTTCCACTTTTTGGCTATGATTTAAGGGAATATGACGCTATTTTCAAGGAAAAACTGCAACTGCTCCTATCCCTACGTGACAACGAAACCATCACCTGGAACGGAAAATTTAGACCAGCGCTACATCAGCAACCGGTCTTCCCAAGACCTGTTCAACCCAAATTGCCTATCTGGCTAGGCGTAGGTGGAACTCCAGAGTCTTTCATTCGAGCGGGCGAGATGGGTCTTCCTTTGATGCTTGCGGTAATTGGGGGGCAAACACACCGATTTGCCCCTTTGGTCGATTTATACCGAGCAGCAGGAGAAAAAGCCGGTTTTGGTCCAGAACAATTGAAAGTGGGATTGCATTCACTTGGGTATGTAGCAAGCACTACTGAAAAAGCTATTAAAGATTATTTTCCAGGGTATCAAAAGGTTTTTACAAAAGTTGGAAAGGAACGGGGTTTTGCCCCGGTTACAAAAGCGGGATTTGATGCCCAAAACGCTCTTCCCCAGGGAGCTTTATTGGTTGGGAGTCCTTCTGAGGTGGTTGAAAAGATAAAACATCACTCCGATGCCTTGGGTGGTATTTCGCGCCTAACCTTTCAAATGGACGTAGGTCTTCCCCATAAAAAGCTACTGGAATCCATCGAACTCATTGGACAGGAAGTCATGCCCAAAATTAAGTCATTATGAAGGCAATGAAATATGTATTTAGGGGGGTTGGGCTAGTTTCTTCCTTAAGTTTATTTATTCTTGCACTCGCGGTCATGGTCTATGCCTTTGTTGAAGGGGCCTACGTCATAAATAACATCTTTAATTTCTCAACAAGTGAGGCGAACGTCATTTTCGAAGCTATGAGTATATTGGATTTGATATTGTTAAGCTTTAGTATTTTTATAACGTCCATTGGCATATTTGAATTATTCGTGTATTCCATTCCTGACCTTCCAGATTGGCTTCAAATAGAGAACCTTGATGCCCTTAAGGCGGTGCTAATAAAAGTCATTGTTGTGGTCATGGGGATTTCCTTTATGGGGCACACGGTTACCTGGGACGGCCAAGAACAATTGCTGGGCTATGGAATTGCCAATGGGATAGTAATATTGGCTTTGTCCTATTTTTTGAACAGCAAAAAGACCCATAAAAATCAATCAGTAACTTCATAACCAGCCAATGAAAAATTTGGCCTACTCAGTAATAGGAATTGGCGGGATACTGTCTGTTCTCATCTTAGGTGAAAGTATCCTTATCCCTTTTGTTTATGGCATTATCCTTTGGTTCTTAGGACGATACTTTAAGAACGTGTTACATAAAATCCCATTTCTCAAAAAATATGTACCTAATTGGCTAATCAATACCTTCATTTTCGTGATTATTGTTTTTGGGGTAAGTACTCTCTCACGCCTCATCAACAACAACATTGCATCCCTTTTGGAAAATAGTGAAACCTATCAAGCCAATCTTGATACCGTCCTCAATCAAATTAATTCCGCACTACAGGTTGACCTGAGCCAAGAAATATCAAAGTCCTTGGATAATTTTGATTACACGTCAATTCTTGGGAATATAGCTAACGCCCTGTCCGGAGCATTGGGGAATTTGATTATGATTCTTTTATACGCCGTATTTTTATTTTCAGAGGAAGTCAGTCTATCCCAAAAAATCAAAAAACTATTTAGCAGTACAGAAAAATATCAGCAAATATCGACCATGTTATCCCGAATCAACGATACCTTTAGCGACTACATACGCCTAAAAACCTACCTAAGTCTGCTTACGGGTTTTGTGGGATATGTCTTTTTGAGCATAATGGGGGTAGATGCTGCTCTTTTCTGGGCATTTCTAATTTTTGCCCTGAATTATATTCCTACCATTGGTTCTTTGATTGCCACCCTTTTTCCAGCCTTCTTTAGTCTTGTCCAGTTTGGTGAAATCCAACCTTTTATTATTATTTTGGCTGGCTTGGGGATCGTGCAGTGGTTTATAGGTAATGTTCTGGAGCCCAGGGTAATGGGAAAGTCATTAAATCTGAGCCCGTTGGTAACCGTTCTTGCCCTTGTCATTTGGGGGCAAATATGGGGAATCACTGGGATGCTATTAAGCACACCCATCACGGTAATCATGTTAATCGTGTTTTCCCAATTCAAAAGTACCAGGGGAGTGGCTATCCTACTTTCCGAAAACGGAGACTTGTAAGTGGTTGTCCACGAAACTTAAAAAGATACCCTTAATGATTTCCTAATGCATTTCTAATCTCCCCATTCCACCAATTGTGAACGGTAAAAATTGATGTTGTTTCGATTTAGATAAGGAACCTGACCTACCAACCGCATTTTATAGTCTTCCCAATCCCTTTGTTCAGCAATGGTCCATCCCAATTCAGCATAGCCAATGACCCTGGGAAAGGCCAAATACTCCAACTCTTTACTATTGCTTATGGTTTCTGACCATAGTGGTGCCTCGATACCCAATATACTTTCTTTTGGTAATCCTTCGACGTAGGTTTCTGGATTCCAATTATAGGCATCATCTACGGGAATATAGGCTGCCCAATTCAACCCATATTTTGAAAGGGTATCGTACTTCATATCCAAATAAATCTTTTTTGCTGGTGAAAGAATGATTTTTGATCCCATTTTCGCTGCCTTTAAGGCACTTTCGGGCTCGTTCCATAGTTGCCCTATGGTGGAAGGGCTAATATTGGCCTGAGCGATTTCATTCCAACCTATGGCCTGTTTGCCATGCTTTTGAACAATCTTTTCCACTTTTTCAATAAAATGGATATAGTCTTTTTTGGGAGTGGCATGACTTTCATCTCCACCAATATGAAAATAGGGACTAGGGGAAATGGCTGAAATTTCTCGTATCACATCATCTAGAAATGTGTAAACCGTATCCTTGTAAGCGTCAAAAGAGCTATAACCCACTTTCATATCGGTACGAACCCTTGGTGTTTCGGCCTTGCCCTTTGCATGAAAAATAAGGTAGCTCAAATTCGCGGCATTGGTGTGACCTGGCATGTCGACTTCAGGAATAATCTCGATATGATGTAGTGCGGCATAATCCACCAGTTCTGTAAACTCTTCTTGCGTATAAAATCCACCTGGACCTCCACCCACTTCACTTTGCGCGCCTATTTCCGTAAGTTTTGGCCATGATTTTATTTCCAACCGCCAACCTTGATCATCTGTAAGGTGCAGGTGAAGGGCATTAAATTTATAATATGCCAACTGGTCGATATAACGCTTTACTTCTTCTACCGTAAAAAAGTGTCTTGCCACATCGAGCATCGACCCTCTATAGGCGAAATTGGGCGCATCGTCTATCATTCCCGAGGGAATTACCCACATTGGTTGTGCCGCAAGCGTGTCATTACTTTGCTCGGGAATCAATTGTCTTAGGGTCTGAATGCCCCTAAAAGCACCTGCCGCTGTGCGCGCGTTGATAAGAATGGAATCGTTCTTAATGTATAGCTGATAGGCCTCTGGCGATTCCGATTCGAGATGTTCGGTTTGGTTGATGTAGATCACACGTTCTACTGATACATCTTCTGAATTATTTATAGGTAAGTCTAGACCCAATCTTGATTTGATATTGTCTGATAAAAACTTACCAACCTGTTCAAAACTCTCACTGGTCTGAGAAGTATAAATAGCCGTTTTTGAATCAAGACCGAAACCTGAATGGGTTGGAACCACCTTTATGGGTTTAGGAATTAGGGGCGCATTGCTTAAATCGGTCTTCGGATACTCAACTTTTACTCGGGTCTCCCCACAGCTGGTTAAAAAAACAGAAATGGTCAAAGTGAGGATACCGAAGGAAGAGACTATGTTTTTCATTTTAATGATTTTACGCTATCACTATTGACACAAATTTATAAGGAAAAGTAGTAAGTAACCAGTATGATATTTTCAATTCTTGGTAATATTTCAAAATATTACTCCACATAACTTTTGAGGGCTTCATACCATATATCATAGCCTTTTGAATTCATATGAAGCCCATCTTCAATGAAAAGATCCGGTTTGACCTTCTTGCCATTAAGCATGGGTTGCCAGACATCAACGAAATCTACTTTTGGCAGTTGTATTGCAAGTTCTTTTAGTTTTTTGTTTAATCGACGATATTTCCGTCGCAATTTCCAGCGCGAAAGACTTGGTTTTGTTGAAATGAGTACAATTGTTCTGGAACTATGATCAGAAAGCAATCGAGATACGATGTCTTCAAAAGTATGTAAGACGGTCTTGGGCTTTTTTTTTGCAAAAACATCATTATCCCCTTCATAAATAAATACTTTGGTTGGCTTATATCGCAACACCAAATCATTCAGATGATGGCTCAAATCAGAGGCTTGGGAACCACCAAAGCCCGCATTCAAGATTTGTTTTTCTGGAAACCGTTCTTGAATATCTTTCCAGAAACGAATACTGGAGCTTCCGGTGAATACTATGGTTTCCATCGACTTATCCCAAATGGAATCATTTCGTTCTACAATTTCGGCTACTTCCTTGGTAAAAGGAACGGGTTCCTGCGCATAGGTTCTTGAAATGACTAATAAAAAGAATGCTAGGAAAAGAAAGAGAGGCTTCATAATAGTGTAATTGAATAAAAATGAAATTACAAAAATTGGGATTTTTGGGTTGCAAAATCTTTAAGCGCTGTCTTGTACGGAAGGTAAAGTGGATGTTTCGGGGAACCGTCCACGTTACTGCCAAAACATTTAGCACGGGGAAATCTCTTTTGAAAGTATTGGTCACGGCCCAATTGCTGCACTAGAGTGTGTTTGCCCCATACAAAGACAACGGTTTCGCAAAGTGGAGCTATTTTGTTGACGTAATTAAGGTTTACTTGCCAGTTACCACTCGCTCGCAAGTTTCTTGGATTTGTTGCAATATGCGTAAAACAATTGAGCAGATAGAAACCACCATGACCAAATCGTTTGGTATGTGCAGACAATCTTAAGGTAGTGGGATCATCAGAAGCACCATCAGCTTTTGAAGGATTCAACCCAATAAAAAGGAGATTGGGTAAACGGCTATCCCATTTTCTCCATAGTATGTAGCGATTGCTTTTATCGTCATTAAAGATTGCCCCTGAAGCTGCTGAAAAGTCCAATTATTTCTGGCTTTTGGGAATAAGGTTTTCACTGAGGCCCCAATCATAAAAACGCTCTATCCACGTGTCGGAGGGTAGGCCTTGTGCGTTCATTCCAAACCCGTGCCCTCCTTTGGCGTACATCATGAGCGATACACTTTTATTTGCCTTGAACATCGAACTGTATAAATCAATAGAGCCTTTTGCAAGACCTAAAGGGTCGTCAGATGCGCAAACAATGAACATAGGGGGCACGTCCTTTTTTGGTGTAATCACGTCTTGGGCGTCGGTCCAGGCATAGACGGGAACCAAAAAATTTGGACGATTTTCTTTGGTATAATTATAACCTATTCCCATGGTCACAGCCCCTCCCGCCGAAAAACCCATAAATCCAATTTTTTCGGGGTCAACACCATACTTTTTGGCATTTTCCCTAATATGGGTGATAGCATTGAGCCCATCTTGAATACTGTAAGGAAGTACTTTTGAAACCTCTGTCATAATTTTAGTGGGCTCACTAATCGAGAGGTCCGTTATTTCCTGTACACCATCCTCGCCAGTTGGTACGAGGTGATATTTTAAGACAAAAGCTGCCACACCTTTTTCATTTAACCATTGTGCTACTGCATTGCCTTCATTTTCAATGCTCAAGGCGTACAGTCCCCCACCAGGGGCAATAACAACTGCGGCTTTTGTCGCTACATTACTTTCCGGTAGAAAAACCCGCATAGTGGGTTTTGAGACATTGGTTACCACTTCGGTTTTCCAGACCTCTGAGAAGTATTGTTTCTCAGGGGTTTCCCAAAATAACTCACCGGTATGTTCTTTCGGTAGTTCAATAATTTCTTGTGAAATCATTGTAAAAGTGCATAGCAATAGTGCTACTAAATAAAGGTGTTTCATGGTATTCAATGTTTTTAATCTACTTTTTTCCCTCATTATTGATGAATTTTTCAATGGTTGAATGCTATTTCACAACCTCACTGATTTGTACAATCGGCTGAATATTGGTGTAATTGGGAATATCACCTAAAATTTTGTCTGCATTTGCCCCAAAGGCCCTTTCATATTCTGAAAGCTGGTCAAAATAAAAAGTACCTATGGCAATGTAACTCGCGGGTTCCTCTGGGGTTCTTACGGAAATACCTTTTTCTATGGTATACGACTTAAGTGGTTCGCCAAATAACTTGGCTACCATGGGCATATGGTTATTGGCGTAATAGTCGTGATCAAACTTTTTTCCCTCCTCATTGGGGTAGAGTATCATAATTTTTATTGAACCCTCCTTTATCGAAGTAAACTTAGAAGTGTAATGGGGTGCGGCACTGAGCAATATGAGCCCTATGAATGTTACCAGCAATACGATTTTGGTCTTCATCTGCTTTAAATTTTATTGTTTTGGTAAGTTAGGCATAAGTTTTTGAGCAATATGTTCTATTTCCAATAGTTCATTAGAATGTGCCTTTAGTATCAACACAAAACAACATCGGTTATTTGGATACCGAAAAGAAGGCTCTTCAAATCATTGGTAGGCTTTATCAAAACCAATTAACAGCCCGACGACAGCATTATAACTTTTAATACCCTCTTTTTGATTATTGGCTTTTAAAAAAGCATTGAACATGGCCTTAAAAATAGGTTCGGTAGGGTTTTCGTACTGATCCCAAAATCGGTTAAGGGCTTTGTAATCTTCTTTTACAGCTGGTAATAACGCATCGTACGCAGCAGAAAAAGCCTTTTTGTCTCTTCGCCTTAGGTCAGAGAGGCAATAGGCAAGACCATGTGATTGCGCTGCATATTGGAAATAGATGTCAGGATTCGCGGAGGCCACTAACAAACCAATGAAATTAGTAGAACTCTCTGATGAATATCCCAATTGGTGTCCTATTTCATGCGCACTGATAGATGGTAAGCGCAGGGTAGGCACAATTTTATTGACTTGTGCTTCATTGGTGAAGGGATTCAAATAGCCACCATAGCCCATGTACGTTAAGACCTTCGAATACAATGAGGATTTTAAACTCGGCCATTTGTACTCCAAATCAGGAAATACCTTTGCCGTCATTTCATAACTGACCAGGGTTTTCTTATAAACTTCTTGAACGCTATAAGGTAGTTGTGCTTCTCGAATGCTATCTTTTGGAATTTGGGTCCGTAGGGTATTGGTCATTTTAACCAGTTTGAAAGTGAAATTGACCAGGTCTTCTTTGCTATATTCTGCATCAAAGTTCATTTTTTCATTGATCGGTAATCGATAATAGTTCATTCCCCAAAGCAGATGAAAAATGAAGTATCCTACAGATAGGGCGCAACCCAAATCTAAAAGGAAACTTTTCGGTCTCCTCCAAAGGTTCTTGCCTTGTAAATACAAATAGCGAATTATAGCGAAAGCCAATAGGGTATAAAATACATCACCTACTGAGAAGGGAATCCATCCAAATAAGAAACGTTGAAACTGTGCTACATAGGGATAAATTCCTTCAGAATAATACTGCTCAACCCATTCAGGCTGGGTACCCAACGCTTTCACCAAAATGATTTGGGGTATGATGGATAGTGCCAATGCTATTTTTTGTGTTTTCCCCACCTAATTCCTAAAATAAAACATCCCGAAAAACCCATAGTTCTTCGAGATGTTATTTTAACATTATTTATAGCTATTATTGGCCTATTCCGGTAATCTCAACATCGAATACCAAAGTAGAACCACCTGGTATGGGGCCGTAATCCCTTTCTCCCGTTCCGAGGTAAGACGGAAGGAACAAACGTAACTTATCACCGACTTTCATTGTTAATAATCCTTCCCTGAAACCTGGAAACAATTGTGCCTCGGGACTATAAAGCATAGACATAGGCTGATACCCCCCTTGATCCCGCATTCCAGCATTCACTTTTTTAAACTTCTCTACGACTTCATAGTCATTGCTATCGAACAATTTACCGTCTGCCATTAACCAACCGGAATAACTCACCAAAACGTATTGTCCCGTTTTGGGTTGTTCACCATTGCCTTCTTTTATTTTTAAAATTTTTAATCCTGATTCGGTGGTTTCTGCTTTCTCAATTTGCGATTGGAATTCGAAGACCAAATCTTCCTTCATCTTGTTTAACTGTTCTATGGCCTTTTCCTCTTCAGTAAAGTAATCTCCCATGACCTCGTTGGCATCAAACTTTTTCGCAACTTTCCCGTTACGAATGATTTGTACTTTGTTCATTACCACATCGACCTCAGGCTTGTCTTGTGGAACGGTTTTTACGTTAGCAATGCTATCAACCACTTCCATCCCTTTTATTACTTCGCCGAAAACGGTGTGTTTACCATCCAGCCAAGGAGTAGGCTTATGGGTTATGAAAAATTGACTTCCATTGGTGGTTGGTCCTGAATTGGCCATGGAAAGCAATCCTTTTTTCGAGTGCTTTAGGGTATCGACGAATTCATCTTTGAACTTATAACCCGGGTTACCTCTACCTGTGCCATCTGGACAACCTCCTTGCAACATAAAATCTTTGATAACACGATGAAAGATGAGACCATCATAGTACGGTTTTCCCTTAAATTTTTCTTCCACAAATTCACTGTTCCCCTCCGCAAGGGAAACAAAATTGGCAACCGTCACCGGGGTCGCATCTTGATAAAGTTTTACGACAATTTCGCCCTTAGTGGTTTGAATATCGGCAAAAATACCATCGCCCAAATCGGCGTATTTTCCGGTTTTGCACCCCGTGAAAATTAAAATTGAAGCAATAAGTCCGAAAACTACTTTTCTCATTGATTATGATTTTATATTATTACTATCCTTTTTGATTTCTAAAATGTTTACACTTGATTTAATCGGGGTGTTTGGCCCAATACGTTCATTATCTCCCTTGTAACCATAAGCCTGTGCCGATGGGAAGATAAAAGTTGCTTTTTCTCCTTTTCCCAAGAGCTTAACGGCATTTCTTAGACCAGGAAATAGTTGTGATTTATCTACGGCATGCTCAACAAGCCCAATATCTTTTGTACTATAAATGGTGTCGTTGGCAAGATTCATGATATTATAGGTGAGTAAAACAATATCATTGGTTTTTGGTAAATAGTTGATGCTATCGGTACTGGTTTCGCGACTGTACCAAAAGCCACTATTGCTAGTTCGATAGGTATTGGCGCTATCTTTTTCGATAAGTTTTTGAATAATTGATGTTTCCATCTCCAAAATTTTCTTACTTCGTTCAACCGACACGTTAAAAAAACTACCAGATTTCACTTGAACCGGTTTTCTGGGCTCAGGCTCGGCACAAGAAAGAAAAATCGCCGTACATATGATAAAGAACATTAAATGCTTCATTCCCATAGTTGGTTTTTATGATCTTTCAATAATGCATTGAATTTTTGGACGGTTTCTTCCATTGAAATGGTACTTCTACCCCCGGCAGCATTGGTGTGCCCGCCTCCATTAAAATGGGCTCGGGCAAATTCATTCACAGAGAAATCACCGACAGACCTAAATGATATTTTGATAATACCTTCTTCTTTGTTTTCAATAAATATGACGGCAAAAATAATATCTTCCAAGGTAAGACCATAGTTTACAAAGCCCTCTGTATCCCCTTTGCTGAACTGGTATTGGTCCAGTTCTTTTTGCGACAGTGTAATATAGGCAGTTCTATATTCTTTAAGAATTTTAAGGTTATTTAACGCGACCCCTAAAAGATGTAGTCGTGAAGGCGAGTTTGTGTCAAATACCCGTTGATGAATTTGCATATTTTCTGCACCCCTATCGATGAGTTCAGCAACGACTCGGTGTGTTCTGCTTGTTGTTGACGAAAATTTAAAAGAACCTGTATCAGTCATGATACCCGTATATAGACAGGTTGCTATTTCCTTGGTTATGGAAGATGTTTTATGAAGTGCCTCAATAACGTTAAAGACCATTTCGCAGGTCGAGCTCATCATTACATCTGAATAGGTAATTTGTGCATAATCGCCTGGTTGTTGATGATGGTCAATCATAATAAAATTGGCATCGGATTGTTCGAGATGCTTTTCTAATTGCCCCGTTCTTGAAAAGTGATTAAAATCTAGTGTAAAAATCAAATCAGCCCGGCCAAGTGCAGCCATGGTTTGCGAATTTTGTTTTTCGAAATTTAAAACGGTTTCATGGCCGGGTATCCATTTTAAAAATTTTGGATATTCATTGGGTACTATGACCTGTGCGGTTTTCCCTAATAGTTTTAAAAAATGATAGAGACCAAGACTAGAACCTATTGCGTCACCATCTGGATTTTTATGGGGAACGATAACGATATTTTCACTCGTTTCGATTAAATCTCGAAGCTCGGTCGCTTGTTCTATGGTCATACGGGCAAAGATAAGGTAACCTTGTTAGAAACGATATTCAATTTAATGAAATGCAGGAATCAGATATGTTACTGAAATTGTAAAACAATCAGTTACATTGGTGTATACGACGAAAAGGATTATTTTTGCGCAAAATTTTTGAAAATGACAGGAAACAGAACGTTTACCATGATAAAGCCCGATGCTGTAGAGAAGGGTTACATTGGGGCCATTTTAGAAAAAATCAGTGCTGCAGGATTTAAGATTGTTGCCATGAAATATACTCAACTGAACCGTCGAGATGCAGAGACGTTTTACGGCGTACACAGTGAAAGGCCCTTTTTTGGGGAATTGGTTGAATTTATGACCCGTGGACCTATTGTAGCGGCTATTTTAGAGAAGGCAAATGCTGTGGAAGATTTCCGTGCGTTGATTGGTGCCACAAATCCTGAACAAGCTGCAGAAGGAACTATACGCAAGTTATATGCATCAAGTCTTGGTGAAAATGCCGTGCATGGCTCTGATAGCGATGAAAATGCTATGATTGAAGGTGCATTTCATTTTTCAGGTCGAGAGATATTCTAGAAACCAATCCTTATACGGATTTACCAGAAATAAAAAAACCATTCCAAACAGGAATGGTTTTTTTATTTAACCTATTCGATGGAAAAGGACTAATATGGATTAACGAAGAACTATTTTTTTAATCAGTTCCTTGCCCAGTTCTTCGTTCAACATTTGAATGATTTTAGAGGTGCCGTAAGAGAGTTCCTCTCTAAGTACCGATGAGGTCAATGACACGTATAGTATATCTCCTTTTAATTCTACTTTTTGGGTATAATTATTTACGCCATTGCCCATGAGTCTTGTCCAAGCCTCTTTTGCTTCAACCTTATCAATACCCTTCTGCAGCCGGTTTTCTTTGATGAATTCCCGCAAGGCTGAGCCCATGTTCATATGTTCGTTCTGTCTTTTTGGCATTATTGACCAAGATTTAAGGGCTGGTACCGCGCGTAATAATACGTCTTTTGATCTGAATTTCTAACCGTAAATGTATTTTCTTTAACAGAAACCAATGTTTCTTCCCATAATGTACTTGCCTGACCGTAAACCATTAAAAAAGTACCTTCTTTGCTCGATATGGTAAAGGGTTCTGCATCATCTGATGTTTTATAAGTACCATCGAGTTGTGGCTTGACTTTTTTCCGAAAGCCCTTAGGGTTTTCGAATTCAATATAGTCTATATTACTACTAAAGGAATAGTCTTTTACCTGTCCGTCGGGGAATTCCACTTTTTGAATTTCCCAATATCCATTCAAAAGCATTAGGTCTTCAGGAGAAATGCTTTGTTTGCATCCTACGACTCCTAAAAGAGCAAAAAGAAATATAGAAATCCGCATGTTACAAGGTAAATATTTTATACTCTTGGTGGGTCTGCTTTACAACTTTCTCTGTTCTATCGGCATGGGTGTCACTGATAAATAATTGACCAAAATGCTCTTTTTCAACCAATGAAATGATATGTGAAACCCTTTTTTCATCCAACTTGTCAAAAATATCGTCAAGTAATAAAATAGGGGTGGTCTGCGATTGTTCTTTGATAAAATGAAATTGTGCCAGTTTTAATGCAATAAGATATGATTTTTGCTGGCCCTGGCTACCAAATTTTTTTATGGGATGCCCATCAATGGTAAAATTTAAATCGTCTTTATGAACCCCAACGCTCGTATATTGTACAATTCGGTCTTTATCAAGTGCATGGCGCAATAGTTGGTGCAGGGCATTATCATTCAACTTCGATTCGTAGTGGAGTTCTATGTGCTCATTTTTATCTGAAATGTTGGCATATTGTTCTTTGAAGATAGGTATGAAGACCTTCAAGAATTGTGAGCGCTTATCGTGAATTACGGTTCCCTTTTCGTGCAGCTGCTGGTCATAGATGGCAAGGGTGTCCGTACTAAAGGTACTGTTGGCCACAAAGTACTTGAGCAATGAGTTACGTTGAGTCAATACCTTATTGTACTCAATTAGCGTTTGCAAATAGGCCTTATCTGACTGTGAGATGACGCCATCAATTAATTTTCTTCGTGTTTCGCTTCCTTCGACAATTAAATCGCGATCGGCGGGTGAGATAATGACCAAAGGCAAAAAGCCAATATGCTCAGAGAAACGTTCGTATGCTTTTCCGTTTCTTTTGATTACTTTTTTCAACCCCTTTTTAAAACTACAGACCACATTTTCTTCCCGACCTTCCTTTTCGAATATGCCGTTGACCATAAAAAATTCGGTGCCGTGTCTAATGTTTTGGGTTGAAACCGGATTAAAATAACTTTTCCCAAAAGCGAGGTGATAAATGGCATCGATAACATTGGTTTTACCTACTCCATTTTCCCCTACAAGACAATTAATTACAGGGCTAAATTGAAAGGTTTGTGACTCAAAACTTTTGTAATTAACCAATGATAAGTGTTTTAGGTACATTTAATTTAAGGAACTTCGGTAGTGACTGCTTCGATTTTAACTTGAAAAGGAATCAAAAATAAGGAATAAATAACCTTTCGTTTTAAGGGGAAAACGATTACTTTTGCGCGATTAAAATTGACAGCATGGCCACTTACAAGAAGCGTGGATACAAGCCAAAGACGAAAGCAGAAGAAGCTCAAATACAGGTAGAGGAGAGTACAACCGCCGAAGTGTTCAGCACACTTGATGAAGGTGCGTCGAAAACGGAGGCTTGGGTCTCAAAGAATCAGAATTATATTCTTGGAAGTATTATTGCCGTTGCCGTGGTTGTTTTGGCATACTTGGCATATAACCAGTTTGTAATTAAACCCAAAGACGCAAACGCCGCCAACGAATTTTCGTACCCTATGCAACATTTCAATGAAGCAATGACTAATGAAGAGCAGAAAGATTCATTGTTGACACTGGCCCTAAACGGTACTGAAGGTAAGTTTGGTTTTTTGGATATTATTGATGAATATGATGGCACGCCCACATCCAATTTGGCTAAATATTCGGCGGGAATGGCCTATTTGAATTTACAACAATATCAAGAGGCCATTGAATACCTCGAAAGTTTTTCTTCTGATGATGAGGTCTATAAACCATTGGCTTTGGGAGGAATGGGTGACGCTTTTTCCCAATTGCAGCAACCCGAAGATGCACTTGACTATTATGAAAAAGCAGTTGCAGCATCGGGTGCCAATGAGTTTTCTGCCCCAAAGTTTCTGTATAAGGCGGGTATTACTGCACTAGGTCTAGGATATAAAGACAAGGCTTTGGAGTACTTTAAGCGCATTAAAAAGGAATTTTCCGGTTCGAATGAGGGCAATAATATTGATGCCGTCATTGGTTCGGCTGAATAATTCTGGGCATGGCCACGGAAAATAAAAATCTTTCACAATACGATAAATCAGAACTTCCTGACGTATCAAACCTTTCTATTGGACTGGTTGTTTCTGAATGGAACCCTGAAATTACAGAAAATCTCTT
>ERZ1740067.417-NODE-417-length-34584-cov-6.891251_pt1 | contig 34584 bp, 39 predicted proteins | sample MGYA00581736_ERZ1740067 | MGnify/ENA primary metagenome ERZ1740067 (study PRJEB43018, sample SAMN04849236) | marine metagenome | isolation source: floating plastic debris | place: Pacific Ocean | collected 2008-08-27 | study: EMG produced TPA metagenomics assembly... | reverse complement strand
GCGCCCAATTTGCTTTGGGCCGGAGCGATTGCGGAGGTGAAACCAAGTTTCTGCGCTTCTTTCAACCGATTTTCGGTCTGACCCACCGGACGCAGGGCACCTGAGAGGCTGATTTCGCCAAAAACAACACAGTCTTTGGGAAGTGCCGCGTCTTCGCGGGCGGAAATCAGCGCGGCGGCGACGGCCAGATCAGCGGCAGGTTCACTGATGCGCATGCCGCCTGCGACGTTCAGATAGACGTCGAGGCCGGTGAACGGGACCCCGCAGCGCGCCTCAAGCACAGCCAGTATCATGGCAAGACGCCCGCCGTCCCAACCCACGACCGTACGGCGCGGTTGCGAGTGGGGCGACGGCGCAACGAGTGCTTGAAACTCGCACAGCACAGGCCGCGTGCCTTCGATGCCCGCAAAAACCACCGATCCAGGCGACGGCGTGCCGCGTTCGGAAAGAAAGAGGGCGGAGGGGTTTTTCACCTCGGCCAGCCCTTTGCCGGTCATTTCAAAGACGCCGATCTCATCTGCGGGGCCAAAGCGGTTCTTGACCGCGCGCAGGATGCGGAACTGGTGGCCGCGTTCGCCTTCGAAATAGAGCACAGTATCGACCATATGTTCGACCACACGCGGGCCGGCGATCTGGCCTTCCTTGGTGACATGGCCCACCATCACTACGGCGATGCCCTTGCGTTTGGCAAAACTGGTCAGCTCATGGGCGGCAGCGCGGACCTGACTGACCGAGCCGGGGGCGGCTTCGACATTGTCGGCCCACATCGTCTGGATCGAGTCGATGATGGCGAGGTCGGGCTGTTCTTCCTCAAGCGTGGTGAGGATATCGCGCAGGTTTGTCTCAGCCGCCAGATGCACGGGGCTTTGCGTCAGCCCAAGGCGCTGGGCGCGCATTTGTACTTGCGCGGTGGCTTCCTCGCCCGAGACATAGAGGACCTTCAGCCCATTGCGCGCGAACCGCGCAGCGGCCTGCAACAACAATGTCGATTTTCCGATGCCCGGATCTCCGCCGACCTGCAGCGCCGAGGCCTCCACCAGACCACCGCCCAGCACGCGGTCCAGCTCGGCCACGCCTGATAATGTGCGCGGCGGCGGGGCCTCTTGTGTGGCCAAATCCGTCAGATGTAGTGCCTTGCCGCGCCGGTTGCCCAGAGATTTGGAAGAGGGCCCGGACGACAGCGGCTTTTCCTCAGCCAGCGTATCCCACGCGCCGCATCCGTCACACTGGCCCTGCCACTTGGAATGGGCCGTTCCGCATTTGGCGCAGATGAACCGCGTTTTGGCCATTACCAGATGGCCGCCGATAGCTGTCGCAACAGGCCCGGAAGGATGCCCATCATGGGCAGGAATGTGACCAAGACCAATGCCCCAAGCCATTTGTCCCAATCAGGTAGCGGCACGTTTGGCGCTGATTTGCGCAAGAAAAGCGCGATGCCGATGGGCATCAGCCAGCTGACCGACCAGGCAAACGCCTCCATCACAGAGCCGCCCGCGATGGCGCGCGTATAGCCGAAGAACACCATGAAGAACGCAAAGATCGAACTCAGCGCCCACGCCTTTGACTGCCCTTGCAACTCTTTCGCGCGATAGACTGTAATCGGCAGCCAGATCACGCTGGCCCACAGAAGAAAGATGCCCAGCAAGGCTACGTAATTCTGCATACTGCTCCCCTTTTTGCCCCTAATGCCCTAGCTTTCGGGCTTTGCCAAGCGCGGGCTGAGCAGCGAGATGGCGAGCGACGCAAGGATACAGGCCGTGAACAAGTAAAGCCCCCAGGCGATTTCAACGCGCCCGACACCGATCCCCTTGATGACCACGATATAGAGCGCGATCAGAAAGATGTCGGCCATGGCAAGCTTACCCAGCCATGCAAGCAGCGGCAGGTGGCGGTCGGGCAGTTTACCGAAATGCAGTGCTGTCAGAGCGAGCGTTTTCAGGAACGGGGCCGCAAGAGCAAGAATGACAACAAGGCTCGCAAGCAGGATGTCTTCGTCCATAAGAGAGACGATACCCGACAGAACGCTGATCTCGTTCAGCCCGAAGAGCGGTAACAACCCCGCGCGGATCAATGGTGCGGACCATGCGATGGGAAAAAGAACCAGCAAAGCGAGGTTCGCGATGATTAGGGCCGTGCGCATGGCCGCGACACTGGCATGGCCGCGCAGCGGTTGCCAGAGCGTCTAGGCCTTGCTGGCGCGTTCGGCCTTGTTCATCGTGACGACCTTTGGATCATCCTGCATCAGATCAAGGCCCAGCGGCGCCAGAACCTCAACCAGATCATCTTGCAAGCGGCGCAGTTGCGAGGCGACGATGCTTTCGTCCATCTCGACCTGCTGCTGCCAATGTCTGATCTCGCCGGTGATGATCTTGGCGTTCTCGATCCGCTCTTCCAGCTTGCGGACCTCTTGCTGACGCTGGCGCAGGAAGTTGCGCGCGCGGTCGACCTTTTCGTCGGAGTAAAGCGCGGCGAGTTCCCTCGACTCGTGGCTCATCTGCGCCGCAATCTCAAGGATTTCTGGCTCCAGTTCTTCAAGATCAGGATGGTTCTTCAAATGCATGATCCGCTCTTTCACGCTGTCAAATTCGGAGCTGAGCGTGAAGACCCCGTTTCGATCGGCGGCGTGGGCTGCGTGGTAGGCGCGGGCGACGTCATCCATGCGCAACGCAAACGCGCGGTGCGATTTCTCAAGCGCCATGATGCGGCTGTTGGCGGGCAGGTAGAAGCACAGTGACAACGCGAAAAGCGCAAATGCGATCTGGATCGCTTGCCCGGCCCACTCATATGTGACCCCGCCAAACGTCAGTGGCAGCACAAGCCATGGCAGCACCGAAAACGCCGCCAAACCCGTCCCGCCGATCACAGCAAAAGCCAAAGAGAGCATCAAAAACAACGAAATCCGTTGCATGAAAATTTGTGTATTAATAAGCGCAGACCGTTGCGTATCCATCGTACCAAGCCGTCCCAAATGACGCCTTACAAAACCAACCCCGTGAAGATTGCGCAATGGATCGCTGAACGATCTCTCTTCCTGACAACCCCACTTCGAAGGTTACCCTAATCCATGCGCCAGGCAAGTAACTGATTTTAGTTAGGAACGCAGTTGTGACCTGATTGTTTACCGCACTGCTTCAATGGGGCCCTCGGCACGCCCATTGATGAATTGCTCGACATAAGGATCGCCGCATGCGTCCATGTCGCCCACATCGCCGGTCCATTGGATCACCCCGTCATGCAGCATCGCGACGTCATCGGCGATGGCGCGGACGCTGGACATATCGTGGGTGATGGTCATGGCCGTCGCGCCCATTTCGACCACAATTTCGCGGATCAGGTCGTTGATCACCCCCGCCATGATTGGATCAAGGCCGGTGGTGGGCTCGTCAAAAAAGATGATCTCGGGTTCGGCGGCGATGGCACGCGCAAGGCCCACGCGCTTTTGCATGCCGCCCGACAATTCGGCAGGGAAGCGGTCAGCGACGTTCGACTTCAAACCCACCCGGCGCAGCTTTTCAATCGCGATGGCGCGGGCTTCCTCGGTTGGTTTTTTCAGCGATCCGCGCAGCAGGCGGAAGGCCACGTTTTGCCAAACCGTGAGACTGTCAAACAGCGCGCCACCTTGGAACAGCATCCCAAAGCGGGCGAGAAAGGCGTCGCGCTCAACGGTGGTCACGTCATCACCATCGACGATAATCTTGCCGGCGTCAGGTGTCACAAGCCCCAGAACCGATTTCAGCATCACCGATTTGCCGGTACCGGAGCCGCCGATGATCACCATGCTTTCGCCTTTCGGGATCACCAAATCGACCCCCTGCAAAACGTGGTTGTCACCGAATGCCTTATGAACCTTCTGGAGTGTGATCATGCGGAGAAAAACAACTCTGTCAGCAGATAGTTGGAGGCAAGGGTCATCACCGATGCTGCGACGACCGCAGCTTTCGTCGCGCGTCCGACGCCCTGTGCGCCGCGTCCGGAATTCATACCGAAGTAGCATCCCATAAGGGCCACAATGAAGCCGAAGACCGCGCCTTTGATCAAGCCCGATGCGACGTCCCAGACCTCTAAAAAGTCAACGGTATTAGCCAGATACGCGGCGGAGTTAAGGCCAAGGCGGTTCACGCCGACCAGATAGCCGCCCATGATCCCGATGGCATCGCCGACGGCGACCAGAACCGGCACGGCAAGCGTAGCGGCCAGAACGCGCGGCACGGTCAGGTACTTCATCGGATTGGTGGAAAGCGTCACAAGCGCGTCAATCTGCTCGGTCACTTTCATCGTCCCGATCTCAGCCGCGATAGAGGACGCGACGCGTGCGGCGACCATCAAGCCACCAAGGACCGGACCAAGTTCGCGCACCATACCAATGGCGACGATAGAGGGGACGACAGACTCCGCGTTGAACCGCGATCCGCCTTCATAGATTTGCAGTGCGAGGGCCGCACCTGTGAAAATAGCGGTAAGCCCGACCACAGGAAGCGAGAAATATCCAATGCTCAGAAGGGCTTGTCCGAACTCCTTAAAGTAGAAAGGCGGGCGCAAAAGATGGCTGATTGTCTGCGCGGCAAACAGCGTGACCCGCCCAACAGACGCCAGCATGGACAGGACCGCGCCACCCAAGGCGGCAATCAGGCGGACAATGATCATCCGGTCACATACCGGCGGCTGTACCGCCCGCCCAGCGAGGTCAGGATTTCATACCCGATTGTGCCGGCAGCATCGGCCAGCGTTTCGACCGTTTGCTTGTCATCAAGGATGGACAGGGCGCGCGGCTCTTCGGTCAGGTCGGTGACATCAACGGTGATCAAATCCATCGAGATGCGACCGACAATAGGGCAGATATCCGCCCCGAACCGGAGGCTGGCATTCGGACCCATGGCGCGGATCAGACCGTCCGCGTAGCCAGACGAGACAGTAGCGATGCGCGACATTCGCTTTGCTGTCCAAGTATTTGAATATCCGACAGTTTCCCCTTCCTCCACATCTCTGATCTGGATGACCGGCAGGTCAAGATAGGCTACCGGTGTGGCATCGGAAAACGGCGCGCCGCCATACAGGCCCACACCGGGTCGGCACATATCGAAATGATATTCAGGCCCCAGCAAAATGCCGCCCGTTGCCGCAAGTGACCGCGGGGTGGAAATGCCGTCTGTCATCTCGTGAAAGGTTGCCAGCTGCCTGGCGTTCATCGGGTGCTCAGGCTCATCAGCACAGGCCAGATGGCTCATCACAAGCACAGGGTTTTGCGGCAGGACAATCTCGCGCAGGGCAGCCCATTCGGCGGGTTCCAAGCCCAAACGGTTCATGCCGGTATCCAACTGCACCCCAAACGGATGGCCCGGCAGCGCTTCAAGATGGCGGGTCAGTTGTTCGACCGAGTTGAGCATCGGGATCAGCTGCATATCCGCGATCATGTCGGTGTCACCGCGCATATGGCCTGAGAAAACGCAGATTTTCGGATCAGGGCCAAGGGCTTGGCGGATGATCGTGCCTTCTTCGGCCATAGCGACATAGAACGTCCGCGCCCCAGCCTGCGCCAGCGCCCGTGCTACTTTTTCAGCGCCCAGACCATAGCCGTTGGCTTTGACCGTCGCGCCGGTTTCGCAGGACGTCATCGCGTCAAGCGCGCGCCAGTTCGCGATTAACGCCGGAAGATCAATTGTTAAGCTCGCCGTACCCATGAGGACCGTTTTGACAGGAGAGGTCGGGGCGTCAAGCCCAATTAAAAGCCCGGCTAGAAACTCGTCTCGCCGTCGCCTTGTTGCCAAGGCTTCACAAGATTGCCGAAGCGGGTGAAGCGCCCTTCGAAGGACAGTTCAACCGTGCCGATGGGCCCGTGACGCTGCTTGCCGATCACAACTTCGGCGCGGCCATGCAGGCGCTCCATCTCGTCTTGCCAGACGGCCATTTTTTCCAGCTCGTGATCGCCGGGTTTCTCGCGTTCTTTGTAGTATTCCTCTCGGTAGACGAACATCACAACGTCGGCGTCCTGCTCAATCGAGCCGGATTCCCGCAAGTCACTCAGCTGAGGGCGCTTGTCTTCGCGGTTTTCAACCTGACGCGACAACTGCGACAGGGCGACCACAGGGATATCCAGTTCCTTGGCGATGGCCTTGAGACCTTGCGTGATCTCGGACACCTCGTTCACGCGGCTGTCTTTCGCGGTCGCCGGGCGCACCAGCTGAAGATAATCCACAATCAAACAGTCCAGACCATGCGTCCGTTTCAGCCGACGCGCGCGGGCGGCCAACTGGCTGATCGGCAGGGCGGGCGTGTCGTCGATATATAATGGGCAGGCTTCAAGCTGCTTTGCGGCCTCAACAAACCGGCGGAACTCGGCTTCGGTCATGTCGCCGCGACGGATCTGTTCGCTGGGCACTTCTGACGCCTCTGACAGGATCCGCGCGGCGAGCTGCTCTGCGCTCATCTCGAGGGAATAGAAACCCACAACTCCGCCTTCGACAGCCCCTTCATTGCCATCAGGCAAGGCGCCGCGCTTATAGGCTTTGGCGATGTTGAAGGCGATATTGGTGGCCAGCGACGTCTTGCCCATCGACGGACGCCCCGCAAGGATCAGCAGATCGGAGCGGTGCAAGCCACCCAGCTTTTTGTCCATATCAACAAGACCGGTTGAGACACCGGCAAGCCCGCCATCACGCTGATACGCGGCATTGGCAACATTAACTGCGTCCGTTACGGCCTTGAGAAAGCTCTGAAATCCGCTTTCCGACTGACCCTGTTCGGCCAGCTTGTAAAGCTGCTGTTCAGCCTCTACGATTTGCTCCTTCGGCTCGCTCTCCACATCGACACGGGCTGCCTTGGCCGAGATATCGCGCCCCACGGAAATCAGTTCGCGCCGGACGGCAAGATCATAGATGATCTGCGCATAGTCGCGCGCGGCGAACGCACTGATCGCAGCCCCGGCAAGCCGGGCAAGATAGGCGGGGCCGCCCAGTTCCTTGAGACCTTCATCGTCTTCAAGAAACGCCTTGAGCGTCACAGGGGACGCCAGCGCGTTCTTGGTAATCCGGCTCGCGGCCGTCTCAAAAATGCGCGCATGGACGGGATCGTAGAAATGATCCGGCCCGATGATCGCGGCAATCCGGTCAAAGATATCGTTGTTTGTGAGGATGGCCCCCAAAAGCTGCTGCTCTGCCTCGATGGAATGGGGCATCGTGTCGAGCCCGCTGGTCGCATCAACCTGTTGGCCGGTTATCGGCGTTATATCGTTCATTCTGTCACCCGTACTTCCCGAGAGTTGGGATATCCGACCAGTTTAACAGGCGCAAAATGTATCTTTATGTGGAAAGCCTGTGGACAACCCGGTTTGTCCCTTATCTTGTCGTATCAAGGGGTGTCACGTCAACATGTAGAGGTTGAAAGGCAAGGTTCCGCGTGCGCCTGTCGCTGGGTCAGGCGATTACTTGCGGGCGTCTTGCCATGCACGCGGGTTTTTGAGGAAGGTTTCAACCTCAACGAGAGTCGCTTCATCAAAGGTGCCTTGCGCGCGGGCCTCAGCCACAACATCGGCCCATGTGCACAGGTGGTGCAATTGAACCCCATGATCACCAAGGGTTTTTTCCGTCTCCGGGAAAATGCCGTAGTAAAAAATCACTGCCGTGTGCCCGCACGTGGCCCCGGTTTCCCGAATCGCATCCACGAAACTCAGTTTTGAGCCGCCATCGGTGGTCAAATCCTCGACCAGCAAAACGCGTTCACCCTCATGCATCGCACCCTCAATACGGGCGTTCCGACCGTATCCTTTGGGCTTCTTGCGCACATAAGTCATCGGCAGCGCCATCCGCTCGGCCACGAACGCAGCAAATGGGATGCCGGCGGTTTCGCCACCGGCGATGTTATCGAACGCCTCAAATCCGGCATTGCGCATCACGGTGACGGTCAGAAAATCCATCAACGTCGCGCGGATGCGCGGGTAGCTGATCAGCTTGCGACAATCGATATAGGTCGGCGAGGGCAGCCCAGAGGCCAGAACGAACGGCTCCTCTGCGTTGAAGTGCACTGCCTTGATCTCAAGCAGCATCCGCGCCGTCAGGCGGGCGATTTCATCAGCGGGGGGGAAAGAGCTTGGGATCATGTCTTACTTTCAACATGCCAGAACAGATCAAAACCCGGATTGAACAGGGTCAAAGGGCCTTCGGCAGTGGCGAGTTTGTCGGGATATGACACACGCCCGCCCTTGCGAAGCGTGATCGTGTCGGCGTTGGGCGGCAGCTTGTAAAACGCAGGACCGTTGAGGGAGGTAAAACCCTCCAGTTTATCAAGCGCGCCTTCTGCCTCGAACACATGGGCCAGGCACGACAAGGTGTTGGTGGCCGAAAAGACACCCGCGCAGCCACACGCGCTTTCTTTCGCCGGGTCCGTATGCGGCGCGGAGTCCGTGCCCAGAAAATAGCGCGGATCGCCCGAGGTGGCGGCCTTGACAAGTGCGGCGCGGTGGCTTTCGCGCTTGGCAACGGGCAGGCAATAGTAATGCGGCCTGATCCCGCCAGCGAGGATGTGATTGCGGTTGATAATTAGATGATGTGTGGTGATGGTGGCGCCAAGATTTTCAGCATTATCAGCAACATAGTCGGCGGCTTCGGATGTCGTGATATGCTCCATCACGACGCGCAGATCGGGGGTGGCGCGCCGCAGCGGTTCAAGCACGCGGTCGATGAAAACCGCCTCGCGATCGAAAATGTCGATATTGCCGTCCGTCACTTCGCCATGCAGGCACAGCGGCATCCCGATCTCGGCCATCTTCTCAAGCACGGGGCGGACCTTGTCGAAGTCACGCACGCCCGAGGCGGAGTTCGTCGTGGCCCCCGCCGGATAAAGTTTGACCGCCGTCACGATGCCTTTGGCGTGCGCCTCTGCAACGTCTGCGGGGTCGGTATCCTCGGTCAGATAGAGCGTCATCAGGGGGCGGAAACTGTCCATCTCAGGCGGGCAGGCGGCCAAAATACGCGCGCGGTACGCGGCAGCGTCCGCCGAGGTCACAACCGGCGGCACGAGGTTGGGCATGATGATCGCGCGCCCGAAATGCCGGGCGGTTTCAGGCAAAACGGCCTTGAGCATCGCCCCATCGCGCAGGTGCAAATGCCAGTCATCAGGGCGGCGGATTGTCAAAGTGTCCATCATTGGGCAGGGGTTACACAAAAGCGCGCCCGCCTGCCAGTAGGAAGATATGCCTAATTAATGGGCGGTTTGAGGACGGGATGAGCGAAATCTGTGGATTAACCTGCAAATGCTGCACTGCGGCATTGGCGGATTGGCGCAGCTGTGCCAAAGAGTGATCATGCTCGATACGACAGCCCAGCCGACCACTATAAAGATGCAGCGTGCCCGCGGACGGGCAGAGGTGTCTTTGAAGGCCGATGGCAGTCACACGCGGTTGCGAAATCTTCATCAAAGCGGGTCTGCCAAGGCGTTTTTGCCGGTGGTTCACACAGATGTGCCCGAGGTGGTCTTTTTGAACACATCCGGCGGTCTGACGGGCGGCGATAACATGCGATTTGCGCTCTCATTGGAAGCAGGGACCCGGGCGACGGGGACAACACAAACGGCGGAACGGGCGTATGCCTCACCGGGGGGTGCCGCCGCGATGCAGGTGGATTTGCGCGTTGAGGCGGGGGCGCATCTTGATTGGCTGCCGCAGGAAACGATCCTTTTCAACGGCTCCGGCTTGCACCGGCGCACAGACGTTGCGCTGGACGGCGACGCCTCTGTCCTCATGGTCGAAACGGTTGTCTTGGGCCGCGCGGCAATGCGCGAGACTGTCACAGCGCTGGATTTCCACGACATGCGCCGCGTGACCCGTGACAGCGTCCCGGTCCTGCTTGAGCCTTTGGCGTTGGGCAGCGATAGCCTTGCAAGTGCGGGCCGCGCCACCCATGGAGCACACCGCGCATTTACCACGATTGCCCTTATTCAAAAGGGGGCCGAGGACGCGGTGGAACCGGTGCGCCGCCTGATGCCCGATCATCTTCCAAGTGGCGCATCCGGTTGGGACGGCAAATGCGTGGTCCGCATGGCGGCACCCGATGCCTGGCCCTTGAAACTAGCGATTGCACCGATTTTGACCCATCTGCGCGCAGCCCCGTTGCCGCGCGTGTGGCAGCTATAACAAGAGACGACCATGAACCTGACCCCCCGAGAAAAAGACAAACTTCTGATCTCGCTCGCTGCGATGGTGGCCCGCGGGCGGTTGGCGCGCGGCGTGAAGCTGAACCACCCCGAAGCGATTGCGCTGATCACCGACTACGTCGTGGAGGGCGCGCGGGATGGACGTTCGGTCGCCGATCTGATGGACGCCGGCGCCCATGTCATCACCAAAGAGCAGTGCATGGATGGGATCGCCGAGATGATCCATGATGTGCAGGTCGAGGCGACATTCCCGGACGGAACCAAACTGGTCACCGTGCACCATCCGATACGGTAGGAGACGCCCATGCTGCTCAATCTCTTTCTTGGCGCGCTCGCGGGGTATCTGACACCTCAGGCCGAGCCGCATTTGCACAAGGCCCTCAAAGATATACTGCTGGACGATGTGCCCATGGCGGAAGGTGAGTTCCGGCTGTTTGCGTTCATCGTGATGATGATGCTCGCTTCGGTTCTGGCCGCCCTTTTCGGCGCTGACAGCTCTGCGTTTCTGCTGCTGTTCGGGGGTGCTTTGGGCGCATTCGGTCAGCGCATCTACAGCGCGCTCACCACGAAAAAGATCGAACCTGCCAAGCGTCAGGAGGACGACACATGATCCCCGGAGAAGTGATGACAGCCGCAGGCGATATCACCCTGAACGACGGTGCGCAGGCGATCACGCTTGAGGTGGCCAATACCGGTGACCGGCCTGTGCAGGTCGGCAGCCACTACCATTTTGCCGAAACGAACGTCGCTTTGGCGTTCGACCGCGACGCTGCCAACGGCATGCGTCTTGATATAGCTGCCGGAACGGCAGTGCGCTTTGAACCGGGCCAGACCCGGTCGGTTCAACTGGTCCCGTATGGCGGCGCGCGCGTGATTTACGGGTTCAATCAGAACGTTATGGGCGCGCTCTAGCGCCTTGGAAGGAGCCATATGGCACGTGTCGTAACCCCGATGGACTTGATGAATACTTCGTTTCAGTTCGTCACATTGATGGTCGAAACCCAGACTGTGATGGCCTATCGCATGTTGGGCATGGCCGGTGTGTGGTCCGTCACGCCCCACGAGAAAAAGCGCATGGTCGACGAAAAGGGCCCCGCGTTCATGGAGGCGATGCTGGCCGGGACCATGACAGCCGCGCGCGGTCAAAGTCCGGACAAGGTGATGCGTGCGACGATGGCACCGCTAAGCCGGAAGACCGCCTCCAACCGCAAACGGCTCGCGAAACGCGGACCCAAAATCAAGTAAGGAGCGCTTATGCCCGCAACGATTTCCCGCGCGACATATGCCGATATGTATGGCCCGACGACGGGCGACCGCGTCAGACTGGCTGACACCGATCTGGTCATCGAGGTGGAGCATGATCTGACGACCTACGGCGAAGAGGTCAAATTCGGTGGTGGCAAGGTAATCCGCGACGGGATGGGGCAAAGCCAGGTGACCAACGCCGACGGCGCGATGGACACGGTGATCACGAACGCGCTGATTTTGGACTACACCGGCATCTATAAGGCCGATGTCGGTCTGCGGGCGGGGCAGATCGCGGCGATTGGCAAGGCGGGCAATCCCGATACGCAAAGCGGCGTCGACATCATCATTGGCCCGGGAACCGAGATTATTGCGGGCGAGGGGCGCATCCTGACCGCCGGTGGCTTTGATGCGCATATCCATTTCATCTGCCCGCAACAGATGGAGGATGCGCTGCATTCCGGCATCACGACGCAGCTGGGTGGCGGCACCGGGCCTGCCCATGGCACGCTCGCCACGACCTGTACGCCCGGCCCATGGCATATCGCGCGGATGATGCAGGCGGTGGACGACGTACCGATGAATATCGGGCTGTCTTGCAAGGGCAATGCATCAAAGCCCGAGGCTTTGGTTGAGATGATCAATGCCGGCGCCTGCGCGATGAAGCTGCATGAGGATTGGGGCACAACTCCGGCCGCGATTGATTGCTGCCTGTCAGTAGCCGATGACATGGACGTGCAGGTAATGATCCACACCGACACTCTTAATGAAAGCGGTTTTGTGGAAAACACCGTCGCCGCCATGAAAGGCCGCACGATCCATGCCTTCCATACGGAAGGAGCCGGGGGTGGCCATGCGCCTGACATCATCAAAGTGGTTGGTGAAGAACATGTGATCCCAAGCTCGACCAACCCAACACGGCCCTACACGGTCAACACGATCGAAGAGCATCTGGATATGCTGATGGTCTGTCACCACCTTGATAAATCAATCCCCGAAGACGTCGCATTTGCCGAAAGCCGCATCCGGCGTGAGACAATTGCGGCAGAGGATATCCTGCACGACATGGGCGCGTTCTCGATCATCGCGTCGGACAGTCAGGCCATGGGCCGTGTGGGTGAGGTCATCATCCGCACTTGGCAAACCGCTGATAAGATGAAGAAACAGCGCGGTCGTTTGGCTGATGAGACGGGCGAGAACGACAATGCCCGCGTCAAACGCTACGTGGCGAAATACACGATTAATCCGGCGATTGCGCACGGGATTTCTGCCCATATCGGCTCTATCGAGCCGGGCAAGCGTGCCGATCTTTGCTTGTGGAACCCAGCGTTCTTTGGCGTGAAGCCCGAAATGGTCTTGATGGGTGGTGCAATTGTTTGCGCGCAAATGGGCGATCCGAACGCCTCCATCCCAACGCCGCAGCCTGTCTACACGCGCCCGATGTTCGGCGCGATGGGGCGGTCGGTCCAAAATAACGCGGTGACATTTGTATCGGCTGCCGCGCAAGCGGGTGGGATAGGCCTATCTCTGGGTCTTGCCAAGCAGACGCTGGCTGTGGAAGGCACGCGCGGAATTGGTAAATCGTCGATGAAGCTGAACACTGACACGCCGCAAATCGACGTGAACCCTGAAACTTACGAGGTTCGCGCGAATGGCGAGCTGTTGACCTGTGAACCGGCGACCGAACTACCGATGGCGCAACGCTACTTCATGTTCTGATGCGTCAGAACGGCTCAACCACCTCAAAACTGTCCTGTGGCGCGTCGAGTGCCGGGAAGAAGAAGTTTATTCCGTCCGAGAACCGCCGTTCTTTTTTTTGCGCCAAGCCCGCATCGTCAACGCGCAGGGTCGAGGTGACGGTTTTTGTGGAGACCTGTTTCCAGTATCGCGGGTCTTGCAGGATCGCATCCGGTAGCGCAGCGCGGTCAAACCGTCGCGCGGTGCCATGGCGGACGGTCACGAAATATCGCGTCCCTTCCACCGGAGCATTGGCGCGGGCATCCGAGAGCAAGCGGCGCAACGCCCCTTCGCGCGCTTTGAGGGATTTGATCCGGTCGCGGACAGCGCCAAGCTCATCAGCCAATGAGGCCGGACATCTGGGAGAGGAATCACTCATATTCCCAGTCTGCCTTCACCCCGTTAAGGAACCCTGAAGATGATCAATCGCAGGCAACCCGCTGATTTAACAAACACAAACTGGCAAGTTCACGCTTCGCAATGCTGCATTGCAGAAAGTTTACTTAAACCGTTAACCAATGCGCCCTATCTTGAAACGCATGGGAGGGAACCACAACGAGCAGTCAATGAGGTTTCCGATGGCACGATACGATCTTTCAATGCAGTTCACAGGACGCAATCCGGCACGGCTTCTCGACCATTTTCTGGCCGAGGTGGGGCAGGGGTTCAATTCGTATCCGGACCGACAACGCCGCTTGCAGGATATCGCCGAACTCGACGCGCTGGACGACGCGGAACTTGCGGAAGTCGGTATCGAGCGGGTGGATATCCCGGCCTTTGTCTACCGCGATTTGCTGGGTTAGGGCCTTTGCCATGACAGCGCTCAAGGCCTGTGCTGTGCGCCGTCACGTGCATCATCCCGATGATACCATTGCGCTGGACTATGATGCGCGGTTGTTGCGGCGCAAACGACTGACATCGCAAGCCGGACTGTCCTTTATGGTCGATCTGGCCGAGGTGACGCATCTGGATCATCTGGACGCGTTTGAGCTTGATGACGGGCGCACCGTTGGCGTGATCGCAGCGCCAGAGTCATTGATCCGGATCGAAGGCAACCTGCCGAAACTGGCCTGGCATATCGGCAACCGCCACACGCCTTGTCAGGTGCTGTCCGATCATCTGCTCATCCGTCAGGACCATGTCTTGCGCGCGATGCTGGCGCAGCTTGGCGCGCAATTGACAGATATCGAAGGGCCGTTCACACCCGAGGGCGGGGCGTATGGGCACGGGCGGACGTTCGGGCATGACCACGACCACGATCATGCGCACTGATCTGCTGACGCTGACCCAATGGCTGTCACCGGCCTTCCCGCTGGGCAGTTTTGCCTATTCGCACGGGCTGGAGCAGGTCATCGCCGATGGCCATGTGCCCGATGCGGCCGGCTTGCAGGTCTGGCTTGAAGAAACACTGCGCTTTGGTGCGGGCCGCGTTGATGCGGTCTTGCTGTGTCAGGCGCTTGGCGGGGCCGATGTGGCTGATACCGCCCGCGCTTTGGCAACCTCCAGGGAGCGCTGGGAAGAGACATTGGCGCAGGGGACAGCCTTTGCGCAGACACTGGGCAAGATGGGGCATAAGGTGAACCCAGCCGCATTGCCGGTCGCCTTAGGCGAAGCCGCGCGAGGGCTTGATCTGGTGCCTGCCGACGTAGCGCAGCTTTACCTGCACGCATTTACCTCGAACCTCGTATCGGTCGCTGTGCGCTTTGTGCCGCTTGGCCAAAGCGAAGGGCAAGCCGTGCTGGCCGCGTTACACCCGGTCTTGGCAGAGGTAGCAGAAGCCGCGGCCAAGACGGATCTGACACAGATCGGATCGGCCGCTTTGATGAGCGATATCGCGGCGATGCGCCATGAAACACTGGATGTGAGGCTGTTTCGGACATGAAAGACATCTCGACCAACGGCCCTTTGCGGGTCGGTATCGGCGGCCCCGTAGGTGCCGGCAAAACCACGCTGACCGAACAGTTGTGCCGCGCGCTTGGAGATGAATACTCGATCGCCGTTATCACCAACGATATCTACACGCGCGAAGATGCAGAGTATCTGACCCGCGCACAGGTGCTGCCATCGGACCGCATCCGCGGCGTCGAGACGGGTGGCTGCCCGCACACGGCAATCCGCGAGGACGCGTCGATCAATCTGGCCGCCGTCGCGGATCTGCGCGGCGCGTTTCCTGATCTGGATGTGATCTTGATCGAAAGCGGAGGGGATAATCTGGCCGCGACGTTCTCACCTGAGCTGGCGGACTTGACGCTTTATGTGATCGACACAGCCGCCGGGCAGGACATTCCGCGCAAACGGGGGCCGGGGGTCACACGGTCGGACCTGCTGATCATCAACAAGACCGATCTGGCGCCTCATGTCGGCGTGGATAAGGCGCTGCTGCAAAGAGATGCACAAAACGCCCGCGCCGGGCGTCCCTTTGTGATGGCAGCGCTGAAAAGCGGGCAGGGTGTCGATCAGATTGTTGCGTTCCTGAAGGAAGATGGCGGGCTTTAGCTGCGTTACTCCGCAGGCTCCATCGTCGGCAACCGCACTCCGCCCGCTTCAAGGTCCTCAAGGCGCTTGCGAAACCGCGGACCCCCGCCGCGCCGGATGAAGTTGCGGCAGATCATCGCCTCGCGGAAAGGGCGGTCCTCGTCCTGCATCCGGCCCATCATGCGCCGAATGTAGCGCGCATAATTGCGCCGTACGCGTAGGATTTCGGCAATCGAGCGTGCCGTGAGCGCACCCTCGGCGGCTTCCTCAAGCAGTGGCTCGATACAATCCATCAAGCGCAGTTCCGCCTCAAGGTCGCGTGCCATCAGGCGCACGCGGTGATGGTGTACGTAAGGCGCGTCAAAAAGGCTGGCATGCATGGCGTCAAATGCTTCCATCGGGTCATGCAGAACAAAGACGTCGCCAGCCCCTTCAATCATGTCCGGCGCATAGCCATACCGGCTTGAAAAATCCGTCCGCCGCATCTTTGGAAAACGGCTGTCCCAATGAGCCTTGTCAGCGGCCAGCGTCGCCTGGGGTTGCAGAGCCACGACCGTCGCACCGGGAGAGACGACCGAATAGGCCGCCGCCGCATACGCGCCCATGCCCGCACCGTAAAAAACGACGCGATCGAAATCCTCAAAGAAACCGTCATCCACAAGGCGGTCGAAATAGCCGTAGACGTAAGGGTCGCGAAACCACGTGTCCCCGTCCGAGATCAGCGCCAGATGCGACCAGCCGTTCGCCTCTGCCGTGGGCCAGCCAGCGGGGGCGCAATTCTCGTCGCGGCGGCAGATGTTTTGATGGCTGTCAAAGCTGACGATCAGTGTCGGGGATTGGTCGATGAATGCCGCCGAATGATTGGGGCCGATCGGCTCGAAATGGCCCAGCGCTTCGACGACCTCATCCAATGCATCCAGCCACGCCTCACCCTTTAGTCCGGCAAGCGCCTTGGCGTAGTCTTCATCGGTGACAGTCATCAAACATCCAATCGCAAATCTGCGCGCAGTTTAGAGGGTCTGACTGCCAGCGCAATGGGGCAAGAATGCGCTGGCTTCATGCTTATTAGGTGCGATTGTTTCGCGTCCTGCAGAGGTCTGTTTCTAGAAGAAGGCCTGAAGACCTGTCTGCGCGCGACCCAGGATCAGCGCATGCACGTCATGCGTGCCTTCGTAGGTATTTACGGTCTCTAGATTGATCATGTGCCGCATGATCTGGAAGTCCTCACTGATTCCATTTCCGCCATGCATATCCCGCGACATTCGCGCGATATCGAGCGCTTTTCCACAGTTGTTGCGCTTCATCAGGCTGATCATTTCCGGGGCCGCATTGCCCTCGTCCAGCAAGCGTCCGACGCGCAGCGAGCCTTGCAGGCCCAGCGTGATCTCGGTCTGCATATCGGCCAACTTTTTCTGGAACAACTGCGTCTGCGCCAGAGGCTTGTCAAACTGCTTGCGGTCAAGGCCATATTGCAGAGCAGCGTACCAGCAAAACTCGGCCGAGCCCATCACGCCCCAGCTGATACCATAGCGGGCGCGGTTCAGGCAGCCGAACGGCCCTTTGAGGCCCTGAACATTCGGCAACAGCGCGTCTTCGCCGATCTCGACGCCGTCCATCACGATCTCGCCGGTGATCGAGGCGCGCAGGGACAGCTTGCCGCCCACCTTGGGCGCGCTCAGGCCAGCCATGCCTTTTTCCAGAACGAAGCCTTTGATCTTGCCCTCATGGGCGTCTGACTTGGCCCAGATGATAAAAACATCCGCGATCGGGCTGTTGGAAATCCACATCTTGGATCCGGTCAGCTTGTAACCCGTCGCCGTCTTCTCAGCCCGCGTTTTCATCCCCGCCGGATCACTGCCCGCGTCGGGTTCGGTCAGCCCAAAACACCCAATGAATTCACCCGACGCCAGCTTGAGCAGGTATTTTTGCCGCTGCGCTTCGGTGCCATAGGCATAAATCGGATACATCACGAGGCTGGATTGCACCGACATCATCGACCGGTATCCGCTGTCGACACGCTCCACCTCACGCGCGACCAGACCGTAGGTCACGTAAGACGCCCCCAGCCCGCCATATTGCTCGGGCACCGTCACGCCCAAAAGCCCGGCATCCCCCATCTCGCGGAAGATACCGGGATCAGTATGTTCCTCGCGGTAGGCATCCACAACGCGGGGTTGGAGTTTTTCTTGGGAAAAGGCGCGCGCGGCATCGCGCAGCATCCGTTCGTCTTCACTCAGTTGGTCTTCCAGGCGGAAGGCGTCTTCCCAATCAAAGCGGTTCAGGTCGGGTGCGTCTTTCGTCTTGATGGTCTGCGGCGCATTCATGGTAAATCCTCCGAAGTCTTTCCTTTCAGCTAACGCGCCGCGCGACCTGCTGCAAGCGCAGTGGTTGACGCGGGCGCGGGTGCGGCTAGCATCGCGTTAACGAGAGGATGCAAAATGACCAGCCAGATCAACACGATCGACGAGGTGCAATCGCTCCTGTCCGGGCAAAATTATGTCTGCGGGCGCCCACTGGCGACGGTGGCGTTTCTGTCGCTGCGGCTGGGACGGCCCTTGTTTCTGGAAGGCGAGGCCGGCGTTGGCAAGACCGAGATCGCTAAAGCCATCGCCGCGGCGCTGGGCCGTCGTCTGATCCGGCTGCAATGCTACGAAGGGCTGGATGCGTCCTCTGCCGTCTACGAATGGAACTTCGCCGCGCAGATGGTGGCGATCCGTGCCGCTGAGGCAGGTGGTGGGGCGGATAGCAAAGCCTTGCAAGCGCAGCTTTTCAGTGACGACTACCTGATAGAACGCCCTTTGCTGGAAGCGATGCGCCCCGACCCCGCAGGCCCGCCGGTTCTGCTGATTGACGAATTGGACCGCACCGATGAGCCGTTCGAGGCGTTCCTGCTCGAAGCCCTCTCCGAGTTCCAGGTCACGATCCCCGAACTTGGCACGATCCAAGCGCCGGAACCGCCCATCGTGATCCTCACCTCCAACCGGACCCGCGAAGTGCACGACGCCCTCAAACGTCGTTGCTTGTATCACTGGGTCGACTACCCCGATCTAGAGCGCGAGATGGAAATCCTGGAGGCCCGCGCGCCCGACGCGTCTCAAGCGCTATCCCGCGAAGTCGTCGCTTTCGTGCAGAAACTGCGCACCGAGGATTTGTTCAAAAAACCCGGCGTGGCCGAAACAATCGACTGGGCCAAATGCCTGCTGGCGCTGGACGTCATCAACCTCTCGCCAGATGTCATCGCTGACACGCTGGGCGCGATCCTAAAATATCAGGACGACATTCAAAAGCTGCAAGGGAGCGAGGCGAAACGCATCCTCGATGAGGTCAAGGCCGAGTTGGCACCAGTCTAATGCTTCTTTTGTGTCCAAATACTCAAAGACGACGCCCGCCACAGGCACAGCGATGGTAGAGTTTCCAGACCTAGAACTCCCCGAAGACCCCAAACTCACGCGCAACATCACCCATTTCGCGCGGGCGCTGCGAAAAGCCGGCTTGCCGATCGGCCCCGGCGCCACACTGAACGCGATCAATGCCGTGCAGGCCGCAGGCTTCACCGAACGCGCGGATTTTTACTGGACGCTGCACGCCTGTTTCGTGACCCGCCCGGAACACCGCGCGACGTTCCGGCAGCTCTTCCGGCTCTATTGGCGCGACCCGCGCTATCTGGAACATATGATGTCCTATATGATCCCCGCGACGCGTGGTGTGGCCGACGAACGCCGCGCCAAGGCAGCCGAAAAGCGTGCGGCGGAGGCGTTGCTGGACGGGGTCGAACGGGACCTGCCTGAGCCGCAAGACGAGGGCGAGACGCAGATCGAGATTGACGCCTCGCGCACTATATCATCGCAAGAGCGGCTCAAGAGCCTCGATTTCGAACAAATGAGCACCGCCGAGATGGCAGAGGCCAAGCGCATGCTGGCGCGGCTCAAACTGCCGATCAAGCCGCTGGCGTCGCGCCGCCGCAAATGTTCCCCGCGGGGAACGAAGATTGACGGACGGTTAACGCTGAAAGGCGCGATGCGCCAAGGCGGCGACATCGAAAAGCTGATCCTCAAAGCCCCCCGCACCCGCTGGCCGAACCTTGTGGCGCTCTGCGATATCTCAGGCTCCATGAGCCAGTATTCCCGCGCAGTGCTGCATTTTCTGCATGCGGTGGCCAACCAGAAAGGCGCGGGCTGGGCCAAGGTCCATGCTTTTACTTTCGGCACCCGGCTGACCAACATCACCCGCCATCTGGCGACCCGCGATGTGGATGCGGCTCTGGCGGCGGCGGGCGCGGAAGCGCAGGATTGGGAAGGCGGCACCCGCATTGGGGCTTGCTTGACCGAGTTTAACCGCGACTGGTCCCGCCGTGTTCTAAGCTCCGGCGCAATTGTGCTGCTGATCACCGACGGCCTTGACCGCGACGACCCCGACGATCTGGCCCGCGCGATGGAGCGGTTGCAGCTCAGCGCGCGCAAGGTCATCTGGCTGAACCCGCTGCTTCGCTGGGACGGGTTTGCGCCCAAGGCCCGCGGTATTGCAGAGATGCTTCCAAGGGTGGACAGTTTCCGCGCTGGCCACAACATTGCCTCGCTTGAAGCCCTTGCCGATGCACTCTCGCGCCCAGATGATAGCGGCGAAAAGGCGCGTTTGATGGCGTTGTTGGAGCAATAGATGGACCGCATCCCAGAAATAGCGCTTGAGTGGCACCGCGCAGGTAAAGGCGCGGCACTGGCGACGGTCATACGCACATGGGGCTCTGCTCCGCGGCGTGTGGGCAGCCAGTTGGTGATCTCCGGCGACGGGGAGATCGAAGGCTCCGTTTCGGGCGGCTGTGTCGAAGGGGCTGTGATCGTCGATGCCATCGACGCGTTGGAGGACGGCCAGCCCAAGATATTGACGTTTGGCGTGTCCGACGATGAAGCCTTCGCCGTCGGCCTCGCCTGTGGCGGCGAAATCGCAATTCTTGTCGAACCGGTCGGCAAAGCCATGCCCGAGGCGATGCTGGCCAATCTGGTCGCCGCCCGCGCGGATCGTAGGCCAGTGGCCTATCGTGTAAATACCGTAGACTGGGTGCGCGCCCTAAGCGAGGATACGTCGGACCCTCGCTTCCGCAAAGACCAGTCCGGCTTCGAGGGCGACACTTTTATCGCCATTCACAACCCGCCTTTGCGGATGGCCGTGATCGGAGCGGTTCATATCACGCAACCGCTGGTGCAGATGGCGCGCATGGCGGGCTATGATCCGTTCATCATCGACCCGCGCGAGGTCTTCGGATCGCAGGCCCGCTTCCCGGATGAGACGCTGAGCAATGAATGGCCCGATGAGGCGCTCACAGACTGGGGCATCGACGCGCGCACGGCCGTTATCACGCTGTCCCATGATCCCAAGATCGACGATCCGGCCCTGCATGTCGCCTTGAAATCCGATGCTTTCTATATTGGCGCGCTGGGCTCGACCCGGACCCATGCCAAACGCGAGGCGCGACTGACCGCGGCAGGGTTCACCAAAGACGACATGGCACGCATCCATTCGCCCATCGGCCTCGACATCGGCTCGGCCAACCCCGCCGAGATCGCGATCGCAACGATGGCGCAGATCACCGGCGTGCTGCGGGGACGTCCGTGAAATTCGGCGCGGTCCCTGTTGGCGCGGCAGAGGGCGCCATTCTGGCACATTCCCTGCGGCTTCCATCCGGCGTTCTGAAAAAGGGCCGTGTGCTAAGCGCTGACGACATCGCGGTGATCGCGCAAGCCGGACATGCCGCGATCATCGTTGCGCAGATGGGACCGTCGGACGTCGAAGAAAATACCGCCGCCGCACTGCTTGCGCAGGCCATCGCCCCCGATCTCGAGGCGGCGCATCTGCGCATCGCAGACCCCTTCACCGGGCGCGTGAACCTTTATGCCCGGCGGGCGGGCGTCACCGTTCTGGACGTTGAAGCGGTGCATGCGCTTAACCGCGTGAACCCGCTGATTACATTGGCAACCCCGCGCGCCTATACACGGGTCGCGGCCGGGGCCTTGGTCGGGACAGTCAAGATCATCTCATATGGCGTCCCGGCGGATGACTTGAAGGCGGCGTGTGACGCGGCAGCGGGGGCTTTGCGGATACAGCCCGCGGTTCTGCCCGACGCGACGTTGATCCTGACAGACCTGCCAGGTGCTGTGGACAGCGCAAAGGGCGAGGCTTCGGTCGCGGGCCGTCTGGATGCGTTGGGCGTGCACCTGACTGAGACCCTGCGCGTGCCCCACGCGCCCAAGGCCGTCAGCGAAGCGGTCGAGCGTGCCAAAGGCGCGTTGGTCCTGATCCTGACCGCATCGGCCACCTCCGACCCTGCTGACGTTGCGCCCATGGGGCTGACGCTTGCGGGCGGCACACTGATCCATTTCGGGATGCCGGTTGACCCGGGCAATCTGCTGTTCCTCGGCGATCACAACACCCGTCCCGTCATTGGCTTGCCGGGATGCGCGCGCTCGCCAGCACTTAACGGGGCCGATTGGGTGATGGAGCGGGTGCTTTGCGGTATCCCCGTCACCTCAGGTGATATCGCGGCTATGGGCGTTGGGGGCCTTCTAAAAGAGATCAAGACGCGCCCCCAACCGCGCGAAGGCTAGGGCTTCTTTTGTCTCTAAACACCTGAACGGTGCTGCCTCGGCCATTAGTTGCGACAGGCTGTCCCGATTTGGAACATCTGCAAAAGAATTGTTCTCAAAACGAAAAACCCGTGCTTAACTCTGGGTAAGATAGAAAAATGGGAGGAACTTTATGACACAGGTCTCAATGACCGTGAACGGGAAGGCTGTCAGCGGAGAGGTCGAAGGCCGCACGCTGCTGTCAGGGTTCCTACGCGACAGCCTGAACCTGACCGGCACCCATGTGGGGTGCGACACCAGCCAATGCGGCGCTTGCGTTGTTCATGTGGACGGGCAGGCGGTGAAGGCTTGCACGATGCTGGCAGGCGAAGCCGAAGGAGCTGATGTGACGACCATCGAAGGGATGGCCAATCCCGATGGCTCGCTGTCCACGATCCAGCAGGCGTTTCAGGATCACCACGGTTTGCAATGCGGCTTCTGCACGCCGGGCATGGTGATGTCGGCAGCGGCTTTGCTGCAAGACAACCCCAACCCGTCCGAGACGGAAATTCGCGAATATCTGGAAGGCAATATCTGCCGGTGTACCGGCTACCATAATATCGTGAAAGCGATCATGGCAGCCGCCGGCCAAGACGTCAGCAAAATCGCTGCGGAATAACAGTAAGATTACGGGGTATTGTCCCCACGCTTGACCCACCTTTTAGGGAGGTAACATCATGCCCAAAGACGGAGGCATCGGCGCCAGTTCCAAGCGGCGCGAAGACGTTCGGTTCTTGACAGGCCGTGGACGCTATACAGACGACATCAACATTAACAATCAGACCTACGTGCATTTCCTACGCTCGGATGTGGCGCATGCCACGATCAAGGGCATTGACACCGCCGAGGCTGCGAAGATGCCCGGCGTGGTGCGGATTTTCACGGGCGCTGATTTCGAAGGGATCGGCAGCATCCCCTGCGGTTGGCAAGTGACCGACCGGCATGGCGAGCCGATGCAGGAACCTGCGCACCCCGTTCTGGCCCAAGGCAAGGTGCGCCATGTGGGCGATCCGATTTGCGCGGTCGTCGCCGACACGCTTGAGCAAGCCCGCGATGCGGCCGAAGCGATTGAGCTGGATCTTGAGGAATTGCCCGCTGTGGTGGATATGAAGGCCGCTGTGGCCGACGGCGCTACCAAGGTGCATGACGATCTGACCAGCAACCTTTGCTATGATTGGGGCTTTGTTGAGGAAAACCGCGAGGCCGTGGACGAGGCGATCAAAGCCGCCGCCCATGTCACCACGCTGGAATTGGTCAATAACCGCCTTGTCGCCAACCCGATGGAGCCGCGTGTGGCTGTGGGCGACTGGAACGCCGGTACTGATGACTACACGCTTTACACCACCAGCCAGAACCCTCATGTGATCCGGCTGCTGATGGGTGCGTTTGTGCTGGGCATCCCCGAGCATAAGTTGCGCGTTGTTGCCCCCGACGTTGGTGGTGGCTTCGGCACCAAGATCTTCCACTATGCGGAGGAGGCGTTTTGCACCTTCGCGGCCAAGCAGGTCGGGCGTCCGGTCAAATGGACCTCGTCCCGCTCAGAAGCGTTCATGTCGGACGCGCACGGCCGCGATCACGTTACCAAGATCGAACTGGCGATGGACGCCGACAATAACTTCACCGCGCTGCGGACGGAGACATATGCGAATATGGGCGCGTATCTCTCGACCTTCGCGCCGTCGATTCCCACATGGCTGCACGGCACGCTGATGGCGGGCAACTACAAGACGCCGCTTGTCTACGTGAACGTGAAGGCTGTTTTCACCAACACGGTGCCGGTTGATGCGTATCGCGGCGCTGGGCGGCCTGAGGCGACATTCCAGCTGGAGCGCGTCGTTGACAAGGCCGCGCGCGAATTGGGTGTTGACCCGATTGAGTTGCGCCGTCAGAACTTTATCACGGAGTTTCCTTACGCGACGCCCGTTGCGGTGGAATATGACACCGGCGACTATCACGCGACGATGGATAAGCTGGCGGAGATCGGTGATCTTTCCGGCTTTGAAGCGCGCCTTGCTGACAGCAAAAAGCGCGGCAAGCTGCGTGGCTTGGGTGTGAACTGCTATATCGAGGCCTGCGGAATTGCCCCGTCGAACCTTGTGGGTCAGCTGGGCGCGCGGGCAGGGCTTTATGAGAGTGCCACTGTGCGTGTGAATGCCACCGGCTCCATCTCGGTGATGACCGGCAGTCACAGTCACGGGCAAGGGCACGAGACCGCCTTCCCGCAGGTGATTGCCGAGATGATCGGCATTGACGAGTCCCAGATCGAGATCGTGCATGGCGATACGGCGAACTCGCCGATGGGGATGGGGACCTATGGGTCCCGCTCCCTCGCGGTGGGCGGCTCCGCTATGGTCCGGGCGGCGGAGAAGGTGATCAACAAGGCCAAGAAAATCGCCTCGCACCTTCTGGAAGCCTCGGAAGCGGATATCGAGTTGAAGGATGGCCAGTTCAGCGTGGCAGGCACGGATAAATCCGTGGCCTGGGGCGATGTGACTTTGGCCGCTTACGTGCCTCACAACTACCCGCTTGAGGAAATCGAGCCGGGGTTGGAGGAAACGGCCTTCTATGATCCGAACAACTTCACCTATCCCTCGGGTGCCTATTGCTGCGAGGTCGAGGTGGACCCTGAGACCGGCAAAGTCTCGATTGAATCGTTCGCGGCTGCCGATGATTTTGGCAATATCGTGAACCCGATGATCGTGTCCGGGCAGGTCCATGGCGGTCTGGCGCAAGGGATCGGGCAGGCGCTGTTGGAGAACTGTTCGTATGATGAGAACGGTCAGATTCTGTCGGCCAGCTACATGGATTACGCCATGCCGCGCGCCGATGATGTGCCGTTCTATTCGGTCGATCATTCCTGCCAAACGCCTTGCACGCATAACCCGCTGGGGGTGAAAGGCTGTGGCGAGGCCGGGGCCATCGGGTCACCGCCGTCTGTTGTGAATGCGGTTGTCGATGCGTTGCAACGCGCGGGCCATGACGTGACCCATATCGACATGCCGCTGACGCCCGGCAAGGTCTGGGCGGCGATGAACGGGTAAGCTCTTCGGCGGTGGTCCTTTGGGGCTGCCGCCGGATTTGAGTATTTGGACACAAAAGAAGATGAGGGCGATACGCCCATGATCTTTGGGAGATAGAGATATGTACGCATTTGAGTTTGAACGGCCCACGACCCTGGACGCGGCGGTCAAGGCGCTGGCCTCCGAGGACGCGCAGGCGCTAGGTGGGGGGCAAACGCTGATCCCAACGCTGAAACAGCGGCTGGCGGCACCCGAAACGCTTGTGAGCCTTGGGGGCATCGCCGAGATGAAAGGCGTTTGCGTGGGCGACAGTGGCGAGATTTGCGTTGGCGGCGCGACCACCCATGCGACCGTGTCGGCAGAGGCGGGGGATTATCCCGCACTGGCCGAGTTGGCGTCGCATATCGGCGATCCTGCCGTGCGCAATCGCGGCACAATCGGTGGATCGCTGGCCAACAACGATCCATCGGCGTGCTATCCGGCGGCTGCGTTGGGGTCCAATGCAACGATCATCACAAATAAGCGCGACATTGCGGCGGATGACTATTTTCAGGGTATGTTCACGACAGCGCTGGAAGAAGGGGAGATCATCACCGAGGTCCGCTTCCCGGTGCCCGAAAAGGCCAATTACCAGAAGTTCGTGCAACCGGCCTCGCGCTTTGCGTTGGTCGGCGTGTTCGTCGCCAAATATAGCGACGGCGTGCGCGTGGCCGTCACAGGCGCGTCTGAAGAGGGCGTCTTCCGCTGGGCCGAAGCCGAAGCGGCTTTGTCAGGCGATTTCAGCGCAGATGCCGTTTCGGGCCTGTCAGTGCTTGCCGATGGCATGATCGGCGACTTGCACGGGACGCCGGAATATCGGGCGCATCTGATCAAGGTACTCACAGGGCGCGCTGTTTCCGCTGCTGCTTGAGGAGAACGATGCGTTGGACACAGCGCGCCGGTCTGACCTGCGCGCTGTTGTGTGTGGCAGGGCTCTGTTTGTGGCTGTTTCTGGCGTCAGACCGGCGCATTGAGGAACGCCAGCACGCGCGCTTGAATGCGCTGCCCGATGCCCCTTTGACACCCTTTGCCAGTGACGGATGCAGCGGCGGACTTTCGACCGTCTGGACCGCGCTGGCCGAAGACTTACCGTTCGAGGCCTGCTGCATCACCCACGACCGCGTTTATCACGCCGGCGGCGCGGAGACGACCGCCCGCGCTGGATACGACGCACGTCTGCGTGCTGACATCGCATTGCAGGCTTGCGTCGCCGAGACCGGTGGCCAGGTCATTGCGGATGCCATGTATCAAGCGGTCCGTCTGGGTGGACAACCGTGCAGCGGGCTGAGTTGGCGCTGGGGCTATGGGCGCGCGGGCTGCCCATGAAAAAAGCCCCTCGAAAGGGGCTTTAAGATCACGTCATAAGCGATTGATTTACTTTGGCAAAGGGCCGATCATCATCACCATTTGACGGCCTTCCATCTTTGGCATGTTCTCGACCTTGCCGGTCTCTTTGGTGTCTTCAGCCACACGCTCAAGAAGCTCACGGCCGAGGTTCTGGTGCGCCATTTCGCGACCACGGAACCGCAAAGTGACCTTCACCTTGTCGCCGTTCTCAAGGAACTTGAACACGTTGCGCATCTTGACGTCATAATCGTGCGTGTCAGTGTTCGGGCGGAACTTGACCTCTTTGACCTCAATGGTCTTTTGCTTCTTGCGGGCCTCGCTCTCGCGTTTTTGCTGTTCGTATTTGAACTTGCCGAAGTCCATGATCTTGCAGACCGGCGGATTGGCGTTGGGCGAGATTTCGACCAGATCAAGTCCGGCTTCTTCGGCCAGAACCATGGCTCTTGCAGGCGTCACGACGTCAAGGTTCTCACCTTCGGCGCCGATCAGGCGAATTTCCGGGGCTTTGATGTGTTCATTCACACGGGGGCCTGTATTGCGCACCGGAGGTGCGTTATGGGGTCTGCGGGCTATGGCTCAGCTTCCTTCGATAGTCATAAATTCGAGTGATTAATCTAAACGCTGCGCGGCCTGCTTTCAACCGCTAAAGGATGAGCAAAACGATGCCGCATTGCAGAATTTCCCCTTTAAGAACGCCTGTCTGAGTGCCATATGCCCAACATGGGGGCAAAACGCCCTGAAAAGAGTGAGGTATAATCATGCGAAGTCTTTTTCTGATCATTGCCGCGGTGGCTGTCGCCGCTGTGGGCTACTTTATCTACACCGGTGGCACGGCAAATGATGTCGTGGAAGGGGCTCAGGACACGGCAACCGAGGCTGCCGAGACCGCTGGTGACGCGGTAGACGCGACGACAGATGCCGCCAGTGAAGCGGCTGACGCGGCAACAGATGCGGCGAGCGATGCGGTTGACGCAACGACTGATGCGGCTGAGACGGCGACCGAAGCGGCTGAAGAAGCCGCAAGTGACGCAGCGACCGCCGTTGAAGGTGCCGTCGAAGGCGCAACCGAGGCGGCGACAGATGCAGCTGAGGCGGCAACGGATGCTGCGGAAGGCGCTGTTGATGCGACGACCGATGCTGTGGAAGGGGCGGCTGACGCTGTAACCGGCGCCGCTGAGGAGACCGCCACTGAGGCAACAGATGCGGTGACCGACACTGCCTCTGATGCAGCTGAGGCCACCGAAGAGGCTGCAACAGACGCAACAGACGCTGCCACCGATACGGCGACAGACGCGGCTGAGGCCACAGAAGACGCCACATCCAACATGTCGGAGCTGCTGACGGTCGACGGTTTCGATTTTGACCAAGTCTCTGAGATGATCGACAATTCCGAGATCGGCGAGGTGCAGAAGACGATGCTGAAAACAGCTGTCGATCAGGCGCGCGACAATCCCGACATGCTGCAAGGCGTTCTGGACCAGATCAAGGCGGCGATGGGTCAGTAAGCCCTTTCACAGCCTGACAAAAAGAAACGCCGCGCGAGTATCCCTTGCGCGGCGTTTTTTGTCTTCATCGTGGTAGAAAACTCAGATCCGGCGGTTGCCGTCAGCCAACAAACGCCTTTTCAACGACATAATGACCTGGCTCGGAATTTGCGCCCTCTTCAAGGCCGTAATCCGCGAAAATCGCCTTTAGATCGGTGTTCAATCCGATTGAGCCGCAAACCATCGCGCGGTCATTCTCGACGCTGAAATCAGTGATGCCGAGGTCATTAAATAACGTGCCGTCTTTGATCAGCGTGGTGATCCGCCCCATTTTCGGGCTCTCCTCGCGGGTTGTGGTGGGATAGTAGCGCAGCTTTTCCTGCGCCTCTTCGCCGACCAGCGGGTCGTCTTTGGTCAATGCCACCAATTCTTCGCCATATTTCAGCTCGGCCACATCGCGGCAGGTGTGGGTCAGGATGACCTCGTCGAACTTCTCGTATGTTTCCGGCTCACGCAGCAGCGACGCAAAGGGGGCAATTCCGGTGCCGGTGGCGAAAAACCAGATGCGTTTGCCCGGCAGCAGCGCGTCATGCACCAGCGTGCCCACGGGTTTGGGGCGCAGGATCACCTGATCACCGGGCTGGATGTGTTGCAGCTTTGACGTCAGGGGGCCGTCCTGCACCTTGATCGAATAGAACCCCAGCGTTTCATCCCAAGAGGGCGATGCGATGGAATAGGCGCGCAACAACGGTCGCCCATTGTCGCCCATCAGGCCCAGCATCACGAACTCGCCGGACCGAAAGCGCAGGCTCGCCGGCCGCGACACGCGGAACGAGAAGAGCCGGTCGGTGTAATGCGTCACCTCGGTCACGGTTTGCGCGTCGGGCAGGGTCGGGGTTTTGATCGGGGATGCGTCGGTCACGGTCACTTGCTCGTTCATAAATTGTCCAGTGAAGTTTACACTTCACGCCTCGTTTTAGCGAAAAAATGGGATGTTCGGAAGGGTCTCAGACGCCGCGCAGGCGCGACTGATAGTCATGGGCCTTCCAATCGGCGCGGGCCAGCCATTGCGGTTCGGGTTGGCGGGCGGCGAGGTCGTCGTCGATCTCGACCTCGTCAAAGCCTGCGCGGCGCGCCATGGCGTATTGATCGGCGATCACATGCCCTTTTGCGCGCAGCCGCCCCGTAAAACCCATCAGTCGGAACTGGCGCGCGAGCGTAAAGCCCCGGCCGTCGGCGAAGCTGGGAAAATCAATGCGGATCATGTCGAGGCCGGTCAGGCGGTTGGCCAAGGCGCTGGGGTCTGCGTCGCTTGGAATGTCCAGTGCGGTCACGTCATTTGCGCAGTCGGGCGAAGCAAAGCCGCCGGTCCAATCGTCTGTCGTGAAGCCTTCATCAGTGACGATGACAGTCATGGGAAATCTCCTTTACGCGGCGGGGCGGCGGATGATTTTGCCGTCCACGATGTGAATACCGCATTCCTCTTTTTCTGTGTTCCGCCAACGGCCTGCGCGGGGATCTTCACCTTCTTTAACGGGAGAGGTGCAAGGTGCACAGCCGATGGACGGGTAGCCCTGCGCCACAAGCGGGTGGCGCGGCAGGCGGTTGTTGGTGATGTAGTCCTGTACATCGTCCGGCGTCCAATGGGCCAGTGGGTTGACCTTGATCCGTGCCGGGCCGTCGGCCTCGAAAAACTCCATCTGTGACCGCGATCCGGCTTGGAACCGCTTGCGCCCAGTGATCCATCCGTCGAACGGAAGCAGGGCCTTTTCCAGCGGGTCGGTTTTGCGGAGCGCGCAGCAGGCATCAGTATCGCGTTGGTGCAGCGTGCCATCGGGGTCGCGCTCGGCGATATCAGCGGCGCGGATCACGCGGATGTCGCGCAAGTCCAGGCTGTCCGCGAGCTGTTTCTGGTAGGCCAACGTTTCGGGAAACAGCATTTCGGTGTCGATAAAAATTACCGGCAGCGACGGTTTGATGACCGACACCATATGCAGCAGCACGACCGATTCTGCGCCGAACGATGAGACAAGCGTTAACGCGCCCGCTTTGGGGTTGGTGATCGCCCCACGCAACACGTCGGTTGCCGCATGGTGCCGAAAGACCCCGTTCAGCGCCGCGACTCGGGCATGAAGCGGCAGGTTATGCGGCATCTTGCTTGGTTTCCGCCGGGTACAGCACGGCTTTGAAAGGGGCGGCCCCAAGGCGACGATAGGCTTGCAGGAACGTCTCGTTAGCGGTCTCGCGCAGATCGAGATAGCCGAGAACGAGGCGTTCGATGGCTGGGATAATCTCGTCGGCTGAGAAACCGGGACCGGCGCGTTCACCAATCGCCGCGTCTTCGGAACCGTCGCCGCCCAGTGTGATCTGGTAGTTCTCGACCCCCGCACGATCCAGCCCAAGGATGCCGATATGACCCACATGGTGATGCCCGCAGGCGTTGATGCAGCCGGAGATTTTGATCTTGAGCGGGCCGATGTCGTGCTCCAGCTTCAACGCATCGAACCGCTCTGCGATTTCCTGCGCAATCGGGATCGAACGGGCTGTGGCCAGCGCGCAGTAATCCATGCCGGGGCAGGCTATGATGTCGCTCACCAGCCCGATATTGGCGGTCGCCAGCCCAGCATCGCGCAGCGCCGCGTAGATCGCGGGCAGGTCGGATTTATGGACATGGGGCAGAATGACGTTCTGCTCGTGGCTGATGCGCAGTTCGTTGTGGCCGTAGCGTTCGGCCAGATCGGCCATAACGCGCATTTGGTCTGCCGTCGCATCGCCAGGCGTTGCGCCGTGGGCTTTGAGCGAGATCGAGACGATGGCGTAACCGTCGGCCTTGTGCGCGCTGAGGTTTGTGTCGGACCAGCTGGCGAAGGCCGGATTGGTGAGGCGCGCGGCCTCATAGCCCTTGATGTTTCCGGTCTTGAAGGCAGGCGGTGCAAATGCGGCTTCCAGCTTGCTCAGCAGTTCTTGATCGAAGCCTGCGAATTGCGCTTTGATCGCGGTAAACCGCTCCTCGACCAGCTCCCGAATCCGCTCGATCCCGTTCTCATGCACGGTGATCTTGATGCGGGCTTTATACTTGTTATCGCGGCGGCCCAGCAGGTTGTAGACGCTGACGATGGCCTCGACGTAAGGAAGCAGATCGGCCTTCGGCAGAAACGGAGTGATGACTTTGCCGATCATCGGTGTGCGGCCCAAACCGCCGCCGACGATGACCTCGAAACCGGGCTCACCGGCGGCATTGCGGACCATGCGCAGGCCGATATCGTGGGCTTTGGTGACGGCGCGGTCGACTTCCGATCCGCTGACGGCGATCTTGAATTTACGCGGTAGGAACTGAAACTCCGGGTGGTCGGTGGACCATTGGCGCAGCAGTTCCGCAACCGGGCGCGGGTCTTCGACTTCATCCGCCGCGGCACCGGCGAAATGATCTGCTGTCACGTTCCTGATCGTGTTGCCGGAGGTCTGGATGGCGTGCAGGTCAACCTCGGCCAGCGCGTCCAGCATATCGGGCACGTCGCGTAGTTTGGGCCAGTTGTACTGGATGTTCTGGCGCGTGGTGAAATGGCCATAGCCCTTGTCCCACCGCTCCGCAATCTCGGCCAGCTTGCGCATTTGCGCGCTGTTGAGCGTGCCGTAAGGGATCGCAACGCGCAGCATGTAGGCGTGCAGTTGCAGATAAAGGCCGTTCATCAGGCGCAGTGGTTTGAACTCATCCTCGGTCAGCGATCCGTCGATGCGACGCTCAACCTGCGCGCGGAACTGGGCGTTGCGTTCTGCCAGAAAGGCCGTGTCGAAGTCATTGTAATGATACATGATTATAGCTCCGCCTGTTTGCCGTGGCTGTAGTTTGAAGGACCGCGCATGCGAAACGCCTCGCGAAAATGGGTGGGCTTGGGGCCTGCATCCGTTGGTTCGACATCGGCGAGGTATGCCCCAACGATCACGTCGCGCTGCTGGGTTGCCTCAAGCAGCCGCAGGTCGGCATAGGCCTCGTCGTCCAGCACTTCGGCCTGTGCCAGATCGCGAGTCCAACCATCGTTGGTCTGGTAGATCACATCGCCCTCCAGCAAGTGGTTGGCGGTGACGACTTTGGGGGTGAAGGCGCGGGGCATCAGGCGAATTCCTTCTTTTGGATGTCTTTCAGCGCGACCATCGCAGCGCGCGGCGCAAGGCCGTAAAGTGTGAGGGCGGGGCCAGTGAGCGCGGCCACCGACAGGTCGTTGGCCATCTGGCTCAGCGTCGTTGCAACAATGCGCTGATCGGGGCGCGATGCGTTCTCGACAAAGGTCACAGGCGTGTCGGGCTGGGCGCCGTGCATCATCAAACGCCCTTGAATGAACCGCGCAGAACGCTTGCCCATATAGATCGCGGCAACCTCGCCGCTACGCGCCAGCGTACGCCAGTCGTGATCGGCAAAGCCCTTCATATCGTGGCCCGTCAGCAAGCGAACGGAAGCGTTGCGCTGGCGTTTCGTCAACGACTGCCCGATGCCTGCGACGGCAGCAGAGGCGGCGGTGATGCCGGGGATGATCCGCCACGTAATATTGGCTGCATCACAGGCCTCGATCTCTTCATCGAGCCTGCCGAACACGGTCGGATCGCCCGCTTTCAGGCGCACCACATGAGCGCCGGCGTGGGCATGCTCAACGATCAGCGCATTGATATCGTCCTGCGCCATCGCCTTGCCGAAGCCTTCCTTGCCCGCGTCGATCACCAGAGCTTCGCGGCGGGCGAGTTCCAGGATTTCCGGCGTGACGAGCCGATCGTGGATCACGACATCCGCCACATCGAGCGCCTTGCGGGCTTTGAGCGTCAGCAGATCAGGGTCGCCGGGACCCGCGCCGACCAGTTCCACAAAACCTTCTTTCTCGGATGCGCTAAGGTGCGTATTGAGCAATGCTTCCAAAGCGGACGGAACAGCGTCAAGCCCTTCCTCTTCAATAGCTTGCGGTCCTGTCTTAAAGTAGTACTCCGACCAGAAATCCCGCCGTGCCCGACCCATAGGAAGGGCTTCGACCACACTACGAAACGCCTTGCCGATCCATGCGAGCGGCCCCAGCGTTGCGGGCAACCGTTCCTCGAGGTCACGCTTGATCGCGCGGGCCAGAACCGGGGCTGCCCCTTCGGTGCCAATCGCGACCGTCACCGGATCGCGGTCGACGATGGCGGGCGTGATGAACTGGCTGTCGGCGAGATTATCGACGATGTTGACACGCGCCCCGTCGCCGTGCGCGAGTGCTGCAACGCGTGCATCCTCGGCCTCGTCCTCATTGGCGGCATAAAACAGCACCGCACACATCGCATCGCCGGGCTCCAGCGCGCGAGGGTGCAGTGTCAGCTTGCCCGCATCGGCCCATTGCCGGATGAGCGGGCAGGGCGCGGCGGCAAACACGCTTAGATGTGCTTCGGTCTTGAGCAGCAGGCGCAGCTTGGCCACAGCGGCCTCTCCTCCGCCCGAGACGACGATCCGGCGACCTTCGACGGCGACAAAGACAGGGAAATGTTTCATATCGAACGTATCCTTCGTTCTCTCTAAGATAGAACATTTTTCTGATATTTAGCAGTGTGCCCTTGCAGATAAGGAAGTATGTTCTCATAAACCTGCTGAGTAGAACGCCAGTTTCCCGACATAGGATTGCAAAGAATGTCTGTTCGCCTTGATGACATGGATCGGAAAATCCTGACCGAGCTGCAAATGGATGCAGCGCAGTCTTTGGATGAAATCGCCCGCAAAGTCGGCGCTTCCAAGACGCCGGTGTGGAATCGCATCCGCAAGCTGCGCGAAGGCGGCGTGATCGGTGCGCAGACCGTGCGACTGGACGCCGAAGCGCTGGGGTTCGAGGCGTGTTTCTTCGTCCTGATCCGTACGTCCGAGCATGAAGCCGAGTGGCAGCAGGCGTTTTTGAAGGCGTTGCAAGAGCGCCCGGAAGTGCAGGAAGCGCACCGGTTGGCGGGCGATATCGACTATATCCTGAAGGTCCGGGTGAAGAACGCGCGAGCCTATGACGCGTTTTATCAGGCGTTGATTTCCGAAGTGCGTGTCTACAACGTCACGGCGCTGCTTTCGATGGAAGAGATCAAATCGACGACCGCATTGCCGCTTTAGATGCGCACCATCAACCGCTCAAGCCCATGAAAATGGTAGATGTTCGCGTATCGCACAGGGGCTGCAAGGCGCAGGTTCGGGCACCGTTCAAACAGCACACGCAGGCCGATCAGCAGTTCCAACCGTGCAAGCGGCGCGCCGACGCAAAAATGGATACCACCTCCGAACGCGGTGTTTCGTTTTGCCTTGCGGTCAGCTATGAAACGGTCTGCATCGGGGTAGACCGCTTCGTCGCGATTGGTGCTGCCCAAAAGGCAGGCAATCTGGTCGCCCCGTTGGAACGGATGGCCAAAAAACTCCAAGTCTTCATAGACATAGCGGGTGAACATATGCAGCGGCGGGTCGTAGCGCAGGATCTCCTCGACCAGGCC
>ERZ1740067.416-NODE-416-length-34598-cov-5.987089_pt1 | contig 34598 bp, 26 predicted proteins | sample MGYA00581736_ERZ1740067 | MGnify/ENA primary metagenome ERZ1740067 (study PRJEB43018, sample SAMN04849236) | marine metagenome | isolation source: floating plastic debris | place: Pacific Ocean | collected 2008-08-27 | study: EMG produced TPA metagenomics assembly... | reverse complement strand
ACTGATTCTGGCATATCCAATGGCATTACTCCCAAAGCAGCAGCGAAAGCTACTTCGTTGATAACATCTCGCTTGTGTCCAATGGCAGCACGTCTGCGATGGATCTTGGCAGTGCCGGCACACCGGACGGCTGGACTGCCGAAGAAGTCATTTACGCTGATGGTGGAGATGATGAAGATGGGTCATCTGATGATGAGTTGATGATCGGCGGATCTGGCGACAACAAGCTGGAAGGTGAAGGCGGTGACGATGAACTTCGCGGCGGCGACGGCGAAGATGAGCTCGAAGGTGGTAGCGGCAACGACACGCTGTTTGGCGGCGATGATGAGGACAAACTGGAAGGCGACAGCGGCAATGACTACCTCGATGGCGGTGCCGACGACGACGAACTCAAGGGTGGATCCGGAAATGACACGCTTCTCGGTGGTTCAGGCGACGACAAGCTGGAAGGCGAAGACGGCAACGACATCCTGATCGGCGGTTCGGGCGACGATGAGCTCAAGGGCGGCAAAGGTAACGACACCCTTCGTGGCGGCGCCGGCGACGACCTGATGGAGGGTGAAGACGGCAATGACCTTTTCCTCTTTGGAACCGGTGATGGGTCTGACGAGGTCAAGGGTGGCGGCAACGGCTGGACCGACACCATCCGTCTGGAAAACGAGGATGGCACGTCGCTCTCGTCGGATGATTGGACCATGTCACTCGATAGCGGCTCCATCCAATCCTCCGATGATGATGAAATGGTGCTGTCTGAAGATGCGTCCGGGATCATCACGCTGACCGATGGCAGCGAAATCAGCTTTGAAGGCATTGAGCGGATCGAGTGGTAACAGGCCAGCTGTTCTGTCACAAAAAAGCAAAGGCGCTGATCAGACCTGATCAGCGCCTTTTACTTTGGGCAACACCCCATACAATTTGGCGGGGAATGGTGGGCGCGGCTGGGATTGAACCAGCGACCCCTACGATGTCAACGTAGTGCTCTCCCACTGAGCTACGCGCCCCTCGCCTGCTTGTAGCAGCTAGGTATCACTACCGCTTTCACGGCAGGGCGATCCATATATCGGGATTGATGACCCGGCGCAACTGTTTGCTCTGCGTCGCTTCAAATGAAAGTCAGTCCGCAGCTACAGCCTCTGAGCGGACGAATAGTGCCACCACCCCGCCCCCAGCCGCAGCAAACAGGGCTGCGACCATCATCGCCACGGCAAACCCGTCCACAAGAGAAGCCAGCCCTTGGTCTGAAGCCGCAAGCACAGGACCGATCAGCGCCGTTGCGATCAGCCCGGCCGATCGGGCAAGGGCGTTGTTGACGCCAGACGCCACACCAGAAAACGCATCCGGCACCGCATCCATAACAGCGGTTGTCAGGGGCGCGACACTCGCAGCCATGCCAACGGCCATGAGAACCAGTGGAGGGAACATGTCCTTCCAATACGCAAAGCCATCGACCGGCACAAAGGACAACCAGAAGAAGCCAGTCGCGACAAGCAGCGGGCCGACGCTCAACACCACGCGAACCCCCAACCGGCCCGCCAGCCCGCCGAGCACGGGAGACAACACCCCAAGAATGAGCGGCATCGGCAACATCGCCAGCCCCGTTTCAACGGCGGTGAACTGGTAGCCCGTAATCAATGTGTATGGCAGCAGCACGAGCAAACCGCCAAGCGCTCCATACAAAAACAGTGTCAGGACCGAGATGGCGGAAAAATCCCAGGTCCCGAAAAGCCCAAGCGGCATCATTGCTCCGTTACCAAGGCGTTTTTCAATGATGAGAAAGGCAGCGAGAGATGCGAGACCTAGTACAAAGGGTACCGTTACAAGAGGGTCAGCAATGCCCGTATCAGGCGCTCGAACAAGGGCCCACACAATAAGCGTCAACGCCAGTGTGACGAGCATGGAGCCTGTCCAGTCGAGCGGCGCTGCCGCGTCACTCGTCTCCCGGCTTTCACTGATGGCCCATTGGCCAACGGCCATCGCGGCTACAGCACCCGGTACAACAATCATGAATGCCCACCGCCAGTCCGCGACATCAACAATCCAGCCGCCAAGTACCGGAGCGCCCGCGCCGGCAAAAGCGCCCGCTGCCGCCCATATGCCGATGGCCCGCCCGCGAGCCGCGCCAGTAAATGCAGCAGCAATGATGGCCAGACTGTTGGGCGCCAGCAACGCTGCACCAACGCCCTGCACCACCCGCGCCATCAACAGTGTCGACGCGTCAGGCGCCAGCGCACATGCAAGGCTTCCAAGTCCAAACAGCAAGAGTCCAAATTGAAAAATGCGCTTGCGGCCGTAATGGTCGCCCAGGGCACCGCCCAAAAGCACAAGAGCACCAACGGGCAACAAATACGCGTTGATGATCCATTGGGCTTCAGAGGACCCCGCCTCCAAATCCGTTAGGATGGATGGCAGTGCGATGTTGACGATCGAGCCTTCAACAAAGGCCAGGCTGGACGCCAAAATGGTCGCTACCAGTGTGCCGGTCTCGTGGACACAGGGCGCACTGCCGGCAGGTTTGCCGATGCTTTCGTCGCACGGGGGTGTAAGTGCTGTTGGCAAGTATCTGCTCCCAATGTGAACCAGATACGCAACACGACAGTACGCAATGCGGACACCGGCAGGCAGAGCCTACCTGACACTTGCGACAAGAAAAGACATAGGTGTGAAAAGGGTCGTCGAACGGCCTGATATCAGGCGGCAAGCAATCGGTCGACTTCCTGCACCAGTTCACGCAGGTGGAAGGGTTTGGACAGAACGCGTGCCTCTTTTGGTGCTTCGGACTCTGGATTGAGCGCGACAGCAGCAAAGCCGGTAATGAACATGATCTTCAGGGTGGGGTCGAGTTCGGCGGCGCGGCGGGCCAGCTCGATGCCATCCATTTCCGGCATCACGATGTCGGTCAGCAGCCCATCACACACGTCACCAATGAGCTTTTCATGGGCAAGCTCACCACTGCCATAGGACAGGACATCGTGGCCAGCTTTTTCAAGCGCATTGGCGAGGAAACGCCGCATGCTCTCGTCATCTTCTGCCAACAAAATGCGTGCCATTATGTGAGCCCCCAAATTCCTGCTCTTTACCCCCGAATCGACTTGATTGATTGCCGTCAGGGTGCAGACGTTTATAGGAATGGAATGGTAAACGGGCGGTTAGCGCCCCCGCGCACCCACGGAAAAATCCCAGAAAAACACGAGGTTTTGTGCGGCAGTTCGGGTAGAACTGTGGCACAGGCATTAAAACCCTGTTGCAGCGTGCTACATTACGTCTGGATTCTTGGCGGCTGACCTGCTGAGAATTCGGAACACCAAACGACGCCTGGGAGGGACGTATCCTCAAACGATGTACCATCGGACAGGCAAAGGCAGGAGCCTTGAATGGCTGTGGATACACGTGACGATCAGCCATCAGGCCCATTGGCGAGCGAGCCGGCGGGATCTCATGCCGACACGGGGAAGCGCAAGGATTTCAATCCGCCGTTTTCCATTTCATCACCCGATACCCAGACGATTCCCTTTGTCCTGAACTCGCCGCATTCGGGACGCATCTATCCGCCTGCATTTTTGTCGGCGTCACGGTTGGATGCTCTCGCGATCCGTCGGTCTGAAGACAGTTTCGTGGATGAGATTTTCTCCGGTGCCCCACGCCTTGGCGCGCCGCTCCTTGAAGCAAATTTCCCGCGTGCCTATCTGGACACCAACCGCGAGCCGTATGAGCTCGACCCGGCAATGTTTCATGATGCTCTGCCACCGCACGCAAACACCAGATCGGTAAGGGTTGCAGGCGGACTTGGGACCATTGCCCGCGTGGTGGCCGACTCAACGGAGATCTACCGCGCGCCCCTGAGCTATGCTGAGGCCGACCACCGCATTCGCACGCTTTACATGCCTTACCATCAGGCGCTGTCCGAGTTGCTGGAATCCTCTTTCAAACGCTTCGGCTGTGCCGTGCTTCTGGACTGTCACTCCATGCCATCCATGGCGGGACCCTATGAAGACGACACAAGCGCCACACGCGCCGACATTGTTCTTGGAGACCGTTACGGCGTCTCCGCTGCCCCAGCGCTGACCGATACCGCAGAAAGCATCCTCACGGACCTCGGATATTCGGTTGTGCGAAACACACCTTACGCCGGTGGATTCAATACGGAGCATTATGGCCGCCCCAGTCAGGGCCTCCATGCACTGCAGATTGAGATCAACAGATCTCTCTATATGGACGAGGCCCGTGTGACCCGCGCGGCTGGCCTCAGTCGCCTGACAAGGGACATGGGAGAGTTTGTAGCTCGACTGGCACTGATGGACCGGGCCTTCCTGGCACCTGCATCGCCACCGACAGCCCTGTCGGCCGAATAGCATCGTTCCATCTTCCCACGCCCTCTGCCGCAGCCCTTAAGGCGTCGCGCAAAAAAAGAGGCCGTCTGGAAAATCCAGACGGCCCAAGTTCAGGGAGGAAACGCCCAGGAAGGGCAGCGGCAAGGCGGGCTGAGCGCTCGCAATGCCGCGTTGCAACAAAATGGCACTGCGCTGCACAAAATTCAAGACAAACCGTATCTGAGGCGCAAAAATACGGCGCATAGCAGCCGTGCGGACCTGCATCCCTCAAGTTTTGCTCACAAGCCTTTGATTGCAGTGCACAAATTTCCTTTCCACAAGTTTTGAAAGGAAATACCTGCCTTTTGTGGAGCACGCGTACGTCAAAAACATGGGTAAGAGGCCGTTAACCTTTTCAGCAGCATTATCACACCAGCAATTTTGCACCTTCAAGGCCCAAAAACTCCGGATTTTGGAAGGGTCACGGCGGACGTAACGTCACATGGCATATCGCCAGAAACGAGCACCTGCATCATTCCGGCGCGGCATGGCCGCAGCTTTCGGATTTCTATGCGTAGGCGCCATCAGCTCAAATGGTCTTGCCGCCCCCGCAGAATCGAAGCCGGACAATAAGGATTGGCAACTCTGCCGCACAGCCGCCCAAAAGGTTGAACGTGCGGGCGGTATACCCGAGGCGCTGCTGCAGGCTATGTCGCTGGTTGAGACCGGCAGACGTGGGCCGGATGGCAAACACACAGCCTGGCCCTGGACCATCAACTCCCACGGCAAGGGATACCGGTTTGCTACGAAGGATGACGCAATCTGGGCGGTTCGCCGCCTTGTGGCCGACGGGGCCAGATCCATTGATGTCGGCTGCATGCAGGTCAATCTGCGCTACCACCCGCGTGCCTTTACCAGTTTGGAAGAGGCATTCGACCCTGCAGCAAACATGGCTTACGCCGCTTCTTTCCTGACCCGCCTTAAGGATCGACATGGCAACTGGCGCGCCGCGAGCGCGCGGTATCACAGTTATAATCCCAAGCTGCGCGAAAAATACGCCAGCCGGGTCGACAAGACTCTGGCCAGAGAACGCAAGATGCTGGCTACGACCTCGCCGACGCTGCCTGCAATAGCGAAGACCTCCGCACCCTACTCCGAAGCAGGAACGGCACCGCTGGTGACGGCGTCAATTTCATCATCAAACACCACACAAGATCTGGGACTGCGCCCCACACTGGTTCCGGGGCTCCAGCGCGGTCTGGATGTCGCACCAACCGACAGATCACCTGAAGGCGACACGCAAAAAAGTGCCTCGCTTCCAGCTGACGCAACAAAAACGGCACAACAGCTCGCAGCGCGCTAGCGACAAAGTGTCGGTCACGGCCACATCACGCTAAATTGGCTTCGATGTGTCCCCACTTTATCTACCAAAGCGCATAGTATCCGTTGCGTATCTCGGTTGATCTGCCCGCCTGCACCCCCAAATGGTGCACATGCGGAATGGGGGAAATGACCATGCAATACTTCGTGGATGCGCTGCAGGTTTCATCGGTCGCCGATGTAGTCAATCTGTTTGCTGCGCTCTTCATTTTCCTCGTCGGGGCAACATTCCTGACGGTCGTCGTGCTGTATGTCGTCGATCGCACCCAGACCAAACACGCCATCCGCCGAAACTACCCAGTTATCGGACGCCTGCGATATGTCGCCGAGGATCTTGGCAAATACTTCCGGCAGTATTTCTTTGCCGATGACCGTGCCGAGCTACCGTTCAACCGGGCCCAGCGCGCCTGGGTTTATCGTGCAGCCAAGGGCGTGGACACAACGGTTCCCTTTGGCTCAACCCGTGCGCTCGCACATGTGGGCACGAAGATTTTTGTGAATTGCCCGTTTCCACAGTTGGGGGACGAAGAAGTCCCGTCGAATGACGTAACAGTCGGCCCGTTCTGCCGCACACCCTACGCCACGGACAAGTTCTTCCACATTTCAGGCATGAGCTATGGCGCCATTTCCAAGCCGGCGGTCCAGGCCCTCTCTCGGGGTGCAAAGCGCGCGGGTATCTGGATGAACACCGGCGAAGGAGCGCTGTCGCCATTTCATGTTGAGGGTGGGTGCGACATCGTCTTCCAGATTGGCACAGCCAAATATGGTGTGCGGAACGATGATGGGTCACTCAACGATGACAAACTGCGCCAAGTGGCTGACCGCGACCAGGTGAAGATGTTCGAGATCAAGCTCAGCCAGGGCGCAAAGCCCGGCAAGGGCGGCATTCTTCCTGCCGAAAAAGTCAGCAAGGAAATTGCCAAGATCCGCGGCATTAAGGTGGGCAAGGACTCGATCAGCCCGAACCGGCACCCGGAGATCAACTCAATTGGCCAATTGCTGGATTTCGTCGCCCATGTCCGCGAGGTCACAGGTAAACCCACAGGCATCAAAATGGTGCTGGGCGCCTATGGCTGGCTCTCAGGGTTTTGCGAAGAAATAAATCGGCGCGGCATCGAAAGCGCGCCCGACTTCATCACGCTGGACAGCGCCGATGGCGGCACTGGTGCTGCGCCGCAGCCATTGATCGACTATGTCGGGCTGCAAATTCAGGAAAGCCTGCCAACACTGGTGGACGCCTTACTGGTGCATGGCCTGCGCGACCGCATAAAGGTCATTTCATCCGGCAAACTGACGACACCGTCCGGCGTTGCATGGGCGCTGTGCGCCGGCGCGGACTTCGTCACTTCGGCACGAGGCTTCATGTTTGCTCTGGGCTGCATTCAGGCGCTTCAGTGCAACACCAATGAGTGCCCTTCGGGCGTCGCCACCCACAAAAAGCATCTTCAACGTGGGCTAGTTGCAACCGACAAGGCGGAGCGTGTCTACCGATACGCCACCACCATGCACAAGGAAGTCGGCACCGTTGCCCACTCATGTGGTGTCGATGACCCTCGTATGCTCAAGCGGCACCATTGCCGCATCATGGGTGCCAACAGCCGCACCATCGGCCTGCATGAGATGTACCCTCCCGGAGGAAGCTTCTCCCCGGCCGTGGACAAGCCTGACACCATCACCGATGGGACCGGCGTTGCTGCACAGTAGCAGGCCTATGGCATGACGAGCCGGATCTGGGGTGCCTTCGCCACATCCCAGCACTCCACATCCACCGGCAGCGTGAGCATATCGTCCCCATCCACCTGAACAGGGTCTGATGTATCGCGGCCTTTAAGGCCAATTGTGATCCTGTGGCTAGTCAGGACTGTCACGCCGGGCATTTTCTCAAGGCGCCCCACCGCAAGACCGAGCAGCGCCAACACCAGGCCAACACGGCTGCGCGCCGCCACACACAATGTCTTCAAACCGACTGCATCAAACTGTGCAGACGGTGCCAACCGGTAGGAGCCGGCATAGTGCTCGGCATTCGCGACGACCGCCCAGCCGCACTCTACCTCCTGCGTACCGTCGCTAACCCGAATGGCCGACCCCTGAGGGCCGAACACCTGCTCAATAACCGCCCAAACAAAGGCAAGCTTGCCAAAACGGCGCTTCATCATCGGGTCGATCGCATGCACAAGCCGGCCATCGAACCCCGCCCCGACCCACAGAAGAAAGAAGCGCTTGTTCACCCGCCCGGCTCCGATCGGGCGCGGTGCACCGGTCAGCAGCAGTTCACCAAGAGCATCATTGGATTTGGGCAGCCCGATATCGATGGCCAGAACATTGGCGGTACCGGTCGGGATCACCCCGAGCGGCACTTGTGATCCGGCCAGACCATTGGCCACCTCATTGATAGTCCCATCGCCTCCCGCAGCGACGACAATCTCAGCACTGCCGTCCTCAGCCGCTTTGCTAGCAAACCGTTCCGCATCACCGGGGCCTGAGGTCTCGCGCAGGGTGACTATCGCACCCCTGTGGTTCATCGCCTCGACAACTTCAATAAGCTTGCGGCGGCGCCGCCATCCGGCGGTAGGATTGTAGATCACGGTAACCACCTGCCGCATGACGGGCGCCGGGGAAACATGGTTACCCGTTGTCGGCTGTTTGTCCGCGTACAAATGGTTCATCTCACCGTCACAAAACATTCATTGCCCGCCGGGATAGTCCCGCCAGATCACAGGCGGATGAATTTGATTCGACTGGCTTTTCAGCATCGCGCACAGAAGTGCCGACATTCACGAGAAAGATCAAGTCCTCCGTATACGAATTATTATTCTGCTTAGAACCAATTGCGAGTTGCGGGCTCCATGACACTGACAGGCATGCTGACACGCACCACGGACAATCCAATTCTTGCCTCTGCCAAGTCAGCCGGCAAGGCGCTTCAGGCCAAGCCATTTCGCGACAGGCTTGCCCTGTTTAGCCTGCGTGCCCGTGGCCGCAAGAGAGTAAAGCGCAAACACCTGATCGTCCGCGAGCCGGTCCGCCACCGCACGCTCTTCATCTCCGATACCCATCTGGGAACGCCGGGCTGCAAGGCCGAGCTTCTGGCAGATTTCCTGCGCCACAATGAGGCCGATACGCTGTATCTCGTCGGCGACATCATCGACGGCTGGCGCATCAAACGGTCCTGGTACTGGAACGATGCCCACAACCACGTCATTCAGGAAATTCTCCGCAAAGCCCGCAAGGGCACTCGGGTCATCTATGTGCCGGGCAACCACGATGAGGCCCTGCGAGACTATATCGGCGTGACACTTGCCGGAGTGGAGGTCATCAATGAGGACATTCACCACGCCGCTGACGGCAAAAGCTATCTCGTCCTGCACGGAGACCAGTTTGACGGCGTGGTTCGCTACGCCAAGTGGCTCGCCCATGTGGGTGACTGGGCCTACAATCTGGCTCTGACATGCTCAGGCATTTTGCACAATATCCGGCGCACCTTCGGGCTGTCCTATTGGTCGCTCTCCGCCTACCTGAAGCACAAGGTCAAAAACGCCGTCGAGTACATCTCGAACTACGAGGAAGCCGTTGCTCGTGAGGCACGTGACCGCGGTGTTGACGGTGTTGTCTGCGGCCATATCCACCACGCCGAAGTGCGGGAGATGGATGGCATCAGCTACATGAATGATGGCGACTGGGTAGAAAGCTGCACGGCCCTTGCAGAAGACATGACTGGCAATTTCACCATTCTTCACTGGACGCGGTTTGCGGCAGACATTGAGGAAGAGCGGGCGGAGCGTGAGAACGCGCTGGGTATTCTGCCACCCTCCCTGCCGGAACCAGATGCACACAATGAAGCAGGAGTTGTTCCCGCCACAGCTGATCCGGCCGACGAAACACCTGACGATGATTTGGAAGAAGTTGTCATCGGCAATCACATACCGGTCGCGGCACGTGACGATGCCCAGCCGGACTCCGAAAAAATAGCAAGCAGCGCCGCGTGACCCATACCCAGACTCCAGCCACCATCACACCTGTCACCGAGACACCGCCCCTGACCCCCGTTGCACACCCCTCCGGACTGCAATTCAGCGAGCCGGGCGAGCCCTTGCGCGTGTTGATCGTCACCGATGCCTGGGAGCCGCAGGTAAACGGCGTCGTCCGCACGCTCCAGCAACTGGGCAACGAGCTGGGCAATATGGGACATCAGGTCCGCTATGTGACGCCGCTTGATTTCAAGACAATTCCGGCGCCCACATACCCCGAAATCCGCCTCGCCCTTTGGCCGCTTCGCTGGATGGCGAAGATCATCCGCGACTTTTCACCCTGCGCCATTCATATCGCGACAGAAGGTCCGTTGGGTCTGGCTGCACGCAACTACTGCGTCCGTAAGGGCCTGCCCTTCTCAACATCGTTCCACACACGCTTTCCAGAATATCTCAATGCGCGCTTCGGGACGCCGGTCTCCTGGGGCTATCGTTTTCTGCGATGGTTCCACGGCCCCGCCAGCACTATGATGGTGGCCACCAAGTCGCTTCAGGAAGAAATGGTGGAGCGCAGGTTTCCGTCTACCGCAATCTGGTCGCGCGGCGTTGATATCGATGTCTACAGGCCGCGCCCCGACCTGAAAGAAAGCGACTTCTTAAACCTGCCCAGACCGCTTTGGCTTTATGTGGGTCGGGTTGCAGTAGAGAAGAACATTGAAGCTTTCTTGCAGCTTGACCTCCCAGGATCGAAACTGGTCGTGGGCGGAGGCCCACAGCTTGATAGCCTGAAACAAAAATACACAGAAGCCCACTTCGCTGGCCCAAAATTCGGCGAAGAACTGGCAGAGTACTATGCCGCCAGCGACTGCTTCGTGTTCCCGAGCAAAACGGACACCTTCGGGCTGGTCACACTGGAAGCTCTTGCCTCCGGCACCCCCGTCGCGGCCTACCCGGTACAGGGCCCCAGGGATGTGATCGGAGATGCGCCGGTTGGCTGCCTGAGGGACGACTTGCGCAGCGCGGCGCTCACAGCCATGAAAATTCCCCCAGAACGCGCCCGCGCGTTCGCTCTTGAGTATTCCTGGGAAGCCTGCGCCAAACAGTTCATCAGCAATCTGGCGATCCAGCGCCGGCCGGAGCTGCAAGCGACCCGCCCCCGGCTCCTGCGCCGGTAGACGTTCACGTCTTTGTTAGCGGGAACGCCTGGCTGCCGGTTTCGCTGGCAACCCGGAGCAACCGTGCTAGGCTTTGCGGGAAATTTCCGTTGCTTACATGTCTGTTGCTTTCAGGGAGTCCCAGAATATGCCGCATCAAAACAAACGCGCTCGTGCCAAAGCCGCTCAACAGGACACTCAGTCCACCCGGCTTTTCCTGCTGGTGACTGGCGCCCTTGCCGCCGCTGCCCTGGTCTGGGCCGCTTTTTCTTCCGCTGCATTGGCGCAGGAGGCACCCGCTGCTGAAAGCGGCACCTTCGCCATCGATGAAAGCCACGTGCATGCGGCCTTCACAGTCAGCCACCTTGGGTTTTCCGAAACCATCGGCGGCTTCGACAAAATTTCCGGCAGCTTCACAATTGACGCTGAAAACCTCTCGGCAAGCTCGGTCAGCGTCACGATTGATACCGCGAGTGTTGATTCCGGCTGGGATGCCCGCGACGAGCATCTGCGAGGCGATGACTTCTTCAAGGTCAGTGAATTTCCAGAAATGACTTTTGCCTCAACGAGCGTTGAGCCCACTGGCGACACCACCGCGACCGTGACAGGTGACTTGACGATGCTGGGCCAGACCAACCCTGTTACCCTGGATGTGACCTTCAATCAGGCCGGCAAGCATCCGTTCTCTGGCAAATATGTGGCGGGCTTCTCAGCCACCGGCACCCTGGACCGGACACAGTGGGGCATGGAGTATGGTGTACCTGCCATCGGCAAGGATATTGCGCTGATGATCCAGGCAGAAGGCGTTCGCGCGGAATAAGCGTAACTGGCAGTGTTGCGCCGCAACATTTCCTCGACATAGCGGCCCGCCGGGACTATACCGGCGCCAGCAAACGTCCTCACAAGAAGGGCGCGGAAATGGGAGCCCCCGATTCCGCGCCCTTCTTGCGTGCGCCGCATGGAACTCTGCGGCGGCGCTACCGAACGGATTTAGACAGATGGCCACTCAAGAACGCCGCAATATCGCGATTATCGCCCACGTTGACCACGGCAAGCCCACCATGGTGGACAAGCTGTTTCAGGCCTCCGGTGTCTTCCGTGAAGGCCAGGAGGTCGAGGACCGCGCTATGGACTCAGGTGATCTGGAGCGCGAGCGCGGCATTACCATTTCAGCCAAGGTCGCAAGCTTTGAGTGGAAGGACGTCCGCATCAATCTCGTGGACACCCCGGGCCACGCCGACTTTGGTGGCGAAGTCGAGCGCATCCTCTCCATGGTGGACGGCGTGTTGCTGCTTGTAGATGCCGCTGAGGGCGCCATGCCGCAAACAAAGTTTGTGACCATGAAGGCACTCGCGCTTGGTCTGCGGCCCATCGTCGTCATCAATAAGATGGACCGCAAGGACGCCCGACCAGACCATGTGCATGAAGCCGTGTTTGACCTGTTCGCGGGCCTTGATGCCAATGATGAACAGCTGGATTTCCCGGTCCTCTATGCCTCTGCACGCGAAGGCTGGGCATCCGCGACCGAAGCCACGTCTGGCGACAACATGGACGCCCTGCTTGACGCCATCATCGAGCACGTACCAGCGCCCGAAGACCTTGAAAGCGAAGACGCCCCGTTCGAACTTCTCGCCACCGGCATCGAGTCCGACCCGTTCCTTGGCCGCCTTCTGTCGGGCCGCATCAAAGCGGGCACCATCAAGCCGAACATGAACATCAAGGTCCTGACCCGCGACGGCGATGAACGCGAGCGCGGTCGGGTGACCAAGGTACTGGCTTTCCGCGGTCCCCTGCGCGAGCCGGTGGAGAGCGCCGAACCGGGCGACATCGTCGCCATTGCCGGCCTGAAGGCGGCAACCGTGTCTGACACGCTGTGTGATGTGTCCATCGACACACCGCTCGATTCAAAGCCTGTTGATCCGCCCACCCTCGCCATCACCATGATGGTGAATGACAGCCCACTCGCGGGCCGCGAAGGCTCCAAGGTACAAAGCCGCGTCATCCGCGAGCGCCTATTGCGCGAAGCGGAAGGCAATGTGGCCATCAAGATTTCCGAGGTGCCCGGTGGCGACGCCTACGAAGTGGCCGGCCGCGGCGAGTTGCAGCTCGGCATCCTCATTGAAACGATGCGCCGCGAAGGGTTCGAGGTGTCCATCTCCCGCCCGCGCGTGCTCATGCAGGAAGATGAGAACGGCCAGAAGATCGAGCCTGCTGAAGAAGTGCAGATCGATGTGGATGAGGAATACACCGGCGTCGTCATCGATAAGCTGACGCAGCGCAAGGCCGAATTGATGGGCATGGTCCCGTCCGGCGCCGGCAAGACACGCCTGACCTTTGTCTGCCCTGCCCGTTCACTGATCGGATACCAGGGCGAATTCCTGACCGATACGCGCGGTACAGGCATCATGTCCCGCATCTTCCATGGCTGGGTACCCTATGTGGGCGAGATCGGCGGTCGCCACCACGGCGTCCTCATCTCCAACAGCGACGGCGAGGCCGTGGGCTACGCGCTTTGGAACCTTGAGGAGCGCGGCAAGATGTTCATCACACCGGGCACCAAGGTCTATCAGGGCATGATCATCGGCGCGAACTCGCGGCCCGACGATCTGGAAGTGAACCCTCTTAAAGGCAAGCAGCTGACCAACATCCGCACCCAGTCCAAGGACGAAGCCGTGCGCCTGACGCCGGTTCAGCCCATGGCCCTGGAGCAGGCGATCTCTTACATCGGCGATGACGAACTGGTGGAAGTGACGCCGGAAAACATCCGCCTGCGCAAGCGCTACCTGGATCCGCATGAACGCAAGCGCCACCGCAACGCGGTTGCCGCGCAGTAACCCCACACAAGACGCATCCAGCCGCTGATTTGACCTTGTCGCCGCAGGCTTTGGGCGCTACCCAAGACCTATGAGCGATGATCCAGACTACCTTGAGTCCTTCATTCACACCCTGGCGGATGCGTCGGGCGCGGCCATCATGCCGTATTTCCGGACCCGGCTGGACGTCGACAACAAGCTGTCCGACGGCAAGTTCGATCCGGTAACGGAAGGCGACCGGGCAGGCGAGCGCGCCATTCGCGAGCTGATCGACCAACATCACCCGGATCATGGCATTCTGGGCGAGGAGTACGGGCTCAAAGAAGGTGCGTCTGCAATCTCCTGGATCATCGACCCGATCGACGGCACCCGTGTGTTCATGTCGGGCCTGCCCACATGGGGCACGCTCATCGGCGCCATGCAGGATACAGTCCCGGTGGTCGGGGTTATGGATCAGCCATATACCGGCGAACGCTTTGTTGGCGGCCCGTCCGGCGCCAAGCTCATTACCGCCGACGGCGAAACCAAAATGACGTGCAGGCCCTGTAGCGCGCTTGGCAACGCCGTACTGGGTGCAACAGACCCGCGCATGTTCAACGGGTCACCGGATGCTGAGACTTTCAAAGCTCTGGCGGACAGCGTGAAACTGCTGCGCTATGGCGGCGACTGCTACAACTACGCCATGGTCGCCCTGGGCCAGATGGATCTCGTGGTCGAAGCCCACAATCAGGCCTATGACATTCTGCCGCTGGTGCCGGTTGTTGAAGCAGCCGGTGGCATTGTCACTGACTGGGCCGGGCGCCCGCTGCGTTCCGGTGCCGACTTCGAGCGCTCAAAGGGCAAGATGATTGCTGCAGGCGATGCGCGCATCCATGAAGCAGCTTTGGAATTTCTCAAACCGGCTGCCTAGGCGGCCAGACCCTCGACGAAACTATCGAACGCTGTCCAGAACTGCGCCTGCAGGTCATCGCGCTCCATCAGGATTTCGTGCTTGCATCCAACACACTTGATGTATGTCGATCCCAACACCCGCTTGGCATAATCCGCGACCTGCTTTTCACTGACCAGCACGTCCTTTTCAGCACCTGCAAAGAGCACCGGCGTCTTGATGCTGTCCACAAACTGCTCCGTCTGCAGCAGGTCGATGCTCTCAAGCGCTGACCCGCCCCATCCAAGCGTAATAGATGCCAGTGCAAGGTCCGGGTTGGCTTTCACAGTCGCATCCTGACGGGCAAATCGCTCTGGATCGGAGGTTACGATGTTGTCTTCAAATGTGTCCTGACCAACAGCTTTGTCGTCACTACCTCCCGGCACATAGCGGTCACCAAGGCCCACGGCGATGCCGATGAATCCCAAGACGCGCATGACCATCATCTGCACCGGCTTCATCCGCAGATTGACCATCGGCGCGCTGAGTACCAGCCCCTTGAGTTCCGGCAGGTCAGCAGCAAGCGGCGCGGCGGTGTCCGCAAGATGCAGCCACCGCATCATGTTGTTGCCCCCCATAGAGTGCGCCATCCCGATAAATGGCTGCGGAAGGTTTCTGTCGCCAACCAAAGCCATGAATTTTGCCATATCACGATCAAATTCGTCGAAATGCTCGATGTGACCCTTGAGGCGGTTCTCGGTCCCACGGACTGAAAGGCCCTGCCCGCGCCAATCCATTGTGGCGACCGCGAAGCCGCGCTCACGAAGATACGCAATCACCTCAAAGTACTTCTCGATGTACTCTGTCCGTCCACCGAGCAGCAGGATAGTTCCGCGTGGCATTGCAGCAGTGGCCGGCCAGATGGCGCCCCTGAGTTGGCCACCGTCATACCCCTCGAACCAGAACGCGTCAGCGCCCTCCGGACAGGGATTCTCAGGAATATCAGTCAGCATGGCGGATGAGGTCACGGAGATCGTCCTTACGAAAGGAAGGCGAAAGACAGGCAACATGATTTTGTTGCCTGACATTAGCAGGTAGTCTCCCGGAGTCTAAAAACCAAGCCTCCACTGCCGCGTGCTGTAAATCGAGGCGTTCTGATTGCATTGCATGACCTCACACACTTCCATTGATTTTTCGGGCGGCTGGCGTCTTGAGTCACCCGCAGACCAAACAGGCCCGGCGGCGACCGCAGCGAGAGAGCTGGCGCGCCATCTTGAAGTGATCGCCCCACAGCATTCTTCCGGCGTCAAACTTTCCCTCAGTCATCGTTCGAAGGAGAGCGACGGTTTCGTCTGGAGCGTGTCCGATCAGCATGTACAAATCGACGGCAGCAGCGAGCGAGGCCTGCTCTATGGTGTTTACAGCTTTCTGACAGAGCTCGGCTTCAGATGGCCAGGCCACCACCCCCAAGACACACGCATCCCGACCGGCACGGGTTTTTCACTCAAGCAGGCGTGCGCTGAAACTCCCAGCTTTGACGGCCGGTGCCTCATCCTTGGCCATCATGCCTTTTTGACCGAGCATGACGCTTGGATCACCTGGGCTGCGCGCAACCGCCTGAACACGATCTTTGTTCATACGGCTGAAGAAGGATTGGCTCTGGGCGCAGCGCCCGTGAAGCTGTGGCACGACGTGGGTGCAGGTGTGCGCAGCAGGTGCGCCGATTTCGGCATGACATTGGAGCTCGGCGGACATGGACTGTCACGATTGCTGCCGCGATCACTGTTTGACGAGATGCCAAACGCATTCCGAATGAAAGATCGTGTACGCACCCCGGACCACAATCTTGATCCATTGAACGCAGACGGCATGGCGGTGGTCAAAAAGAACGCGCGCGCATGGTTTCAGGCCAATTCGGGCGCCGACATTTACCATCTGTGGCCAGATGACATTCCCGGCGGCGGTTGGTCCAGCAGTCCTGAGTGCGAGAACCTGAGCGCGTCCGACCAAGCCCTGATCGCCACAAATGCGCTGGCCGAAGAATTGGAGCAGATGTCTCCGAACGCCGAGATCGCTCACATCGCCTACCACGATACCGAACCCGCCCCCGCTGCCGTGCGCCCGCGGCATAACGTGTCGTTGTTGTGGGCTCCCAGAATGCGCAGCTATGCCCACGGTGCATTTGACATGTCCTCAACGGTCAATCAGCGGTACCCGACAGAACTTGCGGCCAATGTGCGCCTCTTTGACGACACCACCGCCAAACCGCTGCGGGTTTTTGAGTATTACCTCGACGCCATCCTTTTCAAATCGACGTTGCCGCCGCTGGTCACTCAGATGGCGGCGGATGCCGCAGGATACAAAGACGCCGGCGCACGCACCCTACAGGCCCTGATGGTAGGCGGGCGGCCATGGAACGCCCCTCAACTCAACGCCTATGCTTTTGCCCGGCTGGCCTGGGACGCAACCCTCGACCCGCAGCAGCTTGTGCTTGAGTTCGCAAGGATCATGGTCGGCGACGCGGCAGCGGACCACCTGGCCGCGCACTACACCGCCCTTGGAGATGCGTTTGCTCTTGCGTTGACGTTCGAGCCGCATGAAGCAAAACCTGCTGCGGCTGCAGGCGCGGCTGATTTTCTCGATACGCCGCCGACCGACATGGGTGATCCCTGGTACGCCAGCCCGGAGGATGTGGCCCTGCGGCTGACCTGGGAACCCGACATCACAGCAAACCTGAACAAGGCCGCATACGCGCTGACAACAACCGGCCAGACGGCCTCATACACCGATCATATGGCGGGGTTGCAGGAGGAATTCGCGCTGACACGCCTGTGGTTTGACTTTCATTTCGCACGCCTCCGCCTTTACGGCGCCTGGCATAAACGCGAGACCGGGGGCGCAGAGGACGTGCAAACCGCCCTCGCCCGCGCCTACGCAATATGTGATGCCATTGATGACTGGGCAGACGCACACATAGAAGATGCGCGCTATCAGCAGAACACCAAACTGTTGCATTGGCTTTTCTGGCGCCTGCGCCTCGACTGGATACGTGAGCAGATTGCGCCTGAAGGCAAAGAGCGCGAAGCCGTGCGCGCGGAACGCGAGGCCGATATGGTGGCGCGGTTCGCGGCCGGGGGTGACCTTTGGACCACATCACCCGATACACCTGACACACCCTAATGAGTGAGATGACATGAGCTGGGAAGAAGAAGCAAAGGAAATTGCCGCGCGGCGCGTTGAGGCCAAGGCACAAGGCGGCGACGAAGGCATTGCCAAGCAGCACGCCAAGGGCCGCCTCACGATCCGCGAGCGGATTTCTCACCTCACAGACGAGAACAGCTTTCAGGAACTCGGCGAAGGGGCGGGCGCTCCCGAATTCAACGAAGCGGGCGACCGCACCGGCTTTACGCCGGCCAACTTCGTACTTGGGTTCGCCAAGGTCCGTGGGCGGCGGGTCATCATCGGCGGGGAAGACTTCACGCTGAAAGGCGGGTCACCCAATCCGGCAGGACTACGCAAGAGTGTCTACTCCGAGGATGTGGCCCTGCAATACAAGGTGCCGCTCGTTCGCCTGCATGAGGGCGGCGGCGGATCGGTTGCCGGATCCGGCGGCGGCAAGGGCAAGTCGCGCCCGGTCGGTGATCCGGTCTTTTCAACACCCCGCTTTGTCTCGGTCGCCAAGACCCTTGGCACAATTCCGGTCGCAAGCGCCGCACTTGGACCTGTGGCAGGCATGCCCGCAGCCCGCCTGGTCTCATCACATTTCACGGTCATGGCACAGAACGCGCAGGTCCTGATTGCAGGCCCTGCCGTCGTCGAGCGGGCAACCGGGCACAAGATGACGAAGGAAGAACTCGGCGGCCCGGACATCCACACCAGGTCTGGCGTCATCGACAATGTGGCAGAGACCGAAGAGGCGGCGCTCGAGGAGATCGGCCAGTTCCTTTCCTATGTGCCGCAGAGTGTCTACGAGCAGGCACCTGTGCTGGCCTGCGACGACCCGCTGGACAGAGCCGATGACAAGCTCTTATCAATTGTGCCGCGTGAGCGCCGAAAGCCTTACGCCATGCGCAAGATCATCAAGGCTGTGGTTGATCAGGGATCATGGTTTGAGATGACCCGTCGCTATGGCCCGTCGCTCATCACCGGTCTTGCCCGCATGGGCGGCCGGCCGGTCGGTATACTCGGCAATGACTGCACCTACTATGCCGGCGCAATGACGGCTGACGCCGCGCGAAAGACCCGACGCTTCATTGATTTCTGCAACACATTCAATCTGCCCGTAATTGCAATGGTGGACGAGCCCGGCTTCATGATCGGCCCTGATTCTGAAACCACAGGCACCATACGCGCCGGTGCTGAGGCCATTGCTGCTGTCATGAACGGACGTGGGCCCTGGGCCAGCGCTATCGTCCGCAAGGTTTTTGGTGTCGCAGGCGCCGCGCACTTTGCGCCAGGCGGGCACGTGTTTTCCTGGCCCAGCGCTGAAACCGGCGCGCTGCCCGTAGAAGGTGGTGTGGCCGTTGCCTTTGGTCGTCAGATTGCTGCCGCTGAAGACCCGGATGCGAAGCGGCGTGAACTGGAAGAGATGCTGGCCGCCAGCCAGTCCCCCTTCCCCCGCGCGGAGGGGTTCTCCGTTCATGAGCTGATCGACCCGCGAGAGACCCGCGCAAAACTCAATGAATGGCTCGACTGGACCTGGCCAACGCTTGAACACCAGCTGGGGCCTTATCTGCGGCCCATGGCATAACAAACCGCATACGAGAAACGCCCGGGCAATGCCCGGGCGTTTCCATGAGTGCTGAACGTGTGGCTTAGAGGTAGCGGTAGCCGAGAACATTCCCGGTGTAAGCACAGATCCGCAGATCCACATTGCGCTTACCGTGCTTGCCACGGACCTGATAGTGATCGGTCCAGTTGTTGCCGCCTGACACATACCGAGCATTGTGGAAGTTCGAGTAGTTGTGCTTGTTCAGGTTTGTCTGCCAGTGCTTGAACGGCTTGCGCTGGGGCTTGACGTTGTTGGCCAGGTTGTAGCGGTTGGCATTGCGCACATTCTTGATGTGGCCATTACGGCTGTTGACCGTGATCAGCTTGGCCTTGCCGCGCTTGTTGAGGCCGCGAACCTTGTAGACGTGGCCCTTGAGATCAACCCGGTCGAACCGACTGAAGCCTTCATGACGCAGACCAGCCAACAGTTTGCGGACACCGACTACCTTGTGATGTGGCACTTCGTTGGGGTTGGCCCGGCGCACGTCATACAGGCGACCATTGTAGGGATCTGCCTTGGCCTGGCTGTAGCGACCATTCTGACCAAAGCCCTTCACATGGTAGACGCCGTTGCGATAGACGATGTCCGTCACCTTGCCGCCGGTGCGCTGCTGGATCAACTTCACCGTCTTGGGGATGTAGTTGAAACCCTTGCGCTGGCCGTGACCGCCATTGCCCCAACCCTGCTGCGTCTTGCGAGCCTGGTGGTAGAAGTCGGTGCGGTTCCATCCATCATTGTAACCGCTGCGATTGTAGTTGCTGTTGTAGTGCTGGACTTTGCCATTACTGAAGACAACACCGCCGCCATGGCCGTTGCTGATGCTCAGTGAAAATCCACCGGCCTGGGCCGGTGCTGCGGCGGCCAGGGTGCCACCAACTGCTGCAAGGATAAGAAGCTTTTTCATAACTTGGGTCTCCGTCTCTCATGTTGTGCCCGGATGTGCTCAAAGCGGGCCTTGATGTGAGCCACCGGGACAGTGGGTGGCTGATGTCGTCGCAACGAGGCGCCTTCGAAGATATGAGGCTGTGTGCCCCGTTGCTTGAGGAGGAGAATGGCAGGGGTGCTCTGAACCCCTTCTGGAACATCTGTTAAGAAAGGCGTCAGGAAGATGAACCTCATCAAACCTGCATCGTCAGCAGACGGATAGATCAGGATATTTTGTTCGATGAGCTAACAGCAAAAAAAGAAAACGGGCGCTTCCGGATTTCCCGAAAACGCCCGCATTCAAGCCAGAAACTGGGAGCGTCTGGCTCCGATCAGTCTGCTAGCGGTACCGCCAGCCCAGCACATTGCCGGTATAAGCACACACCCGAAGGTTCACTCCACGACCATATCCGTCATGGGCGTTCACATAATAGTGAGGTGTCCAATTGCGGCCGTGACCGTGGAACTTTGCGCTATGGAAGTTGTAGTAGCCGTGCCCAGCCAGGGCGCGGATGAAGTGTTTGAACGGTCGTACATTGCCATACCCGCGGTGATGGTACCGTGGACCGTAATTGTAATTGCGGTGCTTGTTGTAGTGACGGCGATGCCAGTTGGACTGACGCCAGTTGCCGTAATAGGAATAACCACGCCGCGGATGGTTGTTGTAGTGGCGACCGTGATTATGGTTGCGCTTGTCGTGCACCAGCGTTACGGCCCCCTTGGCATCAATCGTCGACGCCAGCGCGTTGCCCGCAGGCAGCGATGCAGCATTGGCAGGCACAATGGCAGCAAGGCCAAGAGCAAACGCTCCCACCAGGCCCCCAGCTGCGTAAGTCAGTATCCGTTTCATGGGTGCACTCCTCGAGAAGTTTCAATGGGCACGGGTCCGGCACACTTGGCCGCCCCCGCCTGGCATCCGGCTAACAGGTGATGCCGCACCGCCGGATGCACGTCCCCGCTCCTGAGTGTCGGGTTTCGGGCCTGAACCGAAACTGCATGAAGCGTTAACCATTTGGTCAGCTAGATGACCAAAACCTAAGCTAGATGAACAACTTACAAGGTTAATGCAGCGTCACTCTCGACAAAGAACACGGCTGAAATAGGGCGCATTCTAAACCGCTGCGACGGCAGCATTCGACGTGCTAGAATTCGTTAAAATCAACGCAGCCACTTTTCAGAAAACCGGACGCAGACGCATGCATGCACCCGCCCGCTTCATCCGCGCCGCCACGCTTGTTCTGGCCTTGATGGCGAGCAGCCTAGCCGCGGTCGCGTCAGCCGTTGCCGAGAATCGCCAGTACATTCTGGCGACCGCCACCACAGGCGGCACCTATTATCCGGTCGGCGTTGCCATTGCCACCTTGAGCAAAATCAGGCTCGAACCGACACAGGGCTTTTCTCTGTCCGCCATCAGTTCTGCAGGGTCCGGGGAAAACATAAAGCTGCTGCGTGACGACGAAGCTCAGTTTGCGATCCTTCAGGGCCTGTATGGCGCGTGGGCCGCCAATGGCACAGGCCAACTCGGCAATGACGGTCCACAGGAGAATGTGCGGTCCATCTCCATGCTCTGGCGCAACGTCGAACACTTCGTTCTGCGGAACTCCGATGCAGACACCGGCACCATCACGGACCTCAAGGAACTGGGCGAACCCTTTTCCATGGGCAAACGCAACTCGGGCTCGGAAGGGTCTGCCAAGCACATTCTGGCGGCGCTGGGCATAGAACCCGGAACTGACTTTGATGTTATCAACCTCGGCTATGGCCCAAGTGCCGATGCGATGCAGGACGGCAAGGCCGCTGGCATGAACACACCTGCGGGCGTGCCGGTGAGCGCCGTCACCCGCGCCTTCGCTGCCGCCAATGGTGACCTGGTCGTGCTGAGCTTCAGTGAAGACAACACTTCCGCGATCAACGCGGCTCTGGGAAAAGGCACGGAACTGTGGAGCGCCTTTGAGATTCCCGCCGACACCTATCCCGGGCAGACCAAAGCCGCGCAGACAATCGCCCAGCCCAACTTTCTGGCCGTCAACGCCGACATAAGTGATGACGATGTCTACGCTCTCACAAAGGCGCTCTATGAAAACCTGCCCTTCCTCAACAGCATCCATGCCGCCACGAAAGACATGAGCCTCGACAGCGCGATTGTCGGTCTGCCGGTGCCGCTACATCCCGGTGCGGCGCGATACTACGAAGAAGTTGGCCTGACAGTACCGGATCGTCTCAAACCGTTGTCCGAATAGGCCCGCCAGCCAAACCAATAAGCAGCCCTCCAATCTAAAGTGTGATCCAGCCCGACCGTGTCGACAAAAGACGCCCCATCCACAGTCTCTCCCGACGCCACGCCGGGGGGCATGCCACGGCCTCAGCCTCTTGGGCGGCTGGGCATTGCCTTCGCCGTTACAGTTTCCGTTGCACATCTGTGGGCCAACGCCTTTGCAACCCTTCCCGAACTTCAGGCTGCGGGCTTCCACTTCGGCTTGTTTGCCATTCTGTGCGTCATTTTGTTCCCCGCCAGCGAAACAAGATGGCTTCGTCTCACGATTGATGGTGCCATCGCCGCGGCGGCACTGGCCGCAGCCATCTATCTCTATTTTGCTGAAGACGCGCTGTATGAACGCGGCGTCGAATTTATTCGGTCCGACTGGATTGTAGCCGGCATCGCCATACTGATCGTGCTAGAATTAGCTCGCCGCACGACGGGCTGGACTGTGCCGGTCCTCACAGCACTCACCCTGACCTATGTTGTGCTGTGGGGACCGCTGGTGCCCGGAGCATTCTCGTTCGCCGGTCTCTCATGGGAAACATTGCTGTTCCGAAGCTATTTCGGGACCGATGGCATGTTCGGCCCAATCGCCCGCATTTCTTGGACCTTCGTGTTCATGTTCATCCTGCTCGGCGCATTCCTGGTGCGCTCGGGAGCAGGCGATTTCATTCTCGCCCTCGCCCGCGCTGCGGCAGGACGCATGACGGGCGGTCCCGGCATTGTCGCCATTCTGGGTTCGGGCCTCATGGGCTCCATCACCGGATCGGCGGTCGCCAACACCGTCTCAACAGGCGTAATCACCATTCCGTTGATGAAGCGCGCAGGATTTCCGCCCAAATTCGCAGGTGGTGTCGAAGCCGCCGCCTCTACCGGCGGACAACTCATGCCACCGGTCATGGGTGCAGGCGCCTTCGTCATGGCGTCCTTCACACAGATTTCCTATCTGGAGATCATTGCGGTCTCGGTTCTGCCGGCTCTGCTCTACTTCTTCACCGTGGGGGTCTTCGTTCGGATCGAAGCCGCCCGCATCGGCCTGATGCCGGACCCGGACATTGAACCGCTCTGGCCAGTCTTTAAGGCGGGCTGGCACTTCCTCTTGCCCATTGCTGCTCTGGCCGGACTGCTGATCGCCGGCTTCACGCCTGTCTATGCCGCCGCCGTCGCCATCGGTGTCACCATTGGTTCTTCCTGGCTGTCCCCGAACCCGATGAAATTGCGGGACATGATAGGGGCAGCCTCAGACGGGGCAGTTTCCATGGCACCAACAGCCATGCTGCTTATTTGTGTGGGACTGATCGTCAATGTCGTGGGCATGACTGGCGTCGGCAATACCTTCTCGCTCATGTTGTCGAGCTGGGCCGGCGGCAGCCTGCTCTTGACCATCATCCTGGTCGCATTGGCATCCCTGGTTTTGGGAATGGGCCTGCCGGTCACTGCCAGCTACATCGTGCTGGCCACCCTGTCTGCCCCCGCGATCTATGGCCTGATGGTGGAAGCAGAACTCATCAAAGCCCTGATGCTCGGCGCGGCCACGCCGGAGCTCTCCGCCTACGCCATGCTCGTCGCCCCTGACTTGGCAGCGGGCATTGGCAACGCCATGAGCGAAGCGGACGCGGTGACGCTTCTCGCCGCCCTGCCCGCCGACATCCGCAGCGGATTGGCGGACGGCCTGATTGCCCCAGCTCTCCTGACATCCATGCTTCTGGCGGCCCATCTGGTGATCTTCTGGCTGAGCCAGGATTCCAACGTGACGCCTCCGGTCGCGCTATGCGCTTTCGCTGCCGCCTCCATCGCTGGCACGCGCCCGATGGAGACAGGCTTCACCGCATGGAAAATCGCAAAGGGGCTTTATCTTGTGCCGCTTCTTTTCGTCTATCAGCCGCTGATAACCGGCACAGGAATCGAGCCACTGGTAACCGCGCTCATGGCCATCCCCGCCTTTACAGCGCTGGCGGCAGCCCTGCATGGCTATTTTGCGCAGCCGCTCAACATCGCACTCAGGCTGGCTCTTGGAGCGGGAGGCACAGCCATCATCGCCCCCTGGGGAGACCTGTGGGCGCATGCGGCAGCAGCAGCGGTCCTGGCCGCAGTGCTCGGCTATCTGTGGATCAGCCAGTCAAAAAATCCTGCAAAAGAGCCATTTCAGACATCTTGAAGAGCCAAATCCGGCTCCCCAAATATGATGCGTGGACGCCGATGTCGGGTCCACGCTGCATGTCTGTGTCGCCCGCTGCGCCAAATCTGGGCAGCAACAAGCAACGCGACGCTCAGGCAGCAGCTTGAAAACGCAAACGCTCTTTTGGAGGTTTTGTCTCATGCGTGCATATGATTTTTCACCCCTTTACCGCAGCGCCATCGGCTTTGACCGTCTTGCAGGCATGCTGGATTCTGCCAGCCGCCTCGACGCACAGGCCCCGTCCTACCCGCCCTACAATGTGGAGCGCGTGGACGAAAACGACACCCGCGTGACCATGGCGGTTGCGGGCTTTAGCGAAGACGAGCTTGAAATCGAAGTTAAGGATCAAACCCTCACGATTTCCGGCAAGAAGTCTGAGGAAAGTGAGGACCGCACCTACCTGCATCGCGGTATCGCGGCGCGTAATTTCGAGCGCCGTTTTCAGCTTGCCGACCATGTGCAGGTAACCGGTGCCAAGCTCGAAAACGGGCTCCTTCACGTGGACACCCGTCGCGAAATTCCCGAGGCCCTGAAGCCCCGGACAATTTCCATTCAGGCCGCCAATTCTGATGGCGCGAAGACCATCGAAGGCACCGCGGCCGCTTAACCCCACACGAAACCATCGGGCGCAATTTCCACCTGCTGTGCAGTGCGGGAAAGTGCGCCCGTATGGTCGTTATAAGACCGCCAAACCGCCATATATGTCGCAGTGCAGCATTTGGGCTGGACTCCTGTGCCTTGGGACGCAAAACTCCACGACAGATTTACGACACCCCCCTCTTCTGAGTGGGGACAAAACTGGGGACCCCCACATGGCCAGTTGGCAGAGCAAGCTCACAAGCCTGTTTCTTCGTGTAACCGTCAAACGGAAAATCAATCCGCACGCCAACCCGGCTGATGCCCGGGCCCGGGTCGACCGGCTGGCATCCCGCTTTTCAAAAAATCAGGACTGGATAGACGTGACGCCCGTTTCGGCTAATGGCGTGCCCGGTGAATGGGTCGATGTGGCATCCACGGCATCTGAACAGAGTCCCGGCACCGGAAAAGTGCTGCTTTACCTGCATGGCGGCGGCTACATCGTCTGCAGCCCGACCACCCACCGCCTGATGGTGGCTCGCATCTGCCGCGAAGCCGGCCTCAAGGCGCTGGTCATTGATTATCGTCTGGCCCCGGAACATCCTTTCCCGGCAGCCGTGGAAGATGCGGAAGCCGCCTATCGCTGGCTGCTCGCCGCAGGACACAAACCCGAAGACATTGTCATCGCCGGCGACAGTGCTGGCGGCGGCCTCACCATGTCGCTGCTGCTGACCCTGCGTGAGCAGGGCATGCCCATGCCTGCCGGCGCTGCTCTCCTGTCTCCATGGACGGACCTGGCGCTGACCGGCTGGACCATGCTGACCAATGCCCGCCGTGACCCGATGCTGCGTCTTGAATCAGCCTCGCTTGCAGTACGCCACTACCTGCAGGACACCATCCCAACACATCCGATTGCCTCGTCCATTTACGCAGACCTGACAGGTCTGCCACCGCTCTATGTGCAGGTGGGCGAAAATGAAATCCTGCTGGATGATTCCAAACGCCTTGTCGCTAACGCACAGAGCAACGGTGTGGAGGCCAGCCTCGAAGTCTGGCCCGGCATGCCGCACGTCTTCCAGGCATTCCCGCAGGTGCCCGAGTCCAAACCGGCAATTGAAGGTATCGGCTCTTTCCTCAAAGCCCAGGCCTTTGCAGCGGAGCGACAGCTATCGTCCAGTGCCCCCGCCCAGGCGCCACTTACCGCAGCTTCACACGAAGCAGCGGAATAGGCTGGCCGTCAACGACAGCCCGACTTTGTCTCAGGAAGTCTGAGACTTAGGAAGTTTGAGGCACCTTTTTGAGAAGCACGTAAGCAGCACTCTCAAGATCCGCAGTGGCCCCTTCACTGACCATGCGGTTCAGCAGACCGACGGCAGCCTCGATCAAATCGAGAATGTGCGGTGCCACTTCGCTATGCCCGCGCACACACTCGCACAACGGGTCACACAAGGCTGTTGCCGCTTCAAATCCGAATGAAGCTGCCTGGCCCTTGATGTCGTGCAGAACCCCAAAGGCATCAACACAGGCTTTGGTGTGATCTTCCGTCCCGCGCGCGTGCAGACGCAGCTTGTGTGTGGCCTGCTCCAGCAACATCACATCCTGACGGAGCATCTCGGGATAATCACTCGCCATCTCGCCCACAGCAGCCTCCGCTGCGGCAATTGCGGCCATCAGATCATCATCAAGGTCCATGTCGTCTGCGTCAGCCGCAGCCAGCCCATCGGGATCAGCACTCATTTCAATCACCACATTTGGTCAGGCGCGCACATGCACCCATCGCCTATTTGTTGAGTGTAAGTTGCAAGGCATTAACCACAGACTAATGAAGTGATCGCCTCCCGCAGAGCCTCGGATGGCGTCAGTAGTCCCGCCCCCAGGTGACACCAACACGCGTATCGCCGGTTGTCCCCACATCACTTTCCAGCGAAATCTCGTCGGTCAGTTCGACCTCGACATTTACCTCTCCGCTCCCCGCATCAAGTCCCTGGCTAACGCCGACATAAACGCCATCGCGCACATACGACCCAACTTCCACCCCGCCTTCGCCAACGGACAACACATCAACACCCAGCGCCCGGCGCATCGTGTCGAGCACCCCGCCACCTGAAGAGGCGCCGGCAAGCGTCGCTGCAGCATCTGCAAGCTGCACAGCCTGAAAAGCAGTGAGCTGCCCTGTTCCGGTTCCAAACAGGACTCGCGCAAGTATTTCATCCTGCGGCAACGCCGGAACCGATGAGACTTCAAGGGTCGGACTGGAAGACAGGCCGGTTATGGTCACGATGGCCTGAAAATCGTCGTCCTCGTAAACAGCTTCGACATCCAGGTAAGGGTCAATCTCTTCACCACCGGTAAACTCCACACGTCCGCCCGCGACGTCAAAAGACTGCCCCAGAAAATCAAACGTCCCGCGCTGAACCTCAAAGGCACCCTGAAGCTCCGGCATCGCAACCGGACCGGCCACATCAAGCTTGCCTGCCCATTCGGATTCAAGACCGCGCCCTCGCACAAACGCTGCGCGTGGGACTTCCACGGCAAAAGCCAGTTCAATGGGCGCGGGTTCATTGTCAGTATCGCCAGCCAAAGAATTGTCAGCCATGAGATCAATCCGCTCTCCGTCGGCAGAAACGCGCGTGACCTCAATAGTTTCAACGTCTGACGCCAACTGATCGGGAATACGGGCTTCAAGACGCTCAATCGTCATGGCGCCCCCAACTGTCAGCGGCATGGCTGTGCCAGCCTGCCCCCGCGGCCACACAACCTGAATGTCACCACTGGCAAGGGCAGACAGGTCTTCACGTCCCAGAACCCGGAAAGATGTCATGTCCAGCGCCACCCTCAGCCGGTCATCGGCACTGTCGCGCAAGTCAAAGTGGCCCTCCCCATTCAAGATACCTGTCGCACCATCCCGCGTTTCAACACGGATATCTGCGCGTCCGTCCTTGGCGACCAACGTGATTTCCAGAGGTGTCAGGATGACGCCTGTCTCCAGTCCTTCGTAAGAACCGCCACGCATCCGCGCGGTACCTGCAATGTCCATGTCAGCCAACGCGCCACGCGCTGTCAGGTCCATCTCCACAAGCCCCGTCATCACATGGCCGTCCAGCGGCAGAAGAGGCCAGATCGCTCCAAGATCAAGCGTTCCCTGAAGCTGCGAATCCAGCGTTGCCCCCCGCGCCAGAGTGGGGCGTCCATTCCGTGCCCTCAAAGGCAGGGAGGCTGTCGCTACCAGGTCTTCCGCACCCGGCATATCCGCTGTAACCCGCACGCTGGTGGATCGGCCATCCCAGTTTCCATCAATAAGGAACACGAGCAATTCCGATACGTCATTGGCCGCTACCGCTCCTGCAGGAACGGGTGCAACTTTGACATTTGCAACTCCCTTGCCGGTGGTCCCGCTACCCTCAAATGACATGTCACCCGACACAGTCCCGCGGACCTCGCTTGTCTGCCCGGCCAACGCGACAAGCAATGCGAGAGGTGCATTCTCTATCGTGGTCGCCACACCAATGCTGCCGGCACCTTGTCGGGCGTCCAACCGCACTGCACCTGTGCCAAGTGCCAGGACGACCCCTTCCACCCTGGCGCCATTATCCAGCGAGATCACCGCCGGTGCGGAAAGCTCTATTGGCTCACCGGCAATCACACCCTTTAGTTTGGAAAGCGTAACTCTGGAAGAAGCACTTTCATAAAGCGCTGCAAGATCAAGAGTCCCGGTTCCATTTTGGTCTTCAAAAGTGGAAATGCCCGTCAAACCAACTGTCGCGTCCAGTCGGTCACCTATACCCGACACATCCAGATTGCTGTTTGCTACAGTAATCGTGCCAAAAGAAGTCCGGCGTAACTCGGCCTCCGCCACAATGCGCCCTGTTGGCGAGACCGAGCCCGTCAGGCCAACCCGCTGAACTTGAACGCCATCGGCGGAGATACGGCGCAGAGTTGCTTGCGCCGTCAGCCTGTTGCCCGTGTCATCGGGTATGCTGGTGACTTTAAAGGCGCCTGACCCATCCAAAGACATCCCCAGCACGCGGCCCATGGCTTGAAGCGACGTGACGTCGCCGTCCAGCTCCCCCGTCAACGCGCCGCCAGGCTGCAAACTGGCGTCGCCCACCACATCCATGTCCAGCACGCGCGCCGCAATGTCGTTTATGCCAACGCTGCCATCGCGAGACACAAGCTCAGCCCTGATGTCAGCATCCACATCAGCCACACGGCCCGTGAACGCCAAAGGGCCTTCAACCCCACTGGCAATCAAGAGATCTGCCTTCGCCACGCCTTCAAGAGACACCCCGGAGACCTGAGCTGCGCTCAGAGCCAAAGTGCTGTTCGCAGAGACCTGGTCAAACACTCCGGCGAGCGCAGTCTCTAATGACGCCCTGCCAGAAAGCCGCGTGCCCGCAAGGGAAGAGAAGGGAGCAATGTCTTGCGCAGTCAGTGCCACCCGCACATCGATGGTATCGGACGACACATCACCGCTTGCGCCAAGAGCAAAAAGGCCGGAGGCAGGAACAATGGACAAAGTTTCAATGCGTGTACCAGACAGGGGCGCCAGAGAAGCAAACTGTCCGTCAAGCGTCACGCTTTCACCGACCACCTCCAAAAGTCCCGCAACAGGCAGATGCACAGGCCTGAGCTCAGCGGTGATCTCGCCATCGAAACCACCGTCAAAGGTGAGCGCATCAAGGTTTGCCCGAAGTTCAAAACCACCATCGGCATCAACACCAGCAAGCGTTGCCAGCGGGCGTACATCGTCTGTCTGGAGATCAAGCGAACCTTCGGTCACCTTTCTGACCGTATCAATTGCCCCGGAAAAACGCGCTACCAGGCCATCTGCCTCAATGTCCATTGCAGCAACCTTCACCTGCGAGAAGGCAGCATCGGCGGTTACATCCGCACTGGCACTGATGACGTCAGGCACAGTGGCACCCAGGACTGAGGATACATTGATCGCAGTGCCATCGAGCAGCACCCGCGGCGTATCCAGTGGATCGGTAATACGCACCTGCCCGACAAAACCAGCCTCTCCGGCCACCGCATTTATGTTGGACAGCTCATAGACAGACCGGCGATGGGTAACGGAAGCCGTTATACCAAGCGGCGTTGGAAGGTCACCCAATGCCGCACCGGGCGCAAATGCAGCATCGAGAAAAACAGTCTCCCCTTGCCGCCGGTCACCCTTCAAAGACAGATCGAACTTTCCCATCCTGCCCACATCGACTTGGGTCCGGGCGGCCCAGTCGTTAGCTGGTCCGGATGCTGTTGCCTTGACCACGACAATGCCAAGATCGGGAAGTCCGGTCAGTGCTGCGATCAGCCCAGCTGTGCCAGGCGCGCCGTCGGTCAATGACACATCTGCATCGAACACGTCCGTATCCGGATTGATGTCCGCCTGGATTGCGAGGTCGAACACACCGCCATCGGTACGCTGGACCGAGATATCTGTTTGGAGGCCACCGCCCGCAAGCACTGCGTGACCGCGCGCAGCCAGCAGAATGGGACCATCGCCCGCAATACCTGCCGCAACCTCAATGTCCGGCAATGACAGCGCGTCGACCCGCACATCCACCGGTAATGAAGGAACCAACGGCCCCGGCGGATCATCTGGCCGGTCGGCTCCGCTTGGCAATGCGCTCAGCACAATGCTCTCAACTGTGAGGTCGTTTACATGCACAAGGCCGCCCAGCAAGGCGAACGGGGACCACGAGATATTGAGGTTGCGCGCCTGTGCAATGAGCACGCCGCGGTCGCGCACGGTCAGTGTCTCGGCGCGCAGGCGCACCGGCCAGACGCCGCCATATCCCTCTAGCTCAATCGTGATGCCGTCGCCGTCAGCCAGCATGGCCAGCATGCGCTCACCCAGCGCTGCGCGAACCTGTGCGATCTGCAGGGCGACGAACAAGACCAGCACCGCCACCAGCATTGCAGTGACCAGCCCGAAGATGCCAATCACTCCATATCGCAGAGCCTGAGTGCCCAGCGCCTGTAACCGAGCCCAATCCACATTCTCAAACACGGAAGGCATCAAAAGGCCTGACCCAGTGTCACATAGAACTTGAGACTGGCATCTTCGTCCGATGGCGTGGTGATGGGATAGGCCAGGTCCACGCCCAGCGGGCCAAAGGATGTGTAGTACCGAAAGCCAAGGCCGCCGGACCAGGCGAACTCTTCTTCAAAGTCCGGAAACGACGCGTCCGAGACAGTGCCGCCATCAACGAAGGGAGCAATCCCAAAATCGTCCAGAAAGCGCCACCGCAACTCGTTGGAGAACTCCAGCAGGCTGCGCCCGCCGTCCTGAGTGCCATCACTCCCCAGCGGCGCAATCTCCTGAAACTCAAACCCGCGGATAGACCCGGCACCCCCAGCATAGAAACGCTTGTCTGCCGGCAATTCATCCGTCTGCGCGCCAACAATGGACCCGAACTTCGCGCGGGTTGCAAAGACCAGACTTTTGGAGTCGTTGAGCGGCAGATAGGTCCGCAGTTCCGCATCCGCCAGGTGGAATGCCAGAAAGTCTTCGTACTGGCCGGTATAGGGCGTCGCCCCCAACGACAGGCGATAACCGCTGGTGGGATCAAGCGCATCATTCGCACCGTCATAGCTCGCCGTGAGCGGAATACCGACCAGCGTCGATATATCCGTCGGCTCTCCCACTTCATCAATCTCCGCCACGTCGAGCAGCACACCCGCACGCCCGGTCCACCTTGGCCAAAGCGGGCGTTCAACAGCCGCAGACAGCGTGCCGCCGACACGGTCATACACATCTGTCGTCTCGCGGCCCGTCAGCGCGCCCAGCTCCAGCACCTGCAACGGCCGCCGGAAGCCGGACACCCGGTAACGGGCGTCTGCTTCCTGTTCGATCTCCGCCAGCCGCAACTCGAAGCGCAAATGCTGACCTTCACCCAGCAGGTTCCGGTGCTCCCAGAGTGCATTGATGCCGAAGCCTTCCGTACTGGAGTAGCTGGCACCCCCGCCAACCGTCCGCGGCGGCCGTTCCGCAACTGTCAGTGTGATGGGCAGCGACCCATCGGCACTAACCTGCTCAGCCGTATCAAACCGCACCGCATTGAACAGCCCTGAGCGCACAAGGGCGACGCGCATATCACTCAGCTTTTGTGAATCATACTCGTCGCCTGGCGTGAACGTCGCCCGCTCATCAACATAACTGCGCTCAACCCGCTCAAGTCCTTTGACGGTCAGGGGCCCAAACTGTGCTTTGTCGCCCAGCTGGACCCGCGTCGTGACGTCCAACCGGTCTGTTTCAACATTGGCAAGCGCCGTGCGGCCCGCCGCCTTGGCAAACGGAAACCCCGACTGCCGGAGCTGAACCAGCAGCTCTTTCTCGGCTGCCAGGATGTCGGCGGCAATCGCCGGCGCCCCTTCGGTCACACCAAGCGCCAGGAGTGTAGCCGGCAGCGCTGCGGTCGAGGTATCCGTATCACGGTATTCGACAAGGCTCGTGCCAACAAAAAACTGCGGACCCGGCGCAATGGAAACAACAACACTCATCGGACCCGCATAGGACTGGGGGCCTACCGGCGTCTGGCCGGCGTCTGCCGACGCTGTCTCGACGGGTTGCGGCGGCGTCTCACCCTTGATGTCGATTTGATAGGTCGCCGCACCTTCAAAGTAGCCGCGCGACTGCAGCACCCTGGTCATGCGCTCAATGTCGGCCTGCGCACGCCGCCTCAATCCGCCAATGCTCTGCGGCGGTGTATCACGACGCGACACAAGCTGCGAGACGCCTTCAAGCCGCCCCAGCAGATCACCGCTGACGCCGTCAAAGCGCACAACATACCCACGCTCCGCCACAAGGCCGGGCCCCTGCCGCGCCGCTTCCACCGGCACCAATGTCATGGTGAGAAAAGCAATCACCACAACAACCGCAGGCGCAATCCTTGGCGTCGCAGCCAGCATTGCCGCAACTAGATGGCGTCCGGCCCGCAAGGTACGCGTCCTGAGGTAGAGCAAATGTCCCATGAATGCCGCAATATATACGCACAATGGCCATTCTGCGACCGTTGCGAACGCCCTGCGCGTGGTGGTCCGACATCAAATTGCGGCGGATCAATTCACCTTTCTGGCAAATCACGCATAATCGGTCCTGCTGAACGTCAAAGGCGCAGCCCAATCTGATTTGGCCCCACAAAGAGGGGCCCGCACGAGGGTACATGGCGGAGGGAACCAGATGAGTACGCAGGACACAGACCCGAACACAATTGACCACTCCATGCCGCCGCCAAAGGCACCCCCGGTGGTCCAGACCATCGCCATGGACGCCCCCTGGCGCTGGCTCGCAGCCGGATGGCGCGACATGTGGGCCCGGCCCGGCCTCAGCCTGGGGTACGGCCTGGTCGCCGTCGGCACTTCTGCGGGCCTGACGGCACTAATGATTTATCTGGAACTCTTCTCGCTGGTGCTCGTCCTGGCAGCAGGCTTCATGCTCGTCGGCCCGCTTCTCGCCGTCGGCCTCTATGAAATGTCCCGCAAGCTCTCACGGGGCGAAACGGTCACCCGCTCAGACGTGATGCTCGTTTCAACAGCAGCCCCGGTGCAACTGGCATTCATCGGCATCCTGCTTTCACTGATGCTGCTGGCATGGATCCGCATCGCCACCCTGCTCTTCGCGATCTTCTTCGGCCTTGAATCCATTCCGCCGTTCGATCAGTTCTTCCCGGCGCTCATACTCGAGCCCCGCGGTCTCGCCCTCCTGGTCGTCGGCACACTCGTGGGCGGGGCTATCGCAACAGTCGTTTTCGCAACAGCAGTTGTCTCCGTCCCCATGCTGCTGGAACGCGACATCGACGCCATCACGGCGATTATCGCCAGCGTCAAATCCGTGACCCAGAACCTCGGGCCGATGCTGCTATGGGCCTGGCTCATTCTGGTGCTCACCACCTTCGGCATTGCGAGCCTGTTTGTGGGGCTTGTCATCACCTTCCCCCTTGTGGGCCACGCCACGTGGCACGCGTACAAGGACGTGATTGCACCTGAGGCCCCCTAGACGTCCGGAACGCACAAGAGACCAGGTCAAACAAGTTCGACATCATCCCAAAGAGCCCCGCTCTTTGGAATTTTGCGTCCCGCGGGTACTCAAACTGTCACTAACGATGCATTCAGCATATTCACTTACAGTCCAGAGCTATTGTCAGGCGCAGATACCTGCGCGCGTCGGAGGAAGCTCAGGATGCAGACACCAACACACCAGAATACACCCCTGCCACCCCATTTTTTTGGGGCGTTTATTGCCCTGAGCGTTGTAGGTGTTCTCATCTGGATCGCCGGATCAGTCTTCGTCGCACCTGCTGACCGGCCGATGTACCACTTCAGCGAAGATGGGGCGGTTACGGCTCTTTCGACGGTCTTCATTGCAATGGCCAGCGCACTTGACCTGGTCGTTTTCT
>ERZ1740067.415-NODE-415-length-34602-cov-7.209309_pt1 | contig 34602 bp, 25 predicted proteins | sample MGYA00581736_ERZ1740067 | MGnify/ENA primary metagenome ERZ1740067 (study PRJEB43018, sample SAMN04849236) | marine metagenome | isolation source: floating plastic debris | place: Pacific Ocean | collected 2008-08-27 | study: EMG produced TPA metagenomics assembly... | reverse complement strand
CGCCACGTTGTTCTGATGCCTGCCCTCGGTGCGGTGTACCCTGCACTCGTCAGCCAAATTGTCATCGCCGTCCTGTTCAGCAGTGTGGTCTCACAGATATCAGCTGAAGAACTCACCTTCGTCGGCAACTACTTGCAGTCTCGAACATTTCGCAGCTTCGAAATTTATCTCACCATCTCACTTATTTATGTTGCAATTGTATGGGCGATAAAAGCGATCGCATACCTCATCCAAAAAAAGTTCTTCGCCTTCACCCAATATAACCGTTAGATAACCCTTTCCCCCTTCCCCTTTTCCCTTTTCCCTTTTCCCCATGAGTCGGCACTAAGCTGTCCACCGGTAGCGAAGTGTGTTTCCCCTAACCAGTCTTCAAAGCCCTCCCACCGCCCCACCCAAGCCCTCACATGCAAGACTTTACCCTAACGCAGATACTGGCCAATCTTTTACTCGCAACCCGATGGACCATTGCCCTGAGTGCGATTGCCTTTATCGGTGGCGGCTTGGTCGGTTTCGTGGTGATGCTGATGCGCATCTCTCCCAACCGTCTGCTGCGCTACATCAGCACCCTATATGTAGAGCTGTTTGAAGCCACTCCACTGCTGATGCAGCTCTTTCTCGTCTTCTTCGGCATTTCAGTGTTGTTCGATATCAACCTATCTACCTGGACAGCGGCTGCGATCGCCCTCACTACTTACACCAGCGCCTTCCTCGCCGACATCTGGCGCGGCGCAGTTCAGGCCATTCCCATCGGCCAGTGGGAAGCCTCCAAGTCACTGGGCCTCACCTACTTTAGGCAAATGCAAAAAGTGATATTACCCCAGGCCATTCGTGCTTCCATTCCACCCACCGTTGGCTTTGCCGTCCAGGTCGTCAAAGGCACTTCTCTGGCTTCTGTTATCGGCTTTATAGAACTCACTCGCTCCGCTTCTTCCATTAGTAACGTTACCTTCGAGCCATTTTTGGTCTATTCCATGGCTGCTGTTATTTACTTTTGTCTATGCTTTCCCCTCTCGCTGTGGAGCAGACGCCTAGAAAGTCGATTCTCCTATCAGTAATTGTTCTCTCGTGATCGCTTACCTCCAATTTTCATAGGCCGATTTTCACAACTCAACTCTCGCAGATAGCGCTATTCTCTGCTCTCTTTACTACTGAATCTACTCACTAAGGACAACTATGTTGAAATCAGTTTTACGCTTTTTATTGCCCAACTTCTTGTTGCCAAACTCAGCTGGTAAACATGCAAACTGTAGAAACTCAACTAGAAAAAAAGCATGGCGTGCGATTGCAATAGGCAGCGTCCTAGCCTTCACGATTGTGGCATGTTCTAGTGGTTCCATCACCTCTCAGAACGTGGCGGGAGAGAGTGCCACTCCTGACGCTACGGCACCTGCCGCCACTGCCGCTGCCGGTGGAACACTCGACCAAATTCTCAGCGCAGGCGTCGTCAAAATCGCCGTCCCACAGGACAGCCCACCGTTTGGCTCAGTCGGCACAAACGGCGAACCCCAGGGATACGACATTGAAGTGGCCAAACTCGTCGCCGAATCTTTAGAAGTCGAGCTTGAACTTATCCCCGTTACCAGCACCAACCGCATTCCCTACCTGCAAACGGGCCGGGCCGACTTGGTCATTTCTAGCCTAGGCGCCACTCCAGAAAGGGCAAAATCCATTTACTTCTCTTCGATTCCATACGCACCCTTTTTCTCGGGTATATATGGCCCAGTTAGCCAAGTGGTGGCCAGCTATGAAGATTTGGCCAACAAAACCGTTGGCGTTACCCAAGGCTCTTTAGAAGATTTGGAGCTGACAGACAAAGCACCCGAGAGCATTGACGTAAAGCGGTTTGAAGATAATAGCGTCACCATCTCAGCCCTCCTGTCTAATCAGGTTGAACTTATTGCAACCGGCAACACCATTGCTGGCGAAGTGATCAAAAACAATCCCGATGCCAATATCGAAAACAAGTTTGTTATGAAAAATTCCCCCTGCTACATCGGCCTGCGCAGAGGTGATTTTGACATGCTCGAGTGGGTCAACGTATTTGTTCGTAATAAGCGCTTCTCAGGAGAACTCGACGCCCTTTCCCAAGAGTGGTTTGGCGAGCCCCTAGAAGTCCCATCGTTCTAGTTAGGCACCTTACAGCCGATCGAACACGTCTGCCATCAAGATCAACCCCAAGCCCATCGCCAGAGAGCCTAAGATGTCAACTTTCCACTTAGGCTCTCGGTAGGCAGGATACAGCCAAAAGCCCATCAGCCGAATTACCATCGGCATCACCACAACTGCCAGAATGCAAGAGGTTGCCAGCGTCGCCAGCAGCATTGCTCCCGACGGTGACCAATCCCCAATCACGCCCGTATTGGGGAACAGCTTTATCCTCACCATAACGATAGGATATAGCCCAAAAACAACCGACAGAATTTGCTTCCACACCGGCGGCCCCAGTCCCCTGCGTTCACCTTCATCAGCCCGTCTCGAAAACCAGCCTTCCAAACCAGTGGTAAATGACTTAAACCGATAGGCGCTCAGGATTGACTGCCCATTTTCTATCGCTGTTTTCCGTGCCTTAGAACTCACCCAGCGGTTCAAGCTATCCGGGGAATCAAAGTGGACAATGCTGTACCACTTAACCACGCCATCCTCACAGAAAAGCGGTGGGTTGAGATCCGCCCGAACAAAACCAGGATGACGCTCTGCCGTCTTCATTAGCGCACGGTACCAATGCTCAAACGCCGTGCTTTTCGCTTCGGCCACAATGTGCTCAACCACCAGGCTGCTGTAAAACGCCTGACTCTCTGGAGCTGTTCGCGATACGTCAGACGAAACCACAAGCGTTCTCCTTACGTTGTTGTTCCTAGATCTTACTTTCTCTATTCAGTATTCCTTTAATTTGAGTGGCTACAGATCTCTCTAAAAGAGACAAATTGTATACAATGGGCATGCAAAGATAGTATCACCCTGAAAAGGGCTTCTCGGACTAAAATGTCAGGTACGTATAACTTCCTTGACATAAGCATGGGCAAGCTCTTCAGCAAGACGTATATGGCGCTTCGCCAAGAAATCCTCTCTGGCAATCTTGTTTCTGGAGAGAGCCTAGTCGAGCAAACGCTTGCTGATCGCTTTGCTGTTAGCCGTACGCCCATCCGAGAAGCGATTCGTCAGCTTCAGCAAGAGGGCCTGGTGGAGGCAGACCGGGGCGGAGGCTTACGGGTCACCGTTATTACAATCGCCGATGCGATTCATCTGTATGACTGCCGCCTGGGGCTAGAGCAAGTTGCTGCCGTTGGGGCCTGTGAAAATGCGACGCCTGCGCAAGTAGAAGATTTGCAAGACTGTTTGGCGCAAGCTAATTTATCAGATTCAGCCGGGCGCAATCAGGCCGATGAGTTGGAAGATCGTTTGCACATCGACCAGAGTTTTCATCGTCTGCTGGCTGAAAGCTCAGGCAATCCCTGGCTTGCTGATCTGCTGGAGCAGATTTTTAGTAAGATGGCCTTGCTACGGCTAACGACAACCTATCAAAACCCTGATGTTCTGGAAATTTGGGCGGAGCATGAGCGTATTGTCAGTGCGATTGAACAGCGCGATGCGCAGGCGGCTGCAACGGCTGTGCGCGATCACTTAGTTGCCAGTAAGCTGCGGGTTGTTGAGGCGCTTCAGGGCATAAAATCTGACGTTCCCTTGCAGAATATTACCCCGCGCTAGCTATGAGTGTTCCTTTGCTTATGGCGCTCAGGTATTATCTCCTAACGTGTCAAGAACATGACTAAAACGCTGGCTAAAACAGTCTCTTTGAGAGTCAATGGCGATCGCCTTAATCAAACCCTTGAAGATCTCGCCAAAATTGGCAAACAGCCCGATGGTACTGTCAAGCGATTGGCCTTTACGCCGGAAGATTTAGCAGCCCGAGCACAGCTTTGTGAGTGGATGGAAGCCGCGGGGATGTCGGTGCGAATCGATGCGGGTGCGAATATCATTGGCCGTTATCCTGGCTATGAGTCTGATGCGGCGGCATTAGCGACCGGCTCGCATATTGACACCGTGTTTTCTGGCGGGCGTTTTGATGGCTCTTTGGGCGTTATTGCTGGGCTAGAGATTGTCAGAGTTCTTCAGGAAAACGATGTTCAGCTGTATCATCCCTTTGAAGTGATTGCCTTTGCCGATGAAGAGCGGACGATGGTCGGCGCAAAGGCGATGACGGGTACCGCGCTCGACGACCCCGATCGCTACGATACTGTGAACGATGAATCGATTCAGTCTTGCTTGGAAAAAGCAGGGGGTAACTGGGATGAGCTGGCGGCTGCGCAGCGATCGCGCGAAGACATTGCTTGTTTCCTAGAGCTGCACGTAGAGCAGGGTGGCATTTTAGAAGCCGTCGAGCGTGAAATTGGTGTTGTAGAAGGCATTGTTGGACAACAGCGCCATCGCATCACCATCGAAGGCCGCTCAAACCACGCTGGAACCACACCGATGAACATGCGCCGAGATGCGCTGACAGCTGCGGCCCATCTCATTTTGGCAATAGAAGATATGGCCAAACATTTTCCAGGTGAGCCCGTAGCCACAGTCGGCACTCTCCAAATTTGGCCAAACTCAATTAATACGGTGCCGGGGATGGTTGAGTTTAGTCTGGATATTCGAGATCTCTCATCAGAAGTGATTGAGCACATGATCGAACAGCTGCGCCGGAAGATAGAAACGGTCGCTGTTGCTAGTCGCACGCGCATTCGCATTCGCTCAGAGCTACAGGTAGAGCCCACCCTGGCCTCAGAAACCGTACAGTCACTCATCGTCGACAGCTGTGAAGCGCTAGGACTTAGCTACACGCACCTGCCAAGTCGCGCTAGCCATGACGCTCAAGAGATCGGATGCTTTACAGATATGGGAATGATTTTTGTCCCGAGTAAAGAGGGCATTAGTCACTCAGGCGATGAGTACACCTCCCCAGAACAGTGTGTGCAGGGAGCCAATGTATTGCTACACACGTTGTTGAAGCTAGATCAGCGTTATCGATAGACAGATACCTTTATTTGATTCGCAAAGGGTAAAAGAATTCACTTCTCTCAATAATTCACTTTTTTATTACCTGAGACAATCCGGAAGAATTCTAAGCGTTTTCTAAGAAAAAGAAAAAGTGTGACTTTTAATACTTTTCCCATACGGACTTCGGACTAGATTGTATACAATTACAAATGCTTTGTCAGATAAGCACTTCAGGGCAATAAAGGGTACTGGCAATCGCAACGAACAGACTGCTAGGAAGTATCTACATTTTGCTTCCAGGCTTTGTTCTTTTCTTTGCGAATGAATTCTTGAAAAGATTTCTCTACAAAGATTTCGCTATGGACAACCCCGACATGATTGCAAATGAACCTACCGTTAAAGAGGAGGTCCTGCTAGAAACAAGCGCCCCTGCTGAACACGATTTAATCTATGGCTTAGAAGATAGACCGCCCGTGCGCGAGGCTATTTTTGCCGCTATTCAGCATGTTTTTGCCTGTTTTGTTGGCATTATTACGCCTGCATTAATTATTTCTGGTGCCCTTGGCTTAGAGCCTGCCGATAGTGCTTACCTCGTGAGCATGTCTTTGTTTGTTTCAGGCATTGCAACGTTTATTCAGGCCAAAAAAATAGGCCCAGTCGGGTCTGGGTTACTGGCTATTCAGGGTACGAGTTTTGCCTTTATTGGCCCTGTTATCGCTGCAGGTAGCGCGGTGACTGCGGCTGGTGGCACACCTCAAGATGCCCTAGGTACTGTGTTTGGGCTTTGTCTGGTGGGCTCTTTTATTGAAATGTTCTTTAGCCGTTTCATTGAGCTGGCCAGTCAGGTGGTGACACCGCTTGTCACAGGAGTCGTTGTGACGCTGATTGGCTTAACGTTAGTGAACGTGGGCATTACCAGTATGGGTGGCGGCTTTCCGGCTAGAGGTGCGGGGACATTCGGCAGTTTACCGTTTCTGTTTCTCTCTTGTTTGGTGCTGGCCATTATTGTTTTGTTGAACAATGTGAGCAGTAGCTTCTTGCGCATGTCTTCTGTTGCGATCGCGCTCTTAGTTGGCTATCTCATCGCTATTCCCATGGGCTTAGTCGATTTCAGTAACCTGAGCAATTTAGCGCCTGTTAATGTTCCCATTCCTTTCCGATACGGCTTTGGTTTCAACCTTGCCGCTTTTATCCCCTTTGCTTTTCTGTATCTGATCACCACCATTGAATCAACGGGTGATATGACGGCTACTTCATTGCTGACGGGTCAGCCGATTACAGGCAAGAAATATTTCGAGCGGATTAAGGGTGGTATTTTGGGTGATGGCTTTAATTCAGCTCTGGCAGCCATCTTCAACACATTTCCCAATACGACCTTCAGCCAGAACAATGGCGTTATTCAGCTCACTGGGATTGGTAGTCGCTACGTGGGCTACTACATTGCTGGTATCTTTGTGATTCTGGGCCTGGTGCCGGTGGTTGCAGGGGTTTTCCAAACCATTCCTCAGCCGGTTCTCGGCGGCGCAACCATTATTATGTTCGGCTCTGTTGCTGTTGCCGGAATCAAGATTATCTCTACGGTGACTCTTAACAAGCGAGCCTCTATTATCTTGGCAACTTCGTTGGGATTGGGCTTAGGAGTTAGCGTTGTTCCCGATATTTTGGAACAGCTGCCGCCGCTGGCGAAGAGCATCTTCTCTTCAGGGATTAGCACAGGTGGACTGACTGCGCTATTGCTCAATATGATTCTGCCCGGCGAACGGACGTAAGGTTGGTTTTAATATCCCTGCTCTTTCTCTAGCGCAGGGTCTCATAGGTAGTTGTCAGAATTTTAATTGTCAGAATTGCGGGTCAGCGGACGCCGTCGGTATCCCCTGCAAAAGTGTGTGATGCAAAAGTGTGTGAACAGTGTGTGAGGATGAATGAATAATGTCGAGAAATACAGCGAATTCAATAAACAGTTCGAGATTGCCTGTTTCTTTAAGGCGGAGAAAGCCTACTTTCTTGCTTCGATTACTTCTAGGTGCTGGTAGTGTGATTGTCGGTGCTTTGATGGCGATGCCAAAAAGTGTGGCGATCGCCTCTGAGCTTGCCGTACTGGAAGCGTCAGCCCCAACAGGGTTGACACTAGAAGCGGCAGGCGTAGACATAGAAGAAGATTCGGTCGCCAATGTTCAGCTTACGCCAACCATGGGTTTAGACGCCCTTAGGCAGGCATCGGTAAATGTCACGGAAGAGAATATCGCGGAAGATACCAGTCCCGAGTGGCCTGTATCCGCTGAGTTCACGCCTGGTTTCACGGCTGCTGAAAGTCTTGCCCAGCTCCCCCTTGTCTCAGAACTCTCCGACGTTCAACCAGGGGATTGGGCCTTTATAGCCCTTCGGCGCCTGATGGAAGAGTATGGCTGTATAGAAGGCTATCCAGATAGCACCTATCGAGGCAATCGGGCGCTGACTCGTTACGAATTCGCAGCGGGTCTTAATGCCTGTTTGGACGTTGTGGTTCAGCTTGAGCAAACCAGTGGGGATGGTTTAGACGAGATCGCCCGGTTGCAAGAAGAGTTTGACGCTGAGCTGGCAATGGTGCGATCGCAAGTAGAAACGTTAGAATTCGACGTCGCAGAACTAGCAGCTAACCAGTTCTCAACCACCACAAAATTTAGTGCCCAGCTCTTTACCTCGCTCAGCTTTGCAACCGCAGGTGACGATGTGCTAGCTGAGGGCATCAATGTGTTTGCACCTGCTCGCGATGCGGGCACAAATGAGCCCGTAGTGCGAACCATCACAGGCGATCCAGAACCCACGTTCAGCTACTACACCTGGCTGAACTTTACAACCTCTTTCACTGGGGAAGATCGTCTACAGCTCCAGCTCACCAGCGGGGATGGCAACGGCCCTGCTAACTTCTATGGTTCGGCAGGTCTGTTCAACACCTTTGGCGTTCCCTTCACGCTTCAGACCGGTGTGGTGGGGGAAGACAACCTAGTCGTCAGAGAAGCCTTCTATGACTTTCCGGTTGGCGAAAAGCTCTCGTTGACCGTTGGCCCTGCAATTAACTGGTACCGCCACTTCGACAACAATCGCTATACCTTTTATCTCACGGGTGCCAACAGCTTTAATTCCAGTGGGGGCACCCAGGTAAACGCCATTGATCGTGGTGCAGGCGCGGTCGCTCAGTGGGATATTGCTGACTGGCTAGATTTTCGAGTCGGTTACTTGGCCGAGAATACCGAATTCTTGCCCGGCCCGCGCAGTTCTACCAAAAACGGTCTCTTTGCAGGGACTACAACGCTGACTGGGCAACTGGGCCTAAGGCCTACCGACGATATCAACCTCAGGCTGCTCTACACCCGTAGCAACATCGAGCCCAATAGCGCGGGTTTTGTGGGTGGCGCGATCAGTGAACCCATTTATGGGTTCGCTGACGATGGCTTCGGCGGACCGCTAGACATTGCCACGGCCGATACCTTCTTGGCCAATTTTGATTGGGCACTGTCGGATAATTTTGGCCTATTTGGCCGCTACAGCTACGGAAGTACCAATCTGTTCCCTGTGAGTGATGCACTGCCCGATGGTGAGGTCAATGCTCAGTCTGTTCAGGTAGGGGTGGCTTTCCCAAATCTGTTTAAGCCAGGGGCACAGGGAATCATCTCCTACGTGAGACCTTTCGATGTGCTAGATGGCCGTGAGTTCTTAGCCTCCGGCGGTGGGGATGGCAGCGTGCAGCAAGAAATTGAAGTGGCGTACCGCTATCCACTGAGTCAAAATATTGCCCTTGTTCCTTCTTTCTATTGGATCGACAATGTGAATAATTTTGGCGACAATCCAGACATTTATGTCTTCAACCTACAGGCGCAGCTTTCCTTCTAGAGAACCGGCCATACCTGCAATCCGTCCCACGATTAAAAATCGTGGGGCGATTCTCAAGCGTAGACAGCCTACGTGGTTACGATTTTTGAACTCTAATGCGTGGCTTCTAATGCATGAGACCTACTCATGCATTAGAAGCGAGCTACTTTTGGTATCACTCGCTACGGTTTCCTATTGTAAAGGTGTTCAAATAAAACGTCTTTTAAGGAGACACAGCATATGAAAGCCACTGCAAGCAACATTTCCGAACGCCGAATGACGCAGCTCGCCCAGCGTCTAAGTTTGGGTCGAATCATGGAAGGCAGCTTTGGTTCAGGTGAGATGACAGCCAGCTATAGACACAATCGTCGCAAAGCTGGTTGGACAGCAGAGCAGCTGATCACAATGTCTACAGCTAAATCCTTTTATAACTAGGCTTAGCTCCCATAGGAAGTCGCGACGTTCATAATTTGTTGAACAAAGTCTTCTAAATGTTCCGTTCCTTCATGACGAACGCCAATAAAGAATGTGGGCGTGTTCGACACACCGTACTGTAGGCCGCTCTCTACATCGCCTTTGATGCGATCGCGATAAACATGATTAGCCAAATCTTGCAAAAACTGATTGATATCCAAACCCAACTCATCGGCGTACTGCACCAGCGACGCATCGTCCAAAGCATCCCTGTTGTCGAAAAGTTTGTTGTGCATTTCCCAAAACTTTCCCTGACCGCCAGCAGCTTCAGCGGTTTCAGCCGTTCTTTGCGATTGCGGATAGCTCTCAACAGTGGGGAAATGACGAAAAATAAAACAGAATTGGTCGCCTAGCGTGTTGCGAAGGTTTTGAATAGCGTCGTGGGCCTGACCCGTTTGAGGACAAGGATAGCTGCCGTAAGTCATCATCAGCAAGGTGGCAGATAGCGAGCCCAAAACATGATCGTTGTCTTTTAGGGCGGGCATTGCGTTCGTAAAAGACATTAAATAAGGTACTCCAATTCCTAGAGATAAAACTTTAGCGCTCTTTTCTGATTTTGGAAATTTGCTTAAGGGTCTTCATTAGCGAGCACATATTGGCAGCTCCACTAGGAGCAAGCCACGAGCAAGCCACTGCCATTATCAGATAGCAGCTAGCGCTTAGAGATGCTATAAAGTTGTATCGCTGTTATCTAAGGTGCAACTTAATAGCTGATGAGAGAGTGAACTACTGATCATTAGGCAATAAGCCCAACCGATCGGATAGGTATGCTGGGTAGGTCGAATTCGGTAAGGTATAAAGGATGATTTGAGGCAGTAGTAGCGACTACTGTCTTTTTTGGATTTTGCCCAAAGAATCGCACACTCTCATACCTGCGTAAGTTCATAGCAAATCTTCAGGCCTATGGTCGAAATAGCCAATACTAACGGCGTTGATTCGCCGCAAAAAGGCCATGACACCTCTACGGCCGTCGAGACTGCCGTAGACAGCTGCCCTGGTAGTGATGCTCATCAGGGCAAGGATGCGCATGCCAATGTCACAGAATTGCGGCAGACTAACTTGCTAAAAGGCGTTGCCGAGGCTGCTAGGCGGTTGCTGGCAGTCTTAGATTTTGATACTGCCGTTAATAAAGCGTTAGAGGCGATCGCCCTCGCCGCAAGCATCGACCGCATTTACATTCTTGAAAATCTCATTGAGCCAACTGCGGGTGAAAATTTTGCCCTGCTCCCCTATGAATGGACGGCTCCTGGTGTGATCAGGAGGAGCGATCTCCCTAATCGTTTTGCGAAAGCCTATCTCAACTTTGGCGATTGGCTAGATCGGTGGAAGCGCGCCCGAGAGCCGATACAAGCTTTGGCTCGTGATTTGTCAAAGCCTGCTCAAGTGCTTCAAGAAAAAGACGAAGCCCTCTCGCTGTTAACCGTTCCTATTTTTGTCGATGAGCAATTTTGGGGTGTGATTGGTTTTGATGATTGTACCACTGAGCGAATTTGGAGCGATGGTGAAACTGCCGCGCTGGAGACGGCGGCGGCTTGTATTGGGAGTGCCATTGAGCGTGAGCGCACGCAAAAAAAACGCCAGCTAGCAGAGAAAACCGTTTTCCTAGAACGAGAAAAAGCCGCTCAGGCGAGGGGAGCAGAGTTAGCCAAAGTAAATCGCGTACTTCAAGAAACCATTGATACGCTGGTGACAGAGCCAGAGCTCTCTCGGTTTTTAGGCTATGTGTTGCAGGCGATCGCACTCCAGTTTGAGTCGCCTTTTTTGGAGTATTGGCGTAGTGGGAAAGACAACATTGCCTATTTGGAACTGGCCGTTGTCAATGGTGAAGTGCTATCAGGCGAACAGCTTGCGGGGCACCACGGGGTGGAAGGGTTGGCCGTTCCCGCTGATGCCATTGACGCTGATGACCTGTTTCAGCGCACGCAGCACACTGTGTACAATATTTCACCAGCTGATCCTTTCATCGCAACTTTTTACGACAATATAAAAGCATGGACTCAAGACCATGGCATTGATTTATCAGGAAAGGCTTTTAACTTTCCGGTTGTCTTGGGCGAGCACTCTTTTGGTGCGATCGCCATCTCTATTCCATCCGGTCGCATCCTCCCAGAAGAAACCATAGAACTAGGCTATGCGCTCAGCAATCAGGCGGCTTTGGCGGTTCAGCTGACCCAGTTAGCTGAAGAGACGCAGCAAATAGCGCTGCTAGAAGAACGTGATCGCGCCTCTCAACAGCGTGCGATTGAGCTATCTCAGGTCAATAATGTCTTGCAAACGAGCCTCAACCAACTGGTTAATACGCCAAATTTGGATGCTTTTTTGGGCCATGTTATTCACACCATTAATCAAGCTGTGGGCGCCTGTTCTGGACATGTCTTTTTGTACGATACTGCCGCCAATACGCTCAGATTGCAGCTATCTGTAGAACAGGGTAGCGTTCATCTTGGAGCAAAAACGGAAGAACCTGAGTTGTTTCATCAGCCTTTTCCAGCTGATGTGACGCCAGCCTATTCACAGCTGTGTGAGACAGGTGAGATTGGTTTGTTTAGTATTATTGATGCTGACCCGATGTTAATGTGGCCAGGTAATGCTGAATGGCATCGTCGGGTAGGGCATCAGGAAGCCGCCGCCGTAGCACTCAGCGCGGGTGATCGCCCGGTCGGTATGTTGGGGCTATCGTTTGCTGAGAGAGCCAGTCTTAACCAGGAAGATCTTGATTTGATTCGAGCCTTAGCCGATCAGGCATCGCTGGCCATTCAGCTGGCAACGCTGGCCGAAGAAGCAACCCAAAGCGCTGTTTTAGAAGAAAGAGAAAAATCTGCGCGCAATCGGGTTGCAGAGCTATCAAAATCTAACGAAGCCATTGCTAAATCGCTCAGCACATTAGCTGCAAAACCCCAGCTCAGCGCATTCTTGGGTCAACTTTTGACGGCAATTGCACAGCAGGTCGGTGCCGATCTTTCTCATCTGTTTCTTTATGATGAATCCACTCACACATTTAACCTGCACACAGGTGTCAGAGATGGTCACATCTATTCGGGCGCAGCCCCTGAAGATCTGGAATTATTTCATCATCCAATTCCAGCAGACTTAACCCGTGTTTGGGAAGTGATTAAATCTAAACAACTCATTGTTTTTGATGAAAATTCGTCTTTTGATGAAAGTATTTGGTGGCCAGGAACACCGGAGTGGCATCTCTCTCAAGGCCATGTTTCGATGACCTGCATTCCCATGAAAGCAGGGGCGCAAGTACTAGGTTTTATTGGCTTTGCTTTTTGTGATCGCACCCTGCTTACAGACGAGCAAGTTGAGTTTATGCAAGCACTCACAAACCAGGCAATTGTGGCGATTCAGCTTACACGCTTGGCAGAAGAGGCCAAGCAAGCCGCTATCTTACAGGAACAAGAAAAGGCCGCACGCGATCGCGTCACTGAACTTGCCAAAACCAACGAAGCCATTAGCCAAACGCTTACGACCCTAGCCACTACCCCCGAGCTAGACCAATTCTTAGGGACTATCCTGGGCGAAATGGTTCGCCCGCTCGACGCCTGCAAAGCTCATCTATTCCTATATGACGAGCCCACCCATACTCTGACTCAGCGTGTCGTCATTCAAGATGGTCAGCTCTATATGAGCGCAGGACCAACCGATCCTGACCTATTCCGTCGTACCATTCCGGCAGATATTACGCCTGGATGGGATGTCATTATCAACAGTGGCAGACCGCTCACTTACGATGAAACACTTCCTTTTGATGAAGACATTTGGTGGTCTGAGTCATTGGATTGGCATAAAGAACAAGGTCACAAAGCGATTACCTGTATCCCCCTAAAAGCAGGTGAGCAGCCTATTGGATACATTGGCTTTTGCTTCTACGATCGTACTGTTCTCACCGATGAACAGCTTGAATTTATGCAGGCGCTTGCCAACCAAGCAATCGTCGCCATCCAGCTCACCCGCCTCGCCGAAGATGCCAAACAAACCGCCATTTTACAAGAGCAAGAAAAAGCCGCGCAAAAGCGCGCCGCCCAGCTTACCCGCTCCAATCAGGCGCTCAAAAGCAGCCTCGACTCCCTTGCCCAGCAGCCAGAGCTTGACTCTTTCCTACAGCGCGTTGTTAATGAATCTGCCCTTCAGTCAGGCGCTGCCAATGGTCATCTCTTTCTACATGATGAAAATGCTGAAAATTTCTTTCTACACGTCGCAACAGACAATAACGGTGACTGGCGCGCGCTGTCAGATATGGCCCTCTGGGAACAGCCCACGCCCATAGATGCAGCCCCCGCTTTTTGGGATTTGCTCTGCAAAAAGAAGCCGCTTATTGTTGAAAACTTACAGGAAACGCTCCATCCCGGCCCTCATATTTGGGAACCTTCTATTGCTTGGCACCGCAACCGTCAGCACACTAGCTTTATTTGTGTCCCGCTGGTGTTAGGTGATCGCATCCTAGGCTTTCTTGGCCTACCTTTTGTTGGCGAATCCTCCATTACCCAAGATGATGTCGAACTCGCCCAAGCCTTGGCAAATCAAGCGACCCTTGCCATTCAGCTCACAGGCCTCGCTGAAGACGCCAAACAGACGGCCATCTTACAAGAACAAGAGAAAGCCGCCAGCCAGCGAGCTGCTGAACTGGCCAAAACCAACGAAGCTCTGAGCCAAACCCTCAACGTGCTCACCACCGAATCCGAGCTAGACAGCCTGCTCAGCAAAATCCTGATTCAAATCAACCAAAAGCTTGGCGTAGACGATAGCCATTTGTTCCTCTACGACGCAGATACCCACACCTTGCGACAGCACATCGCCGTTCAATCAGGCCAAATCTTTTTTGGTAATGCCCCTGGCGACTCCGATATCTTTAAGGCACCTATCCCGGCCGATATTACCCGAGGCTGGGAACTTATCTCCAGCGCTGCCAAGCCTTTCACCATTGATGAAAACAATCCTGATGCCGCCGAATTTCGCTGGCCCACTACTCCTGAGTGGCACGCGTCTAGAGGGCATCAATCTGCTACCTGTGCCTGTATGAAAGTCGGCGACCAGCCCATCGGCTTTATTGGCTTTGCCTTTTGCGATCGCACTGTTCTCACTGATGAACAGCTCGAATTTATCCAAGCCCTCACCAACCAAGCTACCCTCTCTATCCAGCTTACTTGCCTTGCCGATCAGGCCCAATCTGCTGCCCTCAGCGCCGTTCTCAATGATGAGCGCAATCGCCTCGCTCGCGAAATTCACGATACCCTAGCCCAAGCTTTTACCGGTATCTCCCTCCAGCTCGAAGCTGCCAAAGTCGCCGCTGCCGAAGACTCTGAAGGTGCCCTTTATCACATTAACCGTGCCGGTAACCTGGCCAGACAGGGTCTTTCTGAAGCGCGGCGCTCTGTGAGAGCGCTGCGATCACGGGCGCTCGAAACCGATACCCTCACCAATGCCCTGCGTACCGCCATAGAGGAAATGACCCAGTCTAGCGATACCCAGACGCGCTTTGTCCTTCAGGGCACGCCCTATCCGCTCCCAGAGGACATCCAAACCAATCTGTTGCGCATTGGCCAAGAAGCCATTACCAATGCGCTGCGTCATGCCCAGGCCGATACCCTCACCCTGACCCTAGACTTTTGCGACCACCACATCCGCATGACCATCACAGATGACGGTCAGGGCTGCCATATCACCTCCCTCGCAGACGTTGAAGGCTTTGGCCTGTTGGGCATGCGTGAAAGGGTCGATCGCTTTGACGGTCAGTTTTCATTCAACAGTACGCTCGGCAGCGGTACTGTCATCGTTGTTGCCATCCCGATTGACCTATGAGCCCAGAAGTAAACCCAAAAGCGAACCCAGATTCTACGATTCGAGTTCTTGTCGTTGAAGACCATAACGTTGTTCGCGAAGGTATTGTCGCAGTGCTCAATCGGCAAACAAATATTACCGTTGTTGCAGAAGCCAAAAACGGCAAAGCGGCAGTCGAGCTGTTTAATACGCATCAGCCGGATGTCACCCTTATGGATTTGCGCATGCCGCAAATGGAAGGGTTAGAGGCGGTTCTTCGCATTCGAGCCGCTTCTCCCAAAGCTCGAATTATCATTCTCACTACCTACGACACCGACGAAGATATTTATCAGTGTTTGCAGGCAGGTGCCCGTGGATATCTGTTAAAAGATGTCACTTCCGCAGAACTCATCCGAGCCGTTCAGCAGGTGCATCAGGGTAAGCGTGTGATTCCTTCCGACGTTGCTATGAAGCTTGCCGAGCGCATACAAAGTGACGAACTCACCAGCCGAGAACTCGATGTGCTCACCATGATGGTGCAGGGCAGCAGCACCGCAAAGCTCTCTGAAGCTCTCAACATTTCAGAAGGGACGGTGAAGTTTCATGTGAACAATATTTTGCAGAAACTGAATGCGGACGGTCGCACTCAGGCTGTCGTCACTGCTTTACAGCGGGGCCTCGTTCGCCTGAAGCAAGATCCCTAGCCTATTGCATTGCTATTAACCTATCCGATCGGCTAGGTTCTCCGTATGGCAATCACCCAGCAAACATCCTTTGATTTATATAGTCGTGTTTCCTTAGCAACAACGTTCAGAATGGGGTGGAATGAGAGAGAAAATGCTACCTGTATAGCGCTTCAATATTATGGATGTCATGCCTACGCTCCGAGACATTGACCATAGCCAAGGTCCTGTATCTGCTCCACTCTCCGTTATGGCCTACGCTAGTTATCAGTGTCCTCAAGCGAGGCAAGCGCATAGGACAAGCCAGGAGTTACGAGAATCTTTAGGCGATCAGTTGTGTTTTGTATTTCGCCACTACCCCATGGGCGAAACGTACCCACTAGCCCAAACCGCTGCCGAAACTGCAGAAGCTGCTGGTGCCCAGGGAAAGTTTTGGGAAATGCACGACAAACTTTTTGCCAATCAGGATGCCCTTGATGAAGCTTCCCTGGTCCAATATGCCAGTGAACTCAACTTAGAGATGTCTACCTTTCTTCACGAGATTAGCCATAGCATCCATACCCCGCGCATTCAGTCCGATATAGACAGCGCCGCACAGTATGGTGTAGAAGTTTCTCCGACCTTTTTTATCAGCGTGTGTCACAAGGGGAATGCAAACTTAGTCTCCCTGGTTCGACAAATCTTATTTGCAACCCTAGCCTACGGCAAAAAGAACACGCTACCTGCCGCTGAAGATAAACGAGAAAAAGGGAGCTATAAACAACCGGTTGGATAGGCTATCCTACAAGCTTGTGCGGTAGCATTGGAGCTATGCCATAACGACCCCCTATAGTGACGCCAGTTCCGCAGAGTAAACAATGCTTAGATCCTCGCAGCACCCACGCTTCGAGCCAGGATGCGTTGTTAAGTGGTGTGGCAGAAGCCGCCAAGCGACTGCTGGCAATCGCAGATTTTGACGCAGCGGTTAATGGGGCACTAGAGGCGATCGCCCTCGCCGCAGGCATTGATCGTATTTTCATTTATGAGAATCGATTTGAGCAGGCACTTCAAGAAGACGTTGCCGACTGTCTATACGAATGGATCTCGCCTGAGTTACTCAGCCGTTGGGAAGATTGCGATCGCTTTTCTCTGATCTATTCCCAAATTGAAGGATTTCCCGACTGGCTGAATGCCCTTAAAGCCGGTAACCCTGTGCAGGTATTGGCAAAGGATTTGGCAACGATTGGCCAAACCATACAGCGCCCAGTGCCCGCTTTATCAGCACTGACGGTGCCTATTTTTCTCGGCGAAGACTATTGGGGAAATTTGGGCTTTGAGGACTGTGCCGCTGAGCGAATATGGAATACAGCTGAAATTGCAGTGCTTGAAACAGCCGCTGCTTGCATTGGCAGCGCCATTGAACGATTTCGCACGCAAAAAGCTCGCCAGCTTGCAGAGCAAACGGTATTGCTGGAGCGAGAAGCCGCTGCCCAGATTCGCGCTCAAGAGCTAGAAGCTTACAACCAACAACTGCGTGATCGCGACTCTCTCCTAAAATGCGTGAACGCCGCTGCGCAGTGCCTAGTGGCAAACGACGATCTTACGGTGGCGCTACAGGCAATGCTCAAGATTCTGGGAGAAGGCACCCAGCAATGCCGAGCTTACATCTTACGCAACTCGCAAGATCAACAAACTGGCGAACTCATCTTCAACCTAGAGCTAGAATGGGATGCCCCTGATATTCCCACTAAGCTAGAGTCGGGTGCCCGTTTTCCTGTTCCGGTTTCACACTTTCCAGCGCACCTATCGGCACCGCTGAAGGCCGGTAAGGCTACCCAATTTTTTGCCCGTGAGCTAGATGGCATCCGCCCTGAAGACCGTCCCCCTGGCCATGCCCGCTCCTTAATAGGCGTGCCGATTACGATGGATGGCCAATGGTGGGGACTGCTGGGACTAGATGATTGCCTAAATGAACGGCTGTGGAGTGAGGCCGAAATTGCGGTATTGGAAACTGCGGCGACTGCTGTAGGTAGTGCCCTAGAGCGAGATCAAGCTCGCCAGGTTCGTGAAGCCGCAGAAAGAGAGATTTTGATTGGTCGGGAGCGGGCAACCAGAGCCGCTGAGTTAGAGGCGGCAAATGCGGTGTTAACAAGGCGTGATCGCTGGCTGGAAACCACGGCCGCTGCCGCGAACGAATTACTCTCAACCACTGATATTGACGCCAGCGTAGCCGCCGCCCTTCAAACCATTGGAGAAAATTTAGACTGTGACCGCGTTGAAGTAATAAAGCGGATGACGGTTGCCAATGATTCCTCAGGCGATCTTGGGTTTGCTCGCAACATCTATGAGTGGTGTGCGCCCGGCATAGACAGCCACATCAATGATCCAGCGCTGCGCGACATGCAACGTGAGAACATTGCAGATGCTGTTCTTCAGCAGTTGCTCTCAGGGCAGTGGGTAGGTGGCATTGCCGATGAGCTAGGAGAACCCATCCGATCACAGCAGCGAGCACTGGGTCAAAAAGCATTTTATGTGATGCCAGTGTTGAAAGACGGTGAGCTGTGGGGCGTGGTCTGTATCGTCTATTGCCGCCAGGCAAAACGTTTGAGTTCTGCAGAAATTGCTGCGTTTAAGACGACAGCGACCTGTGTCGGCAGCGCCATTTATCAGGCAGATGTGAGGCGCGATCAGGCAGCGCAAGAACGGGCCAAGCTCCTGGGTAGTGTGGCCAAAGCCGCCAATTTGTTGTTGCGCTCAGCCGACTACACCACCGTTTTATCGGATGTGGTGCAACTGTTAGGAGAGGCTGTGGGCAGCGCTCGCTGCTCTATTACTCAAGATGTCAAACATCCCCGCAGCGGAAAACTCGCTGTAAAACTGTTGAAAGAATGGCGCATCAATCCATCTGTCTCGCCCGCACATTCTACGCATGTCTTTTTTGATGAAGACGATTGTCTGACGCTTGACGGTGATTTTTTGGGGTTTCACCAGGCGCTCTGCCGTGGGGACGTGGTCAATTTTTTGGTGGCTGATTTGACACCAAAAGAAAGAGACCTTATGGAAGCTCAGGGCAATACTTCCATGTTGATTGTCCCGATTATGGTGCAGGGCCAGTGCTGGGGTGAAATTGGCTTTGACAACTGTGGTGAGCCTCGGCTGTACGATGAGGCAGAGATTTCTATTTTGCGGGTGGCGGCGGAGAGTATTGCCAGTGCGATCGCCCGTCAGGCCCAGGATGAAGCCCTGCGTAATGTCGAAAAAGCAGTGCTAGAAGAACGCGAAAAAGCGGCCCAGCAACGGGCGAGCGAACTGGCCAGAATTAACGAATCCATTAGCAAAACGCTGACTGCCCTTGCCGCGAGCCCTGAACTCGATCAGTTTTTGGGCAGTACCCTGGCTGAAGTTGCCCAGCAGGTGGGCGCTTACTCAGTGCATATGTTTCTCTTCGACCCAATTGCCAACACGCTCACTCTGAGTCTGGTGGTAGAAGATGGTGAAATTTATATCGGCCCCGGGCCAAACGATCCCGATTTCTTTAGGCGCCCTGTGCCTGCGGACCATACTCCGGCTTGGGCCTCAGCGGTGCGCTCTGGCAAACCGCTCAACTATGACGAAAACACGCCCCACGATGCCAAAATTTGGTGGCCCGAGGCCATTGTTTGGCATCAGGCGCAAGGGCACAAAGCCGCTACCTGCATTCCGATGATTGCTGGGACGCAGCCGATTGGTTTTTTGGGCATTGCGTTTCGCGATCGCACTATACTTTCTCCTGCGCAGGTAGAGTTCATGCAGGCCCTTGTCAACCAAGCTATCATTGCCATTCAGCTCACTCGTCTGGCTGAGCAAAACCAAGCGGCCGCCTTATGTGCCGCCCTAAGTAACGAACGAACCCGCCTGGCCCGCGAAATTCACGATACCCTAGCTCAGTCCTTCACAGGCGTATCGCTCCAGCTTGAAGCCGTTCGCGGCCTTACGCGCAAGCTCACCGAGGCCAGCAGCCAAGCCAGTAGCGTCCCGGTTTCCAGCCTCGAAGACGCCCAAACCTACATCCGCCGAGCCCGCGATTTGGCACGCAAAGGACTCTCTGAAGCCCGTCGCTCCGTCCAGGCGCTGCGTTCCGAAGCATTAGAAACCGACAATCTCACCGACGCCCTGCGTAAGATGCTCGATCAACCCACCCGCGACACGGGCCTCAAAACCCAGTTCCATCTCAGTGGTGAAGCGCACCTGCTTCCTGATGATCTTCAGCTCAATCTGCTGCGTATCGCCCAAGAGACCGTCACCAATGTGCTACGCCATGCCCAGGCAACTCAGCTCACCCTGATGCTATCGTTTTCACCCCACCAAATTTGCCTACAGGCGATCGACGATGGTGTCGGTTTTGAGGTGCGCTCTCTTGAAGATATTGGTGGTTTTGGTCTCATTGGTATCCGTGAGCGCTCCACTCGCTTTGGCGGGCAGGTCAATATTTTTAGCCAGCCAGCCCAGGGCACCAGGATTGAAGTCGTTATGCCATTAAGCGATAGACTTAACCCGTAGTCACACTCTGACGCTCAGCGGTCGACTCTATGCCCATTTCGCTCCTCGTTGCTGAAGATCATGGCATCGTTCGTCAGGGCATTGTTTCCATTCTTCAGCTCCAAGACGATTTCACCGTCGTCGCTGAAGCTAAAGATGGTCTGGAAGCGGTTGATCTTCACCAGAGTCTGCAACCGGATATTACCCTCATGGATCTGCGGATGCCGAATATGGAGGGGGTCGATGCGATCGCCCATATTCGCCAATCCCATCCCCATGCCAAAATCATCATTCTCACCACCTACGACACTGACGAAGATATCTACAGAGGGCTTCAGGCGGGTGCACGGGGCTACATTCTCAAAGACGCCGACTTTGAAGATTTGATCGATGCTGTTCGCACCGTGAATCAGGGGAAACGCTACCTGCCCCCCAATGTCGCCCTTAAGCTCGCCGAACGTATGGATACCGAAGAGCTCACCGAGCGCGAACGCGACGTCCTTAATATGATGGCGCGCGGAACCAGTACCGCTGCCCTTGCCAAGGCTCTCCAGCTCTCTGAAGGCACCATCAAATTCCATATCAACCATATTTTTCAAAAGCTCGGTGTCCACGACCGCACCCAAGCTATTATCATGGCGCTTCGTCGCGGCCTGATCCGCTTAGAAGACTCATAGTCTAATTTCCTAGGACGGCTTTGGGCCTTTTGATGAAATTAGGTGAATTGTTGTATTGAGGTACAGATCAGTATTGCGACTTCCGCCATTCTTTTAACAGCTTCCAAGCAAAGAAAACACAGGCCACCATTCCCGCTAACATGTATAGCCCAAGGCCACCGACCAACAGTTGATCGCTCGCGGTGAGCGTCTCCATATCTAGCTTTTCCAATCCGTAGGCTTGCAGCTGATCTGAGCCAAATAGCTTCGTTAAACAAAGCGGTATCATCAGGCACCCGTTGTGAAAGGCGTGGGCAAAAACAGCCCACCGAAATCCATAGCGGATACGCACAAAGCCTAACCACAGTGAGACAATGACCTGCGGCATCACCAGTAGCGGTAGCAGCGCCCACACGCCCGTTCCATAGTTCGTGATGTGAATCGCCCCAAATACGAGGGTCAAAAAGTAAAAGATAGCCCCGCCGTAGCGCCGGTAAATTGGCTGAAAAATCATTACTTTGGAGCGCTTAATCCATACATACAGATTGAGGCCGATCAGCATACCGGTGATGAAAAGCAAGAGCGGACCAGGCCGTACAATCATTAGCGTAAAAAAGCGGTCAACCATCGACCCCGGAAGCGCAAGGTTAAATGCGAAAGGGCGCAATGGTAGCCGAAAGAAGCAATCTTCTAGGATGGGGGCAGTGACCACGGCGGCGAAGAATAGCGTCCAGGCAGACATATCTGTGATCGCATCCGTAATCAGGCTCTCGTCCGCTGCACCCGAAAATTGAGTGATGATAACCCCCGCAAGGGCCACTAACAGAAAGTGAATGGTATAGAGGTACAAAATTTGACCGCAGGCTTTTGATGGCGCAATGTCCTCGGGCGGCTCACTGAGTACAGGCGATCGCAAAAACTGAAGGTAAGTGCCAAGAAGACTGTTAGCCAGACTGGGAGCCATAGGAAGTTTGAGGTAGCATCTACGCGAGTGCCCGCAAAAATCGTCTGTAGAAAGAACACTCACTCATTGAGAATAAACTGAATGTAGGGCGCATACAGATCGGGCTCTAGCAAAAAAGAATCATGTCCCTTATCTGAATGAACGGTGATGTACTTCACGTTCATATTGGCCGATTCCAGGTCTCTGACAATGACCTTCTGTTCTTCTGGATAGAAACAAACATCTGAATCGATGCTGAATATCAGATACTTTTGATGGTCACAGTCGTCGAATAGCCCCGGTTGCTGGGCATCCAAGCTAAAGCGCTGCCACAAGTCCATAATCCGCAAATAGCTGTTGGCATCAAAGCGCTCTGCAAACTTTTTGCCCTGGTGAAACATGTACGATTCCACTGGAGAAGACAGCTCATAGAACAGATTGTCTGGCTGCTCTACGGTGATTTCCTGTCGCGCGCGTTTGGCCATCACCCCTAATGACACAAAGGTCTTATGGGAGATGATGCGAGCCAGCAACAGTCCTTCTGTCGGCGCACCGGTTTCGTAGTAGTCTCCCCCTTTGAACTTGGGGTCGTTACGAATGGCCAGAATCTGTTCAAAGTTGTGAACGCGGTGGAGCACGGTGGTTTGTAATCCGGTTGCGATCGGAATTACCCTGTTGACCCGCTGTGGCCGCCGGGTCGCCAGCAAAATCGCCAGCATGCCGCCGAGAGAGCTGCCAATGGCCGCATGCAAACGGTCGATGCCCAGATGATCTAGCAGCTTGAGTTGGCTATGCACGACGTCCCAGGCAGTGACCTGGGGAAATCGACTGCCATAGGGCTTTCTGGTCGCCGGGTCGATAGAGCGCGGACCGGTGGAGCCGTAGCAACCGCCGATGTAGTTGGCACAAATAATGAAATAGCGATCACTATCGAGCGCCTTCCCAGGCCCAATAAAGCTATCCCACCAACCCAGAACACATTCATTATTCCAAAGGGGCGCTGCCTCAGGGAAAGACTCATTGACCCCAGCGGCGTGTTGAGAGCCCGTGAGCGCATGGAAAACGAGAATCGCATTGCTCGCTTCAGCATTCAGACGGCCATAGGTCTCGTAGGCAAGGGTCAACGACTCGAAGGACTTACCCGAATCGAGGAAGAAAGGTTTATTGATCTGAAAAAACTGGGTCTGAACCGAGCCAATACTCATCAAGAGAAACTATGCCAGCGCCTGCTTCAAATCATTGATGATGTCTTCGACATCTTCGATGCCGATCGCTAGGCGAATAAGCCCTGGCGAAATGCCCGCACTTTCTAAGTCAGCCTCCGACAGCTGAGAATGCGTGGTCGAGGAAGGGTGAATAGCCAAGCTCTTGGCATCACCCACGTTGGCTAGGTGAGAGAACAGCTGTAGCCGTTCAATAAACTGCTTGCCAGCCTCCATGCCACCTTTAATACCGAAGACCACCATGGCTCCGTAGCCCTTCTTGAGATATTTCTGCGCATTTTTGTAGGCTTTATCCGTTTCTAGGCCAGGGTAGCGGACCCACTCTACGCTGGGCTGCTGCTGCAAAAAGTCGGCTACTTTCATCGCATTCTCGCAGTGACGCTCCATCCGCAGGTGCAATGTTTCAATGCCCTGCAGGAACATCCAAGCGTTGTCTGGTGAAATGCACGCGCCTAGGTTCCGCAGCGGAATTAGGCGCATCCGCAGCGTGTAAGCAAGCGGTGTCAAGGGGCCCAAATCGTGAGCCCAGCGCAGTCCATGGTAGCTTTCTTCCGGTTCGCTCATGAGCGGAAATTTGCCGCTGGTCCAGTCGAATTTGCCGGAGTCTACGACGATGCCGCCGATGCCGGTGCCATGGCCACCGAGCCACTTTGTGAGGGAGTGAACGACAATGTCTGCCCCGTGCTCTATGGGGCGAATGAGGTAGGGGGTGGTGAAGGTGCTATCGACGATTAGGGGAATGCCGTTGTCGTGTGCGATCGCGCTAATCGCCTCCAGATCCGCTACTTCCAATGCTGGATTCGTCACTGTTTCACAAAACAGCAGCTTTGTTTTATCTGTGATTGCTGCGCGAAAATTCTCAGGATCGCGCGGGTCCACCATATTAACCTTTAGGCCAAACTGCGGCAGGATGTTTTTGAACATGGTGTAGGTACCGCCGTACAGCGTATTGGCTGAAACGATTTCGTCACCCGCCTGGCAAATATTGATAATGCTATAGAAAATCGCACTCGTGCCAGAAGCCAGTGCTAGTGCCCCTGCGGCCCCTTCCATTGCTGCGACCCGCTTTTCGAGCACGTCGTGGGTCGGGTTCATGAGCCGGGTGTAAATGTTACCCAGTTCCTTAAGGGAAAAGAGGTTGGCAGCGTGTTCAGTATCGCGAAACTTGTAGGCGCTGGTCCGGTACACAGGCACGGCACAGGCCATGGTTGTCGGGTCCGCCTCTTGCCCCACGTGTAAACACTTGGTCCCAATACCGTACTCAGCACTCATAGAAAAAATCCACCGGAATAAATTAGTTCGTAGATTCTATCCCGGTAGCTTTGCAGATGTCGTAGATGTGTGGAAAGTCTTTACTTCCTAGGGCCAGCTATTTTCAATTTCCTGCGTCACGTCTTCTGCGGACTTCCCTTTGGCAAACTCAATCATGCCACCCCAGAAAAGATCAGTCCCCACGTATCCTGGCATTTGTGCGGACCCATCAAACCGAATCGCCTCAGCATCTTCTAGAATCTGCGCAATGTTGCGAGTCACGATGTCGGCATAAGCCTCTGTTGAAATTGCCTTATGCGGCGACAAAAATCCGCCCAGCCCAGCCCAAATTTCGTGGGGTTCTGGCGTTGCCAAATATTCCATCAGTGCCTGAGACTCGGGCGTATGGTTGAACATTACAATGGCCTCTCCAGCTACCAGCAGAGGCGTGCCAAACTTGGGGTCAATGCCAGGCAATGGAAACACGTCGTAGTCTACACGCGCCCTTTTGTTCACCGGAAAGAAGGAAGAAATATTGCTGCCCTGACGGTGCATGTAGCAGTCGGGCGGGCGATTGAAAATCCCCAGTGCTGATTCTCCGTAGGGCGTTTCTATCGCTTTTTCAGCGCCACCCGCTACATAGCCTTCTGTTTTCAGCAACTTTCCAAATTCATTGAAGGCCGCAATGATCTGCGGAGAATTAAACGGCAGCTGATGATTGATCCACTGGCTGTAAACCTCGGGACCAGCGGTCCTCAGCAAAATATCTTCGACCCAGTCCGTCGCTGGCCACCCGCTAGACGCACCGCTTTCTAACCCGATGCACCACGGTGTCCCACCATCGGCGACAATTTGTTCGCTCAGTGCATTTAGCTCGGCCCAGGTGTTTGGGATATCGTAGCTTTTCGCTTCAAATGCTGTAGGCCGATACCAGACTAAACTCTGAAGCGAAATGCGGTACCACAAACCGTAAGGCACCTCATTGACCGAGCCCAAATCCAACCAATTATCGGGATAGGCAGCTTTGAGCGCATACGGGAGCATGAACTCGGTCAACGGGACTAAATGACCACCATCAGCTAGCTCTGCCATGAGTCCCGGCAGAGGTAATACGGCCAAATCTGGCTCGTAAAAGGACGCAATTCGCATCCTCAAGAGGCTGTTGAAGTTGTCCGTTGACTGATAGACAACCTCAATACCGGTCTCTTCTTCGAACGGCATGAGCGACTGCTCGAATTTTTTTTGGTCCTCTTCAGAGAATTGACCCAGAATCGTAACGCTGCCGGGTGTATCTCCAGGAGGGACTTCCTTTTGGCTGTTCTCGACGTCGTCAAGTGGAGATGGACTGCAAGCAGATAGTGTGACAAAAAGGCTAGTGACTGTGGTGAAAGAAATTGCTTTGACTTGACTGAACATTCGTTGAAACTTAGCGCGGGCAGTTAGCCTGGCTTTGGTTGGCCATTGGCTAGCAAAAATCAAGCATTGCGAGCTACAGCATACTGTCTGAGTGCGAGTCTATCCGCCCATTTTGTTGAATTTATTCTGTTTTATAAGGATCTTTTTATGACAGCGTATGTAATCGAAGCCCCACCTATTTATGAGAACGCTGCTAACTATTTTTTGGCAGAGCTTGGATTTTACCGACTGGGCTACGTTGTAGAACGCTTTAAGCTCTCAACGCTACAGAAGTTTGAGGTCGATGCCGAAACGCCTGTGTTCGGCGGGATGGAAAGCTTGCAGATAGCGCTGCCTGACTACGTGGGGCTGCCCTATTATCCGCCAGAGCTGAGTGACTTTATGTACCGTCGCACCGCTGTTTGCGATATTGATGTGGTGCAGCCTGGCGAATTCTTTAAACCACAGGCGCATCAGCACAAGCTGTTTCTTGCTCGGGTAAAGGATGATTCGTTCCAGTGCGAACTGCTGCTAGGCAAAATCCCAGCGGGTACTCAGGTCGTGGTTTCTGAGGCTGTGAACTTTTTGGCAGAACACCGGGTGTATGTTCACAACGGAGAAATTTTGAACATTTGCCTATACAAGGGTGATCCGCTTCAGCTGCCAGATATGGAGGCGATTACAACCATGGTGGCTGCGACAAAGCATTACGCAGCGGCCTACGGGTTAGACGTGGGGGTGTTAGCCGATGGTAAAACCGCACTGGTAGAGCTCAATGACTTTTGCTGTCTAGGAAATTATGGGCTTAGAGCGGTGGCCTATGCCAAATGCATCGCCGATCGCTGGACGGAAGTTTGGAAGCAGTTTCACGCCTGAATATCGGCATTCTGCGGATTCATTAGCTGCTTGAGATAAATCAACACTGCCCCCGGAATGCTCATACTCGCCACCAGCCACAGCCATAGATTTGCGCCTCCATTCAGTGGATGATCTAGTGCTAGACCCCCAATCGCCGGGCCAATTACAAAGCCAATCGCCCAGCATTCTGACTCCAGCGCAAAGTAGATGCCCCGTTGATCTATGGGAGAGAGTGCACCGGTTAGCGCACTGGCGGCTGGCCCGTAGAGCACTTCGGCAAGGGCTGCGATGAAAAAGCCACAGAGGGCGATGGTGAGTGCGTAGGCTGAGGTTGTGCCTACCAGCCAAAACATCATGGCGCTGCATCCCCACAGGCTCAGGCTAAAAACAAGGATAGACACCTGGTTGATTTGCTTGGCCCAGCGGGTAATGGGTAGCTGACCTGTGATTTTGATTAACGCGTGCCAAAAGAAGAAATAGCTAATAACCTGCTCTGAGAAGCCCATTTCTGAAAGGCCCGCTTCAATGCCAACACTGGGAACAAAATTCGCCAGGTATAGCGGTAGGGTGGCGCTGATTTGTGCGCCATAGATAGCGAAGAAGGTGTTGGCGAGTAGGAAGGTGGTAAGGCGGCGATCTCGCAGCGCAATTCCCCAGTTTTTGGTGACTTGGCTCAGGGTTGTTTCGCTTTGGCGAGTTTCTGCGATCGCCCCCCAAATCACAATACCAAACACAAAATACACCAGCCCCTTCGCGAGAAACAGCGCCTGATAGCTGCCATTGAGTGCGATGTACTGTCCGGCCAACAGCGCCCCTAGGCCCAACCCCAAATTATTGGACAGCTGACTGAGCGCAAACGCCTCAGGCCGAGTCTCTTCCGTGCTCATATCAGTAATCACAGACATGGTGGCTGGCCAGTACCAGCTAATGCCCAGACCCAGCAGCACATTCCCCATTACAAGCAGCACAAAGGTATCTGCAAACGCTAGGAAAACGCAGCCCAGCGCCGACACCAGTGATGCAATCAGCAGCGTGCCCCGACGACCCAGCCGCCTGGAATCCACTGCGAACCCTGCCAGGAAGCGGCCAAAAATGCCCGCAAATCCAGAGCTACTAAGTGCCAAGCCCACTTGAGTGGGCGAAAAACCTAGCTGGTTGACAAAGAAAATAGAGGCGTAGACGAGGGTAAAGCCTTGACCGATGAAAAGGAGCAGCTGCCCAGCGACTAGAATCCAAATTTCTCTTTTTAGCTTTGGTAGCCAATCGATGAGCGGGTTAGGCGATTGCCCCATGAAGATGATGGAAAAAGGAGAGCCTATTTAGCATAAGGCAGGAGATTAGAGGATCGTTTAGGTCGTTACATTTGCTATAGAAAGCACCTCTTGTGAACGAATAAGTTTCCCGACTTTCCCAGGTTTTTTTGCTCTCCTTTAAGTTAATACCCGGATCTTTTTTCATAGTTGGTTCTGACAACATGGGTACAAGCCACGTGAGGTGGAGGCATTAAGTTACTGCAATCATTTAGTTATGCCGGGGACCATACTAAGAATGAGCATTAATGTTAATTTTGAGACGGTGGTTGCGATTGAGATTCTAGCTACGTACGCAACCATGATGGTCTGTGAAGCCTATTTCTCAGGCAATGCATATCCGGTCAAACCGCTTTGGTGTTTGCATGGCTTTGGATTCTTCGCGCTCAATGCCTGCTTCATTAGCTTATTGTCTTTCATTTTACCGATAGAATGGCTGAGCAATTTTCATCTCTATGATTGCCATGGTCTTGGCCCTATTTGGGGCGCATTACTCGGTTATTTATTAGTGTCATTCTTCATTTACTGGTGGCATCGAGCAGCTCATCACTACCCGTTTTTATGGCAATGGTGTCACCAAGTACACCATGCACCTCAGCGCGTCGATATGGGCGGGTCAACAATTTTTCATCCGTTGGAGGCGACTATCTACACTCTGTTTACATTTACTGTTACAGATATGATGCTGGGATTATCTCCTGAGGCAACATTGTTAACACTCTTTATCACACAGTTTTACGGTTTCTTTGTGCATATGAATATCCGGACACCAAGGTGGCTCGGTTACCTAATTCAGCGCCCCGAGGCCCATGGGCTGCATCATCATCGCAGGGTCACAAAAGTCAACTATAGCGACCATCCTCTATGGGACTTACTGTTTGGTACTTTTTGTAATCCTGCAGAGTTTAGTTGTGAACCTATGGGCTTTGCGGATGGGGCAGACGAGCACTATGTTGCTTTGTTGTTAGGCCAAGATGTTTTATCGCTAGAAAGCCCCACCCAAGAAACGTTAGCAACACCTTAATCGACTTTTTTTGAACTACCCCGTCCTTCTACAAGAGGTGGTAGTTACAAGAGAGGATAGTTCATTCTATTCAGCACGAGTATTAATTTGTCACATGAATCAATAAAATCCGTCATTGAGTTTGCGGTATTTTCAGTCTTTCTACCCACCAAACACTTCAGCGGGGTCAGTTGATTGGACTTTGCGAACAGCGATTGAACCCGACACCAAACACATCATAAAAGTTGCTATTAACAAATTCAGCACACGCTGCTGCGTCATTTGAAAAAACAATCCAGTAACATCGGCAACCCCACCATACAGCAAATAACTAATAGCAAATCCTGGAATAAAACCCAGTATCGATAAAAACAAGGATTCTTGCAGTACCACACTCAGCAAATAACCATTGGTGTAGCCCATAGCTTTAAGGGTGGCATACTCAGCCCAGTGATCAGCCACATCGGTATACAGAATTTGGTACACCAAAATAATACCAACACAAAAGCTCATTGTGGTCAGCAAAGAAAACACGAAGCCAATGTTGGTATTCTCTTGCCAATATTGGCGCTCGCGCATAACAAAACCATCGGACCCGTCTTTAGGAAGCGCCAGAATATCTTCAGGTAAGGCTTGGTTTAGAGCCGTCACGATCTTTTCCACATTTGTTCCTGGTGAGAGCTTCACCACACCAATATCAGCGGTGGCAAGGCTACGTTCATTTTCTGCGGGGCCACGACTGGCAAAGTATCGCAAGAAATTAACATCGCTCATGATTAGGTTGCCATTCCCAGAGGCTAGATCAGTGCCTAATTCAAAGGTCCCTACTACCTGAATACGTCGAGTCGCCAGTTCGGAAACAATCCCAGCTTCAGTAGGCCCTATTTCCGCACGAGCCTTAGTATCTATCAAGGCTGTATCTGCCATTTGAAGTGGCAAGAGCTGCTCATTGATTTCAGGAAGCAACAGTACCGGATCGTTTAAATTAAAGGCTAGAGTACGCACTAAAAAAAACTTTTTACTGACGGGATTTTTCCAACTTACATCGCTAATGTAGAGCGGATAAGCATCTTCTACACCTTCAAAGGCACGAATCTGATAAAGTCGTCTGCGGGCAAACGAACGGGGTACAAACATGTTGTATTTAAGCCGGTTGACGACTATTACCTCGCCATTGAGCTTGCTTAATAGCTGCACCTGGGAGTCGTAAAGGGCATTCATAAAGCCAGTAAAAACGAACATGAGTATGACAGCAAAGGCCACCCCACCCAGGGATGTCACAAACTTTTTACGATCATGGATTAAATTTAGCCAAGCTAAAGGGACTCGTCTGCTCATCTTTAAAAAATCTCCGCTGGATCAGTCGCAATGGCCTTTCTCACTGAGATAAGTCCCGATACGCTGCACATTAGAATCGTGAGTAACAAAACAAAAATCACTCTTCTAAAGTTCATCGCTACTGGAAGGCTACCAGCGGTGGCTTTCAGTGTAAGTTCATAGAGACCCAAGGAGATAATGAGTCCTGGGGCGTAACCCAGACCAGCAAGTAACAGTGCCTCATGTAAAACAATCTGGAATAAATAGCGATTGCGATAACCCATGGCTTTCATGGTGGCGTATTCAGGAAGGTGATCGCGTATATCGGTGTAGAGAATTTGATAGACGATAACAATGCCAACAATAAAAGAGACGAGTACACCCAGGCCGAAAATAAAACCAATTGAGGTAGCGGTAAGCCAGTAGGTTTGATCGCGGAGGATAATCTCTGCTTTGGTAAAGACTTCAACATCTGCAGGTAGCGCCTGCCGTAAGGCTTTAGCGACGCGCTCTGGGTTTGATCCGGGCACTAGTTGAATAAGACCTGTGTCAATGAGTGAGAGAGGGCGAGGTGATAGGTAGCGCACGAAGTTTTGATCGCTCATAATCAGCGTACCGTCGGCGGCAAACCCTCCGCCTAGACTATAGTTGCCGGCAATCGTGATTTTGTTACGATCAGCTTCGGTGGTAGTACCTACAGTCGATGGGCCAAACTCTGGGCGCGAGAGGCGATCATAAAAAACAACGTTGGGTTGTTGCAAAATTTTCTGAGCCTGAGGAGTGTTTAGCTCGGGCATGAGAAAGACTGAATGATCCAGGTTATAACCAAAGACAAACATGGCCCGACTGGTATGTGGTGGGTCCGGATTGCGCCAGAAAAGCAGTCCACTATAGAGAGGCATGGCCCTCGCTACCCCTGGAACTCCCGCTGCTTGGTAGAGCCTTTCACGTGGAAACACCGTCGTGTTGCTAATTTCTAAGGTCTTAGGAGAAGAGAGGAAAATATCGGCATTGAACTGCCTGTAGAAGGTGGTGGTGGTGGTGGTGAGGGCTCCGAGAAAGCCCAAGTTCATGAAAATGAGTAGGACGGCAAAGGCAACACCCACGATCGCAACTATTAGCCGCGTGCGCTCATGCAATAAATTTAGCCAGGCTACTGAAACACGACGCATATTTTAAGGGCTCGCAATTGCGTCTGAGTCATTCGTTGTCTGGAGCATCTCTATCACTTGCCAGTGAAAGAACACCCCCTACAACATTAGTGACTTCTACAGCGAAAAATACGCTATCAGCAGCACTTACGAGCGAGTCCCAATATTCTTCGTGGAGAGCATACCCATAACTACTCCCAGTCGGCAATGGACAAGATCACACCGCTCTTCGCTAAGTGAGATGGTCGCAGTTTAACCAATCCAATTGGTTAAACTTTCTGTTCCACATTCAGATTGCCAAACTTGGGTGACCAAAAGCCGCCACCCGGACTTTGGAAGAAAGCGACGTCTTTGCATTTGCCTTTGCGATTTTCCAAGATGGAACATCGGAGCATTACTTTGTCTTTCCCTTCTTTTTGATAGTGGTGACGAATCAGCAGTGCGCCACAGCTAGGGCAGGGATGGTCGGTAAAGGCTTTGGGATCTACTGTTCGCTGAGAGTAGGGAAGCTCGTAGCTTTTCTTGGATGGATTCCAAAACATTACTGTGTCGCATAGTGGATCTTGGCACTTCAGAAAGTGATTAGCCTTGAGTTTCTTGGATTTTGAGGGGATTTTGTTCAGCGGTTGCTGGCATTTAGGACAGGCTACCTTGCTCTTGCTCCTTGTTTTACCTTTTGTTTTGCTCTTGGCGGATGCTTTTGTATTGGCAGATGTTGTATTTGTGGGTGTCTTTTTGTCAGCTGTTCCTTTGGAATAGTTGTTTCTTGTTCCTTTTGGGCTGCTTGATGGGTTGGCAATAGGTGTTGGGTTGGTGGAGGGCGTATCGGCAGCTTTAACTGCAGCAAAGGTGGACCCTGCGCGGAGGGCTTTCATTTGTTCGGCGGAGAGTTTGGTTTTGGCTTTGGCGATGGCAGGGCCAAAGTAGTCTCGGTGCCAGGTAGTGAGATAGGTTTCCCAGTTTTGTTTACCGGTGGCGATCGCATCTAAATCCGCTTCCATCTTTGCCGTAAAGGTCGGCTCTATCAGATCGGGTAGCAGCATTTCTAATGCTGAATCCAGTGCTAAACCAAGCGGCGTTGGCTGGAGTTTCCCTTTTAGCAGATGGACATAGGTGCGCGATCGCAATGTCTTAATCGTCGGTGCATAGGTGCTTGGTCTACCAATACCCTTCTTTTCCATTAGCTGCACTAGCTTAGGCTCGCTGTAGCGTGGTGGCGGCTGCGTTTGTTTTTTCTCGGCCTGAGCCTGCTTGAGCGTGACGGCTTGATTCTGTTGCAAGGTTGGCAGCTGAGAGTCCGCGCTTAGATTATTCCAGTAGCGGGTGTAGCCCGCGAATTCTACAACCTGGCCTCTCGCTTCCCAGTAGGTTTCACCTGCCTGAGTGACAATTCTTGTTTTACGCACCCGAGCGGAACAACATTGTGAAGCCACTGCGCGATTCCAAATAAGACCGTAGAGCTTTTCGGCATCACTGGAGAGTGTGGACCCTAGTTGCGCAGGTGTTGCGGTTACCTTTGTCGGACGGATCGCTTCATGCGCGGCTTGCGCGCCTTTCACAGCTCTATGCTTAGCCGCTTTTTTCGGTACGTTTGTCGGGTCGTTCTGAGTGAGATAATCTTTTACTTCGGTGCAAAAAGGCGCAGAAAGAACAACAGAATCAGTACGCATGTAGGTGATGTGCCCAGCTTCGTACAGAGACTGGGCCACTTTCATAGTTTGCTCCGGGGTAAAGCGAAGCTTGCTGCCAGCAGACTGTTGCAGTGTGGAGGTGATGAAGGGTGGCGGCGGTGACTGACGTTTGATTTTGCCTTCGATGGTGAGAACGCTGTGTGGGGTAGTACGTGCGATCACAACCAGCTGATCGGCTTCTGCCTGCGAGCTTACCCGCTCAGACTCTTGGCTGTTCTTTTTCTTGTCAGTGCTCTTTTCAGTGGCGTCATCTGCGCTGTCTTTCTTTTTTGGTTTAGTCGCCGTTGGGCTACGTTTGTAAAAAGCCTTGAAGCCTTCTTCATACGTAACAGATACGCTCCAGTAGTCTTCGGGTTTGAACTTTTGGATTGCTCGCTCTCGCTGACAGAGCAAATGCAGCGCCGCACTCTGCACGCGGCCCATCGATTTCGCACCATTGTTGAGCGGCCACACGACATGGCGGCTACCTTTGTAGCCCACCAGTTTGTCTAGGCAATCACGGGCTCGCCCGGCGGCGACCAAAGACTGGTCGAGCTTACGCGGATTGGCAACGGCTTTGCGAACGGCGGCGGGCGTAATTTCGCTGTATACGACCCGCTGTGGCGACTTCAGGCGAAGGGCCTGCTGCAAGTGCCAGCCAATAGTTTCCCCTTCACGATCTGGATCAGTCGCAATGTAGACGGTATCGGCTTGCTTGACGGCTTGGCGGAGAGTGGCGATGGTCTTTTTGGCACGAGCATCGCGGGGGGCGTATTTGCAGGTGATGTGATCGCCCGCTAAATTAAATCCTAGCGAGTCTTCACCTTCATTTGTCAGCTCCCGAATGTGGCCCATGCTGGCTTTCACAATCCAGCCAGGACCCAAAATTTGGCTCAGCTTTTTCAGCTTGCCAGGGCTTTCAATTAGAAGGAGCTTGGCCATTGCGAAGTCACCACGCCGTTAGTGTAATCTTATTAAATTAGTACAAAAAAACTATTGGTGCAAGGAGGCTATCCTGCATGTCTTCTTGTTGCAGGCAATAGCAGGGGCCTCTGTGCTCAAAACTGGTGCCTTGAGGCAATAGGCTTTGCCAGATGTTGATAAACAAAATCCAGTAAATAAAGATTTAAGCAAGAGACAACCCATGCAAGCTTAAGAAAATCAGAATTCGCGTATTTTTTCTGGTAATGCCTGATTATTTTAGATAACGTCAATTGTTTGGGGCGTTTTTCCGGCCTTTGTCCCTTGATTGATGCGCCCCATAGAGGTAAGAGTCATGAAAACGTATTTAAAGTTAGCCCTGACAATTGGTCTGCTTAGCTGTATCTCCTTAACGGCTTGTGGAAGAGCAGTCGATGGTACTCAAGATACGGCAGATTTTTCTAATGAAGCTGGGTTTGATGAGGCCTTGCCTGATGAGACCTTGATCGAGCCAGAAAGAATTGCGGTAATTAATGAGTCAGTTCAGCCTGAACTCTAATACTCAACATCGCAATCAAACAAATCCACAGCCAAAAACCCATCATCAACGCAAAAAAAACTTACGTTATAATGTTTTTGTCACTCTTGAAGAAGT
>ERZ1740067.414-NODE-414-length-34624-cov-6.377217_pt1 | contig 34624 bp, 24 predicted proteins | sample MGYA00581736_ERZ1740067 | MGnify/ENA primary metagenome ERZ1740067 (study PRJEB43018, sample SAMN04849236) | marine metagenome | isolation source: floating plastic debris | place: Pacific Ocean | collected 2008-08-27 | study: EMG produced TPA metagenomics assembly... | reverse complement strand
GGGGACTGTTCGGCGTCTGGGGGCTCTGGTCTAGGGGGCTTACTGTGACTGGGCGCAGGTGAGGCTGGTGTAGGTCGAGGGGCAGGGGGCGTACTAGCTGGCGGCGGCGAGGCGGGTGAGACTGGAGTGGCCGTTGGGACTACTTCTCCTGGTGTTACCTCTCCTTCCGCAGTCTGAGTTTGGTTGCTATCGGACTGCTGATCAACCAGTGCTAGCTGACTTCTAAAAGTGTCCGATTCGTTGGGTTCAACAGTTATTTCTTCTTGAGTATTTTCTGGCTCAGCAAACTGAGTTTTCTTCCCTCCAATGTTTGAAAGGACAACCCAGCCGAGAAACAAGGCTCCGAGTGTACCGAAGACTAAAACGCTTCTAGGAATAGGCGAGCTTTCTATACTTCTGGTATTAGTCTCTAACAGTTTGTCGGGTGGTAGCAACTCCTCATCGGTTTCATCCGGCGAGACACCTGCAATGCTGATGCTTTCCTCGTATGAGATGGGTGTTTCATTCTCTACGGCTGTCGTGTGTAATCCGTTGTTGTTGCTCATGTCTTAATTTTGAGAGGTGTAACTTCAGTGATCATCAGGCCGTTCATCGATAGCGAGTAAACCTTGCGCCGCCATGCCAGGGGTTCTTCTTCTCCTAGCGACGGTTCTATCGGTGGAATTGCTTTGAGAGTGATCGTGCGATTGAGCGGGATTTCTGCGATTTCTCCATTGGCGCTTCTATCTACGCGAGTTGCAACGATATCCACTTCCCATTTAGCCGCTGCCACCTGTCTGGGTTCGCTTACCGAGTAGAACCGCACAATAGACTGGTGGTTGCCTGAAAATACTGTCTGAGGAAGAACATCCCTTCCTAGCAGGATCAGAAACTTTTCTCTAAAACCAGGCTCCATTAGGAAAGAAGCCAGGTAGGTTTTGGTGGGAACGGTTTGCTTTCCTACCTTGATGCCTTTGTCTGTGTAATCTGCACCTGGAACTTGGCTATCCCATTCAAAAGAGAGCTGCATCCAGGTGGTTGCTGTTTTCTTAATAACCTCGGCTTCCCGGTGGGTTTGGTCAAATTCCTGTGCAATTCCGGTGTATCCGTCGGGCTGCTGCACGTAAACAGTTTTTTTGACTGCCAAAGATCGGTTGTTGGCGATCAGCACGAGATTACAGAGCGCACTGACCGCTAGTGCTAAAGCCAGTCCTGATAGAACAACAATGACACTGCTTTCTTTGCGAATTGGAATGTGTTTGATGTCTTCTGCTTTTGACGGGATCGTTTCTTTCTTTCGTGCTCCACGCAATAGCTGAATCATGATTTTCTGAAGCCTCCTATGATGGCTGAGACGCCTCCTGTTGCGACGGCTGCGATCGCATTGGCCCGACGACTAATACTGTTGAATAATGCGGCCCCACCCCAGGTCGTGACGACTGTGGCAAACAGCGGAGCAAATACAGACGCAAAAGCGAGAAACCCTAAGTTTGAAGCGACTTCGACGACATTACCTTCTGTATTAATGAGGACGGTTGCGACGATGCCGACCACCAGGTTGTAGCCGAGCTGCATCCCCAAAATCGATATCATGGCGGAACCCCAAATGAAAATTGGACGACCAGCAGTAGGCAAGATCGACATGACCAGTGCCAGGGGCGCTAAAACAGCCGTGATCAAAAGCGCGGCCTCACTCATGTTCACGAAGGCCCACTGCAAGGCGTAGAGAATCGCTTGAATAACAGGAAAGGCTTGGTCTTGTACAACCTCGCTGAATCCGCCTTGAAAGAAGCTGGCAATACCTTTGAGGCCCGTCCCCGCATCAGATAAAAAGCCTATTGTTCCATCGGCCTGGGTGCCCAAAAGCATAGCGGTTTCAGCGAAAGCTCTAGCGGGACTCATATCTACGCTGCTGGTTTTCTCAAGAGCATTGATAATGGCTTCTCCTTCTGCGCCCTTAGACTGCCAGCAGGTTGTAAGTTCTTCTCCCACATAAGAGATACATTCGCCATAGAGCTGATTGATCCTTTGAACGCCGATGTTATTGCGCTTGAGCTGCTCTGTCGCAATTTCTAGCCGCACCCCCATCACCTGTCGTTCAGTGACAGATCTGACCACAAAGTATCCAACCTCTCTAATTGCTAGCGTGATGTAGGCAAGCAGTTTTCCATTCCCGCTTAGGAGTAGGACGGTGGCTATCGGAAACGAGAGCATTTCTACCACCTTGCCAATACTTTGAGAGTGAACAACCTCGTTACCTGACTTTATGGCCATATAAAGCAGGCAAAAGCCCGCAATTACCTTTGATGTCTCAACCATCGCGCTCCACATTCCTGTCATATCGCTAGGGTCAAATACAGAGATCCAGGTTTCTTGCCATGCCTGAACGGTTCCCTTTGATAGTTCGAGAGACTGTTGCAGAATGCTGGCTGCGGCTTCTGAGCCCTCTTGTGCGAGAAGAAAACTATAGGACATGCTATTCTCCTTGAGTTGAAAGCCCGAGTCCGGGCATTGTGAACAGACTGCCTTGGGTGATGACTCTGGAGTAGCCAGATGCATTCCTACGACGTGACTCGACTCGTGCGCTCTGTAGCTCATCTACCGCGTCTGATAGCAGAACATTTCTATAGGCGTCATCTCTAGCTCTAAGCTGAGAATCTAAAGCGTTGAGCGTATTGGTCTGTTGCCCTGCACTGAGCTGGCCGCTGATATTCCTGAGAATGTTTTGAGAGACATCTTGAGTTTCTGAGTCAGCCGATAGCTCTAGAGACTGCTGTAAGGAGGCTGTTGCAATTTGTGCATTCTCAGCAAGCTTCTTTTGCCCTGCTTCGGTGAGTGCGGTCTCGGTGGCGATCTCTCTTGCCGTATCTGAGTCAAACTTTGTCATTAAATCCAGCTTGATAGCGGGCGATCCAGAGCCACCCGTCTTACTAGATATCGCTTCTTCAAATGGGCTGGGAGCTGAGCTGTTGATGAAAGCTTCTACTTTTTCCGGGTCTGGAAATCCCATTGCCATCGGTGAGAACGCCTCTCTAATAGCCTGTTCCTGCGTGACCGCTGTTCCATCCTCTGAGGTACCATTTTTAGGCCCTTTGCCTGCGCTGCTGAGCCCTTCTAGGGTGTTATCCGCTATGTCTGGCATATCAAAGCTAATCATGTCCAGTATTCGTTGAATATTGAACAGACCCAGTATCTGATCGATCGCACCTTTAGCTTTGCCAAAGAGCCCAAGTGCGTCATTGATAGTCTGCGTAACAGTGCCAATTGTATTATTCGCAGTATTAATCGTTCCGCTAACGTCTCGAACGGTTTCAGAACCCAGTACATCCTGAATGCCCCCATTAACAACGCCAACGTATTTGTCGATAGTGCCGTTGACGGTATTAGTGATGCCATCAGCAGTTGTATCTATCCATCTGTCGGCATCTTCAACCGTGCCTTGAGCCTCCTCTGTGATGCTTTGCGCAGAGCCTAGTGAGGTATCAATGCCGCTAAATATATTGTCATCAAAGACTTGTTGAGTTGTTTGTTCTATTGCAGCACTTTGATCGTCTGGTACAAACGTAGCCTGCGCAATAAGAATGTTCGAGCTGAGTAAAAGGGCAGAAAACATACTACTTCGCTGGCGTTAGTTGTCTTGATCTTGAACTGGGTTGCACTGTTCTTTTTATGGCCTGACTATCTTGGCTATTACCAATGTCTGCTAGACGGGTAGAGCCTCGAATGGCCTTTACGTACTGGCGGCTAAACTCTTGTAGCCCCGCCAGGTATCCTCTTTGCGTTTTGGGATAGTTCTTCAGCACCCTTGCTCTAGCAAGCTGTTCTTCCTCGCTGTTAGCCAGCGCCGCAAGCATCAGCGGCGGGCTATAGAACCGAGTAAACCAGAACTTATCGTCTCGCTCAATCATCCAGCGCGTGTACATTTCAGTTCGATTTGCTTTGAACTTTTCAGTGGCATTTCGACCTACCAACTCTTTGGGATAATTGAGTGCTTTGATATACGCGCCGCAGGCGGCATGGGTGATATGGCCAGTAATGATAGTTGTTAGGTTGGCTAAAATCTTTGCTGCCGCACTGCAATCTACGATGGCATCTAGATCTTGTGTCATCAAAAGAGAAGACACGCCTTCTTTTCGCCCGGTTGCCATCGTTTCTCCGACCAGATCGGCAAAGCCGCGTTTGCCAAGCAGGACAGATAGCTCGTCGCCTACAAATAGGCTTTTAGGATGAGCCAGCGCGTTACGCAAGCAGGCCATCTGAGCGCTCAAGGCCATGATGTAAGCATTACTCTCGTTGGTTAGACCGCTAAGGGCATAGAACTTGATGAGTGGATCAGGTGAGACTGATGACGGACAGCCAATGGCATCGCCTACATTTGGATCTAGCAGCTTTGCGCCAACCTGAGAATGGATTTGGTTAATCGCTCGTTCATCTATGGCGGAATAGCTTCTGAGATTGAGCTTTTCCTTGGAGCAGAAATTCAAAAAGTCGTGGAGGGTTGGCATCGACTGCCATTCTTTTGATTGCCAACCGCGATCTATTGCTTCGTTGTAGCGCTCAACTATCTCAGCGTCATCGAAGAACGTTTCTAGGGTTCTTAGAACGATTGAGTTAACGCGCTCTAGTAGCTGCTGCTCGTTAATCTGCCCCATTGCGATCGCTACAATCGCCTGCCTGATAAAGTCCTTCCACCGGGTGAACCGCTGTACCTGTAGCTCTTCTTCAATGAACCTGAGGTCGGGCGGCTCTAGCAGGTTTAGCTTCTCGCTCAAGATGTCGATGTATGAGCCCTTCTCTTTGCCCAACATGTGAACAGCGGTTTTGAACGTCGAGTTACCGCCTGTGCTCAGGTCGATGCCTACGACCGGAATATTCCTAGCTAGTGCATCCTCAATAAAGCGCCAGCCAACAATACTCTTTCCAGCACCAGACTTACCCGTAATTAGTACACGGCCCGTCTCAGCAAATAGGTCAATATGCAGCGGTTTCCCACCGGGTTCTGATAGAAACTCAACACCTCTGTCATCGAGTTTGTGGGGGCAAGTTAGCGGGAGTAGCCCTGGAACGGTTGTGGAATCGAGTGTGATACGTCGTTCGGAGAAGGCGTTGTATCGGGTGAGCAGCGGGTAGTTGTTGATAGGAAGGGTCTCTAGCCAAACGCGCCAGGTGATGTCATTTTCTGCGATGCACTCGGCAGAGCCGAATGCTTTTGAAAGCTGTGCGATCGCCTCCTCTGCTTCTCGTTCTGTAGAACGCCATATGGTGAGCACGGGAGCCACATAGAGCGGCTTTTGACCCATCAACAGCTTGCGTAAGGCGTCTTCGGCTGTAGAACCCTGAATGTCGGCTTGAACGCTCTTGCCTGTGCCATCTTCTAAAGCTCTTTTTCGTTCAAAATGCGACTGTCTTGTCATCTTTTGAAGCTCATCTTGAGTGCTCCACCGCTCACGCGAGAGTACTTCAACACTCATTTCTGTATCTCGTATGTACGAAGCGGAGAGCCGTTCCCAAATCCATCGAATCTGCTCGCGGCTACTGTGCCAAAGCTCCGGTGCTGTTTCGATAACCAGTACCTTACCCACCTTGCCGTTGCAGTAAACGTAGCCATGTTGCTTACGATGCTTTGGGCAGCTAGTTTCTCCCCTCTCTCCTTGAATAAGCAATGAAAGAAGATCTTTTTGCCCGGAATCTGGTATCTGCTGTATCAGTCTGCCTTCGGCTTCCTTGATCCTAATGTAGTGAGGAATAACAGGTACACGGCGCGTATTAAACTGTTTCCACAGCCAGTCCCAGAGGTCGTTTGCGTTCATGGGCGTGACTCCTAGCTGAGCTTTGGTTTCAAGAATATTTCGCCATGCTAGATAGCCATACTCATGAATCTCCCGACCCATTTTCAGATACGTATTCTTCAGATGGTCGTCTTTTGTGCCGACAACGCTTAGAACCGAACTTTGATACTTCCTGCTGAGAGCCAGCAGCACTTTCCCAATGTTGTCAGTTTGGTTCTGCTCTGCCTTATTTTGAGTCCACGTTACCCATACAGTTTGCTCCCACTTTTGGCGAATTCCCTTGCTAGAAAGCTCTTGAATTCGTTTTTCTTCGTCAAGCATCAGAACCGAAATAGCTCCCGCCGTGGCATTTCTTGCTAGTGTGCGTAGCTCTTCGCATCTATGCCTAATATCGCTCTTGCATTCCAAATGGAAAGTCAGCTTCTCTCCTTCTATTAGCTCGGAAAGAGCGATCGTAAGTGAGCTTACGGCCTCTTCTACTTCTGCTTTATAAAGCTGCGGGTGTAAACCACTTAAGACAAAAGGAATTTGAGCAGACCACTGATCTTTTCGCTTGTCGAACAGTAAAAGGCAGGCGAATGAATGTCCGCCCATCTCAATTTGAAAAATTGAGTGGAGATGAGAGAAATTTTGGAAAGGTGTAAATCGCTGTTTCCTAGATTCAAAAGTCATTTCAACTGATTTTGGTTTCTCTTGTGTGAACCGTCTCCATGTCCCTGCTTCATCTGCTCTAACGAAGCTCGTCTGACCGTTGATCCACTCGTCGCCAGGTGGCAAGGCCCAGCTTTTTATAAATCGATAGGTCTTATTTCCTGTAAGCGCCCACCAGCCCATAGCCAGACAGACCCAGATGGCTATCCAGTTGAAATAGCTAGCTGATAGGATTGCGACAAATATGAAGTAAGAAATGCCCCCGATAATGGCCCATGGCAGGAATTGGTCAGCCGGAATTGGGCCAATGCTAGCTCTTGCGCCCAGCAGTTTATTGACCCGCACCGGATCTTTATCTACGTTGATTCGCATGATTTGGATGGCTCGTAATTAGGCAATGACCAGGGCTGAGATGACTTCTACGCCAATCACAAAGGCAACACCGATCCCGATTAGGTTTGCAATAGGTTGCCAGTCTCCACCTCTAAATGCCTGGGTGAGCACGACGATCCCGCCGATGATGAAGGCAAAGACGATCATGACCCTGAAGACGTTGAAGATGCTCGTGATAATGGCTGCATCTATGGCACCGCCAGAACCTGCGATCGCCTGTGTTACTGTCTCTTCCAACTTCTTAAACATGGCGGCGTCTGCTGGGGCATGGAACTGGCTGAGCAAGAGTGTCAGGGCAATAACGATGCTCGCTAAATGCCATCCTTTAACAGGTAGGCCAAATCCGACAGCTTTATGAATGCTTTTGTTTAGCAGATGGAGCGAGAAGGCGAATGTGCCCAGTAGCGTAGAGAATACAAGCGCCATGGGCTGCGTGATGCCCATGTACGCCACAGCAACCAAAAGAATTCCAATCGCTCTTAGATCTGCTTTATCTAGGGCGATTTTGTTCCAGAGAAGTTTAGTCTTGAGTAAAGGCTTGTCGGTTCTGATACGTAGGCGTGTTTGCTGCATCATAGTTATTTTCTGAAGGTTGGATAATTTGTGATTTTGTCGCTGTCTATAGCTCGTGGGCTTTGGCAGGTGCCCGTGGCATCACACCAGATCGTTCTGCATTGTTGTCTCTATGCTGTTGCTGTGCTGCGATCGCCTGATCAAAGCGCTGAGAGTGTGCAACCGGATCTGAGAAGTGAAATATTGCTGTTCTCCCGCCTGCTCGTTCTTGAACGTGGAGGAACCCTACTTGCTCCGGGTCTTTCCCGAAGACACTGCGGTTGTCACCTTGCTGAACAGCTTGGAAAGTGTAGAAGCCTTGAGCATCATTCTCAATATGTATCTCTTTCCCTTCTTGAAAAGCCTCAGGATAGCTTCTCTGTAAAGTTGTTAGGATGTTGTGAGCGGCTACTTCCTCTTCAGTTGAGGGCGCATGTGAAATTCTCTTCCTTTCCTCTTCGGTGAGTTTGTCTTCACCTGCCTCGGCTTGCCAGGGCATACCTGCTTCTTTTTGGGCTCTGAAGATGACGCCCCTATCCACTTCATCCGTGACGATTATTTCTTCTCCAGTGTCTGACTCTCTGTAGTCAACTCTGCCGATAGACGTGTAGAGAGGATCGCTGAGGAGTGTTCCTTTTACAATCGTTGTTGCTTTAAACGAGTCAGCTAGCGTAGTAGCGGTAATTGATGAATGTGACTCTGACGTTTTCGGTCGTTCTGATGACTCGATTTTTTCCGCCTGACGCTTAGGCTCAGGCTTGTTTGTAACTGGAACACCATCAGGTGACTCAAGCTCGGTGAGCTTCTTGTCTAGCTCATCGACTCTACTTTCAAGCTCTTGTAAGATAGCTTCTAGCTGATCTAGCTGCTGGCCTGCGGGAAAGGTTATATCGAAATCAATGCGGGGGGAAGGCTCTTCTACGAACCCTGCTGTTCGCCTGATTTTGTCCAAGTGATCGCTTAAGAGACGTAAGCTACCCTCAAGCTCCTCACCGATGACAGCCTTTTGCCGATTCTCCTCTAATTCCGGAAGTGCTTCGGTAATTTCAGCAACGCTATCTCGAAATCTTTCTTCTCTTCTGTTTAGATCAACCCGTTCGGCTCGTTGAGACAGATCATCTGTTTTTTGAACCAGTCGGTTGAACCGTTCTGAGATATTCTCAAACCTATCTTTTTCTTCGCTCTTTTCTTCTTCAGACCCATCACTCGACTCAAGTGTGTCCTTGAAGTCTTCCAGTGCCTTACCCAATACTTTGGCAATTGAGCCGCCAGCGGCTATCAGTCCATAGATGGTCGTGCCATCGACATCTTCTGTAGCCGCGATAGAGCCTTGCCCATGCCTCAGGTCTTCCTGAATACCTGTGATGAGACTGTTGTGAGCGACGATCTTTTCTTGTAGTGCTTTTTCCTCTTCTCTCGAAGTGGGATTTCTGTTCTTATTTTCAACCGGATTTTGCTTCTCAGATACTTGCGGTGAACTCATGCTGACCCTCGCGACAAGCTTTTTAGTTAAAGAACAATGTAGATAGGCCCGTGGTTGGAACGTCCTTGGGCTTTAGTCCTTGTGGCCTATGTAAGCACAGGGGAAAAGTAGATGAAAGTTAACTTATATGGCAGCTTTGAGCACCGCTGGTTGCAAATAATCTGCATAAGATGGGTCAGAATGTCATCTAATTAGCGCTCTAGTAAATTTCTTGTTTGCTAGAGGCGCTGTACTTTGAAAACTCGCAACAATTGGAAAAGGTTGTGACTCTAATTTTTAGAGGTACGGGTATACAAATAGGCACCCTGTCCCATGTTTGGATATAGAAGCTAGCCACCGTAGACTTTGAATTTGTTAATTTATCCTTCAAAATTTACTACTTAGATAATTTGTTGCTCAAAAAATCTCTTCTTGAGAATTTTCTCTTTTTGAGTGTGGTAGAAATGGGAAAATACAAAACCTTCTACGCGATTCGTATGTTAGAGATTGCATTCGATCCAGGCACTTCCCTGACCAAGGTGGTCTATGGCTTTCAGGGGGAGCCAACTCAAGTGATGGTCATGGAGCCTGAAGTGCTTGAATTACCTGTTTATTCATTTGAAAATAGTAGTCAAGACATCTTTAGTAACCGCGAGGAGCGGCCTGAAGATGACGCTTGGCTAAAGCTGAAACGCGCTGATGACGGCTGTTATGTTCTGGGCTATCTGGCTAGAACCATGAATGTGTCTCCTCAGGTTTCGTCGGCAAAACATCAAAAGTCTGTTTTGAAGCTTCTGGCTGTTATTGGCGCGATCGCTCAAAAGCGAGGCTTGCAAGATCACTTCTCTGTGAAGATATCCTGTGTCCTGCCCTATAACGAAATGGCAGAGAAAAGCCTGTTCGAGAAATCTGTAGGCTCTGCTCTGCGTAGCTTCTACTTCAGAGGAAAGCACTACAAGGTTAAGCTGGACTACTTTTTCTGTGCCCCGGAAGGTGGCGGCATTGCAGTTAAAACACGAGCCGACTCCTCTGCTGATTCCTTTAGCCAAAAAACGGTCGCAGTTCTCATGTTTGGCCACCGAAATACGAGCTGCTTGACGTTTTCACGCGGAAAGATTCTGGCCTCATGCACCGCAACCAGCGACCTGGGATTCCATCGCTTGATAGAGACGGTCTCTCAGCGCTCCTTCGTCAGCGATAGCGACCTTTTAATACAAAGCATCTATGCGATGCACACAGATATCTCAGAAGACGACATCAATCTACGTCGCCTAGTAAGAGCGAGAGCCAGCGAAGGCGCTTCCTCACAAGCTGATGATATTGCCCGTGCCATTTCAATTGCCCGAAGCCAGTACTGGGCAGTTATTAAAGACTGGATGTGTCGTACGTTGCCTCCCGAGGTAGATCTCGCCTTGATTTCAGGAGGTGCTGCCTCTTCTCCTTTCTTACACGAGGAGATAGAAAAGCTAAACTTCGTTTCATCCTTTGCGTGGGCTGAGACAGTTCCCTTTGTGAAAGACCGCCTGAGAACATTTCCTGCTGAAGACAATCTGAGCGTTCGATTTGCTGACGTGTCCTGCCTATTCGATGCAATATTCTCTTCTAGAAAAGCGGTAGCTGCTGCTTGAGGAATTTACATGAAAAGCAAATTAAACGGAGATACAGAATTTCTCGACGTTCGACTCAGAGCCAAAGCAGGTAGCCGCATGGCTATGGTTCTGAAGTATATAAGGGAGAATTCTGACAGTTCAACGGATTCCGTAAGAGAGCTGCTGATAGCTAGATTTCTGGCTTTAGCGATGCAGCAGTATCTAGATGATGACGAATGGAGCGGTGTGAAGACTCAAGTGGTTGCTGAGAATTTAGGCCGATTGCGAGGATACAGCGAAGCGATCGCACTTGCTAACGGCATCGGCTTAGCTGATAGGGCCGTCTACCAAGTTGACTCACCCAGCCTAAGTCTGATTGACGATAACAGTATTGCACCGCCGCCAGCCGACTTTACATACATGTTTGGAACTTAAGATGTCTGATATTTTGGTGATTGACGGAGAGAAAGGAGGCGTCGGGAAAAGTAATATTACCCGAGCCATGGTTGAGTACCTGTCACTGATGGGGCTTGAATTTAAGCTGATTGAGGCAGATGCTCATATTCCAGACGTTGCTAACTTCTTTAAGGGCAAAAGCTTCAATCTCTCGACTATAACTTTGAGCGATCATCCAGAGCGATACTCAGCTCCAGATATCATTTTTAAAACGGCTCAAGAATCCAGGGTAATCGTAAACCTACCCTCTAATACGCAAGGCGTGCTAGATAGCTGGATTCGCTCTAACCGGATACTAGAGCTGGCTGATGAGTACGCTGTCAAAGTCTTTAAGATTTTTGTGACAGACGGCAGCTACGAGTCTATCAAGCTGCTGAATCGAAGCGTCAAAGATTTCAATGGTGGCATTCAGCATCTCATTGTGTTGAACAAAGGCCGATTAAATGGCCTAGACTTTTCGTATCTGGAGAGAAAGAAGCCATACATAGAGATCGTGAACTCTTCTAATGTGCTTGGCATACTGGAATTTCCGAGGCTGGAGAGTAATGAACAATATTATGTTGATGAAAATGAGCTTTCTCTAACAGACGCTATTAAAGCTATTCAAAAAGCGCAGGGCATCCTGGCTGCTCAACGAATAAAAACGCATCTAGAAAAAATTAATAGACTGTTTTCTCGCATTGATTTTTCTGAAAACTTGAAATTAAAGCCCGAGACTGTCGAAGATGACAAGTCTAAGGAAGAAAAGGTTAAACCTCCTAAAAGGGCATCAAAAGAAGCGCTTGCAGAGAAGAAATAGGGAGAACCTTAAAGATGAACTCGCTGCTTGAAGAGATCGTAAATAAACAAGGTGAGCCAGAGGCAAAGGCGGTGATACGTGCCCTAGCCCAGGCAACAGGACTCACTGAAAACGATCCTCTATTTCTGCTCATTATTGGCCTGTCGCCTATCGGTATCACCTTGGAGAAAACTCCAAACATCATAAAACAGACTTTTTTGCACTGCCACAATCAGCTCAAAAGAGAGCTTCAAGATTATGAAAAGATGGCCACACAAGGCATTGAGCAGGAAATCGCAACGTCAGTTCGCAGGTTGCTTGATAAAACAGAGACCGCTAAAGCCCAGGTCACCCTGAAGTCGCTAATAGGCGCTGGCCTGATAGCGCTTTCTCTAGTGAGCCTTGGACTGCTAGGCGGATTTGGAATCTCCGAGAGACAGGTCGCAAAGCAACGCCTAGACCCTTCTGGCGCAGTTCAGCTCACTTTGGAAGAGGCAAATGCGATGGCTTGGGCTATGAGTCCTGATGGGCAATACGCTAAGACACTGCTCTCTTGGAATACAGATCTTTTGGCAGGGCAATGTCAGCGCCAAGTAGATGAACTCGGTGTGACTATTCAAGTTGGTGACAGGAAGGCAAAAAGTGGCTTCTGTTTAGTTTGGACTGAGCCTCCAGAGAAACGAAAGTATGTCGAGTAGGGGTGAGAGAATGCAGAGTCAAAAAGATAAACTTAAGACTGATTGGTTGGCACTTACTCGCAGCCATCAATACTTAAGTGCGGTTGAGGCGGCGGAAATCGATCTCGATCACGTTCTTTGCGCCCTGTCGTCCGGTGCTGAGAAAATAAATGCTCCTGTCTACTTTTGGAACGCTGGATATCCCTATCTTCAGATTGTTTCAATGCAGGAATCTGTTTCTCTAAAAGACACTGCTACGCGCCTGCGAGACATAGATTTTCCCTTGCAGGCTTTGCTTACAGCACCTGTGAAAGGCGTTTTTGTTATTTCTGGCTTACTTAATGACGCTGCGAAACGCCCAAATCTACATCAAGATATCTCGAATGCCTTCTACACACTCAAGCGCAACCATAGAGAGCGATACATTGTCTTGTTGGGCACTTCTATAGATGTTTCTTTGTCCCTCTATCCCTTGCTTTCGGTTGTTCGGCTATCTCCTCCATCCAAATCTGAGATTGCCGACGTTGTTTCTCGTTTCCTTCTCAAAAGCCAGGGCGATTTAAACGATGAATTGCGAAGGCAATTGGTTCAGGCGCTTTCAGGAATGCCCTATGGCGAGATCGATGTTGTTTTACGACAGATGCTCTCTAAAGTCTCTGAAGATGCTTTGATGCCAAGCTTTGCCTTGGGCTACAAGCGAGAAAAATTAAAGGGTCGAGGAATCACACTGCCAGCAGAGCCAGACATTGATCGGGTCGCTGGTATGGACGAATTAGATAAAACGATGGATAAGATCCGTCTTCTTTTCCAGCCAGAAGCAGAGGCACGAGGCCGCCGCCCGCCTAAAGCCGTTCTTCTGTGGGGAATTCCTGGCACGGGTAAATCCTTAGCCGCTAAGCTATCTGCCAAGCGAATCGGAGGAACTTTAATCGCCGCTGACTGGAACAGTCTGGTGGGCCAGAGCGTGCAGGAGTCGATGGCAAATATCAATCACCTTCTGGACTTGGTAGATAGCTCTGGCACCTGTGTTCTCTTTTTCGATGAGTTTGAGAAAGCCTTTCACGGCTGGGACTCTGGTGTTCAGGGAGGCGTCTTGGGGAAGATGGCAGGTAGGCTACTCAGCTGGATGCAAGATCACACCAGCGATGTCGTGATGATTGCCACGATTAATCGGCTAAATCTGTTGCCAGCAGAGATGATCCGCCGCTTTGAATATGTTCACTTTTTCGGGTCAATTCACGCAGGCGCTCTGCACGAAGTTTTCAAGGTTCATCTCGATAAGCATTTCAAGTACGACTTTAGCTTCAAGGAATGGCAAATCCTTCTTCGTGAGTATCGAGGATGTACGCCCGCCGAAGTGGCTAAGGCCGTTCAACATGTCGCAGACGACCTCTATTTTCGAGATATTCAGTCAGGTGACTTTGCGCCTGACTTGCCGCACCTAGAACTAGCGATGCTGATTGCTGAGCGAAAAACCTTCACGCCTGCGAGTAGCCAGCGGGAAATCAGCGACCAGATTGCCGAAATTCAAAACATGGCGGAATATGCAAAGCCTGTTTGTGGCCCAGACCAATCTGATTTTGCCGTCATTGAACAACCACTGATGGGTATTCCCAACAGCGGCGGTGCCCAGAAGATAAAACGTGCTGTTTAGGTCAAAACGATGCGTCGATTGATACTGCTAATTTTTATCGTGACGGCCTGCATCTTTGTGCAGCTAATGCTTCCTGCTGTTGGTTTTGCTCAGGACTCTCCTACCAATGCTAATCAATCTGGAGTGCTACCAGATTGGACGCAGGCTTCCTTTAGCAGCCTCGGTGCAATAGATAGTGCTGCTGAAATAAGCTACGGCAACTTTTATCGTGCTTGGACTGCGGGAGATACGGTGAGTGATGTTCTCACACTAGAAGACATCTCGCCTCAGTTTGCCTCTGAGCAACTAACTTTGGGAGATATTAATATGGCTACTGGTCAGGACTGGCTACAACAAAGTGTTGAGAGCTTCGATTTGCTCGCTCAGCAGAGGGTTGATGAATTAGTTGATGTCGTTCCGAATCTGGGCGATTTTCAAGTAGTAGATGTTCTCCCACTGGAATCGCTATTTTCTAACTCCAGCGCCGACTTATCAGACGCCACAGTGGCTGAAGCGTTAGATCAAGATCCGCTTCTGAACAGCCTCAGATTAGACAGCCTGGGTGATGAGCTTGAGACTTTCAGCATTGGTGAGATTCCTAATGTAGAGATGACCCGGCTTGACTCGTTGAATGGATGGGAGTCGGCGACTGTCTCAGAAGTCCCCGGTCTGTCCAATGTGCCGTTTATGGCGATGCCCAACTTCTTTGACGGTGCTCTTGGCATCATTGCGCGTATTGATATGGTGTGGGGAAAAACTGAAGACCATCGGCAAAATACGGTTTCTGGTTCTAATCAATCTGGTTTCAAGGTGCCTTGTTCTGAAGGCGGCAAGCTGGTTGAACCAGAAGCGGGCGATAAATGCGCCTACATCGAGCTAGATGATCTAGAAGATGAGGGAAGACCTATGCAGGGCAGCATTGAGAGAAAGCAGTGGATCTCTGGTCGGTATCACGAAGTGCAGGGGGGCTTTGGCTCTCTTAAGAATATGCCTTCGCCCCTCGGGTATACGCCAGGTTATGAGCCTACCGGCAGGCACCCTTTTGGCGATTTGTTTAAGGTTGTTGTTTGGGAACCCGATGAGACGAGCGATCGCACCAGCTTCAGAATGTTCTTTCGATGGTGTACCTACTCTCCTGGCGAGGGCCGAACCTGCACTCCGTACAATCAAATGGCCGCTCCGTTCTTCACCCAACCGGTCAACTCATATGTCTATATTGGCCCGCTAGATGGTCAAGGGGGTGCCTCAGCGGCTCCAAACAGAGTAAAAGTTGCTGCTGCCTTTAATCTGCCTAACAGCAACCGCGCAGGTCGTCGCTCTTTTGGCTCTTGTTCTAAAGAGGTGATCGCAGGCATCAGCATCGACAACCTGAAAGAAAGCATCGCTTCTATTGAGAGTCGTGGTACGGGTGACTACACTGCTATTGGGATACATACCTGCGATAGGTACGGTCTGTGTGGTAGAGCTTTGGGCCGCTATCAGATGATGAGCTATCTCCCTGAAGTGGAAGCTGAGGTCTGGAAAGTCCAAGGTGGCAGAGACTGGCTAGACCGTATCAACGATGGTTACGAGCCCTCTGTTGCTGAAATTAACACGTATTTCCCGAAAGACGCTCAGGAACGAGCTTTTGATGTAGAAATTCATCAGCTTTTTGAGACGGCTCAGCAAACAGTTGATCCGCAGACAGGGCAGTTATTTGAAGGCGACAGGCTCGTTGAACGAGTTACCCAAACCTGGTTCTCTGGCGAAAATGGCAAGGTCGATGACAAGGGTTCTGACGATCTTGGCCGTCTTAGTGTCTACGAATATGGCGTTGAATCTAGAAAGTATTACAACAGCATAGGCGGTGCAGAACCTGCCTGTACAGCGGGAGAAACAACGGGTGATTTCATTTTCCCCGCTACTGAGCAGTGGAACATATCGTCAGGTTTCGGCCCTAGAGAAATTGGCTGTCAAAGAAGTAAATTTCACCCCGCTATTGATATCGCGATGCCAATCGGTGAGTCTGTTCTCGCTGCCGATGGCGGGACGGTGCAGTATGCCGGTGAGGCGGGCGGCTATGGCTATACGGTGCTGATTGACCACGGCGGAGGGACAAAGACGCGGTATTCCCACCTGTCCGAAATTCTGGTAGGTGAGGGGCAAGGGGTGAACCAGGGAGATGCGATCGCCCTATCGGGTAACTCCGATGGCAATAGCAACATCAGCACAGGCCCTCATCTAGACTTTGGCATTTATCTCAATGATCCTTACGACGATTATCTACCTGCTAGCGGAAACGCCGTAAATCCAATTGACTACCTTGATTTTTAGGACGGAACAATCATGAAAACTAGAAACTTTTTCCGAAACCTAGCTTTGGTCTTTCTGGGCATTGGCCTTGCGCTTTCTTTCGCCACAAAGGTCAATGCTCAGGTTGCTATTCCGCAAGAGATTCCAGAGAGTATCCACAGTTGCATCAACAGTATCGAACCACCTGGTCTGGTACGTGCTGTTGATGTAGCTGGCACTGCGACAGTTGAAGCTACAGATTACTACTACCTGTATGCCTACGACCAAGAGGTTCCTGACAATCCAGAGCCTGCCTCCGCTGACTCCCCCAATTGGGCTGGTTACCCAAGTGACCTGATCATCTCTTTGCAGCGCGTTCGCTGCGAGATTGAGCATTTGGGTACACCGGGAGATCATATTGCTTTGGCAAGTGTTGTCAGCCAGGTGGCCGCTCGAAATCTCACGCAAAATCGTTTTGAGCGAGTTATTGAGGCAATAGGCCGTGAGAATTTCATTGCTCGCGTTGAGTCTTGGGATACTGGTGACGGCCAGTATTCACTGTGGGATGAAGAAGAGTGGGCCTTGAACCAGCTCGGTATAGATATTCCCGAGGGGTTATTGCCATGATTAAGAAGATAGCCATTTTGGGTGCGATCGCCTGCTCTGTTGCTGCTTTATTCATCGCCCTCAAGTTTGGGGGATTTCCTGCTACTGCCGCAGTTGAGCTTAACTGGCAACCTGCGATCGCTACTATTTCTAAAGAGAAGCTGGGTCAGCTAATAGAAGCCCATTCGGATTTTCTGGAGCCAGACGAGTTCAACAGCATTTTGGACTCGTCCCTAGCTTACGAAGAAGAAGATTTAGTACTCGTTGACTTTAATACTGAGCGTTTGTGCGGCAGAGCAGGCTGTTTGTATGTTGGCTTTCGACGCTCTACAGGCGAAGAGATACTCTCCAGCTACTTAACGGTAGCCCTACCCTCAGGCGAACCTGTGATAGAGACTGTTGATAGGGGATACACACTTCCCTGCCTGATTGTTCGTGATGTCGATGAGGTAGATAGAACTATGACCAAATCGACTTTTTGCTATCAGTCGGTAGATTGGGTTTTAGAAAATACAGAGCAGACAGTAATCGAGTAGAAAGTTAGGAGAGTCATGATGAAGTGGTCATACATTCCCCCTGAAGAGGCGAAGGATCTGCCTGTCTCAAAAGGTCTTATCTCCATTGCTTCTTTCCTTCGGATAGGACTGGGGCTGTCTCTTGTTCTATCGGCAGTATTTCATCTGATGTCTTTTTAGGCAATTCTCATGGACGACTATCCCGTTGATGGTGCGTTGGTCAGTAGTTTAGTCGCTCAGCTTTATGGTGCTGTTGGAAGAGATTTTGACAATACCTATAGCGATGTAGCGAAGTGCATTCAAGATCCAGCAGATAGCCTGAAAATAACGGGTTCTATTATGAGAGTTGCTTTACTGGATGAGTATCTCCCCACTGATTGGGAACAGGCGAACTTAAATGGACATCAGGCAGAACTTTCTGAATATCCAGATGAAGTCTGGGGACGCGGAATATTGTTTGAATATGGTAGAGAGGAGTCTCGCCATGCAGAAGCTATTCCCGATGAAGATGAAGATGATAGTCCGCTGGAAAAAGGGCAGGCGATCGATGCTATCGCCGCTTATGTAGACAATACGTTTACAGATGCCACATTAGAAGGTGCCGAATCACTAGAGATTATTCAAGGAGGCACTCGCTATACCGTTGAAAAACTGGAGAACAGCACCAGAGTTGTGAATCAGACAACGGGTGCAACGCTGACCTTCTCAGACGACTTTGAAAATGACTTATTGATTGATGAAAATGAAGGTTTTACGGCTCAAGATTATGAAAACTTGAAAGCACTAAATGAGAAGACTCTCAACGAATCATCTCAAAGGAGGAGACAAACGCAGCAGCAGCAATATCAGCTCGCCAGAGAAAGAGACTCAGATTTTGAACTTTGACATGCTCACCCCCTAACCCTTTGGGTATAGACGGCGATTCTCCGGCTAGAGGCACAACCTAAGCTGTACTTCGCACGGATGGCTAGACGCATCAACAGGCACCGCTAGTAAGCTAGACTGACTGGCCCTCCGTCGTCCGTTTTGAGTGTCGAGCCGCCCGCCCGCCACTTTTATGTTCTTAGCAGCATTCACATCCCGGTCATGGAAGGAACCACAGTTGGAACACGACCACTCCCGAATTTGTAAACCTGCCAAACCTGCTTTCTTTTGTAGCGATTTTTCACCGCAGCAAGAACAGGTTTGGCTAGTTGGCTCCCACCGGCTAATCACAGCAACCTCGCGCCCATACCTTTCAGCTTTTGCTTTGAGCAGGGTTCTGAACTGTCGCCAACCTAGATCGCTGATGGCCTTAGATAGCTTCCGGTTCTTGAGCAGCCCACTGACGTTGAGGTCTTCTAAGCTAATCGATTGGTTCTCTCGAATCAGCCTTGTACTTAACTTGTGCAGGTAGTCGGTACGAATATCCTTATTGCGAGCATGGACCTTAGCGACTTTTAACCGTGCGCGGTGCCGTCGGTTGCTACCTTTCTCACAGCGGCTTAACTCCTTCTGCAACCTAGCGAGCTTCTTTAGATGTCTGCGCAGTGGCTTAGGAGCATCGACCTTAGTGCCATCATCTAGCGTTGCAAAAGTAGTGATACCCAAATCAACGCCGCAAGTCTTTTCAGCCCAAGGCAATAATTTGGGTGCTACCTCAATAACAAAGGATGCGAAGTATCGCCCAGCAGCATCCTTAATTACGGTCACACTAGACGGCTCAGAAGGCAGCTCACGGCTCCACTTCACCTTGATGCTACCGATCTTAGCCAGCTTGAGCTTTTGGTCAATTTTGAAAGCAGTCCCCACGAATCGAGCTGACTGGGCAGAGCTACGTTTTTTGAATCGCGGCATCTGTACCTTCGGCCCTTTACGATTGTCGGTCATCGAAGAGAAGAAGTTGCGAAAGGCAACATCTAGGTCTTTGAGCGATTGTTGCAACGGCACAGATGCCACCTCGGAAAGCCATAAGTACGCATCGGTCTTCTTCAGCGCTGTGAACCGTTTTGACAGACTTACAAAGCCTAGATACTTTCGCCCTTCTGCATATTCATCGCGACAGAAGGCAAGTGCATTGTTCCAGGCAACCCGACTGCATCCAAACAGTTGCGCCAGTGAGTTGCACTGCGCAGGTGTTGGATAAATCCGGTACTTGTAACGTTGCTTCATTGGTCTATTTTAACATGTCGAAAGGGTCTGTAACCTTTGATCTATAACGACTTCAGACTAAAAAACAAATTTCTCGCTAGCGCTCACTTGGCTTACAACACCCCCTAATCTCTGTTACAGGCGGAGTACTAGTCGATCTTCTGAAAGCTAACCTAACCATGTTTACACACCCATTTTTAACTCTTCTCGCACAGAGTAATCCCAGCGTTCTTTCTATCGTGCTAGACGGCATCGAAATTTACCGAGCCATCTTCACAGACCAGGGCTTGAAGCCTTTGATTGAATGCAGTGTTCAACGAGGAGAAGGTAATCTACTCACCTTTCACCTTGACGATAATCCGAAGCCTGCATACTTTCTCTTCTTGCGCAGTCCTCCTAAATCCAAAAATAACTTAGTTGAAACTGCAACTTTCTAGAAAAGAACTCGCACCGTTTTCCCTTGCCGAAGGACGATAGCTATAGCCAGTGGGGTAAGCCCTGACTTTTTGAGAAATGATAGACCGAGAGATCATTACAACCTATTTTGTAGAGCGATTTCAATCAGGTGCCACCTTCGCGTCAATTTCACAGGCGCGGCAGGAAACTGCCCAAATTTTTGACACGAAGGTTGTGCCTGGAACGCCCGAAGCAAAAGTTGTTGATGAAGCCATTGAATTATCACTGGTGAAAGTCGCTAGAACCATTGCCGAAACTACAGGAGGACTAGAAACTTACGATCAGCTACTGAACTTGTACGAGCGTCAACCAATATTGGGAGTGCGCTCTTCTACAAGCATTCGGCAGCAGGCTTACAGTACCGCGCTTCCTATTGCCTATCTCGCATCAGCGTTAGCCGGTATTAATCAACAGACAACCGTGTTTGAGCCTACTGCTGGTAACGGTTCTTTGCTTATTGCAGCGAATCCAGCCAATGTCAGTGTCAACGAACTGAACACCCAGAGAGCCGATCAGTTACGCACTCTAGGCTTTGCTGTCACTGAGCACGACGCTGTGACGTATCTTCCTGATCGTCTACACGATGTTGTTATTGCAAACCCACCCTTTGGTCGAGTCAGAGGAAAGCGCTTTGATCTGCCAGGAATTGCGCGAGGGACGAGCCAAATTGATCAGGCCATCTCGTTTCAATCCTTAAAGGCAATGAAGGCTGATGGCCGAGCAGTACTCATTCTAGGCGGAAAGCCAGAGACAGAGGTTGCTCAAAGGGCAGATGCTTACAACGCCTTAGAGACACGCCGGTTCTTTTATCTTCTCTATCAGAAGTACGGCGTTGAAGATCACTTCACGATCGCTGGAGACTTATACCGAAAACAGGGTGCTTCATGGCCAATCGACTTAATTGTAATCGGAGGAGAAGGCAAATCACAAAGACCTTTACCGGCAGTAATCCCGCCAAGAATATATATCAGTTTTGAAGAACTCAGAGAGAAATTAAGAGGCAAATTAAATGAAATTACCCAGCTACAAGAGCTATCAGACCTACAACAGAGTTTGGCTACCGATAGAGACAGGCCCTCAGAGTCTGTTCGTCGTACGGATACCGCCCGGTTTACAGAAAATGACCCGCCGATTCTACTGGGATCTGATGAACTGCCGAATGGAGTGGATGATTTTGCAGGAGATGGAGCAGGAGGGAACCTCAGCATCGGAGCTGCAAGCGCTATTCCTAGAGACCTTAAGAGCGCTGCATCCGACGCAAGAAGCCCCATCGCTGTACGAGGAAGAAGAGAACGAAGGCGAAGAAGCTCAGATGAAGCAGATTTGGGTCTGGGCTTCAGATTGGGGGACGAGCCTCCTGGAGCTGAACGGCAGGTGGATGGAGCTACTACAAGCCCAGAGCGCCGACGTGACGTTTCCAGTGGATCTATATCCAGTTCCAGAGGAAGCCTCCCCGAGCGCAGTAGAACGGCACGACTCAGTAGACCTCCGAACATTCCTGAAAGAACTCAGAACGGCTTAAAGCCAGATTCAACAGCTCAGGACGAACAGAACCCTTCGCAAGACGCTACTCAAGAAAGAGTCATGGCACAAGACCTGTATGCTCCCTATAAACCTAAAAGCCAAGGGCGATCGCCCGGTACGCTGATTCCTACGAATTTGGCCTTGCCCGCTCAGCAGGCGTTAGATGCTTGCACGCGATCGCACGGTGACATTGACGAGTTCGTCATGCACCGGCTCGGCTACGGTTCTAGAGAGCAGATGTACGGCGTTCTCTACGCAGAGCAGATCGACGCGCTGGCGCTGGCCTTCGACCAAAAAGACAGGGGCAAGATTTTTCTCAATGGCGACCAGACCGGCAACGGTAAGGGCCGCTTCGGCGCGGCCAATATTATCGATGCCAAACGCCAAGGCTATATTCCGGTGTTTGTTACCCAAAAGCCCAATCTGTACAAGTCCATGCTGGAAGATTTGGCAGACATCGGCTTTGCAGATATTCAGCCCTTTTTTACTAACAACAACGAGCGTATTGCGTTGTCTAATGGACGGGTGCTGAGAACGGGCAACGCGGCTAGTCAGGCTGAAGAGATGCGGGCGATCGCACAGCCTGGGCGGCTACGATGCTATCTTCACAACCTACAACCAGCTCCAAAGCGTCAACAGAAAGGACACGCCGCGCCGCGAATTTCTAAGAGCTATCGCTGAACAGTGCGTCTTTATCTTCGATGAGTCCCACGAGGCGGGCGGCAGCGTTAATAAGCAAGATGAGTGGTCAACCAGCGGCGCGATGAACCGTGCTGATTTTGTCAGGTGGTTGGTTGATAAGTCGGCCAGCGCTATTTTTATGTCTGCTACAGCGACTAAAGATCCCGCCGTCATGGATTTGTATGCTCGTGGCACAGATGCTGTTCATGCTGTTTCAAGCATGGCAAAGCTAGAGAACACGCTAAAAGCAGGAGGGATTCCACTTCAGCAGATGATGGCCGCGCAGTTTGGCTTTGCTGGAAATATGCTGCGCCGAGAGCGCAGTATGGAGAATATCTCTTTTCAAGCCAAAGTTGTCGGCGTCGATCATGAGGTTGCTGACAAAATATCCAGCATCATGAGGGCCATTGATAAGTTTGACAGAGCGAAGCGTGTAGCCCTAAAAGAACTCAACAAAGAAGTTCGCCAGCAGGCAAAGGCCGCTGGTGAGGATAATGCCATTGGTCAGTCAGGAGCCAAGTCTCAGAATTTTACGTCGTTGATGCACAACGCGATTGAACAGGGACTTTTGGCACAAAAAGCAGAAGCTACTGTGCAAGAAGCAGTAAGCGCACTTCAAAGGGGCGAGAAGCCAGTTATTGCTGTTGCTAATACGATGGACGCCTTCATTGGCAACTACGCAGAGGATAGAGGTCTGCGGCCAGGAGAGCCTATCGAGATTTCATTTGGCGATATCCTGGCCCGCTACCTGGAGCGCTCTAGAGATGTCACCCTAACTGACTACGTCGGAGATAGGGAACGGCGACCGATGACTGACGCAGAGCTTGGTTGGGATGGAGTCGCTGCTTTCGATTATGCAGAGGCGCTCATCGCTAATTCTGATTTTTCTTCTATTCCCCTGAGCAGTATTGACTACATCAAGCATCGATTGGCGCAGTCTGGTTACCGCACGGGCGAGATTACCGGACGCTCAAATATTATCAACTACGGCGAAGCCGGTGAGCAGTTCTATGGACTAAGGCCGCAAAGTCAAATCAAGGCGCAGGGAAAGATTGATGTTGTTGATCGCTTCAATGGCGGTCAGCTAGATGTTGTTATTTTGAATCGAAGTGGTGCTACAGGCATCAATCTGCACGCTTCTGAAAAGTTCTCCGATCAGAGTGTTAGGCATCTGATCATGGCTCAGCCGGAGCGCGACATCAATCAAGTGATGCAAATGCTGGGGCGGGTCAATCGATTTGGCCAGGTAATCGAACCTAAGATCACTTTAGTCGTTGCTGATATCCCTGCTGAGAAGCGGCTCGGGGCAATGTTGGCAAAGAAGATGTCTAGTCTCAATGCCAATACGACGGGCGATAGAGAGTCAGACCTGACCGTTTCAAATGTTGCCGATTTTATGAATTCTGCTGGCGAAGAAGTCGTTACAGAGTTGCTTGAAGAACAGCCTGAAATTAATGAATTACTTTCTTTCCCTATGAAAGGGGCAACAGGCGATAGCGATACAGAACTCATTAGCCGAGTGACGGGAAGAATTCCCCTATTGCCGCTTGAGAGACAGGAAGAGATCTATTCTTATATTGAAGCTGAAACCCTCGCGCTCATTGAGCAAAAAGCTGCGATGGGCGAGAACGTCTTAGAAGCAGACAAACTGGATCTCGATGCTAGAACGCTTGCCTCAATGACTGTTGTTCCCAAAGACAGTCAAATCGATAGTCAGTTTACTGGCCCAGTCGTTTTAGAAGTCGTTGATGCAAAGGTCACCAAGAAACCGCCGACTCAATTAGCCGTTGTTAATCTGGTTCGCCAAAGCCTCGACCAGCCGCAGATTGAAGATATTTCACAGCATGACTTTAGTCGTACTCACGAGGTGTCTAATAAGCATGGTCAGACACTGCTAGAGCAAGGTGCTCAGATGGTGGATGATTATCGCCAGCGTAGGCTTTCAAAAGCCAAGCAGGCGGAAACTGCCGATAAGATTAGTCAGAAGCTGGACGACCAGCTAGAGACGCTGGATGTCATCATCACCTCCTATCCGGTAGGTGCCTCTGTAACATGCACGATGGCTGGCAATAAAGATACGCTCAATCATTCCTATGGCGTCGTTGTAGATCTCTCTAGAAAATCTAGGTCGATGGGTAGCCCAGGTGCGCCTACTAACTGGGTGATGAGGATTCTTACTCACGAAGGCCAGCAGCTATCGATTCCATTTTCCAAAGTGAACTCCAAAACAGGGTCAGGCGTAGCCATCAACGCTAGTGAGTCTACTTGGAGAGGCAACAGCATTTACGGCGAATTTGATAGGCTTCAGCTCGCTCAGCGTACTGAGCAGCAGGTCTTTACAGGTAACTTGCTAAAAGCGTATCAAAAGTTTCCCCAGGGCAAGTTTGTCAGCTTTACTGACAACGCTGGTAATACTAGGCAGGGACTCTTGATGTCGGAGAGCTTCGATATCTCAGAAGAGCTATTGCGACAGCCCGTTATATTTGACGAGCCCCGTCAGGTTCGCACCTTTTTAGAGGAACTGAGCGGAGGGCTTGGAACGGTTCATACTGTCGATTCCGTATTGGCGGTTAAGCCGGATGGTAAAGCCCGTTTCGGCGGTGGTAAGGCAGATTACTTCATCTTTATCGTGCCTAAGGCAACAAAGGTGGGTGGCCGTTTCTTTCTCAATGAGGACTTGCTAGAAGCTGCTGGCGCGGAGTTTTTCTCTGTGGGCGATCGCATGGAAATGAAGGTGCCCACAGAGAACTTTGAAGCGACACTTAGCGTTCTAATGCGTGAATCGGACACTCAGATTGCAGTTCTAGACGAAAAGTTTACGCAACAAGTCAGGTCGTTTTTGGGCCATAACTTGCCTCAGTTAGAGAAGTCGGTGGAGGCAAATGAGGTAGAGCTTCGCAGCCAGCACGATAGGAGAGATTTCGTAGCAGCCCCTCCGCCTGTAAGCAATCAATCAGAGCTGAATTTATCTTCTGCTACTTCGCCAGTGATCGCAGAAAACCTCTCTGTAGCTGAGCCGAGTCTAGAGCAGAAAGACGGTATAGCCGTTAGTCCAGGTTCTGAAGCTCAGAAAGATGTTGATGATGGGGTGTCGCAGTCTTCTCAATCGTTAGCTGACGAATTGGAGTCTGACTCTACTGGACTTGACACTAGCAGACAACCTGCCATTAGGCGACCACAAGATCATCGTCGGATGCCAGAAAAGCGCATCGCTAGATTTCTGCATGAAGCTGGATTGGCTGAGTCCATTATGGATGATGAAGGGTTTCATCTAAAAATCAAAAACGAACCTTATATTCCTCTGGTCGTGGAATCTCATAATCTGGGTGAACATCGAGAAATCTATCTCACCCACTACATTGAGGTCGGAAGAGATAAGGAGCTTGTTCACGATGGCGAACTGGTTTTTACCGCCAACGCAGACGGCCAATTGAGGTTTAAAGAAACGGCAGTACAGAACTCGCTGACGGGCGGTGAGCTAAGAGGCCCCGATCGTTCGTTTGCTGGGATGTTCGCCAAGAATATACTGGATCAAGGTTTTGCTGAAGCCGCTTTGCAACAGCAACAGGCTGTCGAGTCATCAAGTCGTGTAGACGCTACTCAGATAGAAGACCAATCCGATCTCAGCCGAGGTTCCGGTAGGCTTAACGCTGTGCTGGTTCATAGCGATGATTATGGCCCTGGTGAGTTTACTGTGAGACGGCGGGTGGATGAGCTGTTTGTCGCGGATGCTGCTGACTCTGATAGCTGGCGAATAGGTATCCAGGGCATGGCTGGTGTGACTAGCAACCAGGCTGAGTTCGTAGAAGCTGCACGAGCTTTGAGCCAAGTTGCTTCCGATACAGCTTTTGAGGAAGGTGTGTCGCTACTGCTAAACCCTGATAATTTGACTGTGGAGAAGTTGGGTGCGATCGCCCACAAGCTAAGTAATCAAATCGATGAAAGTATCTCCAGTCCTGATGCTCAATCAGAGGCGCTATACACTCATGAACCTGAAACGCCTTCAGGCTCGGCAGAGAACTATGTAATTGAGTTTTTGAACACAGTAGGGTTGTATGACTCTGTTATTACTGGTGAGAGAATCAGCGCAAGCATTGTAGGCCGAGAGCAGGCACCTCTGTGGATTGAGTCAGCGGGACAGGACAATGTTGTTTGGCTGGCTCTTACTCAGTATGTTGGAGAAAAAGACGACGCTAATATAGCCTTCGAGCTGCTCTTGAAGGTTGAGAATGCTGATTTAAAATTAGTCACTTTGAAGACGCAAAATCCAGAGCGTGATGGCCTTCTCACCTTAAGCGGTGATCAGGGCAGTCTTTATGCAGCGACCTACACTCAAGAACTCCTAGCGAAAGGTTTTGACTCCTCTAAGATTCAGCACTATTCTAAGCTAGCTGTAGAGGGTTTTGCATCGCTAGATTCGGCTACCCCGACTACTTCGACGGATGTTGCTAGTCCTCCTAACAATATTCTTCTTTCTCAAGTTTTGCAGGAGCTGGCTGAAGTCCATGCAGATGGGACGACCTTTAACCGCATAGAGATGTCTGTTGTTATAAACCTACCCTCAATGCTGGACTTAGTTCGGCCTTTGCAAGATGAGGTTTTGAATTCTCTCTCTCTCTCTCATCAAATTGAGGTAGGTAACTTGCAGGACTTGAGCGATCGCTCAGAAGCCGATTCAGATAGGCGTATTCTTCAGGGAGATAGAGCCGATCTATCTTATGTCAGTATCTACAACCAATTTGAGAAACACTCAGATTCAGCGGTTAAAAAACATCTCAATCCCATCGTTTCTGAATTAGAGATACTACACGAAGGGACAGATGAGATACCAGTATCTCAGTATCTAAAACTTGAAAGCCTTCAGTTTCGCCTCAGGCATTTCCCTGAAAGTAATAGAGCCTTTCATGCTTCTTCTATGCTGACAACCTTGCAAAGGATGGGTGGCTTAACCATTGTCGATTCCAACACTGGAGAGCCGTATAGAGGCGATCGCTCTAACATACCAGCCAGTGATGTCACTATAGAGCTGATACCTCGGCACCGAGATGTTGAACAGCGTCTTGCTGAAGCAAGATCCAAATCTTCTCGGCAAGTGCCCACTGAGGTTACGACTGAACTAGCCAACCGAATAGTTGAACTCAAAGCGCGTGAGGAAGTCTTCGGTATCTCTTCTGAGGACTGGTTTGACGATTTGAATCTTCAGGCTATTTCCCAGATTATCCCGCAGCGCCAGAATTTCTATGAACAAGGAAACCTTTCCTCAGCGCAGGCTTTGGCCGCTGCTGAAGCATATGCTGTTTCAGCTATCCAACCACAGCAATTGACGACTGAGCTGGAAACAGCTCTCGACTTCGCCGATACCGTTATCGCTTTACAGACAGAGCTAGGTGAGATTGTAAACGCTTCTACAGCGAGTGTTCAAAGACATGGCCCAATCGATCAGCTGCCAGATGCTGAAAGTAGAGCACAAAAGATAGTGTCCGAATTAGAAGACTTAGATATTACTGCTGCTCACGACTTGCCCGAGTCGTGGTCAAACTCTACTGCGCCGCCCTTTGACTACGAGACGACACTTCAGGTGGTATCTGAAGCTGTCTCTGACTTTGCTCGTTTAAGAGACATAGAAGTCACCAGAGAAGAATCTAGAGAAGGGAACGGTACTTTACTCTCTGAGTATGGCGAACCAGCTATGACCTATGTTGCAGATGCTATTGAGAAGGGCGATCCGTTATTAGGGGTTGAGGTTGAAAGTAATCTGCCAAGTTTGTCTATGCCAGTGGCCGATTTTCGACGAGCGTTGATGGCTGCTAGGTATGTAGGAAATGAGCTCCTTGCCAGTGAAATCGACGCTGTACTAAGCAGTAGTCCCAAAGCTGAAAATGTTTTGCTTCCCGAACGTTTCCACAACCAAACTCAAGAAACGCTTGATTTAGCTAGAGCAAAGCAGCAGAAGGCTTTTGCAGATGTTATCGTCCCATTAGCTTTCAAGCTGTTAGAGACAGCGACTAATGCCGGATTAGTGACTAGAGGTCGAGAGGTTACCGCTTTTGAAGGTAAAAACTATTCCATTCGCCGCCGAGGCACAGCGCTGAAAGTTTACTGCCATGCCACCGATGGTTTCATACACGCCAAGGATGGTACTCCTATTCAAAATAGAAATTTGTCAAAGCAGGATCGTGAAACCTTTAGAGAGTTTAGCACAAAGTCTCGTTTTGAGTTGAAAGCTTCTGTGCTTAGACGAGAGAAACCTACTCGGTTAAACCATAGCCGTTGAGAGACTGTTGATCATAATAGTTGTGTATTGATAAATAGAACCTAGAGATATCAGGCAACTCAGAATCAATTAGATTCCTCAAATGAACTGACGAATTACATTCATCAAGAACCGCTTCGATATTTTGCAATAGTTGTTGATCAAGACATTAATAAGTCATCTACAGTTTGTTTTAAGATAGTTTCGTGGAATCTATCAAAATTAGAACTCTAAAAGCTTTAATATGCAATTTCTCTTTTCGTCGGGTTTGACTATTCTGACTCGTCATTCAAAGAATTCTCTTGGAGCGCACATATTAAATCTGCTACTGAATGTTGAATTCCATACAACTCGTGCAGCTCATCGTCAGCAGAGACGTCCGAAAGATTCGATGTCTCTATCCCCGAATTTTGACAGACTAAGATATGCTTGCAGACAAATTTCAAGTGTTGAATAATCTCCTGTATTATATCACCGTCCCTTAGCGTAGTGTGGTTTGCTATCCAGCTAATCATGATAGGGAGATCAGTCCCTAATTCTTGAAGGGCATAAGGAACATAACCATTTCCTCTATCTCTTAACTTTTGAGAAATTAGTTGTAAGCGGGCAATTGGGTTTGGGTGATTAACTAAGTATCTTCGAGCACTCGCATCGTCTAAGAGTACAGCTTTCTCTGATTGTACTTGTAAGTTCAGCCAACTTTTTAACCGGGCTTCCTTTCCCCGAGTTTCGCCAGAGATGTTAAGCTTCTTGTAGATCAAAGACATTCTTCGTATTGCTGCCTCTTTTGAAATATCGAGTCTTTTGGCAATTTCAGCATATGCCAGCGACTGACCAAATCTAAGTAGAAATACTTTTTCTTGTTCTAGTGAAAGTCTATAGAGCCTAGATACCTTCTGTAAAAAATCGTATGTGAACTCCGTCAAAGCTATTCCTCCAGGTTTCTACTATCTGTGTAGAAAGCATCGTTTTAATCAGAATTTTAGAGAATATTACTTACTCTCCTTTTATGTGTTCTAGAATAAGATTATTGAGTTCTTCAACCTGGGGAACTCCCTTATGTCCATGTAGATTAGGGGAAGAAGATCCGAAGACGATTTTACTGCTATCGATCCATGGAGATACTTGGGTTTGAATAGCTAAAGCTTCTTTTTTTTTGGCTGTTCCAGTCATTGAAACCTGCTTTATGTCCTGTTTGTTCACATACAAAACTAGTTTCCGGCCTCTGTAAGACGGTGTCAGAAGATTCCATCTTTTTTGAGCATTGAAAATTTTCTCAATTAATAATAGTTCAGGCCTATAAAGTTGCCCTGAAACCGTATATACCACAAGCTCAACATCCATTAAGTTATTCCACACATGGGAGCTAAAATTAGTACTATCCATTAGTCCTGGAGTATCGCGAAGCTTATATCCACTTAGAAAGATGGTTTCAGATATCTGAGTTGTAGTTTGATGCGTAGCACCAACTTTACAGGCAGGACTTCCAACTAATGCATTGATAGTGCTTGATTTGCCTGACCCTGTATTACCAACGAACATAATTGTTTTGGTTGGAGGCTTAACTATTTTCGGAGGGGCTTTCTGATTCTTGTCGTTTGTGTCCTGAGAACTGCCGATTGATATAGCAACAGCAGAGCTGATCCAACAAATTATTCCAATAGTTATGGGATCCATAATAGTCGCAGCCTCTCTATGTGTACTCAAACAGACAATATCTACAGAGGTACCGTCTATTAGTGCCTATTTTCATTCACTGAGCTTTTCCTCTCTGCTTGATGTAGTCGTATTGTGTTTCGGCTCTCTCCCTACACTTTTTGATCACATTCTCTGCGCCATCTACTCCCCAAGAAAAGTCATTGCGAATATATTCGATAGCTGCTTCACCCAAGACAGCAGTGCGTCTGAACTTAAATATGCCTAGAGCAATAAAATCAGCTGCAAAACCCAGTGCAGCACCAATCCCTGCGAAAGGTGTTGCAATAGTTGTTGCGAAGTCCACGATGGCTGTAGCGCCAGCCAAAGCAACAAACCAAGCGCCTAATGTTTGAGCGCACGCAACGGCTATCTCTTTTACTAATTTGGCTGCGTCAGTAGGCGCTTTCCTAACACCCATTACTACAAATATTGAAGACACCATGCCAACCCATAGCGCAGGCATGACAGTAAGCTCTCCAAATGGCGCAGCTCCAGTGAATGCGGAACTAAGACTGCTAACATTTATTATTGTTCTGCAAGTTCTGATTCTAATTTCAAGTATTTTATCTCTAATAGACGAATTTATAGATTCCGAACGTTTAGCAGGGTCAAGCACGTTAATGACTTGCCCAAGAGTCCCTGCGTTTTCGTACATTCTGTCAAGTAGATCCGGTAGCTCTTGACGGATCATCAAATCATTTACTATATCCTTTGTTAGGGCATTTCCATAAACAATATCTGTGGAACTACTGACATACTTCCCCATCTTTTCTTTTATAGCGGACTGAATAACTGCCCGATCGTCTTCAGTCGTCGTTAGCTTTGCAACGTCCCATTTGTTGACGAATACAATTCTTGGCGAATCAGGAAATTCTTTGCAAACTAGGTCAAAGAGTTTTATCTCAGGCCCATATGGTTCTCCGTCGATGACAAATATATGGCCATGTGCTCTTCTTGCTTCCTGAATAGCTATGTCTTCATTAATCTCGCTTCCTAAAATTCCAGGGACATCAACAATTGCCCAAGGATTTTTGTAATAGGGTATAGGAACGCGCGTCAGATCATGTTGAATACCAACTTCGGCAATGTCAGAACACATAAGCGAATTAGCTATCGCAGATTTTCCGACAGAGGTTTTGCCAAACAGAGCAATCCAAACATAGCCACTTTTGAGCCGTTCGAGCAATGTCTTTGTATCTGAAATTTCTTTCTCTATCTTTAACCTTTCTTCCTTGCTTAGTTTATTGCCAGCGACTCTTAAGATCTCTTGGAGTGCTTCTTCAAGTTCTTTTTGAAGAGTACTCATATCATCAATGATTTCTTGGCTGACTGATGAATTGTTTGTATTCACTGCTTTAACCTTATTTTGTTCGTGTGTACTTAGGTTCTTTGGAAGTAGGAGAAGTTCCGAATTGAAAATCACCTACTAGTCTGAATCAATATCGCGCGTAAGGCTACTTGCCAAGTACCTAGTTAGTAGCAGACCTGTAAATTAGGCTCTATGCCTTTAGCTGGTATGGATAGTTCTATCTAATGAGATACTACAATGTAGAGATGGTGGTCAATATTTTTGTTTCTAAGTTTATGAGCTTCTGTTGGATTAACTCATCCCTTTTCGGGTCGTAACGTAAGGCACTCCCATAAAAAATATTGTCCGAAGAATCGATGTACTTCCCCATTGATGCTGAGATTCTCTTTGATATGATTTCCCTATCAGTCTGATTCATCCCAATTTCTGCAACGTCCCATTTGTTTACAAAAACTATTTTCTCTGTGTTGGGAGAATGTTCATGAACTATGTCGAAATAATTAGATTCTGCCTTAGAAGGCTTTTTTGAGACAAGGAAAATTATTACATCAGCATGACTTATGAGAATGCTATCGGGAGCTAAAACCTCTGAACTAACACTCGTTGGAATGGTTAATTCCATTAGCTGCCAGTCATTATGATTTTTTTTCAGTCCTGACAAAACTTCTCTTTCAGCACGAAAAGCATCATCATTTCTGGGTATTCCATCTGATAGAGTCTTGATGAGAGAAGACTTCCCAACATTCGATTTGCCGCAGACTAATATTCTGGCAGGTCTATTAGTCTGTAGCATCTTCTCTCTCCAGATTGATTCCTCTAGCAAAGAGAGTTGTTCTTGTGTACGAGTTACCTCAAACCATTCCTTTATCTTAGGTAAGCAACCCTTCACTCTCTCAGTCTTTGCATTCTCCAATATAGCGTGAACAATTTCTTCCAATGATTCGCTCAGTTTGTGATCTTGTAAAAGCAAAGAGAATGATTTTTTTGCTTTGTCGTTAGATGCTTCTACAAGCCCGCACTCAAACAACATTATTGATTGGTCTAGGCGATAGCAATCCTCCTTCTCAGGGTGCATCTTGCATAATCTATCGTAGTGTTCACTCATATCAAGCGCTAATAGCTCTAACTCAGTTGAATTTGGCTCTTCGAACTGCTTTAATCTAGGGCGTATTGAAAACTTGTACAGGTTATATACAGAACCGAGGACTCCAACTAAGTCAGTAAGATACTTTGCGAGAGAATCTTGAAACTCCAAGCTGTAGTGATTAGTATAATCTCTCTTCCTCTCTATATCTAACCTGTCAGTTGATGACTCTTGAAATAAAAAGGGCTGTACGTTTATTTTCGTATAACTGTGATCTTGCCCAGGAATTAAGTTCCAGAAGACTACGGAAGGGTTGATTCTCTGACTATATGGAACAGTTCCACTGGCACCCTGAACTGTTCCATATATTAGCATACCTGGGATATCACCTAGATTAGAGGTGATAAAGTCTATGTCTCTATCTGTGTGATATAGCGGCCTTGCTATATAGCCATCTTTCTTGAGAAAAACGTCACGCCAAGGAGCCATTTCATATACGTTGTTAAGAGCAGGCCGGAATGTTACAAACCCTCCTTTCTCATTCTCTTCATTAGTTCTCATTTCCTCCCAAAATGGGGCTATCAATAGAATAGGCTTCTGGCTACTAATATGTAATTTCTCTAATTGCTGTTGAGTATTTTCTTTGTCAGAGAACGGATTTTTGTCGTAAGCATTACTAAATTTACGAATAGCAACTGACGAATCTACACTGTACGTAGAGCGAAGCCTCTCAACTAGCTGTTGTTCTTCCATTCGTAAGCCAGAATTAATGAGTGATTCAGCTATCCGGTGCTGGTGACCTATAGCTACCTCTTGTAATCTATTTTTATAAACGCGATCTTGCAAGTATTCCTCTCTTCCAGGGTTTGTCTTTGCTTCCCATACCCTGGCGATAGAGTTAGTTATAGCGCTGGCAAGAATGCCAGCAGGATAAAAGATCGCTGAATCCATTCGTCGAACTTCTCTACTATGTATTAATGAAGGTGTGTACTTAGTCTTTTGTCTCTAATACTCTTCCAATTTGGTGCTCTTTTTAAAGTCTTCACTTTAGGAGTGAAGACTTTAAAAAGGCATATGCTTCCCCTTTAACGAAGAACATGTGAAAACTATCCATCAAGTCTTCATAAGGATCTCGACGAAACATCTTCGAAGGGATTATTTCTCCTGTGTATATAGTTCATTTAAAGAAAGCCACGGTATATTTGCCTGCTATGGCCCATTACAAGAGAGGAACTCTTTGCCAGTAATACTCATTTTTATTTCCACTACTCCTCCTTACATATTTTCACTACTTCTTCTTACAAAGTATGGAAAACCCACGCTTATTGTGGGGTGTTTGTTACAAAAGTTATTGATATTTCTAGAAGCTGTTTATACGATGGCTAGGGCGTGTCATTAAACGTGTTGCGTAATAAGGCCCAAAAAACGCTGTAACCCTTATGTACCAAAGCATTCAGGTATTTCCTAGGTAAAATCGCTGAATGCTTTACGTAGCAGTGGTTTCAGCCATTATTTTTCTTATATCGCAACAGCTCTATTAATTAGATGGATGAGACAACATCTCGTTTTTTATCATGAAGAATCTGTTTACAGGAGTTCTTTCATGAGCCGACGATACGCATTGCATGATGACCAATGGGAACGCATAGCGCACATGTTGCCCGGAAAGTCGGGAGACGTGGGTGTCGCGGCCCGTAATAATCGTCTGTTCGTTGAAACTGTCCTTTGTCGTTATCGAGCCGGAATTTCTTAGCGTGACTTGCCTGAGCGCTTTGACAAGTTCAATTTTGTCCACGCTCGATTCAGTCGTTGGTCTTAGAAAGGCGTCTGGTATAAAATCTTTGCTGTTTTGTCCCAGGACTATTAGGCGACAGTGGAGTAGTCGGGTAGCAAGAGCAGGTTGCCGGGTTTAGCAAAACCAGCGTGAGACAGAACGTTAGTGTTCAGTAGAACCAATCAAACTTGTAATTCAGACAAAGAAAAGGGCACAGGTAGATTTCGTACGAAAGAGATCTATATCCCATGCCCGAAGCCATTCACTTATATCAGAAGAGAGCGTATATGAATGCGAGAGAACTGGGATTAACCCAGGAAGCATCGTCCACGATAGCGGAGATATCAGAACGGACTGGTCAGCG
>ERZ1740067.413-NODE-413-length-34688-cov-8.163486_pt1 | contig 34688 bp, 29 predicted proteins | sample MGYA00581736_ERZ1740067 | MGnify/ENA primary metagenome ERZ1740067 (study PRJEB43018, sample SAMN04849236) | marine metagenome | isolation source: floating plastic debris | place: Pacific Ocean | collected 2008-08-27 | study: EMG produced TPA metagenomics assembly... | reverse complement strand
ACCCGCAGCAAGTTCGCGATATTACCCCTCATCAAGTCACACAGGCCCAAGACACTATCGTAGAGTGGCAGCTGCCGCCATCGCAGTTAGAAGATGCGTTGAGTGATTTAAGAGGCGACAGCGTGGTCGTTTACGCGAGCCATGTTTACAAGCTAGAAGCCAGTCCGGGAACCTATGTTTACCTAGCCAATCAGCTGACGATTCAGTTTATAGACGCCTTAGCGATCGCCCAAATCGAATCAATTGCCCAATCCCTTGGTTTGATTCGCACACAGGCATTGGGCGATGACTCCAACACCTACTGCTTCAAAGTAGGTCCCACAGCTCGCCAAAATCCGCTAAAGATCGCCATCCAGCTCGCTCGCCATCCTCAGGTGTTGCTGGCTGAGCCAAATATCATTATGGCGATCGCACCGCTCTATCGCCCTACGGATACTCGCTATCCAGAGCAATGGCATCTCTATCATCGCGGCGGTCGAACCCTAGCAACAGGCTCGCATGTGTTCGCCGAAAAAGCTTGGGATATTACTCGAGGCAGCCGATCAATTACGATTGCCGTCACCGATGATGGGTTTGACCTATCGCATCCAGACTTACAGGGGCCTGGCAAAATCGTTGCTCCCCGCGACCTTAAAAATAAAGACGGTCTGCCTACACCTACACGAAATGAAAATCATGGGACTGCCGTTGCCGGTGTTGCTATTGCCGAGGAAACAGGAGATGGCGTTGTGGGTATTGCACCAGGCTGTAGCCTAATGCCGATTCAGACAACGGGTTATTTGGACGATTTGTCCATTGAGCAGCTATTTGACTGGGCCGTGAGTCAAGGGGCAGATATTATTTCTTGCAGCTGGTCACCGGCTTCGATTTATTTTCCACTTTCTCGGCGCATTAGCCGGGCCATCAATAAGGCCGCAACGAAAGGGCGAGATGGAAAAGGCTGCGTCATTGTGTTTTCAGCAGGTAATGCCAACCGCCCTGTAGAAGGCAAGGTAGAAGAGTTTGGCTGGCCACGTAATTTGCTTAAAGGCTTGACCAACTGGCTCAGTGGGTTTGCAATTCATCCCGATGTGGTGACGGTGTCAGCCTGCACTAGCCTGAATCGAAAATCGGCCTATAGCAATTGGGGTCGACACATTTCGGTGGCCGCACCTAGCAATAACGCACCGCCGGCGATGGCCCTATCGGAGGGAACTTTTGATACGGGGCCGCCGATTCAGCAAGCACTGTCAGGGCGAGTCGTGTTGACGAGCGATCGCACTGGGCAGGACGGATACACCACAGACGATTTCACTGGATTTGGGGGCACATCCAGCTCCTGTCCTCTCGTGGCAGGCATTGTTGGCCTCATGCTCTCGGCCAATCCCGACCTCACAGCCCACGAAGTCAAGCAGATACTGCAGCGTACAGCTGACAAAATTATTGATAAAGAGCCGGACCCTCAGCTGGGGCAAAGCTATGGCACTTACGATCGCAATGGCCATTCATTTTGGTTTGGCTATGGCAAAGTAAATGCCTATGAGGCGGTGAAAGGAGCAATAGAAAAGCAGCGCGATCGCACTCTACAAAAAACGCTTTCGGCCAAGAACAACATCTCCCTTTCCATCCCCGATGATGATCCCAGAGGCATCTTTAGCACCGTCACCATCTCCCAGAGCGGTCTACTGCAAGACATCAAAGTCTTCATCCATGCCGAGCATGAATTTCTTAGCGATGTCTCGTTTTCGCTCATCAGCCCCCAAGGGCAAAGAATCCTCATTCAAGGGCGCACGCTAGGTCGCCAGACTCGCCTACAGCGAACCTATTCCTTCGTAAGCACGCCGGCCCTACGCCGACTGCTAAATATCGAAGTGACCGGTCGATGGCAGCTACAAGTCATCGACCATGTGCCTGGTAGCATCGGTCAATTAAAGCGATGGGAGTTACTACTCGGCGTATAGGAGAAGTCAGTGGGTAGCGTGCTATGCCATTTCAGCTGCTATGCCATTTCAGCCAAGTCGTGCAACTTACTTTGCAAGTCAGCTGTCAATTGCCGAGACTGTACTTTAATAGACCCGGTCTTGTATCTGGCTACTGACATGGGCTTGCCAATCCGTGCCTTGACTGCGGAGCGCCATTTTGGATCGCGCTCACTGTATTCCAAACTGATCGGTACAATTTTCACGTTTAGGTTGGGCTTTGAGCATTCTGCCCGTAGCGCAATCCTTGCCAAGCCTGGTTTTAAGGGATGAATACCGTCTTTGTAGATATCTCCCTCTGGATATATCACCAGCATTTCTTTATCTTTTAGCAGCTGTACACCGTGGCGTAGTGTTTTAACAGAAGGCTTCCGTACGTGCACTGGAAAGCCACCCAGACGACGGATGAACCAGCCTTGAATACCTAAGCACTCATCGGCAGTTACCATAAAACGCAAGTAGCGCCCTGCCCTTTTACCCATCAGACCCACGAGCAAAGCATCCCATCTTGCCTGGTGAGTGGGGGCAAGAACGACAGGCCCCTCTCGGGGAATATTTTCCTGACCGATAATTTCAATTTTGCGGAAGTAAGTCGGTAGTATTAGCTTCTCGCCGATGGCGTAAATCAGAGGTGCGAGCCAGGGAGAGAGCCGTGATTTGGTAGCTAAGCAACGATGATCGGCAGGAAATGCCATATCAGCAGGAGTGTTTATATGCATGAAAGGAAGAGAGGCACCGATAAACGTCACTAGAAAATGGATAGCTGTAGATGGGTATAAATCGCAGATTTAACTGCAATCTTTTGGTTCTACTTCAAGCCAAATGACAGCTCAGCTGCCAAAACCTTTAACCTTAGACGCTTAAATCCAAGATTAAGTGGCCATGTGTTCTAATTAGGCTTCCAAACTGACACTTTCATGGGTGGTATGCGATTGGGAGAATCGCGGAGTGTGTCACAGAAGCAACTATGAGAAATCACTGAAGCTTTTATTTAGGTTAAATAAAAGACAAAAAGTGTGCCGATACTTCCGTAGAATCATCAGCACATTTAATCGCTAAAATTGCAACTCATAACCAACAAAGATGCAATGCAAAAATCGACATTGCTTCAGCGTCGCTGTCGGAACCAACTCTGTAGCTGCTGACGACAAGCGTCTTCCAAAATACCGCCAATAACTGAAACTTTGTGGTTGGAGCAGGGACTATCTGGCACATTCAAAACAGAGCGGATGGCACCCGCTTTGAGATCATCAGTGCCATACACCAGTAAACCCAACCGCGACTGAATGATTGCACCTGCGCACATAACGCAAGGCTCTAATGTGACATATAGCACGCACTCATTTAGGTGCCAACTGCCTAACTTTTCCCCTGCGGCGCGTAGGGCCAGTACTTCGGCGTGGGCGGTGGGATCGTGATCCCGTTCTTTACGATTTGCCGCCTGAGCGACCAGCTGATTGTCCGGGCCGACGACGATAGCGGCAACTGGGACATCACCAGATTGACCTGCGGTATCAGCGAGTGTGATCGCCCGTTCCATCCAATAGCAATGCTTGAGATATGCGGGATGTTCGATCTTTTCTTGGAAGGGCTTTGCCATCACTTCACGCTCCCAATCCGTTACTATTAGCCATCACCATTCAATGCCTTGCGCAACTATTCTGAGGAATTACGGATTTCAACCGGTCGGTATCTGTATCAAGTGCCATACTAATGACGGCTGCCGTGCGCATTATCTAGTCCTACCCAGTGTAATGGCCGGTGCTCGGCAGTAATTTGTCGCCACTCCCTTGATCTCGTCGCTTCGCGCTTAACCCTAGTATGGTCACTACTGTCGATTTCCTCAGCCAGCTAAACCCCTCACAGCGTCAGTCTGTAGAGCATTTTTGTGGGCCACTTTTAGTAGTGGCAGGCGCTGGCTCAGGCAAAACCAGAGCGCTGACCTTCCGAATTGCCAACCTTATTCTTAATCACAACGTTGATCCTGAGAACATCCTAGCGGTCACCTTTACCAACAAAGCCGCTCGCGAAATGAAAGAGCGCATCGAAAAGCTCTTCGCTGAGCAAGAATCCCTCGCTCGCCACAGCAAACCCCTTCATATGCTGCCAGAGCGTGAGCAGGTTCAGCTGCGTTCCTACGTCTACAAAAACTTTATCAAAGGACTCTGGGTCGGCACTTTCCACGCTTTGTGCGCTCGCATCCTCCGCTACGACATCGAAAAGTACAAAAGCCCCGATGGTCAATCATGGACCAAAAGCTTCACGATTTTCGATGAATCTGATGCGCAAAGCCTCGTCAAGGGCATCGTCATTAGTCAGATGAATCTTGACGATCGCAAGTTCAACCCACGCACTGTCCGCTACGCCATCAGCAATGCCAAAAACCAGGGCTTTTCCCCCGATGAATACGAGCGCGAAAACCCCCATTTCAAAGGTCGCACCATTGCCGAAGTTTATCGCTACTACCAAAAAGGACTCTCAGCAAACAATGCCCTAGACTTCGACGATCTCATCCGCATGCCGGTGCGTCTCTTTCGTCAAAGCCCTGAAGTTCTCGACTACTGGCACCGTCGCTTCCGCCACATCCTCGTCGACGAATATCAAGACACCAACCGTACCCAATACGATCTTATTCAGCTGCTGGCCACGAATGGAAAAGGAAAGGCTTTCGATAAGTGGGAAAAGCGCTCTGTCTTTGTCGTCGGTGATGCCGATCAGAGCATTTACTCCTTTAGAGCCGCTGATTTCACCATTTTGATGGGCTTTCAAAGGGAATTTGGGGACGGCTTACCAGACGACGAAACCGAAACGCTGGTCAAGCTAGAGGAAAATTATCGCTCCACTGCCAACATCCTGGACGTGGCCAACCACCTCATTGATAACAACACTGAGCGCATCGATAAAGTACTGCGGGCCACCCGAGGCGAGGGCGCAGCTATCCTGTGCCATAGAGCAGATAACGAAATTATGGAGGCAGAGTATGTTGTCGGCCAAATCCGTGGACTAGAAAACAAAAATCCAGAGCTGAACTGGAAAGATTTTGCGATTTTGTATCGAACGAACGTGCAGTCCAGGGCGATGGAGGAAGTTCTCAACCGTAACGAAATTCCCTACCGCCTAGTCGGAGGCCTACGCTTCTACGATCGCCGTGAGATTAAAGACATCTTGTCCTACATGCGCTTAGCAGTGAATCCGGCTGATAGCGTCAGCCTCAAGCGAATTATCAACACACCGCGCCGAGGGATTGGAAAAACTACCTTAGATAACCTAGATAAAGCGGCTAGCGAGCTAGGCGTTCCCCTCTGGGACATCGTCAAAGATGAAACATCTGTAAAAACGCTTGCAGGCCGTGCTGGCAAAAAGGTCAGTAGCTTTGCCAATATGGTCAGCAGCTGGCAGGACAAAGCCGAAAAAGTCTCGCCCACAGAAATTGTTCAAGACGTTCTAGAGCAAACGAGCTACATCGAAACGCTCAAAGCAAAAGGCACCGACGAAGATGAAAACCGCATTGAAAACATCCAAGAGCTTTACAACGCGGTTGTGCAATTTGAGGAAGAAAACGAGAACGCCACGCTACTCGATTTTCTCGCTAACGCCTCTCTAAACTCTGATAAAGATGACGACAACGCAGATAACAAAGTCACCCTCATGACGCTACATGCTTCCAAGGGTTTGGAATTTCCCGTTGTCTTTCTTGTCGGTCTAGAGCAGGGACTATTCCCCAGCTTCCGCTCCCTAGAGGACGCTGCTGCCATTGAAGAAGAGCGTCGCCTCTGCTACGTCGGTATCACCCGAGCCCAAGACCGGCTATTCATCTCCCATGCCCGCGAGCGCCGCACCTATGGCCAAATGCGCGAACTTTCTACCCCGTCTATTTTCCTGAGTGAACTTCCCCGCGACTACATCATGACCACCGTCCCCAGTGCTCTCCCCGAGCGCTGGACCACCACCACCCGCGAAGCCAAACTCAAAAATCCCCAACCCAACCTCAACAAACCCAACACCCACGAAAATGACTGGTCCGTTGGCGACCCCGTCACCCACAAAGCCTTCGGTGATGGTAGAGTCACCCATATTTTTGGTGCTGGCAACAAAATTTGCCTTGCCATTCACTTCCCTGGGATTGGCAAAAAAATCATTGATCCGAGAACAACGGTGTTGACTCGTCCATAGACGCTTTGCAACGTCGCAGGGGTTTAAGCTGAAACTGCTTTAGTACACACTGCTTTCCCTTCAAAAAGGTCATCAGGCTCATACAAGTACTCAAACCAGTTGCCAAAGGGATCGCGTCCATAGAAAGAGGCTGTACCGTCACGATGGTCATGAATTTTACCGACTTTGACACCTTCGGCTTTGAGTTTTTCGTAGGCAGTATCAATTTCAGCTCTATCGCTGAAGACGAAGCCAAAGTGGGGACCCGCTTGGTCATAGTCTGGACTCATGAGAGCTAATCCGTCATTGCCTGCTTTGAGGTAGGCCCAGTCACTGTCCTGCCACACTAGTTTCATGCCCAGGTTTTGATAGAACTCAGCGGCTTTCGCCACATCTTCTACACACACTGCGACATGGCCCAGTCGTTTCATTTGCATCGTTTTCAATCCCTCAAAAGCTGGCTTCTATCCTTATCTTAGATTAGCCGCAATTTAGATGCTGCGCTGCGCGTTGATGGCAGTTGCCGTCAACGACGGTATTTACGAAACGCCCTGGATTTCCGGATTTTCCGCTAGCCGCTAATATAAATATGTCGAGTCCAAAAAGCAGTTTACGAGTAGTTGTTTTTTGGTCTGAGCGCAGAGCATTTTGAGGATTTACATCATGGAAGCTACTTTTGATCCTGACAAACGAAAACTTTTTTCAATTATTTCTCACGGATCTATCTTTTTTAGTCAGCTACTTTTCTCCGCAGGTCTTCCTTTTGCGCTGCTGTTCTTTTCTGATGATCCAGTAGTGAAGGACAATGCAAGAGAAGCACTAAACTTTCATTTCAACATGTGGCTGTACAGTGTGTTGCTAATTATCCCAGCTGCGCTGCTCATCGGATTGCCACTGGTGGCTTTGTTAGGGCTGGTGCAGGTAATTATGCCAATTTTCGCTATTCTCAGTAGCGTAAGCGATCCAGATAAAGCCTATCGCTACCCATTTATTTTCCGTCCTTTGTAGTCTCTGCCTACACTCAGCCCAGAAAAGTCAGCAACGCTGAGTAAAGAGATTAATAGCCTAGAAGTAGACTGAATCAGTCATACCATTGGTGGAATCGTCAGGCCCTTAAGCGGTCTGGCGATTTCTGTTTGAGTAAGATTCTTGCCTTGGATGAGTACGCCGAAGTTGCCAAGGCCCATCGGGCTGATGAGCTGGTGTAAGGCCTCACGGCGCATCATGATGTTTTGAATGTTTTGTGCTGTTGCTAATTGCGTGGATTGCAAAGTGGATTGGGAGAGCGCTGTAAGGCGATCGCTCAATCCCAAAGCCATCAAAAACAAACCCTGTTGGACAAAGCCTATCTTCTTCAGCGCAATTTCTTCACCGCGTTGCTCCAATGTTGTGAAATTGACGTGGGCCGTAATGTCTTGCTCTCCTACGTGAATTAAGGGGTCGTTGTGATAGCTATGCCGGTAGTAGCATTGGAGCGTTCCCTCACGCCGAACCGGGCTGTAGTACTTTTGGGCAGTGTATCCATAGTCAATTGTCAGGATGTAACCTTTGTGGATTTTGTCAGCGACTTGATCTATCCAGCTGACGGCCGCTAGGTTTACCTCTGTCAGATACTCTTCTGGATAGCCAAAGGCCAAATCCAAATCAATGCCTACCCAGTCGAGATGCTGTTCAATTTTCGGGGTAGAGAGGGGGCCTGGAATAGAAACAAATTGTTTGCCTTTCAGAGTCACCCATTTTTCCACAAGCTTTTGGTTGAGCAGCTGTATCCAATGCACTGGAAAGGCATCTACGAGCTCATTGGAAAAGGCACACCCGATGATAGTACCGGATTCAATATCTTGTAAGGTTTGCCATCTGATTAAGACACCTTGTTGTTGCCACTGAGCGAGTCTCTTTTTTTGCTCTGCTCTGAGTGCCGGAGACTTTTCAACAATGATGTAAGTGAGCGCTTTGAGGCAGTTTGGATGATGGCTTTTGAGATAAGCGATCGCATCTCCAGCCACCAGTCCTTGCCCCGCCCCCATCTCCATCACCGTAAACGTCTTCGGCTGCCCCAACGCTTCCCACATATCCGCAAACTGTTCAGCTATCAGTTCACCAAAGTCGCTTCCCATATGCGGCGAAGTCACAAAGTCACCTTGGGCTCCGATAATGCTTCCCGGCGTAGCATAATAGCCAAACTGTGGATGGTAGAGTGCCATCTCCATAAACTCAGCAAACGTGATACGTTGCTGCTCACTTTGCCAAATACGCTGAGCGATGGCTTGCTCCAAGTTTTCCAACTGTATTACCTATGCTGATTGTCTAAATAGGATATCTCTTTGACTGAAGCGATCGCATAGCAGAAGTACACAGATGGGTAATGCCATGTACTTGAGTCAAAGGCCATGCTGGAGCTGTTCCTAAAAATGTTCCAAAGATTTTTCAATGGCTTTTCGTCCACAAATCCTTCAGTCGGCTGCTCTGGGCCTGGTCGCATGTGCCCTCCCCCTTGCTAGCACAGCAACAGCAGTACCTAGCGACCATCTAATCAACACCACAGGCAGGGACGTCTTCTTTGTGGCTAAGGCTGACGAGGGCGTCAGTAACTATCAACAGTGGCTGGCAGAATCAGTCATGCCCCTACTAGATTCTGCCTCGCCAGATCGGTCGGTGAGCCGCCAAGAGTTTGTGTTTATTTTAGAAGCGATCGCAGCCCAACGAATTCAGAACTTCAACGAGGAAGTCGATGCGGTTGACAGCTATTGTGAGACACATGCTGAAGCAGCCAGATACCTAGAAAGTCGAATTGCCAGCTTTGAGTCAGAATCTGATCGGTTAGCCAGCGCTGCGCGTAGTATTACAGTGTCGTCTAGAGACACATCCCCCCTGAGCCCCCTATGGCGAAGAAAGCAAAATGAACGACTAGGTAAGACGCAGTCACGCACTCCAGATGACCTGAAGCAATCCGAGCATGATGAAATGACATCACAAGCGGACAAATTGGCATTAGATACTGAGCTTGTTCACACACATGCCGTAGAGTTAATCCACTATTTGTTTGGTGACGACTCGTTGGAGGATGATATTTTTCAACCAGCCCAGCTAGTGACTCATGGAGATTTGATAGGTTACTTCAGCCGTCAGGATACTCGATTTAGCCAATGGTTAGCACCGGCTGAGATTGAATCCATCGCGACGAATTATTCAGAAGCGGGGGTTGCTCACAGGCAGTTGTCAATATTGCTGAGTGAGGTGGCTGAGATAAGAGTCATGACTGAGGAACTGCGAGGTGCGATCGCCACTGCAAGAGGCCGCCTACAAACCAAATCCGCTAAACAAACAAGCTCTGAGCAAAACATTAAGCAAGCAGCTCAAGCTAATCTGATTCCATCGATTACTTCCATCGAAGAAATTCCAGATGTCTCCCCTACCGATCCGGTTTACACACCACTAAAGATGTTCGTTGAAGAGTTCGGCATAGACATGATTCAAGCCGACGGCCGCTTCAATGGAGACAATCCGTTAACTGGAGTCGAATTTGCAAACTACATGGATGTCGTTTTCTTTGAAAATAGTTTTTTCTCGCTGACTTCAACATGTGAAAGAGCCAATGAAGCGTATGCCTACTGGTTACAGCAAACGCAATCTATTCAATCTGACCTACAGCAAACACTTTATGAGCTAGATGAGTTTTAGTGCCAGATGAGTTTTGTTTTTTGGCAGAGTTCATTCTCGCCGCTGCCGCCAATTGTGCTATCTGCATCAGTAATAAGCCAGCGTTTTTCTCGCCACGTCCAGATTGATCAGTGCCAGCAAGCACGATTAGCCGAGCCATAAAAGACAAAAAGTGCGCTGCATGTTCACCACACAGCGCACTTCTATTAACTCAAAACAAGAAACGCCTCAACAGCTACGCGTCATCCAAAGCTGCAATCCCAGGAAGCGTCTTACCTTCGAGCAGCTCCAAACTAGCGCCGCCACCCGTGGAAATGTGGCTCATCTTGTCAGCTAAGCCAGCCTGTTCAACAGCTGCCACTGAGTCACCGCCACCGATGATAGTGGTGCAACCTGTACCCGTAAGACCTGCAAGTGTTGTGGCAATCCCATTAGTACCCTTGGCAAACGCTTCCATTTCAAACACGCCCATAGGCCCGTTCCAAATCACACTCTTACAGTCTGCCAATGCAGCTTGGAATGTCTTGATAGAATCAGGACCGATGTCTAGTCCCATCCAGCCATCAGGAATGCTATCAACGCCGACGGTTTGCGTGTTGGCATCGGCAGCAAACTTGTCTGCAACCACAACATCAGTGGGCAGCAAAAACTCAACGCCTTTGTCTTTAGCCTTAGCTTCTAGCTTCTTCGCCAAGTCCAGTTTGTCTTCCTCTACCAAGGATGCGCCCACATTGATGCCACGCGCTTTGTAGAAGGTGAAGATCATGCCACCACCGATAAAGATTTTGTCGACTTTATCGAGCAGCGTTTCGATCACGCCAATTTTAGAAGAGACCTTAGAACCACCCACAATCGCAGCCAAAGGACGCTGAGGATTGTCCACAGTTTCTTGCAAAAACTTGAGCTCTTTCTCGATCAAAGAGCCGGCAACTGCTGGGCTGAGGTATTCAGTCACACCTGCCGTGGAAGCATGTGCCCGGTGAGCAGTACCAAAAGCGTCATTTACATAGAGGTCAGCATTTGCAGCTAGCTGTTTGGCAAACTCAGGATCATTACTGGTCTCGCCATCGTAGAAGCGTACATTTTCTAAGAGCAAAACATCGCCATCGCTCATGGCCGCGACTTTACTCGCAACGTCATCGCCAATGCAGTCGTCGCACTTGACAACGTCTTTGCTCAGCTTTTCAGACAGACGCTTGGCTACAGGCGTCAGGCGCATGCTGTCAACGACTTTACCTTTGGGGCGACCGAAGTGGCTGGCCAAAATTACCTTGGCACCTTTGGAAGTCAAATCTTGAATGGTGGGCAGCGCAGCGCGAATGCGGGTGTCGTCAGTGATATTTCCGCTGTCATCCAAGGGGACATTGAAGTCAGCGCGTACGAGCACTCGCTTCCCAGCGACGTCGGATGCAGATAAGTCAGCAAGGGCTTTCTTGGCCACAGAAAATACTCTCCTAAAAAATATGTAACGTTTATGTGCATCGGCGCTGAAAGCGGGGCGAAGCTTGTCTACTGTTGATAAAGTTCGCTTTGTTAATGATAAAAGTCGCTTTTGGCGGATGCGTAAGGCCCTTTTTAAAAATGCAAGATAAGACTGCGTAAAAATGCCTATGTGTCTATTAGTTTACAGAAGTCTGTGATCTCTTCTGAAACAAACCTTAAAAAAAGGATCCAAAACGCTGACAGAAGTTTGAAGGAATTTTAGATTCACTCGTATGTACAAGACGCTTCTTCTTTCGATTGACTCTAGCCCTAGTGCCAAAAAGGTTTTGCAGACTGCGCTAGATATGGCACAGCTTTGTGGTTCTAAGGTCGTCATCCTCTCCGTAGTGGAAACTGAAGAACTGGGCGATCCAGCACACCCTGAGCAAATGTCCCAGGAGGCTGTTGCCTCTTTGCTTTCCCAGGCTAAGACGGTATTCGAGCAGCGCAGCTTCAGTGCCCAGACCGTTGAACGTGAGGGGAATCCGGCTTTTATTATTTGTGATGTTGCCGATGAAGTGGGGGCTGATTTAGTTGTGATGGGCTGTCGGGGCACCGGGCTGATTGAAGATGGCTGTGAGGAGAGCGTCAGCAATCGGGTCATCAATTTGGCCCCTTGTCCGGTTTTGGTTGTTCCATAATGGCTACGCCTTCTATCCAGTGGTACCCAGGCCACATTGCCAAAGCCGAGAAAGCCCTACAGGAGCAGCTCAAACGGGTTGACGTGGTGCTGGAAGTTCGTGATGCCAGGATTCCACTGTCTACGCTGCATCCAGACCTAAATCGGTGGATAGGCGATAAAAAAAGAGTGCTGGTGATAAACCGGGTGGATATGATTTCGCCTGCAGTACGCGATCGCTGGCAAGCCTGGTTTTAAGACCAAGGCCAAGTGCCTTATTACACCAATGCTAATCAGGGCAAGGGCGTGGGCCAAGTTGCTAAGGCCGCACAGGCAGTAGGGGCGGCGATGAATCAGCGGCGGAAGGATCGAGGGATGCGATCGCGCCCAGTCCGCGCAGTGGTCATCGGCTTCCCAAATGTCGGGAAATCTGCCCTCATCAATAGATTGCTGCGCCGCCGCATCGTAGAAAGTGCGCGTAAAGCTGGGGTGACCCGTCAGCTCCGCTGGGTGCGCATTTCAGATGAGCTAGAGCTGCTAGATGCCCCAGGGATTATCCCCGCCCATCTCAAAGACCAAACCGCAGCGCTGAAGCTAGCCATTTGTGACGATATCGGGCAGGCCGCTTACGATACGCAGCGAGTAGCGGTTGGGTTTGTCGATTTGATTCTGTCTCTAGATGCTGAAGATTTAAATGTTGAAAACCTAGATTCTGGAGCCCTAGATACTGCCACAAACACTGCCCGTGGCCAAGCAGCGCATTCACCTCGCAGTCAGGCGCTGGCTGATCGTTACGGGATAGACCCAACAGGCATGACTGGAGAAACCTATTTGTATGAGTTAGCCGCAGCAAAATTTCAAGAGAGTCAAGAACGGGCTGCTCGCAAACTGCTCCTCGAATTTCGTAAAGGCGTATTGGGCAAGCTGAGCTTGGAGATGCCACCTCAAGCTACGTCTGATGCAAAAAGCACTGTATAGCCTAAATCCGCGGACATATCAGCTGTTTGATCGGTTGCGGCGCAAAGTTCGTCCTTGGCTCGAATCTGATGCCCAAAAGCATCAAAGAGAGCGCAGAGAAGCAGAGTATCTACTCCTATCACTCACAAACTGTGGAAGAACCTGGCTCAGGGTGATTGTGGGCAGAGCAATGCAGCTTCACTGTCTGTCAGAGAAGTCGCTATATGCGTCGGTCCAGCAGAATATCAATCTCCACGATTTGTATAGATTTTCAGAGATCAATCCGGCTTTTCCAGCCATCAAACCGATGCATGAAAAGTACGGCCAGTTTGGCAATAGCTACGAGCAGCAAAAGGTGATTTTGCTCGTGCGCGATCCGCGTGATGCTTTGGTTTCCCGATATCACCAGCACAGGGCAGAGTTACCCTTCAATAATGTGGAAAGCTACATCATTGAAGGGTCCGATTTGGCTGCTTACATTCAGTTCTACAATGACTGGCAGACGTATCGCGATCGCGCCAAGGACTTTCTGCTCGTGCGCTACGAAGATTTAAAAGCCAACACATTTGAGGAAATGTGTCGAGTTTTTATATTTCTAGACCTACCAGTGACCTCTGATGAAGTTCATCAGGCCATTGACTACGCTTCTTTTAAGAACATGCGAAAAATGGAGCTAGAAGGTAGCCAGCTGATCAGAACCGGCGTAATGTCCTCGCGAGATGTCACACGTCCCGAATCTTTCAAAGTTCGCAAGGGCAAGATCGGTAGCTATCGCAAAGAGCTATCTACTGAGATTATCGAGATGCTCGACACCACGATCAGGGCACAGCTCAATCCGATTTATGGTTATCGATAGGTGCTCTCCAGTGCTTTTATCTCAAGTTTTTTATTCCCAAGTTTTTTTCTTAAGTTTTTAAGTAGCGAAGGCATCATAAGTATCTTCAATGGCCCCTTCTTACGACCGTCGGCTTAGCGTTTCTGTCGTCGCGCCAGACCTCGCCGGTGGTGGGACAACTCGCGTCTATCTAGTCGCCAATGCGCTTCAGCATATTGGATGCGATGTCACCGTGGTGGGCGCTCAGTTTGCGCCGCAACTGTATCCAGTGCCGCCGGATAATTTGAAGGTAGTGCCAGTACCGGCAGTGCGGTCTTTGAAATATGCGATCGCCCTCAAAGACATCCTCTCCCATCTCAATTCAGACATCATCTACGCCATTAAGCCCCGGCCAACGAGCTTTGGCAGCGCACTGCTCAAAAAACTCACCACTGGGAAGCCGCTGCTGCTGGATATCGATGACTGGGAAATGAGTTGGCACGGGCATCCCTACCGCCCAGGTCCAAAGCAGCTCATCCGCGATGCCTTGACTCCAAACGGTGCTTTACACAACCCTGAACATCCAGCCTACATGGAGTGGATGGAATCTCTAGTTCCTCGCGCCGATGCGGTCACCGCTAGCACTCGATTTTTACAGACTCGTTTCGACGGTCACTATCTGCCCAACAGCAAAGACACAAGCCTCTTCGATCCGCAGCACTATAACCCTGAATCCAGCCGTGAAAAATATGGCTTATCAGGCTATCGTGTGCTGATGTTTCCAGGGACAGCACGTCCCCACAAAGGATTAGAAGATGTACTGATCGCTCTAGAGCAACTGGATCAACCTGATCTTCGACTGGTGATTGTAGGTGGGCGCAAACCAGATAGCTATGAAGATGACCTTTTTAAGCGTTGGGGACGGTGGCTCATTAAGTTGCCGCGCTTCCCGATGGCTACAATGGCTGAGGTGGTGTCGGCAGCCCATGTAGTTGTGGTCCCTCAGAGAGATTACAAAACGGCCCGCGCTCAGTTCCCGCTGAAGCTCACAGATGGTATGGCCATGGCTAAGCCCATTATCTCGACTACTGTGGGCGATATTCCAGAGATTTTGACCCACTGCGGCTATCTTGCCGATCCGGAATCACCGGCTCAGCTGGCTAAGACCATTGAACTGATTTTTCAAGATTGGACAGCGGCAACGCAAACAGGTTTTAAAGCGAGAGGACGATGCATAGAGCATTACAGTTTGGCAGCAATGGGGAATCGCTTGCGTGAGGTGCTTAGTCACGTTGGAGTCTTACCATCAGAGTGAATTTAAGCCGGCTAAGGCCACTGTGGCTGTGCACATTGACATAAATCAAAACGCTTACATAATCACGCGAGATTAGCGCTGCAGATATCTGGGATTTTCTTGATAACTCTGTATAAGTAAAGAGTTCGACTACAGCTAAAACAGGTTAGCCAATGAGCTGCCAATGGTGTCATAAGCTGATAAAGCCATATGGTACTTTCGTGTGCGCTCCTTTTTTGCAGTTTTGTGAACACTAGAAGCTGAGTGCTTAGACTTCGCACTTTGTGGCTTTGGTCCGCTGAAGTTTTTCTCCCTTCAGTTTCTTTGTCCAGCAGTTTGGTTTTAGCAAGGGTTATGCATTCTAGACAGCTTCTTTTCAAGTCACTGCTTCGATACCCATTATTAGTGTGCCTGACCGTTCTGCTGGGTTTTTCAGGTGCTTTGTTCAACGGGGTGAGCACGGTCCTGCTGGTGCCTATCCTGCTAGAACTGCTGGGTCAATCAACAGAATTTTCTGACCAACTACCAGACATTTTGCAGCGCATCTTAGCTTTATTTGATGGCGTGCCGGGTCAATATCGACTAGTTACCATGGCATTTGCCGTTGTGACACTCATCATTTTGAAAAACGCAGCCACCTATGCTGGCTCGTTAACCTCAAATAGCTTGAACCGAAAGCTCGCAGCCAAACTACGACTAGACGGTCTGCGAATTTTATTAGATGTTGACCTGGCTTATTTTTCGAAGACGAAAGTCGGCGATTTGATCAATCATCTCAACATCGAAGTGAGCCGGACAACGATGGCGATTCGGGCGCTGTCTAGATTGGCGATCGCAACTATCACCATCCTGGTTTTTGTTGGCTTTTTGCTCTTCACCTCGTGGCAGCTAACGGTAATTGCCTCCATTGCGCTTGGCCTGGTCGCCCTGCTCAATCAGACTGCTGTCCGACAGGCCAAGGTATTTGGGGCTCAGCTCTCACAGCTCTCGCGGAACTATTCGTCCCGCATCGTTGAGATTTTGACCGGTATTCGCTTGGTGAAATCCACTGCCAACGAAGAAGTGGAATACAAAACGATCAGTAAGCTGATTTCTGACAGAGAGATTTCAGAGTACCGTTCACAGCTCTTATTCGCAGGGATTGCCCCACTTAACGAAGTCTCTAGCATCATTGCGCTGATCAGTGTGGCGGTGCTGGGGCGAATCGCAATGGGTGAGCGCCTGGAGAGCTTTTCGTCGATTTTGCTGACCTATCTGCTGGTGCTGTTTCGGATGCTGCCATCGATCGCACAGCTAAATTCGGCGCGATCGCAGCTAGCAAACGTATCGCCCAGTGTATCCATCGTCAGTCAGTTTCTCCGGCGAGACGACAAGCCCTTTATGCCCCGCGGCCATCGCCAATATTCCCAGCTCAGCCAGGGCATTCACTTCGATCACCTCACCTTTAGCTATCCTGGTGTGGATCACCCGGTGCTGAAGGATGTGAATCTGCACTTACCAAAAGGGACAACGTTAGCGCTAGTAGGCGCCTCTGGTGCCGGTAAATCGACCCTAGCAGACTTATTACCGCGCTTTTATGATCCGGATAAGGGCAAAATCAAAATTGATGGCATAGACCTCAAAGAGGTAGAGATCAGCAGCTTCCGGCGTCGACTGGGAATCGTCAGCCAAGATACCTTTTTATTCAATGCTTCGGTCCGCGAAAACCTGGTTTACGGTCGGCCCGAGGCCACAGAGGCTGAGATTGAAGATGCTACTCGGCGAGCGAATGCGCACGAATTTATTAAAGAACTACCGCAAGGGCTCGATACGCTAATTGGCGATCGGGGTGTGCTGCTTTCGGGAGGACAAAGGCAGCGTTTAGCCATTGCTCGGGCCCTATTGCAAGACCCAGATATTCTTATTCTCGATGAAGCAACGAGTGCGCTCGACACGATTTCAGAACGCTTGGTGCAAAAGGCAATTGATGAATTGAGCCGCGATCGCACCACCCTAGTCATTGCCCACCGCCTCTCTACTGTACAAAACGCCGACCAAATCGCTGTTCTCGACCAGGGGTGTGTGGTCGAAACGGGGACACACACAGAGCTACTGAACAAAGGCGGATATTACTCTCAGCTCTGTGCGATCCAGTTTTCTGAAAAAGCCAAAGATGATCGCTATAACGAGGAGCTGGCTGAGAGAGATGATGTAATTACAAAGGCCTCCTATGAGCTGCGCTCTCAGCTGAGCGGTATTGTAGGCATCCTGAATCTGCTCAGTGACGGGACCACCATTCAGGACACTGCTGAGCGCGACGAACTCACGGCCTCTGCCCAAGAAACGACGCTCAGGCTGCTAAAGGTGATAGAAGACCTCGAAAAAAATAGCCGTAGTAGTGTCGGCTCCTCTGATAAAGCATCCAAAACAGCTGGGGGGAAATCTACTACTAATGGACATCACCAGGCCAGTGACAAAAAAGCGCTCCATAGCTTGACGTCCTGAACCAGAACACCAGAGGCTGCCCAATTTAAGCCGAACTTAACTTGTAACAACTCAACCGTGAGATAACTAGGAATGCGTGGGGTATATATAGTCGCTAATGACAAGGTGAGTGAAAACGCGATCGCGCTCATGAGCAGCCTACGTCTCCACGACCCAGACATCCCCGTTTTCCTCATTCCCTTTAACGACGACCATACACAGGTCGCCCGGCGTCTAGAAGATCTTTATGACATACAGCTATTTCCAGATCTGGGTTTTCTCAGCGAACTCACCGAAAAAATAGGCACAATCTTCCCCCGTGACTTTTTGGCACTGCCTAATAAAATGCGCAAGCTCGCAGCCTGGTTCGGCCCATTGGATGAGTTCTTATACATCGACACCGACATCCTGTTTTTCACGCCTGTCACTGATACGTTGGCGTATCTAGACCAAGCTGACTTCATCTGGTGCGACTACCACTACAAGCGAGGGCTCGAAGATGTTTTTTCTGAGGTTGTACCTGCGAATAATATTTTTGAGGATGAAGCGCTCAAGGACGTTTTTAACAGTGGTCTATGGGGATCGCGCAAAAGCGCTCTGAGTCTAGAGCAGCTCTATAAGGTTTTACAAGACTGCGCGGCGCATCGAGAGTATTTTGACTTTTCGAGCGGGACCACTGACCAGCCGATTATGAACTACCTGGTGCTCAAAACTATCCCACGTCGGCTAAATATTGTGAAAGCAAATCCTGGTGAACCTGGCAGCTGGGGAGGGTCTTCTCACTTTGAACGCCGAGGGGATATCCTCTTCGATGGTGAGCGACCTCTGCGATATTTGCATTGGGCAGGCACCCCTATGCGAACAGGGGGTCCGTATCGAGAGCTGTGGACACACTACCGATACTTGAACAACCCTGAAGAGAAAGCTCACGCTAAAGCGAATAGACCCGCGTCCTCTTCAGGATTGAAGCAAATCATGCGCAGACTAAAGCGAGAGCTGAAGTCTGCCTTAAGGCAAGACTAATGGTCAGAACCCAGGATCTTTGCTAGCAATACTTTTTCTATCCTTATAGTCCCGCTCGACTCGGATACTGACTCAGCAGATTAACTAAGCGCTGAGAATCGAAAGAGCGTGGATCTGAGCGCGACCCTGAGCGATCAACGTCCTTATGCGTGGTGATGCGATCATTGGGCACAGTGGTGCGTGCCAGCAGCCAGGCTAACGACTGGTACTGTGCTTCTGTATAGCCACTGTGAGTGGCGTTGTTATTGTTTTGCCCATCGGGCGGCGTCTCTAGTGAAATGTGATAAGCAAAATTATTAACAGAGCTAGGGAAATCGGGATTGGTGTAAACGCTTTCTTCCCCTACGCTGGTCCGAAACACTGAATTTCCCGCACCAAACGCTCTTTGCTCCGGCGGCACGATGTAATAAACGGTGCCATCCAGACCAATCAGGCTGTGGTAGCTGACTTGGTCGGCATCGTTTGGGTGATTGGTTTGAAACAAATTAAGCGCGCTCGAAACAGAGCCAACGGTTTCGTGCAGGACCACAATATATTGATTATTTACAGCATTACCATTGGCATCTACCGCAAAGCGCTCTCCATAGTTGCTGGGATGTGCCAAATACACACGCTCTTGTGGCTGGTAACCCGTTTCTGACTTGCCGGTTACTGCATTTTCGACTGCTGAGTTTGCAGTTGCTGATTTTGGGGCGCTGTCTGAGGAAGTATTGACATCTCTACTTTGAAAGCGCTCAGTAAAGCTGCGAGGCGGGTTGACCAAGCGCTCTAGCTCAGGGTTGCTAGCACTATCCAACTGCTCTCCATGGACAAACCGTTCGCCACGGAAAGAGGGATAGAAAGATTGATTTCCCTGGGCTGACTTTTGTGCTGATCCGGAGACCACAATCACACCAGCAGTGAGAAAAAAAATAGCTATACTCGCAGCCCAAACCAACCAAGAACGGCGCATAAATCGACTCACGAGGACGGTTAATATTTAAGTAATATTACCTTGATATTATCTCTTCGCCGGATAGTCAGACTGTAATGGTTATCAATTTAATTTGAACTTTAACTTACTGCCTCCCCTGCCGACTCAGGTACTGCCGGTAGTACTGTCGGTACAGTAGTTCTAGCCTGCCGCTGTAGGCTTCGATGGCGGCCCTTTGGCGACGATAAAGTCCTAGAAAAAGGTTGGCGAATAGAAGTGTCGCGATCGCAATCAAAAGCCCTGTCGCCGTAGATACCAACGCTGTACCTATCCCGGCTGTCACCTCATTGGCCGATTCCCCAACAGCTTCGCCGATACGTAAGGATGAAAAAGATTCCATCAGGCCCAAAATGGTACCGAGCAAACCCAGCAGCGGTGCCACAGCAATAATCGTGTCGAACACGGTACTAAAACGTTTGAGCAGCGGCATTTCTCCCTGAGCAGCGCTTTCTAGCGCGAGCCGAAAGTCATCCGGGGTCCCTTTCTCCAGAGTGAGTGCAGCTAAGAAAATGCGTGCTATGGGAAACTGCACGTGCTTACGCAGGCGTGCGATCGCATCTTGGGGCTGTCGGCTGTAGATATCTAATACTTGGAGAATAAAACGATCCTGCTGCTGGTGCAGCTGAAGCCAAAACCACCCCCGCTCAAAAATCAACGTCATAGCCAAGATGGAAAAGCCCAGCAGCGGCCACATCACCACTCCGCCCGAGCGAAATAAATCTATCAGCCCCACACGCTTCCCCTTAGCTGCTCGTTATAGTGCACGCTTAACCTAACGCACACTCTATACCAGCATTACGTGCCATACCAGCACTACATACCAGGGAAGTGCTCAATCTCAGCGTAACCGTTGAACAGCAGATTCTTACCTTTGACATCCAGCTGATTTACTCGCAAAGATACGCCATCCAAATCAAATCGCTCCAGGTCTACCATCTTATTAAGTACACCAATAAAACCAGGAATCATGGCCTCAGAGAGGTCTTGGAGCTCTTCGGGAATACCGTCTGGCTCAAAGGTGATGTTGGTAAAAACAACTCGCCGCCTCCGCTCTACAGCAACTTCCGCAGATAGCTGTATGGGTAAATTTTCTTTGTTGGGCAGATCTGTTTTGGCCGAGATCTTAACCCTTTGCGCTGGGAGCAATTCCATCTGAACATCACGGAATGAGACCGGATCGCCGCCAGACATACAGGTCGCTTCTTCGCTGGTGACATCACGCAGGTGCTTTTCTACGAGGTCGGCAGAGAAGGCTTTATTAATGCCTGACTCCGTCATAGTGACCGTTGCGATCGCATGAGTCGCCTGCTTTAGACGGATCTTGCCGCCCATCAAACCAGACATATCTAAAGAAACCGCGTCCGTCTCGAATTCCATCTCAGCGGCTTCAAACATTTTTTTGATGACAAGGCCACGCCCTTTCATCTGAAAGCTATCTACTATGCCCTGCAAAATCTTGCTTGAAGGGGAGCAACGCACCGAAACGTCAACAGATTCACTGCGCGTAAATAGTTGCGCGATGGCTTGCCGCGCAACGGAACTCAGCATATTTTCGCCAAAGTCCGTCGAGGATGATTGAGAGCCTAGCAGTCCGCCTAACATGCTTGAGGTGAGTACCTGCTCTGAAAGATCTCCTATATTTGTAACAAAATATGAACGCACTTGCCACAGATGAATTGAATCACAAGCAAAGCAAGCAAACTTCAACATTGAGAGCGTACCTCGCTAACTATTGAGAGGTAGGTGTCTAGCAGAACTTGTTTGCTACAGCCCAAAGGCGCTTGCTTTAGTAGTCTAGCAGGCCCTTCCAGCTAGCAAATACTGCATGAATAATCTTTTGTGAACGGCTTGCAGCATCTGTCTCCGGCAGTACTTATCTAAGCAACAGTTATAAGTATCATTTGCAATGGCTATGAGCCGTAGATATGTATGGAGGTATTAACAGCCTTATTCCTTGAGAAGAAATTAAAATTAGCGCATATGCCACGCAGTCAAAAAGAATGACGGTACTATAAGCAATATGTACAGATGTAATGTGGCTTAAGGAGCACATCTTTGATTAATTAAGATTCACCGCATTCACTGGCATGGTGTTTTTTGTAGTGTGCCAAGCAGTGTGTTGAACCGTGAAGTTTTGAAATGCTTTTGTTCTTAAACGAATCGGTTCTTGATAGGAAAGCTGCCTCAAACAATTTTGCACATATATTGTGTCTGTCGCTTGTGTTATCTGTCGCTTTTATTAATTGCTACAGCTTACTGATGTTGATGCTGCTAAAACGATTAAGAATAAGGCACATCAATGTAGCGTTCCATTAAGAATAGTAAGTTCAGCTTTTCATCCTGCTCAACTTGTCAAGCGAACCTGTTAGCTTGGTCAGTGAGTGGGTAGTGTTATCCATGCTACTCGTAGTTACCTAAAGCTGTTACTGCTTCTCAGCACTGGATCTCACTTGTTTCTTCGTTTGTACAGTTCTGAAACTCATCTATTTCTTGCAGGACCATCTAACTCTTTCAAAATCATTGACACCTATTAATCTCTAGCTATTTCTATATAAATCATTTCCCTTTCAAATTACTCCTTAAAACTTTCACCTCTTCTGCATTCTGACGTTCAGCAACTTGCCGTTCATAAAGCAGATCATCGGTCGATAACAACAAAGAACACTTTCAACTGGAAAAAATATGTTAAATAATCATCAGATTCTAGGCCATGATTCTGTTTTTACACCAGAGCAAGTGTTAGAAAATAGAGGCCGAGTTGCTATTTTCATAGACGGTTCTAACCTGTTTTATGCTGCGCTACAACTGGGAATAGAAATTGACTACACTAAGCTCCTATCTAGGCTCACGTCTGGGTCAAGACTGTTCCGCTCATTCTTTTATACCGGTGTCGACCGTTCCAATGAGAAACAGCAGGGGTTTCTCCTGTGGATGCGACGTAACGGTTATCGTGTGATTGCTAAGGATCTGGTACAGCTGCCTGATGGTTCTAAAAAGGCCAATCTAGATGTAGAAATTGCTGTCGATATGATGGCCTTAGTCAACTGCTATGACACGGCTGTATTGGTAAGTGGAGATGGCGATTTGGCCTATGCAGTGGATGCTGCGAGTTACAAGGGCGTGCGTGTCGAAGTCGTTAGCTTGCGCGCGATGACCAGTGACAGTTTGATCAATGTTTCTGATCGCTACATAGATTTAGACACTATCAAAGACGACATTCGTAAAACGTCTCGTGGGAACAACGGCGCACCAACCCACAACTACACTTATCGCCCACTGTCTAGCCTCTCAGTGCTAGATAGTGCTGAATCCGCCCGCTCATAGTTAATTGAGCCTGTAGTTGATTCGCAGCTACATTTACCCTTAGCTAATTTAGCTGTATTGAGTTGGGCTGTGGTTGTTTAGCTGCGTCAGTTGAGCTGCTTTTCAGCGTAAGATCCTGTAGCAAGGCTGTTGACGTGCGCGGCGGGGTTAGCCATCTGTGAAGAATCGCTGGTATCGATGGACATTTATCGTTGCGGCAGTGGTCGTGCTGGTATTTGGCCTGCGGACTTGCTTTGCAGGCGACGATTTACTCAATCGTGAGCCCGGCGAAGAAATCAACGCTGAACTAACGCTGCAAACCGTAACGCTAGAGCAACCAGATGAAGACGGCACTTTGCTGTGGCGGCTAAAGGCAGCTTCTGTGACATATGTTCCGGAAACGCAGCGAGCCGAGCTATTAGAGCTAGAAGGTGAATTCTTCCAGGATGGGGAGGTGATTTACACCGTAGAAGCGGATGAAGGCGAAGTGCTCCAAAACGGTAACACTCTGTACTTGCGAGGGAATCTGGTTGCTACCGGTCGTGAAAATGACCTCACGCTTGAGGGTGAAACACTGAAATGGCAACCAAAGCAAGATCTTCTGATCATGGGAGAGTTTAACGATGATGAGACTTTTTGGGCGCCAGCGGCTGCAGCAGAGACTGCCCGAACAGATGATCCGACAGATACAAATGCTCCGATAGATGTAGATAATGCGCCTGTCATTGGGTTCAACCCGCAAATAAAGACAGCAGCTCGGCTGGTGACCGTCAATAACCGAGAAAACAGAGTAAAACTAACAGGGGGTGTTCTTGCAGAAAGCAAGGAATCACCCTGGCTGACGTTTGAATCGGAAGCGCTGATTTGGTTTACGGCGCGTGAGCTGATTGAAGCTGAACAGGCCCTGACTGTGGAGCAGTACGAGAATGATGCTTACCAGACGGTAACGGACCGACTAGTCGGCGGGACAGGCCAAATTCAGCTGGCAGAAAATAGAGTTACATTGTCAGAAAATGTTCAGCTTGATGCGCTGACCCAGCCTTTGACGGTGCGCAGTGAGCAAGCTATTTGGGATATCGATGCTCAAACAGTGGATGCGATTAGCCGGGTGGATATTGACCAGCCAGAGCAGCAAGTTGTAGCGATGGCAAATCAGGCAAGATTGGACCTCGCAACAGAGGTCATCTATTTAGAAGGTGATGTGCAGGCCGTCGGTCAACAGAACGACGCCCAGATCAATGCCGATCGAGTAGTTTGGGAAACCAGTACACAGCAAGTGGAGGCTGAGGGAAACGTGCGCTATCGGCAGTCCGCGGAGCCCGAAATTGAGATTACAGGTCCCCGGGCCATCGGTAACCTTGAGGCTGGAACGTTGGTCATCGAGGGGGGAGAATCAGGCGATGTGGTAACGGAGATTGTGCCGGACAGCTTATAAACCGTGACCACTCCATAGTGACTGCCGGTTATTGCCCTATGGTGACTGCTCCAAGATAGGAATATTTCTTTCTGGGAGACCGAATTGATAGGGAGCTTGACCAATGACAACGGTGGTTTTCAGTTCAGAAGGAATACCAGAGGCTTTTCCCCACTGCTGTTCTAGGGCGGAGAGAAGCCGATCTTGGCGCGATCGCAATGCATCTAGTCCCGAGCCATAGTTAATTAGCGAAAACCAGACGAGTCCTTTGTCTTGGGTGGGCATAGCACCAGCAAGTGCACTGACGACGGCCAAGCTACCGGTCTTGACCACCGCATTTGCTGGCAGGTTACGATCGGCAATCGTGCCACCATCTGCACCTGCTACTGGGAATACATCCGAGACAGTTAGGCTGTGCGATTGCAAAATATCTTGCGTCTCTTGCAGCATCAGCACAGCCGTTCTCGGCGACATTTGATTAGCTTCTCCTAGCCCAGAGCCATTCACTAGGGTCAGCTCATCAGACTCAATGTCAATAACGGTTTTCACTTTATTCACCACAGCGGTTGGGCCACCTACAGTCTTCGCCACTTGCTCGGCCATAGGGTTGTTGCTGTAAATGTTCATCGCTTTGAGTATGGCGACTAGCGACAGCGAATCGTGACGAACGAGCCAGCCACTGACCAGATTTCTCTGGCTCACAGGGTCTGTTTTCACGCTGCCATCAATTCTTATCTGCGGGGTTGGGGTGACCGGTGCCAGATTTTGGTGAGCCACTCTTACTTCGTCGTTCCACTCGCTAGCGTTAAAAGCTTGCTTGAGGAGTGTTCCAGATTTACTCAGACTGGTTTCAAAGTTCATCGTGAAGCGACCTGTAATGATGAGGTCACCGGTCACACGGCGAACTCCCAGCAGGTTGAGCGTATTGGCAAGTGCGATCGCTTCTTCCCACACAAACAGCGGATCGTCTCCCCCTTCAACAATCAAATCACCGTTGATAGTGCCGCTCTCAGCATCGAACTGTCCTTGCCAACCGACCAGCGTTTCAAAGCGCTGGTCCGGCCCCCAGCTCGTCAGCGCAGCTAATGTCGTCGCGACCTTAGTTAGTGATGCGGCGGGTAGTGGTGTCGTGCCTTTGTGGTCAGCAACTGGAAACTGACCTGCGGAGACCCAGACCCCCTGTCGTTCTGACGCGTAGCCCACAGACGATAGCCGAGACACATAACCCGACACAATCTCTTTTGCAGCTGGGTCATTACTCAGCAACGCTTGAACCCATGCAGAATCTGGCTTTGGGCGGATATCCACTGCGCCCAACTTCAACGCTTCGACACTTTGCCAGTTGCCAAAGCCAAACCATCCGCTCAAGAGCACACTGGCTAAGCCACTGGCACTCCCAAGCCCAACGAGTCTAATACCCAACTGCGCGTCCTTCAGAAGTTTTGCTCCAAAATTGATTCCTGCCAAAGATACACTATAGCTACCGTCTTTTTTCGTGATCTATGGCTCGCCCCGATCAAAATCAAGTTATACGCCAGCTGCCGATAGTCGTCGGTGCATTAGGGGGCAGCTTACTGTTCTTCAATCGGGTGATGACGCCAGTCGTGAGTTCTGCGCAATCTCGAGCGGATGCACTCGGTGTGATTGTGAGTGCAGTTCTAATTTTGACGGGACTGCTGTGGCAGCGAATTCAGCCGAAGAAGCCAGAATCTGTTCAATTGATTGGGGAAGAAGGCTTTGAACTGGCAGAAGATCTGTCGAACGACGTCAGAACAGAACTCGCTTGGGCTTCTCATCTACTGCTGACAAACACGGCCACCCGTAGTGTGCTGGTTTATTACGACAACTGTGTGCTGCTGCGAAGAGGCATTTTAGGTGCAGATGACTCGCTAACACCGGGAACCATAGTGCAGCGAGTGCTCGAAAGACAAAAACCTGTATACCTTGTGAATCTAGCGCTCTATCCAGGGAAAGTAGAGTTTAGCTATCTCCCTGAGAATACCCAGGGAGTGATTTGTCAGCCGCTGGGTGACAAAGGTGTTTTGATTTTGGGGGCCAACGCGCCTCGTAGCTATACGCAACAAGATGAAGCTTGGATCGCTGGCATCGCCGATAAAATTGGCGAGAGTCTCAGCCGTCAGCTAGAGAAGGCAACCATTTGAACCAGTCTCTATTCATCTGGCGAGCTCTCATCAGCTGCTGGGCTCTCATCAGCTGCTGGACTGTCCGTCGCTTCATCATCGAGTATGCGAACCGCGACTGTAGAAACTCTAAAGTTGTACTGGGGACCGTCGATTTCGATAGGGGTGCCAATTTTGACGGGCACGCCCAGTACAGGTGAGTTGTCTGTAATGGTGGCTTGACCACCGAGAGTGATCAGCATGTCGACGGTGTAGCCCAGCTCAGGCCTGGGATCTGGATAAGACTTAACGGTGCCGTCCGGTTGGGGAACTGCCACACTTCTAGGAAGTGAAACAACATTCTTGACACCAATTTGGCCGTAGGGCTGATTGCGTACAATGATGTTCGTAGATTCGGTCTCTGCCAACCTGGCTAAAAAATCTTCTGGGTTGAGAACAGTGAGGCCCCTAGTCATCACATCGACTTCAATTTCTTTCACCTGGGCACCAGGCTGCGCTACCGAACCACTGGCGCCGGGATAGAAAAAGATGCCGAAAATAACCATCAAAATCGCCAGAGCTGCCCCTAGGTCTAATAGGCTTAGTTTGCCGAAGAGCCGACCTTTAGAATCTAGAATAACCATTGCTCTACCTGCTCAAATACTCTGCTTGAATACTGCTGTGAGGGCTTCAAAGCTACCACATGTTTGCTCCATGCGCCCTGTTTGACCACAGTATTTAACCACAGTATTCGACAGTCGTGTTTAGCCGTCGCATTTGGCCATTGCTGCTGGCAATTACAAAATTTCGGGAATTGAAAAAAGACTGATGTAGTCACTGATATAAACCAGCCTATGTTGATGCAGACAATAGCTTGGCCCGTAATGTCAAAGATTTTCACGATTAACACTGATGTGTTCGGCTAAGCGGCCAAAGCTGTAGCGGCATATTCCGATGGCCTACAGATAACGGTGTCCATTACCTGCAATTGCCGAAGTGTCACATTTTTGTGCATATCTTTTGTTGAAATCGCTATGGTTTATACAGATAGGTGCCTTTGCTCATACTCGCACACTCAATCGAAAAGCTACTGAATCTATGTTTAACCTGTTGGACTTTAGAAATAAGATTTCGCGCCGCATTGCATATGGTTTGACGTCGCTGACCATGGTGGTGAGTATCCATGCTGTAACGGCTCAGCCCTCTCAGGCCGGATGGGTAGACCTGCTCATCCACGGTGTGAGAGTTTACCAGCTCTCAAACATGACCGATTCCCAAGAAGTGGATCTGGGCAATGGTATTAACAATCAGCTCGTAAGCAGTGGCCAGATTGATTTGTTTGAAGGGCAAGCGATTAATGCTTACATCGATGACATTGGCGAACGGCTAGCGGCAGTCAGCGATCGCCCCGATATTCCCTACAATTTCCAAGTTGTGGAAGATGATTCCGTCAATGCCTTTGCCACGATGGGCGGCTTTGTTTACATCCATACGGGCCTGATTGAAGCAGCTGATACCGAAGCCGAGCTAGCTGGGGTCGTGGCTCATGAGATTGGCCATATTGCTGAACGTCACGCCGTGCAACAGATGCGACAAGCCGCCATCACTCAAGGCATTACGGGTGCTCTAGGCGTAAACCGTGATCGCCTGGTTAATATTGGTACGCAGATTGCACTGCAGCTGCCAGCTAGCCGTAGTGATGAGTACGAAGCCGATCGCCACGCTTTCTACAGCATGGGCCGGGCTGGGTACGATCAAACCGGGCTAGTTTCATTTATGCAAAAACTAGTACGTGACGGTGCACCACCAGAGTTTTTGAGTACTCACCCCGACGCGCGTAATCGAGTGATTGCGCTGCAAGAGCTAGACGATTCAGAAGCCTTGCCAGACGCTACGTTTGACACCAGCGCATCTGAGTATCAAAACAACATCAGCTCGTTGCGATAAACCTGCATTCCGTAAAACATCAGTTCACTGTTAATCAAAACCCTGGAGGCGACCTCTGGGGTTTTCTGCTGTAGATAGTGGTGCAAAAGCGGTGCGTCTCCACCCGTGAGCAGGGCTTTGCCATGCGGAAACTGTTGCCACCAGCTGGCGAGATAGTCCACTACGGTAGCGATAAAGCTGTAAGTTACTCCGCTGGCGATCGCACCTGCTGTATCCGTCGCCCACCGCTTTGGCAAAACTGGCGCTGGCGCTTCGGGCATATGTGCTCCCAAGGAGGCTGTTTTTTGAGCCAACGATTCGTACTGCAACCGCAGTCCCGGTAAGATAGCACCACCATGGATACTGGGGTTTCCAGTCTCTTCGCTACCTGCGGTGAAGGTCAGCGCGGTGCCGCTGTCAATCACAAGCGTAGGCCAGCCACTGATTTGTCCGGCACCGAGCAGGTTAATCGCACGATCGATCCCTAAGGTTGGGTAGAGATTGTTGAGGGAAATGCGCGATCGATCTATGACATAAACATTCGGCTCATCAACAGCGGATTCATCAACGGTAGTTGTTCTCTCCTTTGTCGTCGATGGTAGCCACAGCGACAGCTGATCTGGAACGACAGAGGCTATCCATACCTCTGAAGGCTGGATCAATTCCCGGTCGTCTGTTTGAAAACGAGCTTGTTGAAACTGGCGGAGAGATGCCTGAGTGAGATGGGGCGTATGCCAGGTATCTAAAAGATTGCCTTGATAGAAATAGCCCCAGTGTAAGCGGGTGTTGCCTATGACGAGTGCAAGCCAAGATTCGGTTTTATTTTGTTGGTTATTATGCTCAGCCATAACCTCAATCTTTCAGCTGTTTACGTCAGTTCTTTCACTCACTTACCCCTTATGAAATTTTCCCTTTAAAAACGCAAGAGCTGACCAAAGGTGGTCAGCTCTAAATGATTTTCAATTTATCTTTTTTGAGTTAAACGAACAGTCGTTAATACGGCCTCCGATAGGATGGGTCTGTATTGATGAAATCCTGTCTGAAAGAGGTTTACAGTGTTTGCTTAGTCCCTAATATGCTTTATCCATTTGGATTTGACTTAGTCTACAAATATTAAGACGTAAAGACCAGGTTTTGGTTAGGTGTCTGCAAAGAGTTGTGCATGTTTTGAGAAGTGCTTCGACTCTGTGCGAGAGAGTGGTAGAAGCGAGTTATTTAGTTGTCATTGCTTACTTACTAAGTTAGCACGGGCACTTGGAAATACCAGTCTGGGGATCGTAAGTTCGTAGAGCGCTACAGAAGTTAACAATTGGTTAATTATTCGTCAAGAAACCGCTGGGATCATCCTTATTCTCGCTGTTGACAGGTCGATATTGACTGCGCTTCGTCTGGGTGAGATCACTCTTGAAAGAGCTGTTGTTGGATTTTTTTGATCGTTTTGGCCATCTCTGGCAAGCGTTTGATGATGGCAGAGGATTTTAGAAAGATCTTGTGCGGCATGGCAGGTGAGCCCGAAACGATTTCGCCTGGGGGAACATTGCTGACGATACCGGCCTGTGCCGAAGCGATCGCACCGTCCCCAATCTTGGCTTTATTGGCAATACCAACCTGGCCAGCCAAGATAACACGATTGCCGATGGTGGTGCCGCCTGCCATGCCCACCTGAGCAGCCATAGCAACCGCTTCTCCAACCTGGCAACCATGGGCGATGTGAACCATATTGTCTATTTTTGTATTTTTGCCGATGCGGGTTTCTCCCAATCCCGCGCGGTCCACGGTGGAATTCGTCCCAATTTCGACATTGTTTTCCAATACGGCGATACCCGCCTGGTGCATTTTCTCCCAGCCATCGTCGGTGGGAACAAATCCAAATCCTTCAGAGCCGATGACTGCGCCGCTATGAATGATGCAGTTTTCACCGATTTGCGATCGCTCATGAATCACACTGCCTGCATGCAGCACAGTGTCCGCACCGATGCTGACATCTGGATATACGACGCTATTGGCATGAATGCAAACGCGATCGCCGATAACAGCTCTTTCGTGAACCACTGCGTTGGGACCAATGGCCACATCTTCTCCCAATGTGGCGGTCGGATCGACGAAAGCCCGAGGGTGAACGCCTGGCAAGCGGCGATAGGGCTGATAAAACTGGGTAACAACGCGGGCAAAGACCAGCCTAGGATTTTTAACGCTGACCCAAGCAATGTTACGCGCAGAGGCTTCCTTTTGCAGCATTTCATCGTCAGGGATGATTAATGCACCTGCCCCAGTCGTGGCAACCCGAGAGGCAAACTTAGCACCTTCTACATAGCTCAGATTTCGACGAGTGGCTTCGTCAATGGGCGCTAGGCTATCGATATCGAAATCGGCTTCGGGACAGTTCGAGGAAGTATTCCTCAGGATTAAGCTCGATGCGGTTACGTCATCCCCTAAAGCGCTGATAATTTGGCTGAATTTCATATGTGATCCCCCTTCCCAGAGTCACTATAAAAGTGCGTCCTACTGGCAGTTAAGCTACCAGAAAGGCGGCACATTCTACATGGGATGTTTGTGGAAAGAAGTCGGCAGGCTGTACTCGCGTCAGGGAGTAGCCGCCTTCTGCGCAGAGGATGCGCAAATCTCTTGCTAAGGTAGTTGGGTTGCAGCTAACGTAAACGATTCGTTGGGGTTTTATGGCGATGAGGGCTGCGATCACCTCTGGGTCACATCCTTTCCTCGGCGGATCCAGCAGGACTATATCGGGCGCGATCTCCAAATTGGGTAAGAGTGTGCCAACATCGCCAATCTTGAAAGCGACGTTGGCAATATCATTAAGAGCAGCGTTATTTTGAGCTTGAACAACTGATTCGGCAAAAGACTCTATACCGATACATTGCTTGACCTGTCTAGCCAAGGGCAGGGTAAAGGTGCCGACTCCACAGTAGGCATCGACGAGGGTCTCTTCTCCAGTCAGTGCCAGTTCAGTTTCAATATTTGCGAGTAGGCGTTCTGCCTGGGTGGTATTGACCTGAAAGAACGTAGCAGGTTGTATGTGAAAGGTTAACCCAGCAAACGTTTCTTCTATATAAGCCTCTCCGGTTATGGAAAATGTTTCGGGGCCAAAGATGGTGTTGGTTTTCTTCCAGTTGAGGTTGATCAGTACACCAACCACGTTTGGATAGCGCTCTATCCACAGCTGAGCTTGCTCATGAACGCCTTTGAGCTTGACTGAGCGGCTTACCAGTGTGATCAAGATTTGTCCAGTCCGCTGACCCACACGCAGTGAGATGTGCTTGATGTGGCCTTTGTGCGATCGCTCATCATAAATTTTCCAACCGCGATCTTGAATATCCTGCTTAATCCCTGCGAGCAGTGGATCGAGTCGGTCGTCCTGAACAGGACACTGGTTTAGGTTTACAAGGCGGTGAGATCCTTTTCGGTAGTAACCTGCTTTCACCTGCTTAGTCTGCGAAAGGCCCACCGGATACGTCGCTTTATTGCGATAGCCTAGCTTCTCATCTGCATCGATAACGGGATCGACCTGAACATTTTCGAGATTGCCAATACGAGCGAGAGCATCGACAACAAGATGATGTTTTGCACTCAGCTGAGCATCGTAGCTTACTTGCTGCCACTGGCACCCACCACATTTATCCGCCACGATGCAAGCAGGCCGTACTCGCTGGGGAGACGGCTTTACAATGCCAGCGGGCTTACCAAATCCATGACTAGCTTTTACCTTGGTGAGCTTTACACGCATTTCGTCTCCGGGCACCGTGTTGGGGACGAACACAACACGGTCTTCCCACCGGCCAACACCATCTCCACCATTACACAGCGATGAGATCTCAAGCTTAATAATTTCGCTTGCTTGCCATTTAGGCTCTCGGTCTACATCTTGCCAAGGTGCCGTTTGCGCTTCGGGATCAACACGCCTAGTTTCGGCAGTTGGCACCATGGATGTCTTAGTGGTGGATAACTTCTTTAACGTGGGCTGCAGCACTGATTTGGCTTCCAACAAAGCGTTAACAGACTGGCTGACTGGCACCTTACCTGCTGAGGAGGCATCTAAATTCTGAGCTGATTCCTCAACAGATTGATCAGTATTAGATGTAAAGGAATCTGCTGATTGGCTAACGGAAGGAAGCGGCCAAACGCTCTCTTCTGCGCTGGACTTGTCGTCGGGAGAGATTGAAGGCAGCATGGCAACGCGTAATGTGCTTAGGGCTTTTTAGTATGGACTATTTCTTTCACTTCCTTTCGCCCAGCTGTTAGAGATGACCATGAAAGGGAGATTTCGTTTGGGAAGAGGCGATCACAGAACCCTGACAAACCAGTTCACATCGCATCACAAGCACTAGTTCGCAGCAGTTTATAAAATTTTCCACGAACTTCGTAATATTTCTTTAGGCATTTCTCAGGCTTGGTTTTACAGTGTTTCCCTTTCTCTTCTATCTCTAAAATGCTGAATTAATACTGGTCATTGCTTCCCTTGTACTGCCAAGAGTCGCTAAACTATCACTATTAAATAGAGTTACCGCATTCAAAAATTATGTCTGTTGTCAGCCAAGTAATCCTTAATGCAGATGACGAGTTGCGCTACCCCACTAGCGGCGAACTCAAAGGTATCGCAGATTTCATGAAAACCGGCGGTCAGCGTATGCGGATTGCTCAAATCCTTGCAGACAACGAGAAGAAAGTTGTGGAGAGGGCGAGTAGAGCTCTATGGAGACTGCGTCCTGATTTTATTGCAAAGGGCGGTAATGCCTATGGTCAGAAGCAGCGAGCCCTTTGTCTACGTGACTATGGCTGGTACCTGCGTTTAGTTACCTACAGCCTCTTAGCGGGTGACAAGGAGCCCATCGAAAGCATTGGGCTCATTGGTGTCCGTGAAATGTACAATGCGCTGGATGTACCCGTACCTGGCATGGTTGAAGCGATTCGCTGCCTTAAGAAGGCGTCCTTGGCTCTTATGAGCGATGAAGACGCGAGTGAAGCTGAGCCTTACTTCGACTACATCATTCAGGCAATGTCTTCCTAGATAATTCTTGACTTGGGAAACTCTGCCTTGGGTTTTAGCAAATCGGAAAGCGTCGGATGAAGTTCAAACACTCTCCGACGTTTTTTGATGGAAATTAATACATGTGTACGTCTGTTTGAGATATTCTTTAGCCAATGGTTGCTATATTTCTTTCTGGCATGGTTTCATCCTCAGTTTCTGCTGAACAATCAGACATCACGTCGCCTCGCTGCCTACTGGGTAAAGTCGTCAAATCCAACTCACACTGCGACTATGTCGTGCAACTCGATACCCAGAACGATGTTGATAGCCCACCCCAGACAGAAGATTATGGGTTTGGTCAGTTTGTGGCATTTGAAAGTTCACGTCACTGGGCCGTTGGCATTGTGTACGACTCCCAGCTATTCAACGCTTCTTTTCTCAACAGCGGTCCTCGGCTGACGAGTGCGCCTGATCCCATCTTTACCCCCGACTTGATTCAAGATACCTGCGTGTTGCTGAATGTGGCCCTTGTTGGTAGCTTGCAAGTCGGTGAAAAAGGAACAACATATGGATTACACGGTATTCCAAGAGTCGTGATACCAGCCAATACCGCTGTTTACCGCATGGATATTACCGCCGTGCACAGCTTTCATCGGTCTGCAGATGGCTCCCCGCAATTTGCCTACTACAGTCATCTGTTGAGATCAGGCGGTACTTTTGCCGCTCAGCTAACTCAGCAAGTACTCAGCGAGCTCATCGCCACTGAGTTATTTTCGGGCGCAGAGCAGCGGGCTTTGCAAGTACTGCGAAAAGAACTGTCTTGGAAGAGCACTATGGGGGCGATGCGTTAGCGCTTTCTATGGCACGCATAAGTAAATAAACTACGTCTATAGAAATTAAAATTTGCAATATTCCGTTACATACGTTATTCTACATACGTCGATCGAACAGGCTTCTTTCGAAGCTTTCGACCACATACGTACCTAAATACTCGGAATAATAATGACTACTACTCTACAGCAGCGCGAAAGCGCTAACCTGTGGGAGCAGTTTTGTCAGTGGGTTACAAGCACCGACAACCGCCTCTATGTAGGTTGGTTCGGCGTGTTGATGATCCCTACACTACTCGCTGCCACTGCATGTTTCGTAATTGCGTTCATCGCAGCTCCTCCCGTCGACATCGACGGCATCCGTGAGCCTGTTGCAGGTTCTCTGATGTACGGTAACAACATCATCTCTGGTGCTGTTGTTCCTTCTTCTAACGCGATTGGTCTGCACTTCTACCCCATCTGGGAAGCAGCTTCCTTGGATGAGTGGTTGTACAACGGCGGCCCTTACCAGTTGGTAATTTTCCACTTCCTCATCGGCGTATTCTGCTACATGGGTCGTGAGTGGGAACTTTCCTACCGTTTGGGTATGCGTCCTTGGATCTGTGTTGCTTACTCTGCACCTGTTGCAGCAGCAACTGCAGTCTTCTTGATCTACCCTTTGGGTCAGGGTTCTTTCTCTGACGGCATGCCTTTGGGTATCTCCGGTACCTTCAACT
>ERZ1740067.412-NODE-412-length-34722-cov-5.490640_pt1 | contig 34722 bp, 30 predicted proteins | sample MGYA00581736_ERZ1740067 | MGnify/ENA primary metagenome ERZ1740067 (study PRJEB43018, sample SAMN04849236) | marine metagenome | isolation source: floating plastic debris | place: Pacific Ocean | collected 2008-08-27 | study: EMG produced TPA metagenomics assembly... | reverse complement strand
GGTGACTATGAAGACCTGCTTGCCGACCCGGCAGTTGATGCCATCTACATCGCCACGCCGCACACGAGCCATGCCCAGTGGGCCATCCGTGCTGCAGAAGCCGGCAAGCATGTGTTGGTGGAAAAGCCCGCGGCACTCAATCACGCGGACACAATGGCCATGGTTGAAGCTGCGCGGGAGGCCGGCGTGTTCTTCATGGAAGCGTTCATGTACCGGCTGGCACCACAGACGCGAAAGCTCGTCGAAATGATCGAGGCCGGTGATATCGGTCAGGTACGTACGATCGAAGCAAGTTTCGGTTTTCACGCTTCCTTCAACGCGGAGTCTCGCCTGTTCGCCAATGAACTGGGGGGCGGCGGTCTGATGGATGTGGGCCTTTATCCAGTATCTATGGCCCGATTGATTGCCGGCGCAAACAACAAACAGGTCTTTGCGGATCCGGTTTCGGTCGCAGGCTCCGCACGCCTTGGCGAGACGGGCGTTGATGAGTGGGCCGCCGCACTTCTCACCTTCGAAAACGGTGTGATCGCCCAGGTGTCAACTGCGGTATCCGCGTGGCTGCCCAATACTGTCAATATTTATGGTAAAACCGGCTCGCTGCATCTTGACAGCCCATGGCACGCCGCAGGTGTTGAAGGTGGTGCCTCTACTATCGAACTGCGCCGCTTCGGAGAGACACCGGAAACCATCGAAGTACCTCAGGGCAAGTGGCTGTACGAGATTGAAGCAGACCACGTCGCTGAGTGTGTTGCCGACGGACTTACACAGAGCCCTCTGGTTCCCATTGCTGACACGCTTGGCAATATGCGCACACTTGATGAGTGGCGTTCGTCAGCCCGCTTCCGCTTTGCTGCGGAAAGCACCAAAAATCCGTGGCCGACGGCAAACCGTTTGCCGCTCGCGGTAAAACCCTCAGCGCGAATGCAGACGCGAACGATTGAGGGAGTTAAGAACCCCCTATCCGCCCTCATAATGGGCTGCGACAACCAGACGTCGATGCCGCACGCCTCTGTGCAATTTGATGACTTCTTTATGCAGGGCGGCAACTGCTTCGACACGGCACATCTTTACGGCGACGGCATCATGGAGCGCCTGCTAGGCACCTGGATGGAAGACCGAGGCGTGCGCGATGACGTGGTGTTGATCTGTAAAGGGGCTCATACACCAGATTGCCGTCCGGATGCGGTACGCCCACAGCTGGAAGAGAGTCTTGATCGCTTGCGCACTGATCGTGCGGACATCTACTTCCTGCACCGCGATGATCCGGACGTACCTATCGGCGAGTGGGTCGATCTGCTCAACGACCTGAAGGACGAAGGCAAAATAAGCGTCTTTGGCGGCTCCAACTGGAGCAAGGAGCGTATGGCAGAAGCCAACGCTTATGCGGCTGCAAATGGCAAACAGGGCTTTGGCGTTCTATCGAACAATTTCTCACTGGCTCGCATGAACAATCCAATCTGGCCAGGCGTTATGGCGTGTTCGGATGATGGGTATCGCAACTGGCTGGAACAGACTGGCACCGCCCTCTTCTCCTGGTCCTCGCAGGCGCGTGGCTTCTTTACAGACCGTGCCGGCCCGGACATCAGGATTGATCATGATCTCGTGCACGCGTTCTACAGCGATGAGAACTTTGAACGCCGCAAGCGAGCCTATGAACTCGCGGATAAGAGAGGCGTGCACCCGATGACTATTGCTCTCGCCTATGTGTTAGCGCAGAAGATGCCCACCTGCGCGCTAGTCGGGCCTCGCACCTTGTCGGAACTGCGCACATCACTTGCTGTGTTTGACGTGAACCTTACGCAGGAAGAGGTGAGCTGGCTCGACCTGCGAAACTGAGTGCTACGCTGCCCGTGTCTTGGCGAACGATGGCGCTTCCTCATCGATGAGCGCCTTGAAACTGGGGCGGCTGAGAACCCGCTCGATAAAGGCCGCAAAGGTAGGCCACCGAGCGGGATCAGGCTTGTAGCCTGCATGTTGCAGATTGACGAAGTGCGTAGCGATTGAGACGTCGGCGATCGAGAAGGTGTTGCCCACCAGATAGTCATTGGCGCCCAGCTCTTTGGTCAGGTAGTCGAAGATCACCGGCATCCGCTCGTTCATCGTCTTTTCAGCCGCTGCGGTATCTTGTTCCTTGCCCATCAATGCGGCCAGTGCGATCGGGCGGAACACGCCCATGCCGACAGCCGCCGCTACTTCAGTATCGCCATACTCTTCAAACCAACAGGCGCGACCGCGATCAAACCCATCTGCCGGATAAAACGCAGGTGTTGGGGTCTGTTGTTCCGCGTAAGCGCATATTGATGATGAGTCCGCAATGGTATTCGGTTCTGGCCGATCTGTGTCACGGAGCACCGGAATGCGTTTGAGCGGGCTGATTTCCGTGAACCAGTCTGGAGCAGGAAAAATATTCACGTTCTCAAGCGTGTAATCCATGCCCTTTTCCGTAAGCACGACGCGCGCTTTGCGCACGAACGGAGACGGACCCATGCCGTAGATGATCAATGCCATTGTCTTAGACTCGCTTTCAGAATGTCAGATGCGTGAAAGTTGGGGACCAGCCCAGCCAATGGCAATCAAAATCTTATGATCCGCCCGGTTCAGATGTGAGATAGCCTGCGAGGCTCGACGCTGCCTCTGCGATGGCCCAATCCAATGAGGGGGCCATTCCGCCGGCAACCTCATGTGCGTGATCAGCCATCATTGAAATGCACAGTGTCAGCAGTCGCCGCTTGCGTGTCTGCGCAGTCTCGCGGGGCAAATCTGATAGAAGCCTGTTCAGACGCTCGCTGACACTGCGCGCTCCAGTCGGCACCAGATCATCCACCAGTCTGTCGACGTCAAAGCGCGGGTCTGCTCTGATCTGCATAAGGAACGTTGCATAGAGTCGCCCCTCTTCTTCGTGACAGGCCTCCAGCATCGGGGCGATTGTTGCCTCCATCACCCGAACGACGTTGTCCGATTCTCCGGCGCGATCGATTTCTGCCAGCAAGGCCAGGCGCTTGCTGTCGATCTCCTGGATGCGGTTGGCAAACACCGCACGAATAAGTGCTTTCTTGCTTCCAAAGTGATAGTGCAGCGCGGACTCGTTTCGAGCGCCCGCCGCCCGCGTAATGTCGCGGACTGAGACGGCACCAAGCCCATTTTCTGCAAAGAGACGTTCGGCCGCACGGATGAGCTTGGATTTCGTGTTGGCTTTGCGTCGGCTGCTCACGTTGATTTCAGACGTATTTTTCTGCATGATCTCAAAATAATGGAAGACATTAGCGGGTTCAAGGCGCATAATATGCGGCATGTGGGGACATAACATATTTGCGCCGCCGTTTGGGTGGCAGCACATAGCGCTTGCTATTGCCTCGGTCACTTTACTCGGGACGGGATCTGCTCAGGCCTGCACGACATGTGTGGGCATGTATGGAGATGTCTCACTTATGGGTGAGATTATCTATCAGGTTGAGCGGCTGCACTCTTACCTGATGGAGTCGTTGGCGGGTGCTGAACGGGCCGCACAGGCAGGCCACTTCAGCCAGGCTGCTTTGTTGCCTTTGGCGCTTGGCTTTACGTACGGTGCCGTGCATGCGCTTGGCCCCGGGCACGGCAAGGTGGTTGTTGCAGGCTACTTCGCGGGACGTCCAGCGCCCCTGCGTGAAGCCATTCGCATGGCTGCAGAAATTTCCCTTCTTCATGTTGGATCAGCTTTCATACTGGCGTTGGTTGCAGCGATTTTGCTTGGCGGTGTGATCAGCATGTCGGGCCCCGCTTTTGTCGCTGTCAAGCTGCTAAGCTACGGACTTATCGCCCTGGCAGGAGCACTGATGGTGTACCGCGCTGCAATCAGCGCATTCTCAGATGGTGCGACACCCCAAGACGGATGCGGACATCACCATCATCATAGTGTTGGCACAGATGGTGATGCAGAAACCAAGTCAGAAGGTCATTTGCTGGCTCTGGCTGTTGGTGCGGTTCCCTGCACGGGCGCGCTCATTGCCGTTCTGTTTGCCCTGGCAAGTGGCGCGTGGCTCCTGGGCATTCTGACCGTCGCCGCAATTTCAGTTGGGATGGGGTTAACGCTGGCGGGGGTTGGTCTTTTGACTATCAAGACGCGCAACACGATCTCGCCTGGATCAAGCGCGACGTTGAACGTAGTTGCGGGTGCTGGTGGGTGTCTGGTTCTTGCAGTGGGAGCGGTGCTTTTTATGGGCACTGCCTCACTTGTCTGACAATTGGCACCGGTTTTACGAACAAAAAAACGGTAATGCAGGGGTGAATGATGAGAAAAGTAGTTGTGCTGCTCGTGGTGCTGGTGGCTGCCTTGGTTGCCGGATACTACTACCTGGCTGAATTCGCCGGTGACACCATGCACGCTGGAGAGCCTCAGGGAGCTGTCACTCCGCCCGAAATTGTGGAAGCAAAAGAAGCAGCACAAGCCGCTGCCGCCGAAGCGATTGACGTGAAAGAACCAAAGCAAATTCTCTTTGGCGATCTTCACGTCCACACAACATTCTCAACAGACGCATTTCTAGCATCTCTACCAATGAATGCAGGACCCGGGGCTCATCCTATTGCTGATGCATGCGATTTTGCCCGCCATTGTTCCGCTATCGATTTTTGGGCGATTACGGATCACGCAGAAGCCTCTACACCTCGCCGTTGGCAGGAAACCAAAGACACTATCCGCCAATGCAATGCCGTAGCAGGCGATCCTGATGACCCGGATATGGTTTCGTTCCTGGGCTTTGAATGGACACAGGTTGGCCAAACACCAGATGAACATTATGGGCACAAGAACGTAGTTTTTCGAGGCCTCGATGATGACGAAGTATCGCCGCGCGCCATCGGTGCAGGCGGTGTTGCTACCGATACCCTGCGCAGTTCAATCGGCAATCTGCCTGTAGCAACCGCCCTTATCGACTGGGGAAATCGGCAGCCCTATCTGAATTTCCGTGAGTTCATGCGTGAGACACGTGCGGTCCCGAGCTGCGATCCGAACATACCATCAGATGAACTTAGCCCGGCGTGCTATGAGGCGGCAGATACACCGGGTGATCTTGCCCGCAAACTTTTTGATGAACTCAATCTTGATCCTGTCATCATCCCACATGGCACCAGCTGGGGCCTCTATACACCGACCGGTACAACACTTGATAAACAGCTGCAGGCTGAAAATCGTCCTGAAAGTCAGGAACTGATTGAAGTGATGTCAGGCCATGGGAACTCCGAAGAGTATCGGCCCTGGAGGTCTGCCGCTCTTGACGCAGAAGGCAACATTATCTGTCCCGCTCCAAGCCACAATTATGTGCCCAGCTGCTGGCGCGGAGGAGAGATCATACGCAGCCGCTGCGAGATTGCTGGCGAAGACGAAGCGACGTGTTCTGAACGGGCTGCAGAAGCGCGAAGTAATTTCGCCCAGATGTCTGTCGCCGGCCATCTCACAATTTCAGGCGAAAATCCCAGTGACTATCTCGATGCCGGTCAATGCCGCGATTGCTTCCTGCCGCCGTTGAATCATCGACCCGGCACGTCGGTCCAATACGGACTTGCAGTATCAGACTTTTCTGATCCGGCGAACCCGCGCCGTTTCAACTGGGGATTCATTGCGTCAAGTGACACCCACCGGGCACGCCCAGGTACCGGTTACAAGGCGGTGGACCGTGAGTACCAATCTGATGCCCGTGGACCTCGCTCGCAGGCATGGGCAGACCGCCAACGCCCCGACCCAGGGGAAGTCCTACCCTATTCCATTCCTATGACGCAGGAGGACACTGCTGGCGTACCGGGCTTCCAGCTGGTTGAATTCGAGCGCCAGGGATCATTCTGGACAGCCGGTGGTCTCGCGGCCGTACACAGTGAAGGTCGTAGCCGCGATGCCATATTCGATGCCCTCAAGCGCAAGGAAACCTTCGGCACCTCCGGCCCGCGCATGCTGTTGTGGTTCGACATGATTGAGCCGGCGTCAGCCATTTCCCCGGCGCAACCGGAGGAAAACGCGTCCCGATCGACAGACAGTATCGACAGTGACGCTGTTGCCGAAACTGAAGTGCCAATGGTTCTCGAAGATGCGGAGCCTGTCGTCGTTGCATCAATGGGAGCAACCGTCGAAAGTGACAGCAGTCCAACATTCCGTGTGAAGGCGGTTGGCGCGTTTAAGCAAAAGCCAGGGTGTCCTGAGCATGCAGGAGCGTCTCTGCCGGACGACCGCTTTGAGATGCTCTGCCGGGGTGAGTGTTACAACCCGACTGACACCCGCCATATCATCGATCGTATCGAGATCATCCGTATACGTCCGCAGGTGGACGGCACGGAAGATGTAGCAGATCTGGTGGACGATGCCTTTGTCACGCATCAATGCGAGCCGGATGAAAGCGGCTGCTCCTTCACGTTCACCGATCCTGAATACGAGCAGCTTGGCCGCGACACGCTGTACTACGCGCGGGCAGTCCAAGAAGAGTCACCTGCTATCAATGGCGCAAACCTGCGCTGCGAGTACGATGCCGATGGGAATTGCATCAAGGTCAATCCATGCTATGCGGATTTCCGGACAGCTCCGGATGATGCCTGCCTTGCGGATGTCGGTCATCGCGCCTGGTCGTCACCTATCTACGTCAACTACAAGGGCTAAATGGCGGCCCGCTGCCCTCGAAGTGAGTAGTGGTTGTGAGTGATCAGTTTCGTGTCCGGCTGGCCAGTGCCGCCGTCTGCATAGGCCTCGCGCTTGGCCTTTGGGGTGCATTGGCTGAAAACCCTTTTGCAGACTGGGGCGGAGAGGCGGGCTTAGCAGCGTCAGTCAATGATGCGGCCATCACAGAGGATGACCTGATCCTCGCTATAGAGGCCGTTGCGTCTGACAAACGCAACGAAATGACCCAAGCAGACCGGGACCGTATTCTTGGTCGGCTTGTTGACGAAGAACTCCTCGTGCAGCGCGGGGTCGAGATTGGACTAGTCGACGGCGATAACACGGTCCGCAAGGCCATCGTCAATGCAATGATCGTTTCCATTCTGACAGATGCGGCGGAGGTCGGTCCGAGCGATGGCGACCTTAGGCGCCTTTACGATGAAAGCCCGGCATTTTTTTCAGGCGTTGGCCGTTACCGGGTCAGTCAGATTTTCCTCAAGTCCGGTGAGAATCTCGAGGCGCGCGTCAAAGCTGTCGAGGACGCTTTGGCAGGTGGTGCTGGATTCTTGGAATTGCAGGCTGATGTCGGAGATGCGCAGACCATTCTGCTTCCAAATGCTGCGCTGCCGCCCGCCAAATTGAGAGAATACACCAGTCCGTCAGCTATGATGGCAATCTCGCACCTGGCGGTCGGCGACCAGACGGATGCCATACCCGTGCCTGGCGGCGTGGCATTCTTCAGGCTTGATCAAGTGATACCCGGCCCTCCGCGGCCGTTCCTGGAAGTGCGCGGGCTGGTCGCGGCTGAGTTTGCCCGACGCCGCGACGAGGAAGCACTCCGCACCTATCTCGACTGGCTGTGGGGTCGTGCCGATGTCGATGCGGCCAACGGTTACGTGGCACAGCCTGAGTCATTTCCATGAGAATGATCGCCGGATGCCTGGCCCTGTGTGTGCTCATGACGGCCGCTTTCGCGTCTGTTTCCGCGAATGCCCATACGCGGAGCCAGTCCATGTCGGCCCTCTTCGTTGAGGGGGATGATGTCAGCGTTAGCTTCCGGGTCACAGCCCGTGAGGTGACGCGGCTGGGTGTATTGGACCCACAGGCCGAAACGCTTCCCACGCTCCTCGCGACGCACCTGTCAAAGTCACTGACCGTCGCGCGCGGAAGTACCTCATGTGCGATATCAGGCGCGCCAAGGCCCCTGGTCTCTACTGCCGCTGAACTCCGATTTGAAATGATCTTTAGCTGCGCGTCTGAGACCGCTGGGCAGGCTGTTACGTTCACAAATGATGCGTTCTTTCCGATCGCTAGCCGTCACATTCACTTTGTGCGGGCACGTGCGGCCGACGGGACGTTCGAGGAAAGGCTGCTGACAGCAACCGGCAGAAACGCCAGCTTCTTGTTTTCACCAAGCGGTATTGTTGCGCCGATTGAAGAATCCATCCTGCAGACATTCTGGCGATACATCGTGCTGGGGGCGGAACACATCTGGATTGGCATAGACCACCTGGCGTTTTTGGTTGGGTTGCTTCTGCTATGCCGCAGACTGCGGGATGTGGTCTTTGTCGTAACCGGATTTACCGTCGGCCACAGCGTTACGTTGAGCCTTACGGTTCTCGGCCTCGCAGTTCCCGACCCTCCGGTCGTCGAGGCGTTGATTGCCTTTACGATTGTCCTGGTGGCGGTAGAGGCGGTGTCTGCGCCAACTGGACTTCCAAAGCATGGGATTGTCGCGAGTGCCACTGTGATGACCGCCCTTGCAGGACTGTCCTGGGCTTTGGGTGGCGCCATTCCCCCTATAGCTTGGGTCGGGCTGGTACTGCTCGTGGCAGGTTACGCATGGCTGACGCGAGATGAGCGGACCGCATCCCGGCTCCTGCCAGCCCTGACGCTCGTCTTTGGCCTCATCCATGGCTTTGGTTTTGCAGGTGTGCTGCTGGAACTCGGCCTGCCGACAGATAGGCTGGCTCTGGCGCTCCTCGGGTTCAATCTCGGTGTTGAAATTGGGCAGCTGATCTTCATCGCACTGTTGTGGGGCGCGGCCATGGTGGCAGTGCCTCGTCTTTCCCGCTCTGTTCAGCTTGGTGTCCGCACCAGCGCTGCCACGCTGCTATGCACAGCGGGCAGCTACTGGTTCGCTTTGCGGGCGTTTGGTTAGGCCGGATCGGACAGGCAGGCACCCAGGTTGGCAGCCAGCTTCCGCATCAGTTCGCCATAGAGCGATGCCCCCGGCTCCAGATCCGCACCGACCGGGTCAAGAACGCCGGTCTTCGCCTCGGTACCTTCAGTTACAGCCTGAAGAATGCTTGGCTTGAACTGAGGCTCAGAAAACACGCAGGCCGCGTCGCGTTCTTCAATACGCTCCTGGATTTCCCGCACACGGGCAGCGCCCGGCGCTACCAGCGGCGATACGGTGACCGATCCAACGCCGCGTAATTCATATCTGGTTTCAAAATACTGATAGGCATCGTGGAAAACAATGAACGGCTTTGTTTTAATGGCACTCAGCTGGCCGGAGACTTCGCCGTCGAGGCTTTCAATCGCGGCAGCCTGCGAAGCCTGATTGGCGGCATAGACCGCCGCGTTCTCAGGATCGATCTTGGACAGGGCTTCGGCCACGGCCTGGCTCAGGACAAGAGCGTTAGTCGGGTCAAGCCACATGTGGACGTCCAAAGTGGCGCTGTCTGCTGAGTGGTCATCATGACCTGCGTGAGCCTTGTGACCGTCATGCCCATCGTGATCAGCGTGGTCGGCGTGATCCTTGTGATCATCATGGCCTGAGTGATCATCATGCGCGGCATGATCGTCATCGTGTGCGTGATCGTCATGACCGGAATGATCTTTGTGATCGTCGTGGCCGGTATGATCTGCATGATCTGCATGTTCGTCATGACCTGCGTGATCGTCATGATCCGCATGATCCGCATGATCATCATGATCATCATGATCATCATGATCATCATGACCTTCATGGTCATCATGCCCATGCCCGTGATCATGATCGTGCCCATCCCACAATCCACCTTCGCGGATTGGATGGCGCACGGTGCCATCAAGCGTTTGCATTGTCAGAAGCTCGGCGTCGGGCGCAAGTGTCGAAAGCTTGTCGTCGAGGAAAGCCTCCAGGCCGGGGCCTACCCAGACAACCAATTGAGAGTCAGCCAGGGCCTGCGCGTTGGATGGCTTCAGGCTGTAGGTATGCGGCGAAGCGGCGCCAGGGACCAGCAGGTGAGGCTCGCCAAGGTCTCCCATGACGCCACTGACGATAGAATGAACAGCCGGGATGGTCGCAACCACCTTCACCTGTGCTAGAGCTTGGGTGCTCGCGAATCCACAGGCGAGTGAGGCAGCGAAAGCCGCATGCCGAATACCAACATAAGGAAGCATGGAACTGGTCTCCTAGAAAAATGGAAACCTGTTATAATATAACATATAGAGACCAGACAACCATACACCTAGGACGATCAACCAATCGGCACCAGCTTTCGTCATGAGCCATTCAGTATTTCCCACAAAAACCCATAACCATGAGACTTGCCGTAGTGAAGGGCTGGCAACGGCGCAACGGTTGCTTGCACAAAGCAACGGACGTTTGACGGCGGATCGTCAGGCGGTGCTTGAGGTTCTTCTGGCCAGTCACCGTGCCCAAGGAGCCTATGACATCATGGAGCAGATTGACTGGCGCGGCCGGCGGCCTGCCCCCGCAGTTGTGTATAGAGCGCTTGATTTCTTGGTTAGCCACGGCTTGGCGCACAAGATTGAGAGCCTGAACGCCTTCATGGCATGTTCAAATGCGGACCATGCCCACAAACCGATGATCATGATCTGTCGTGACTGCTCCGAGGTTGCCGAGTTTGAAGCTTCCGGCATTGGCAGGGCGATTGCGAAAGCTGCCCGCGAGAACAATTTTGTGGCGGATGAAACGACCGTTGAAGTGACGGGGTTGTGTGGCGCCTGCGCGCAAAAGGACAGCGCATGACACAACTCATCGCCGCACAAGACGTTGCAGTCACGATCAATGGCCGCACGCTGCTGCACGACATTGACCTGACGGTCGACGCAGGCGAGATCGTCACCATCATCGGACCGAATGGTGGCGGCAAGACAACGCTGGTCCGCGCGTTGCTCGGTATTCAGTCTCTCACCAAGGGGACAGTGTCCCGAATGGAGGGGCTAACCATCGGATACGTGCCCCAGCGGCTTAGTCTCAATCCAATGATGCCAGTGCGCGTGTCCCGCTTGATGACATCCACACTCTCGTGTTCGCGGGCTGACGTGCTCGCCGCGCTTGAGGAGACCGGGGTTGCACATCTGATTGATAACTCGGTGCATACATTGTCCGGCGGCGAGTTTCGCCGGATGCTTCTGGCGCGCGCGTTATTGCAGAACCCGGATTTGCTCGTGCTGGACGAACCTGTTGCTGGCGTCGACCATGCGGGAGAATTGGTTCTGTATGAGTTGATTCAACGCATTCGGTCCGAGCGGGGTTGCGGTGTGTTGATGGTCTCTCATGATCTTCATGTGGTTATGGCAGCCACCGACAATGTTGTTTGTCTCAATGGTCACGTGTGCTGTACGGGTGAACCCCACGAGGTGTCGCAACACTCTGAATATGTGCGCCTGTTCGGCCCCAAAGCAGCAGGCGCCCTGGCTTTCTATGAGCACCAGCACGACCATGAACACGATATTGGCGGCGATCTGAAGACCGATCATCCTGCCGAAGGCCATAGCCGTGCTGGATGATTTTTTTGTTCGTGCCGCGTTGGCTGCCATCGGCGTGGCGGCTATGGCTGGCTCTTTGGGGTGTTTCGTGGTCTGGCGGCGAATGGCCTATTTCGGTGACACAACGGCGCACGCAGCTTTGTTGGGCATCGGCCTTGGCATAATTTTGGGTGTCGACCTGACCCTCGGCGTTGCGGCAGTCACGATCTCTGTCGCATTGCTGTTGCTGGCGATGGAAAAGCAAACCGGCCTGGCCCTCGACACGCTGCTGGGCATCCTAGCTCATACGTCTCTGGCCCTAGGGGTGATTGTCATCGCCCTGACCCCGAGCCTGCGTGTCGACCTGACGTCCTATCTGTTTGGTGATGTGCTCGCTGTTTCCCCGGCCGATCTTGCTGTCATCTTCTCAATGGCTGCTTTTGTTCTGGGTGTTCTTGCTGTCATCTGGCGGAAGCTCGTCGCGGCAACCATGGATGAGGAACTGGCGGCTGCCGAAGGTGTGAACCCTGCACGGTATCGATTGGTGCTGGTCTTGCTTTTGGCACTCACAATTGCTGTGGCCATGAAAGTCGTGGGTGTTTTGCTGATCACCGCCCTCCTTATCATTCCGGCCGCTGCCGCGCGGCGTGTGTCCACCTCGCCGGAACAAATGGCCCTGGTCGCTGTTGGTCTTGCCGTGTGTTCGGCAATCGGCGGGCTGTACCTGTCACTCTATCTGGATACGCCTTCCGGCCCATCCATCGTCATAGCCGCCGCCTTCATCTTTGCCATCAGCCTCCTGCCCCTCGGCCTCAAGCGGGGATAAACTCGTAAGGGATTCGGCGATCCATCGCCGCCTGCGATCTGAGGGGATCACACAATGACCGAAGCCAGTCAGCGCCGGAGCGTACTTACGCGGTTTCTTGACGGGGTCGAGCGCACCGGAAACGCCCTGCCCGACCCGGTTACGCTGTTTGTACTGATGATCTTTCTGGTGGTCCTTGCGTCAGTCATCGCCTCAGCATCCGGTGTCGCGGTGCCTCATCCTGGGACCGGTGATGTGGTGGAAGCCAAGAGTCTGATGGCAGCCGATCAGATCCAGCGCCTTCTCATGGAGATGCCACAGACATTCACCGGATTTTCACCGTTGGGTTACGTGCTGCTGGTGATGCTGGGCGTCGGCGTTGCCGAAAAGACAGGTTTCCTGACCGTCGCCCTGCGCTCCCTAGTGTCCGGTGTATCTCCTCGCCTTGTGACTGCAGCGCTCGTCTTTGCCGGAATCATGTCATCTCTGGCGGTTGATGCCGGCTACGTGGTCTTGATCCCGCTTGGCGCTGCGATTTTCATGGGTGCTGGTCGGCATCCCGTGGCCGGTCTAGCGGCAGGGTTTGCCGGCGTGGCCGGCGGGTTCAGTTCCAACGTCATTCTGACCCCATTGGACCCCCTGCTTGCAGGCATCACACAGGAAGCCGCCCGGCTAGTCGCAGCTGATTATGTGGTGGACATCACGGCGAACTACTACCTGATGCTTGGCCTGGTGCCACTCTTTGTCATTGTCGGTACATGGGTCACGGACAGGCTCGTTGAGCCACGCCTGCCGAAATGGGAGGCGAGTGAGAGCCCCATTCAAACGTCCGACGGCGACGTATCCGAAATCGAACGCCGGGGCATGCAGGCCGCTCTTCTGTCAGTAGGCATTCTGGCAGCCGTTGTGGCGGCATTGGCCTGGGCGCCGGGCTATCCCTTGCGCGGCGAAGACGGAAGCTTCCTGCCGCTGATGCGCAGCCTTGTCTCGCTGATGTTCATCGCGTTTCTTGTTGCCGGCATCGTCTATGGCCTGACCACCCGAGTGATCGCATCGGATAAGGATGTCGTCCGAATGATGGGCGACGCCATGTCCGACTTGGGTGTCTACATCGTGCTGGCATTTGTTGCTGCCCACTTCATTGCGATGTTCAACTGGTCAAACCTGGGCATCATTTCCGCCGTGGTCGGGGCGGATACGCTGCGCGCGATTGGTTTTGAAGGATCGCCGCTCCTTGTCTCACTCATCGTGCTGGCCGCAACAATCAACATTCTGGTCGGCAGCGCCTCTGCCAAATGGGCGTTCCTGGCTCCCATTTTTGTGCCGATGCTGATGCTGCTAGGTCTGTCGCCAGAAGCCACTCAGGCGGCGTATCGGATCGGCGACAGTTCAACCAACATGATCACGCCGCTACTGCCCTATTTCCCGCTGATCCTGATTGTCGGTAAGCGATACGATCCCAATTTCGGGATCGGGACGCTGGTGGCGACCATGCTGCCCTTCGCCATTGCCTTCGGCATCGCGTCGACTGTGTTCTTCGTCGGTTGGCTGGCCTTGGGGCTACCGCTTGGGCCCGGCGTATCCGGCACTTTCTAAAAAGTGCTTTGCGTATTTGGAATACGCGTTACTGTTTCCCCAAAGAAGAAAAGCAGGCTGGTGCCTGCCTCATATCTAGGGAGACAGAACACATGGCGGATCAGGCATTCAAGCTGCTGATTGGCGGCAATCTGGTGGATGGCGACAGCACGATGGATGTCGTCAATCCGGCAACGGAAGACGTCATCACCAAAGCCCCGCGCGCTTCGGAAGGCCAGCTCAACGATGCGGTTGCTGCGGCAAAGGCCGCGTTCCCGGCATGGGCAGCCACCCCAATCGAGCAGCGCCGCACGGTGATCAACGCAATTGCAAATGCCATTGAGGCGGAAGCAGAAGATTTTGCCCGCCTGCTCACCCAGGAACAGGGCAAGCCACTTCCCGATGCAACCGGCGAAGTACTCGGCACAGTCGCATTCATGCGCTATTTCGCGACGCTGGATATGCCGGTCAAGGTGCTGGACGACAATGACGGCCGCCGCGTCGAGGCACACCGCAAACCTCTTGGTGTGATCGGCGCCATCGTGCCGTGGAACTTCCCGATGATCTTGATGGCATTCAAGCTGCCGCCGGCCTTGTTGGCAGGCAACACGCTGGTGCTCAAGCCGGCACCGACAACACCGCTCACGACCCTCAAGCTGGCAGGCCTGTTGAAGGACATCGTGCCTGCAGGCGTCGTGAACGTGATCACCGATGCCAATGATCTCGGCGCGCCGCTCACGGCTCACCCGGACATCCGCAAAGTGTCTTTCACGGGCTCGACGGCGACCGGTGCGAAGGTCATGGAAGGCGCCGCGAAGCTTCTCAAGCGGGTGACGCTTGAGCTGGGTGGCAACGACGCGGGCATCGTGCTTGACGACGTGAACCCAAAGGAGGCCGCACCACAGCTGTTCCAGTCAGCTTTCCAGAATTCCGGTCAGGTCTGCATCGCCATGAAGCGGCTTTATGTGCACGAAAGCATTTACGATGAGATGTGCGCTGAACTCGCGAAGCTGGCAGAAGACGCCATCATTGGCGACGGACTGGAGCAAGGCACCCAGCTTGGACCGCTCCAGAACAAGATGCAGTACGACAAGGTGAAAGACTTGATCGAAGATGCCCGTGATTCCGGCAACATCATTGCGGGTGGCACAACACCGGATCAGAAGGGCTACTTCATTCGCCCGACGATTGTCCGCGACATTGAGGACGGCACCCGTCTGGTAGATGAAGAGCAGTTCGGACCGGTCCTGCCGGTCATCAAATACTCAGATGCGGACGATGCTGTTGACCGCGCAAATGCGTCGCCTTACGGGCTGGGCGGATCCATCTGGGCCAAGGACACCGACCGCGCCTATGCCCTCGCCGACAAGATGGATGCCGGAACTGTCTGGGTGAACAAGCACGCTGAACTGGACCCGATGATCCCGTTTGGCGGCTCAAAAATGTCCGGTGTTGGTGCAGAGCTCGGCGCTGATGGGCTTGAGGAATTCACTCAACTCAAGATTATCAATATGGCGCGCTAAGCTCCTGATATTACAGAGAAATGAATACGGGTCGCTGGCAAATCAGCAGCCCGTTTTCTTTTCGATGTCCTGTTGCTCTTGGCGGGCTTTGACGGGTCTCCGGTGCGGCACGGCTTCGGCGCGGGCCAATGCCAATCACATGAGGAGAACGCCGCTCGCCGGCTGGGTCGCGCTTGCATAGGCAAACAAAGTTCCCATCACCAGGAGCAAGAAACCACCGGCGACTGCCAGGCTGTGCACGGCCACCTCGATGCGAGTGTCATCAAGCCGCGTTAGAGTCCAGGCCCCATCCCGCAATCCGACAGCGGCCAGCGCAATGAGTGCCACAGCAATGGCCGTCCCGGCGGACATGGCCAGGACTGCAGCGATGCCCGCAAGCGTCATCCCCAGGACCTGCGCAAACACAAGAACCAGAATGGCGCCTGAACACGGCCGGATGCCAATGGACATGACAATGCCAACCATCTCGCGCAGGGAACCTGCCTGCATGCTTTCTGCAGGTGTGGGGAAGTGCGTATGACCGCAATCCTCGCCATGTTGATGATCATGCCCGTGATGATGGGCATGATTATGGGTATGACCGTGATGATGCCCATGCCCGGCATTCCCGAGATTTAAGCCAAGGCGCGGTGCCAGCGCTTTGGCGGACCGCCAGATCAGCCACACACCAACAACCGCAACAAGAGCAAAACTGGCGGCCTCAAGCCATTGAACGATCACGCCCGTAGAACGTAGCGCCAGGCCAAAAATCGCAATGACGCCTGTTACAAGAACAATCGCCGTAACCCCCTGCATGAATGAGGAGGCAGCCGCAAGCAGCAGGCTTCTCTTAAGGGCTGTTGGTTGCGTAACCAGATAGGCTGACAGCACTGCCTTGCCGTGCCCCGGCCCAGCGGCATGAAAGACACCATAGAGGAACGACAGGGCAACAAGCGCCCAGGCAGCCGTGGCCGAGCCTTCATCCTTCAAAGTCCTGATAGCGCCGGCCAGACTGCGATGCAGACGCTGTTGTTCTGCTTGGACATACAGAATCGTTCGCGTGAGAAAAGAGGCTTCCACGCCTTCATCCGCATCGTTTTCTGAGGAGGGGACCGGCGCGGTCTTGTAGTCTTCCATGCCGAGCTGCGCTGAAGCCGGCAGTGTCTGGACCGGTCCGAATAGACTGCCGAAAACGGCAATGACGGTCAGCAGAACCCACATCCGCCACCCAGACTTATCCTTCACCACGCGCCTCTTCCGGCCTGCAGTCGATTGTTACGTTCTCAGCAAAAGCAGCACCTAGCGATTCAGGTCCCTGATCCATACGGTCAAGTGCCGCAGCAAGGCTGATCATCTCAAATGTTGGCGTCGGCCGCTCCAGGTCGGTGCTGCAGGTTGCCGGCGGTTTGCCGGTCATCAGAACGCCCGTGTCTTTTTCGTGGAGCATCTCGATGAAATAGTCGGGGTCGTAGACCGAATATCGGACCGGCCATTGGCTGACATCAACGGCGGTCTCCAGATCAACTGTGAAGGTTAGCTCAAGGCGCTGGTCTGGCCGCAGCCGTGCGCTCTGGTCGCGCGGGGAGACAGTCAGTCGCCCCTCTTTGCCTTCAATGCGCATCAGATAGCCAAATTCGGCGATGCTGTCTGTCATCGCGACGGCATAGGCCGCCAGCTGGGCGTCGCTAGGTTCGTTTTCGCCGGAAACCGCAAACCCTTCGAGCTGGAAGACAGTGTAAAATTCATCAAAGGACCAGACATGGGTAAAGCCCGAGAGGTTGCCGTCTGCGTCGAATATGGAAGACACCCTCATGTCAATCCAGACATGGGGGTGAGCCATGGCGGGGACGGCACCCAGAACGCCGATCACGCAAGCGGCCCCGAAGGCTTTCAAAATCCGTCGCACTATTTCAATCCCATCGTTCATCCCACAGTCATCTCGACTGCCTCTTATATTGCCACAGACGGCGGCATTTCTGAGGCTGATATGATGTCATATTTTGTTGGCCTCAAGGGCTTGGATTCGCTGCAAGGTCTCTGCAAACTCGCATTAAGTCCCTAATCCGAAGGGGCTAATGGACCCTTAAGGGAAGGAAGAATCTACGTGAGCTACCCGATTGAAGATATAGAAGGTGTAGGCCCGGCCTACGCGGAAAAACTTGGCGAAGCCGGCATCAAAACGACAGGTGATCTGCTTGAAGCAGGTGGCGGCAAGAAAGGCCGCGGGGACATCGCCTCTAAAACCGATATCTCTGAAAAACTAATCCTTAAGTGGGTCAACCACTCGGACCTGATGCGCATCTCCGGAATCGGCGGGGAGTACGCTGAGCTTCTCGAAGCTGCGGGCGTTGATACGGTCAAGGAACTCCAGCATCGCAACGCCGCGAACCTGGCCGAAGCTCTGCAGAAAACCAATGATGAAAAGAGCCTGACCCGTCAGGTGCCCAGTGAGTCCATGGTCACCAAATGGGTTGAGCAGGCGAAAGGCATGGAGCCCGGCGTCAGCCACTAGACAAGTTGTACGGTTAGAACGGGCCGGCCTCCGCAAGGGGTGCCGGCCCTTCTTGTTTGGATAATACCAGTAGGTCTAGTTGGTGCTCAGGACATCGTCGAGCTGCAGGCGGCAGTTCTGCGCAATGCAGGCCCTAAGTGCCTCACGTGTCCGCCCGGTCAAGACACCATCTGGTGGTGATGAAAGAAACCCTTTGCTGGTGAGAGCGTTTTGAATTGTGCGAACATAGTCACTGTCCCCCACCCGCGCGGCTTTGACGAAATAGTCAAACGCCTCTTGATGGCGGCCTAACTCTGCGAGGATGTGAGCATAGGTGTCGAGGGACCCTGCATTCTTTTCCTCGTCCTGCTCCAACGATTTGGCCGAGAGCGGCATGGCTTCTTCAGCACGGCCAATGGTCAGGAGCGTCCACGCAAGCCAATTGAGTGTCTCCGCATCTTCTGGGTCGAGCTTCAGAGCCGCCTGCAGGTCCGGGATGCTTTCCTCATATTTGCCGTTGTAGTAGAGCGCCGTAGCCCGATCCCGATATACGTCCGGGTCTTCATCATAGCGTTCGAGCGCTGAGGTGTAGTCGGCAACCGCTATGTCATAGTCCTCGCGGACATGGTGAAGATAGCCGCGAACGTAGTAGGTGATGTAGTCCTCTGGATCATACTTGATGGCGGCTTCGTAGTCCGCAAATGCATCATCATGATTGCCCTGCGCCGCATGAGCCAGACCACGGTTGTGATGCGCCAGAGACATAATCTCGTCGTCCTCGACTTCACCACTGTCGATAAGCCATGTGCAGCCCGCCAATTCACGCTGGGTATCGCCGGAGCGGCAATCAAGCACGGCGCGCTCATACGCGGAAAGGTCCGTACCCTGTCGAAACACTGCCATGATCTCCGGGGCAAAGCGCGGCATGAAGAACCCAACGCCACCCAGCACCGCAATCACGACGACCCATGTAATGAGGTTACGCACCTAACCAACTCCCACGCCTACGCCACAGCTCACATCTTAAGCACACCCTGCCCATTAAGTCAGCCGCAATGTCTAAGGAGCTGCAACCACGACCCTCGATTTGACATCAGGGAAAAGGAGAAGTGGTGAGCCCGACAGGGTTCGAACCTGTGACCTACTGATTAAAAGTCAGCCGCTCTACCAGCTGAGCTACGGGCCCACTTAGTGCTCTCGCGGGATTCGTTAAGCCCGACGTGACAGTGTGGCGGGAAACTAGGGCTGCGGAGCGCTCCGGTCAACTGCCAAATCCGCGCCACTTTGTCGAGCCTTGAGCCTAAATCGGGTCGATATCCCCCGCCTCGCGTTGGGCATAAAAGTCAGACACAAAGGCCTCAAACCGGCCCTCTGAAATCGCGTCACGCATCTGGGTCATTAACCATTGATAGTAAGCTACATTGTTCCAGGTGATGAGCATGGCTGCGAGATGTTCACCGCTTTTGTAGAGGTGGTGAAGATAGGCGCGTGAATAAAGGTTGGAGGCCTCGCACGGGCTGTCGGCGTCCAACGGGCGCGGGTCCGCAGCGTGCCGGGCATTCTTCAGGGCCACACGCCCATGTCGCGTAAAGGCCTGCCCATGCCGTCCCGACCGGGTCGGCATAACGCAGTCAAACATATCAATGCCCCGCCGGACGGCTTCCACCAGATCTTCCGGTGTTCCGACGCCCATCAGGTAGCGAGGCTTTTGCTTTGGTAGGGCTGGGGCCACAGCCTCAACGGTTTGCAGCATGGCATCCTGTTCCTCGCCTACAGACAGCCCGCCAATCGCATAGCCGTCAAAGCCTATGTCAACGAGGGCCTCCGCGTGCTGCAGTCTGAGGTCGGTAAAGGTCGAGCCCTGCACGATGCCAAAGAGCGCTTGCCCATCCTTGCGATGAGGCTGGGCCTCAAAGGCCAGCCTGGAGCGTTTTGCCCACCGTGCGGTGAGGTCCATGCTGGACTGGGCCTGGTCGCGGGTGGCCGGGTAGTCCGTACATTCATCCAGGATCATCTGAATATCGGCGCCCAGAAGACACTGGATTTCGATAGACCGTTCTGGTGTCAGCGAATGGGTGGAGCCATCAATATGGCTTTGAAACGTCACGCCGTCCTCAGTCATCTTGCGCAGCTTGGCCAGCGACCAGACCTGAAACCCGCCGGAGTCTGTGAGGATCGGCTTGTCCCAGTTCATGAAGGCGTGCAGGCCACCCAGAGCGGCCACTTCCTCCGCCCCCGGACGAAGCATCAGATGATAGGTATTGCCCAGAACGATATCGGCGCCCGTTGATTTGACGGTATCCGTCGTCATGGCTTTGACGGTTCCCGCTGTCCCCACAGGCATGAAGGCCGGCGTGCGAATAGTCCCGCGCGGCGTGTCGATCCGCCCCGTGCGAGCCTCGCCATCTGTGGCATCCAGGTGAAATGAAAAGCTGCTCATAGCGAGGCGCTGTCCAGAGGATTGGGGAACAATAGGCTGCTGTCGCCATAAGAGTAGAAGCGATAGCGGCTTTCAATGGCGTGGAGATACGCCCGGCGCATTGTGGATACGCCGGCAAAGGCTGAAACCAGCACGCACAAAGTCGAACGTGGGAGATGAAAATTGGTCATCAACACATCAACACCGTGGAAGGTGTGGCCCGGCTTGATAAAGATGTCCGTTTCCGCCTTGAAAGGGTGAAAGACACCTTTGTCATCGACAGCGCTCTCAAGCAGCCGCATGGAGGTCGTGCCGACAGCTACGATGCGGCCTCCGGCGTCACGAGCTTGGTTGAGACGTTTCGCAGTTTCTGGGGTCACTTCGCCCCACTCCGAGTGCATCTTGTGGTCGGCAAGTGTGTCCGTCTTAACTGGCAGAAACGTGCCGGCACCCACATGCAGCGTAACAGTTTCGCGCGAAATGCCAGCGTCGGCGAGCGACTGAAGCACCTTGTCGGTAAAATGCAGTCCGGCGGTCGGAGCGGCAATGGACCCATCTGTCCGCGCAAAGACTGTTTGATAGTCTTTCTCATCCCGCTCGTCAGCCTTGCGCTTACCTTCGATATAGGGCGGCAGCGGCATTTCTCCGGTGACCTCGATGGCATCTTCAAGTGACAGGCCTGTCGCTTCCAGCCGAAGGTCAACCTCACCGCCATGCCGGCTGACAATATGCGCCATCAGCGCGTGATCGCACTCGACGATCTCGCCGGGCTTGAGGCGTTTGGCCGGGCGCGCGAAAGCTGACCAATGCCCCGGCTTGGCAAGTGGCTTGTGGAGCAGCAGTTCGATATGTGCCACTGCGTCTCCTCGCCGGCGGACACCCCGCAGGCGCGCGTGAATGACGCGGGTGTCATTGGCAACAAGCACATCGCCGGGTGTGAGCAGGTCCGCCAGATCGCAAACACCGGCATCCGCGATGGTACCGGGCTTGTCCGCATTGACCACAAGCATGCGCGCTGCGTCCCGCGGTTGGGCAGGACGCAGCGCGATGAGCTCTTCCGGTAGAGTAAAGTCGTACGCATCGAGGCTGTCAGGTGACACCGCAGCCCCGGCAGGATCAGGCGTCTGCGGCAATGACGGCCTTCTCAATCTTGTCCGGATTGGCCGGCGGTTCGCCCTTGGCGATGGCGTCTACATGGTCCATGCCGTCGGTTACCTGACCCCAGACCGTGTACTGGCCATCAAGCCATGAAGACTCCTGGAAGCAGATGAAGAACTGACTGTCAGCACTGTCCGGGTCCGCGGCGCGTGCCATGGAGCACGTCCCGCGCACATGCTGTTCATTTGAGAATTCAGCAGCAAGGTTCTGACCCGATCCGCCCATACCCGTACCGGTCGGATCCCCGGTCTGTGCCATGAAGCTGTCAATCACACGGTGAAAGACGATGCCGTCGTAGAACCCCTCGCGTACAAGTTCTTTGATACGCCCAACATGGTTGGGCGCGAGGTCCGGCTTCAGAGCGATTGTCACATCACCACTTTTTAGCGTCAGGATCAGGGTGTCTTCCGGTGAAGCGTCAGTCATTGCGCTCTCTTTTCTGCTGTCTTGTATTTTTGAAAACGTGTGTCGTGTCTTGAGGTTACTCAGTGGCCGCCGGGATATCAGATTTAATCCGTGCCGTGATGATCTTACCCGGTGCCGCTGGTGGTTCGCCCTTGGGCAGGCCATCCACAGCCCCCATACCGGAAGCAACCTCACCCCAAACCGTGTAGAACCCGGCTGGATTGCGCGGATTGTTCATATGACGCGCCAGATTGAACATAATGAAGAACTGGCTATTTGCGCTGTTGGGATCACTCGTCCGTGCCATGCCTATGGTTCCGCGCCGGAACTTTGTCTCCGTAAACTCGGCGGGAAGGTCCGGGTAAGAAGATCCACCCTGCCCTGTGCCCTGCGGATCACCGGTTTGCGCCATAAAGCCGTCAATCACCCGGTGAAAGATGATGTCGTCGTAAAAGCCTTCACGAACAAGCTTCTTGATGCGCTCCACATGGAGCGGCGCTAAATCCGGACGCATCATGATTTCAACAGTGCCCGTGCTAAGCTCCAGCACCAGAATGTTGCTGGCATCGTCCGGCATTGGCGCTTGCGCAAGGGCTGGACGGCCAAAGGTAAGTGTGGCGATCACGGCCATTGCAAAAACCGGCATCCAGGACCGGACAAAAGACATACGCATGTGGTTCTACTCTCCCAAAGGTATTGTGCGCCTGCAAAGGCCCATCGTCAGGACGCAGCTTGCTTGAGTTCTTCAAAACGGGTCAGGAGGCGGCCCGCGACCATAGGTGTGGTGAAGTGCGAAATATCTCCACCAAGACGGGCAATTTCCTTAACCAGCCTCGAAGCAACAGCCTGGTGCTGCGCTTCAGCCATGAGGAACACGGTCTCTATGTCCGGATTAAGGCGCTCATTCATGCCCGCCATCTGAAACTCATATTCAAAGTCCGAAACAGCACGCAGACCGCGAATGATCATCTGGGCACCGATCTCTTCGGCAAAGTGCATGAGAAGAGATTCAAAAGGCTGAACTTTCACCGTCGCGTTGCCGTCTGACGCCGTGATGAGATGGCCGACTTCTTCCTCTACCATCGCAACACGCTCCTCAAGGCTGAAAAGCGGCCCTTTGTCCCGGTTGATCGCCACGCCGATGACAAGATGGTCAACCATCTTCAAAGCGCGATTTATGATATCAAGATGGCCATTGGTGATCGGGTCAAAAGTCCCCGGATACAGCCCCGTCCGCTTTGTCATTCCGGCCGGCTCCTGTTGTTGTTTATTGTCCTGGTGAGCCGCCTGGCGGCTCATCCACCTGTAGCGCTCAGATTTGCCCGCCGTTTTAGCCGTCCGAACCCGGTTCGTCGAGGGTCGGCCCGCTGCCATTTGCTGACGATCCGTCATCATCGTTACCGGCACTGCCATCGTCTTCGTCGCCATCCTCGGTCGACGCGTCGGCGATATGTGACACAGAAACGACTGCTTCATCATCGGCTGTTCGGAAAATGGTGACGCCCTGGGTTGCACGACCGGCAACCCGGACATCATCGACCGGACAACGAATGAGTTGGCCTGCGTCTGTCACGAGCATGATCTGGTCCGCCTCATCCACCGGGAAGACGGCAACAAGTTTTCCGTTTCGAGGCGTCACAGTCATGGCAATGATGCCTTTCCCGCCACGACCGGAGGTTCGGTATTCAAAAGACGATGTGCGCTTGCCAAAGCCATTTACAGAGACGGCCAAAACAAACTGTTCATGGGCCCCAAGTTCAGCATATCGCTCCGGCGTCAAAGTGATCTCGTCACCATTGTCATCAGCCGCGTCATCCGCCTCTTCGGCAACACACTCATCATCGATTGCGGCACGCATGACCTTGGCCAGTTAGAGGTAGGCCCGCGCATCAGCAGGTGACGCGCCGGTATGATGCAACATCGCCATGGCAATCACGTCGTCATCATCATCGAGGCGGATGCCGCGTACGCCGGTTGAGGTGCGCCCGGAGAAGACGCGCACATCGGTTACCGGGAAACGGATAGCCCTGCCGTTTGCTGTTGTCAGCAGGACGTCATCATCTTCGGAGCAGATCGCCACGCCCAGAATGCCGTCTTCAGGATCATCCAGCTTCATGGCGATCTTGCCGCTGACATTGATCCGGACAAAATCCGAGAGCTGATTGCGCCGTACATTGCCCTTGCGGGTGGCAAACATCAGTTGCTGATCACCCCAGCTATCTTCATCCTCCGGCATCGGCATAACAGTGGTAATGCGCTCACCGTCGTTCAGCGGCAGCAGATTCACCATCGCCTTGCCACGCGACTGCGGGGAGCCGGCAGGAAGCCGCCAGACCTTCAGCCGATACACCATGCCCTCCGAAGAGAAGAACAGAATGGGCGTATGCGTGTTGGCGACAAAGATGCTGCTGACAAAATCCTCGTCTTTGGTCGCCATGCCGGCGCGGCCCTTGCCGCCGCGTCGCTGTGCCCGATAGGTATCCCGCGGCACGCGCTTGATGTAGCCAGCATGGGAGACAGTGACGACCATCTCCTCACGTTGGATCAGATCTTCATCCTCGAAGTCACCGATGGATTCAACGATCTCTGTCCGGCGTGGCGTGGCAAACTCGTCGCGCACGGCCTGCAATTCGTCTCGAATAATGCCTGACAGTTTTTCCCTGGATCGCAGAGTCTCCAGATAGTCCTCAATTTTCTCGCCAAGGCTCTTGAGTTCATCTCCAACCTCATCGCGGCCAAGCGCTGTCAGCCGCTGCAGACGCAGGTCAAGAATGGCGCGCGCCTGCTCCTCGCTCATGCGCAGCGTATTCCCATCAGTCAGGACGTGCCGTGGATCAGCGATCAACCGCACCAGCGGGGCCACGTCGGCAGCCGGCCAGTCGCGGTCCATCAATTGCTGACGCGCGGTCGCGGGGTCAGGCGCGTTGCGGATTAGCTTGATGACTTCATCAATGTTGGCAACAGCAATGGCCAGACCAACGAGCACATGCGCGCGGTCGCGGGCTTTGTTGAGCTCGAACTTCGTGCGCCGCGTAACCACATCTTCACGGAACGCGAGGAATGCGTCGATAAACCCCTTGAGGGTCAGCATCTCCGGCCGACCGCCATTGAGGGCAATCATGTTGCAGCCGAATGACGTCTGCAGCTGCGAGAAGCGGTAGAGCTGATTCAAGACAACATCAGACACAGCGTCGCGCTTCAGCTCAACAACAACACGCATGCCATCGCGGTCGCTTTCGTCACGTAGGTCTGAGATGCCTTCGATGCGTTTGTCCCGCACCAGCTCGGCGATCTTCTCGACCATCGAGGACTTGTTCACCTGATAGGGAATCTCGGTGATGATGATGGCTTCCCGGTCGCCTCGGGCCTGTTCCACGTGCACCTTGCCGCGCATCACGACTGACCCGCGCCCGTCCCTGTACGCCGAATTGATGCCGGAGCGGCCAAGAATCATACCGCCCGTTGGAAAGTCCGGACCCGGCACAATCTGCATCAGATCTTCGATGCTCAAATTGGGTGCGTCTATGGCGGCAATGCAGGCGTCCACCACTTCACCCAGATTGTGTGGCGGGATGTTCGTCGCCATGCCCACGGCAATACCACCAGCGCCATTGACCAGCAGATTGGGGAAACGCGCAGGCAGAACAACCGGTTCGCGCTCGCTGTCGTCATAGTTGTTCTGGAAATCGACCGTGTCCTTGTCGATGTCTTCCAACAGAGCGTGAGCAGGCTTGCCCATGCGGACTTCGGTGTAACGCATGGCCGCAGGCGGGTCACCGTCAACGGAGCCGAAGTTCCCCTGCCCGTCGAGGAGTGGCAGGCGCAGAGAAAAGTCCTGCGCCATGCGCACCAATGCGTCATAGATCGATTGGTCACCATGGGGGTGGTACTTACCTATCACATCACCCACGACGCGGGCCGACTTACGATATGGCTTGTTCCAATCGTACCCGTTCTCATTCATTGAAAACAGGATACGTCGGTGCACTGGCGTGAGGCCGTCGCGGGCATCCGGCAAGGCACGCGAAACAATCACGCTCATTGCGTAGTCAAGGTATGAGCTGCGCATCTCGTCTTCGATGGAGATGCGGCCTATGCCTTCGCCTGGCCCGTCTGAGGGGCCGTCCGTTCCGTCGCCGGGGGGGATGTCGCCACCCGCGCCACCAGAGCCCTGTTCAGGGGCTACGGCGTCATCTGCTGGGTTGTTATCGTCGATGTCTGACACTGAGCGGTGCGCTTCTTTTGTTTCTTGATAGGGCTAAAAAGACCGCGTTGCGCAAGCTCTAGGGCAGCGCATTTGGGCATTTCGTATAGTGCGGAATCGCGTTGAAAACGCACCCCGGAAACTAGCATTCGCCGCAGCTTGCCGCAAACCTTGAAGGGCTCAGATGGAGTGGCAAAATTGATGAATTAAGTTATTGAAAATAAAAGAAAAAATAGCACCCAAAATCGCGGGATTTCACCTGTACAAAGTGCTACTTGGCGCATCCTGAAAAATCTGCACTCACCAGTGAGGATCAGCTGATTTTCACCAGCATCGCCGTTGCGTCGTCAGACTGTTTGAAGCGCGGAAACTGATGCGCCTCCGGGTCCAGCTCGCGCTCGATATGCCGTAATTCGTCTTTGAGCGAGGCAAGCCCCCTGTCCAGCGCGGCCTCCAGGAGTTCTTCCTCGGTGTACCGCCGGTAGTCACCCGCCAGTGCCTCAAAGCCATCCGTCATAAGCAGCGCGACGGCCGGCACGTCTAACTCAAAACGTTGTGTACGCGCATGTTCCGCAGCGCCTGGATCCAGGGCAAAGACCCAGTAGCCGCCTTCCACATTGTGTTGATTTCTCACCTTGCGCAGACGATCCAGGACGCTGCTGCGATGCTGGTCCGGTTCGCCGGTCTCGCCGTCAGCCTTGCGCTGTTCTGAAAACCGCGTCGCAAGGTGATTTTCATAGGCCTCGCTCTCCTCACTGCTGCCGAATGTCTGAAAGGTCCCACTGCCATCCCGCAGCAGGACCTTGCAATCACCAAAGTTGAGGCAGTCGATCACGTTGCCGGTCTGCTTGACCAGAATCAGGGACGCGGTCGGCCGCTCATAGCGTTCGCGCGGCTGCCGCAGCGCCTCCGCATCAAATCGCCGGGTTACGTCGTCAATCACCTCGTCCACCAGGGCCGCCAGCGGACCGCGATGACTTGGCGCCCGGGCTTGCAAGGCATCCGTACCGGCCTGGGACAGCCAGGCTGCGTCGCTTGCCGTTCCGGTAAGCTGTTCCTCGACCAGTCCGGTTGCGCCGTCGAACACCCAGGCGAAGTCTCCTGCATGACCAAGATTGTCATCATTGGCGCCGCCCACCTTGCCGGGATCGTGGATGGTATCGAGAACATCAAGGGGCATGAGATCTACCTGTGTGTGGCGAGGAAACGGGATGAGACCGGATTCGATCCGTATGTTAGTCCGACAAATTGACAGGAGCGCGGCAATTCCCGTCATATCGGCTATGCCGCGACGATGAGAGTCCGGTAGCGCCCCGACCCAGACAGGCAATCCTTTTGGCTAAATCCGAAAACCGGCGATCTGAAATTCTTGAGCGGCTGGCAGATCATGTTCTGGCGGATGGGCTGTCGGCCTCCAGCCTGCGAGCATTGGCAAAGGCTGCCAACACCAGTGACCGGATGTTGCTCTACTACTTCAAGGACAAGAACGAGATCATCACGGCCACACTGGACGCAATCGGAAACCGGCTGGAAGGGATTCTGACGCAACGGACCTCATCCCAGCCTCTACCGCTTGAGCAGCTCAGACCAAGGCTCCTGAAAATCGTCCAGGACGACGCGTTGTGGCCGTATATGCGCATGTGGTTGGAGATATCGGCATTTGCAGCGCAGGGGGATGATTTCTACCGCACTGTCGGCAAACAGCTTGGCGAGCAGTTTCTCGACTGGGGTGCGAGGCAACTGGAGAGCACATCGCCTAAAAAGAGGAAGTCCGACGCAGCAGCTCTGCTGCTCACGATTGAGGGCGTGCTGCTTTTGAAAAGCGTAGGCATGGACAGCGCCATAAAGGACGCCATGAGCCGCGCTTAGCGGCTATCGCGCACCTTCCCTAGAATATGGATGTCGGGCGAAGCAGCATCAGCGCATAAATACCCATGACGGATGCGAAAGCAGGCCAGCCGAGCCAGAACCACCACATGAACAGCGCATGGTATTGGTCCGGCAACTCACCGCCTGTGTTTGCGGCTGTCTGCGCAAACTGCTGCATCCGCCATTGGATCCACACAACCGGCAGCCAGCACATGCCGATCAGGACATAGAGCGCATAGGTCACCACCAGCCAATCCTCAAGCAGGCTGTATCCAGCGAGAACAGCAAGCGCGATACCGCTGACAGGCTGAACGACGACGGCTGTTGCCGTGAACAGGAAGTCGGCCACAATAACATTGCGCCCTACCCCGTCGATCACGACCGGATTACCGGTCCTGTGTGCCATCAGCATGAAAAACGCGATGCCCAGCCCCGTGCCGAACAGCACGGCTGCACTTAGGATGTGTATCCATTTCCAGAGGAGAAACGCGTCCATCAGCGCCGGGCTCCCGAAGACGCCAGAACGATCGTTGCTGCAACAATCGGCAGAACCTTGAGCAAGGGACCAAGAGGATCCATCCACATTGCAGGCGCAAGCAGCGTCAAGCCACCAAGATATCCAAGGCTGAAAGCAATCTGGGCCAGGCACGGACGCAAAGGATCGCGGGCTGCAAGCAGCCAGAGGCCAAACAGAACATCCAGACAAGACGTTGCGACAATCAGGCCGAGCATAGCAGATGAGCCGATGATGCTGCTGAGAGCCATTGCGGCCATCGCACTGGCCGCCGACGAAATGGACGCGAGCGTGATGATGCCAGTTGCAATCCAGAAGAAGGCCAGCATGGCACGCAGCAAGGCCAGCGGTGCCAACAATCGTGCATCCCGCTTGTCTGCGCTGGAAGCCGGATTGTCCGCAAGTGCATCTGGAATGGCGCGCATCGTTAGCCCTGTGGCTTTGGCAAAGGGCCGATGGTCAGCCACATTCGGTTTTTCGGTCTGCTTGAAGGATGTGGAGCGCAACGCTGTCTCGACGCCCAGGACGCCGAGTACATCAGCGACCCAGATGGCTGGCTGCATGGCCCAGGTCGGTATGCCGATGATCCGCGCCGGGGCAAAGCCGAGCCACAGTCGGATGATCTGAATGATATCGGTCAGGCTCTTTCGCTCTGGCCCGGTGACCGCCAGCGTCAGGCGTGATGGTGCGTCCTTTGCTGAAAGTCGGAGCATTCCCTCTGTCAGGTCATCCATCGCAACGGGTTGAAACACGATGTTCGCCTGTTCGGGAACTGGTACCAGGCCCGGCATCCCCGCAAGCATTCGGACCATCGCCGTCCCACCATAGCTTTCCCGAGCTATTACGAGAGAAGGCTTCAGGATCACCCAGTCTGTATCGAGTGTTTCAAGATATCGGTCCGCGATGCGTTTGGATTGGGAATACTCCGTATCCACATCATCATCGGCACCAAGGGCGGAAACATGGAGTATGCGCCGCACCCCTGCTTGAAGAGCACCATCAAACATGGCGCGGGTTGCAGCGCCGTGGATGGCCATGGGGTCATCACGTGACGTCTTCTGCAAGACACCGGCGCAGTTGATGAGAACTTCACAGCCAGTAAGCCGCTCAGCCCAGATGCCTGGCTCGGTATCGGTATTGAGATCGCAGAACCGCCACTCGCCCGCAGGCACCATGCGCGAGCCAAGGTCTACATCGCGGCCAAAACCGATGACCTCATGCCCTGCCTGGACAAACCGCCGCGCCACATGGCTGCCGATGAAACCATGCGCGCCGACAAGTCCGACCTTCATGGGCTATGCCCTGCTATGCATGGCGCGCGTGACTAGAACGGCACTTCGTCATCAAAATCACCGCCGAAGTCGTCACCGCCGCCTGACGCAGCTGCGGCAGCAGGTCGGCCACCGCCGCCGGACGCTCCCATGCCGCCGCCGGAGCTGGCGCCCATTCCGCCGCTATCACCGCGGCCGTCGAGCATAGTCAGAGTCGAGTTGAACCCCTGAAGAACGACTTCCGTTGAGTACCGGTCCTGGCCGGACTGATCCTGCCATTTGCGCGTCTGAAGCTGGCCTTCCAGATAAACCTTGGAGCCCTTTTTCAGATACTGCTCGGCAATCTTCGCCAGACCCTCAGAGAAAATGACCACGCGGTGCCACTCGGTGCGCTCACGGCGTTCACCTGAGTTCCGGTCGCGCCAGCTCTCTGATGTCGCAACGCGCAGATTGACGATGGGTTTGCCGTCCTGTGTGTGTCGTACTTCCGGGTCTGCACCGAGATTGCCGACGAGGATGACTTTGTTGACGCTGCCTGCCATGGGTGCGGGCCTTTCCTTGGATTGGTCTTGTCGGCACGCCTGCTGACTAAAAGCAATAACGCGCGAAATTATTGAGTTGGCGGCACGGTAGCCGATAATCGCCCGGCCCGCTCCACCGCTGCAGAATTAATCCACAACAAATGCACATGTTCTTGCTATGTTCTTATCATGTCGAATCGACTTGAGCCAGCGGTCTACGCAAACTGCGCCGCTTCATGTACCGCCGCCTCGCCGCGGCATTTGTATGCATCCTGGCGCTTCCACCATGTCCGAGCCTTCAGAAACTGAAATGAGTCCAACTGGCCTGCCTGCCATGCAGACCAAACGCCTGCGGCTTGTGCCTTATGGGCTCGGTCCGGCAACTGTCGATGCATTTTGCCGGATCACCACGGATCCCGCGGTCTATTGGTGGCGCGAAGAGCCTTACACCGTTGAGCAGCAGTCAGAGCACTTCCTGTCTGGCAAACTGTTTGAGGGACAGCCGGATGGCATGGGGTATTGGGCCGTGTTCTCTGCGGAAGATGACGCTTTGCTTGGTCAGGTCATTCTGCAGCCGCTGGAAGACTCAGGGCTGATTGAGATCGGCTGGCATTTTCTGGCAAATGCGCGCGGTCACGGATATGCCACTGAGGCGGCGACGCGCCTTATGACCTATGGGTTTGATGTGCTGGAGATTGACCCTATTTACGCAGTCATTCGCTCTTCGAACGAACCTTCGATCCAGGTCGCGCTCCGCGTTGGACTGCGGCCGGACGGCGAAGGCATCTATTACGACAAGCCGCATCTTCGCTTTCGGATGATGCGGTCACAACACCACATCCAATCACAGGAAAAGACCTCTTGACCGGACTACGCAACATCACTGTCAAAGGCGCCCGCGAGCACAATCTCAAGGGCGTGGATGTGGAACTGCCGCGCGACAAGTTGGTGGTGATCACCGGTCTTTCAGGCTCCGGCAAGTCGTCATTGGCTTTCGACACGATCTATGCCGAGGGTCAGCGCCGCTATGTGGAGAGCCTCTCTGCCTATGCACGGCAATTCCTGCAGATGATGGAAAAGCCGGACGTCGATTACATCGAAGGTCTGTCGCCCGCCATTTCGATCGAGCAGAAGACGACGTCGCGCAATCCGCGGTCGACTGTGGGCACCGTTACAGAGATCTATGACTACATGCGCCTTCTGTTTGCGCGTGTCGGCATTCCCTACTCGCCGGCAACCGGCCTGCCGATCGAGAGCCAGACCGTCAGCCAGATGGTCGACCGTGTGTTGGCCCTTGAGGAAGGCACGCGATTGTTCCTGCTGGCGCCGATGATACGTGGCCGCAAAGGTGAGTACCGCAAGGAGTTCGCGGACCTTCTGAAGCGCGGGTTCCAGCGCGTGAAGGTTGACGGTGAATTCTATGAGCTGGAAGACGTGCCTAAGCTCGACAAGAAGAAGAAACACGACATTGAAGTCGTTGTGGATCGTCTTGTCGTACGCAAGGACATTGCCGGTCGGCTGGCAGACAGCATGGAGACAGCACTGCGTCTCGCCGAAGGCATTGCCATCGCGGAGTTCGCCGACGAGAAGGATGACGATGGCCTGCCGCGTCAGCTGATCTTCTCCGAGAAGTTCGCCTGCCCCGTTTCCGGCTTCACGATCGAGGAAATTGAGCCCCGGCTCTTTTCCTTCAACAACCCCTTCGGGGCCTGCCCGGCCTGCGACGGTCTGGGGACAGAACTTCAGTTCGAGCCTGACCTTGTCGTGCCAGAGCCTTCTTTGAGCTTGCGACAGGGCGCTGTTGCCCCATGGGCCAAGACGGGCACCACGTCGCCCTATTACACTCAGACCCTGCAGGCGCTCGTGGACCACTATGGCGGCTCGATGAATGAGGCGTGGAGTGATCTGTCCGAGACACTTCGCAACGCCATTCTGTTCGGCACCGGCAAGGACGAGATAGAATTCCACTATGACGACGGCATACGGTCCTACAAGACCAAGAAGACTTTTGAAGGTGTTGTCGGCAACATCCAGCGCCGGTGGCGTGAAACAGATTCTGCATGGATGCGCGAAGAGCTGGCTCGTTTCCAGTCGGCTCACCCATGTGAGTCCTGCGGCGGCAACCGCCTCAAGCCCGAAGCACTGGCGGTCAAGATTGACGGATTGCATATCAGTCAGGTTGCGGACTTCTCTATTCGCGAAGCGCATGAGTGGTTCTCCAAGGTCGACAAGACCTTCACCAAGAAGCAGAACGAAATTGCCGGCCGTATCCTGAAGGAAATTCGTGAGCGTTTGCGGTTCCTCGTGGATGTGGGGCTCGATTATCTCACCCTGTCCCGTGGCTCCGGCTCGCTTTCGGGCGGCGAAAGCCAGCGCATCCGTCTTGCTTCCCAGATCGGGTCCGGCCTTACCGGCGTGCTGTACGTGCTGGACGAGCCTTCCATCGGCCTGCACCAGCGCGATAACACACGTCTTCTGGAAACGCTCAAGCGCCTGCGTGACATCGGCAACACGGTCGTTGTGGTTGAGCACGACGAAGAAGCCATCATGGACGCTGACTATGTTGTCGACATGGGCCCCGGTGCCGGCGTTCATGGCGGAACGGTTGTTGCGTCCGGCACGCCCAAGCAGGTGATGCGGACAGGCGACAGCCTGACCGGTCAGTACCTCGTCGGCATGCGGCAGATCGAACTGCCCCATGAGCGCCGACCAGTAGAGGGGCGCACGCTCACACTCAGCGGTGCGCGCGAAAACAACCTCAAGAATGTGGATGCGGACTTTCCGCTCGGCGCGTTCGTCTGCGTGACGGGTGTTTCCGGTTCCGGCAAGTCTTCTCTACTGGTGGACACGCTCTACCCTGCGCTTTCCCGCCGTCTGATGAATGCGCGAGCGCAGCCGGGCGCCCACGACAAGATCGAGGGCATCGAGTTTCTCGACAAGGTCATCGACATCGACCAGTCGCCGATTGGGCGAACGCCACGGTCGAACCCGGCAACCTATACCGGCGCCTTTACACCCATCCGCGAGTGGTTTGCCGGTCTGCCGGAAGCCAAGACGCGCGGCTACACTCCGGGCCGGTTCTCGTTCAACGTCAAAGGCGGTCGCTGTGAAGCGTGTCAGGGCGACGGTGTCCTCAAGATTGAGATGCACTTTCTGGCAGACGTTTATGTTCAGTGCGACGTCTGCCACGGCGAGCGCTACAACCGTGAAACGCTGGAAGTAAAGTTCCGCGACAAGTCCATCGCGGATGTGCTGGACATGACGGTTGAGGACGGTGCCGAGTTCTTTAAGGCCGTGCCCGCCGTGCGCGACAAGCTTGAAACCCTGAAGCAGGTGGGCCTCGGCTACATCAAGATCGGCCAGCAGGCGACAACCCTGTCGGGCGGTGAAGCGCAGCGCGTGAAGCTCTCAAAGGAACTCTCCAAGCGGGCAACTGGCCGGACGCTCTACATTCTGGACGAGCCGACAACCGGGCTTCATTTCCACGACGTTGCCAAGCTCCTGGACGTGCTGCACGAACTGGTGGATCAGGGCAATACGGTGGTTGTGATCGAGCACAATCTTGAAGTCATCAAGACCGCAGACTGGATCATCGACATCGGCCCCGAGGGCGGCGATGGAGGTGGCGAGGTCGTCGCTCAGGGAACGCCTGAGGACATTGTTGCTGAACCCCGAAGCCACACCGGATCTTACCTCAAACCCCTGCTGAAGAAGAGCCGCAAGGCGGCGCCGAAATCCGAAGAGCGCAAGAAGAAGACGGCGCTGGCTAAGGCATCAGCTGCAGCGTCTCGCAGGCCCATGCGCAAGGCACCCGCAGATGATCCAGCGCCTGCGCCTAAGCGCAAGGCCGCAGCGAAGAAATCCGTCGGCAAGACAAAGGCCAAGACCAAGGCAAAGCCGCGGGCAAAGGCGAAGGCGAGGGCGAGGGCTGCGAGCCGGTAGCTAGCATGTCCTCCTGAAGATCGCCTCAGGCCGCAGCCTATGAACTCTGGAGGAATGTCAACAGCGCGTCAGCAGCCGCGTCCGGTTGCTCCTCGTGCGGCAGGAAATGGGCCTTGTCAATTTCGACTAGATGGGCATCTCCGGGTATTTTCGCAACCATCTCACGCGCGTATTTCAATGGAAAGACGCGATCACCCTTCCCCCAGATGAAGAGCATGGGCACACGCGTCCGCGCATGGACTTCATCCAGCGTGTCGACAATCTTGGGGTCGACCGCGCACAGATATGCCATCAGTCCGCCATAAGCATGGCGCGTCCGATGCCAGGAGTGCACGAACAACTGCATAAATTCGTCTGTGAAGAAGGAACGGTCAGCAAAGAACCCACCATAGCCGCTGTTCGATTCTACGAACATTTCCGAGGCTAAGGCCCGCTTAAGTATCCAGCGAGTCAGCGGATTGCCATGCAGTTTTTGCAGCAAGGTCACTGCCGGTGGGAACTTGTAGGGAATTTCCGTATCAACGACCGTAACTGATCGCACCCGCTCGCTGTCCTTCACTGCCAGCAATCGGGCAACCGTCCCTCCCGTGTCGTGTCCAAGAACATGATAGCTGCTGAGGCCCAGATGAGTTGCAAACGCTAGTGTTCGATCGACATGGGCGGAAAATCCAAGGTCGGTGTCCTGTGTCCACTCGCTTTCTCCCATGCCAGCCAAGTCAAGTGCATAGC
>ERZ1740067.411-NODE-411-length-34731-cov-6.360509_pt1 | contig 34731 bp, 37 predicted proteins | sample MGYA00581736_ERZ1740067 | MGnify/ENA primary metagenome ERZ1740067 (study PRJEB43018, sample SAMN04849236) | marine metagenome | isolation source: floating plastic debris | place: Pacific Ocean | collected 2008-08-27 | study: EMG produced TPA metagenomics assembly... | reverse complement strand
CGCGGATAGAGTCGAGCGTGGCGGCCCGCACCTGATCATCTGTGAGGCTGTCACCAGCGCCTGACGCATTGCCCTCAATCTTGCCTTTCAGGTGGGCTTCAGTTTCGGTCCAGTTGGCATCAAGAGCGGACACAAGGTCGCCATTGGCCAGCGGCGGCCAGTCGGCCCGCGCCCAGGACGGGCCTGTCGCTTCGGTTTCGACCGCACCCGGATCATCCTTCAGGCCATCAAAATATGCCCTTAGCCGCGCATCCACAGAACTCGGGTTCTGTGTGTACCGGTGGTGCATCTGTTCGAGATATTGGGCGTTACCGCCATAGAGAAATGACGTCTCGTCAAAGGCTTCATTTGCAGGCGTCCGCTGACGCCCCGAGCCATCTGCCATTTTTGTCGCTCCCGCGCGGTCGCAAGGTGCTGTGGGGCGTCCGGCCCGCGCGCTTTCGAATACCAAAAGCCCCTAGTTCCACACAGCTTCGCACGGGTTTGGTTAACGCGCTATTCAAAATGCCCCGAATTCCAGTGACATTTTGAGAATACTGGCCCCACGAAACCGCAAAAGGGTCTTCGCAGGGCCAGCATTAATCTTGTCTTAATGAAACCGGTCAGCCCTTGAGCACATCCACCAGCGTGGAGCCCAAGGCCGCCGGAGACGGAGATACCGTAATCCCGGCGGATTTCATCGCCTCGATCTTGCTGGCAGCGTCGCCCTTGCCACCGGAAATGATCGCACCCGCATGGCCCATGCGGCGGCCCGGCGGAGCTGTGACACCGGCGATAAAGCCCACAACCGGCTTCTTTGTCTTGGACTGCTTGAGGAACTCAGCCGCATCTTCTTCAGCCGACCCGCCGATTTCACCAATCATGATGATGGATTCAGTCTTGTCGTCGCCCAGGAACATGTCCAGGCAGTCGATGAAGTTGGTGCCATTGACCGGATCACCACCGATGCCGATGCAGGTGGTCTGGCCAAGGCCCGCGGCTGTGGTCTGGCCAACAGCTTCGTAGGTCAGCGTGCCGGAGCGCGACACGATACCAACCGTGCCCGGCTTGTGGATATGGCCCGGCATGATGCCAATCTTGCACTCACCCGGCGTGATGACACCCGGACAGTTGGGACCAACCAGCCGCGTCTTGGAGCCACACAGCGCCTTTTTGACTTTCACCATGTCGAGCACGGGAATGCCTTCGGTGATGCAGACTGCCAGCGGAATCTCCGCATCAATCGCTTCGAGGATGGCATCCGCCGCGAAGGGCGGCGGCACGTAAATCATCGTGGCGTCAGCGCCGGTCTGTTCGACCGCGTCACCGACCGTGTCGAACACCGGCAGGTCGAGATGCTTGGTACCACCCTTGCCCGGCGTCACGCCGCCAACAAGCTTGGTGCCATACTCAATCGCGGTCTCCGAATGGAACGTACCCTGAGCACCAGTGAAGCCCTGGGTGATAACCTTGGTGTTTGAATCAATGAGGACAGCCATCTACTTGGCCTCCTTCACGGCTTTGACAATCTTCTCGGCAGCATCAGCGAGATCATCGGCTGGAATAATGGCAAGTCCGCTATCGGCCATGATCTGCTTGCCAAGCTCAACATTGGTGCCTTCAAGCCGCACCACCAGGGGCACCGCAAGCGATGTCTCCTTGGCAGCAGCAATCACACCTTCCGCGATGATGTCGCAGCGCATGATGCCGCCAAAGATGTTCACCAGAATGCCCTCAACCGCAGGGTCAGACAGGATGATCTTGAAGGCTTCCGTCACCTTCTCCTTGGTGGCACCGCCCCCCACATCCAGGAAGTTGGCGGGCTCTTCGCCGTAGAGCTTGATGATGTCCATGGTCGCCATGGCAAGGCCGGCGCCGTTGACCATGCAGCCGATGGTGCCATCAAGCTTCACATAGGACAGGTCGTACTTGGCGGCTTCAAGCTCGGCTGCGTCTTCTTCAGCCGGGTCGTGCAGGTCTGCAACTTCCTTGTGCCGGTAAAGCGCGTTGCTGTCGAAGTTCATCTTGGCGTCAAGGCAGAGCACATCGCCGCCCCTGGTGACCACAAGCGGGTTGATCTCGACCAGGCTGGCATCCGTGCCAACAAAAGCATCGTAAAGCCCCTTGAAGAGCTTGGCGCCTGCTTTGGCTTCCGCACCCTTGAGATCAAGCGCCGCGGCTAACGCCCGGCCATGAAACGGCATGAAGCCGGACGCGGGGTCCACATCAATTGTATGGATCTTCTCAGGCGTTTCCGCCGCCACCTCCTCGATGTTCATGCCGCCTTCGGTTGACGCCACAAACGCCACCCGGCTCGTTTCACGATCCACCAGCAGCGACAGATAAAGCTCGCGATCAATGTCGGAGCCTTCTTCCACATAAAGCCGCTGCACCAGCTTGCCCTCGGGGCCGGTCTGGTGAGTAACGAGCGTCATGCCCAGCATGCGTTCCGCTTCAGCGCGGACATCATCGATGGATTTCACCACCTTGACGCCGCCGCCCTTACCGCGGCCGCCTGCATGGATCTGCGCTTTGACGACCCAGACGGGACCGCCCATGTCTTCTGCAACCTTGACCGCCTCATCGACGGAGAAGGCAGGCTTGCCCTGGGCAACCGGCACGCCGAAGCCTGCGAGCACGCCTTTGGCCTGATACTCGTGGATGTTCATGTTTTTCCGACTGGCTGGGGAAACTTGATGGAACTCATCAAACTTCCAAGTGGAAGGAGAACTAGGATTCGTTCTCCCGTATAGCACTGCACTCAGCCACGCCAAAGGTCTCCGCCGGGAAAACTCAGGACCACCAAATCAAAAAGGGTCAGTCGACAGGCTTTGATTTCCTCAATCCAAATCGCGATTTGTCGTTTCGGTAGCGGATTATTGGGTTTACCGGTAGCCCATCACCTGCTCTGCGACACGGTGAGCCCTGATGTCGTTATCCGCCTGCACAGATCCTGAAACTCCGGTGGCAGCACAAGAAAGGCGCGGTCCGGGAAGGGACCGCGCCTGTTTTTCTTTTGAAGGCAGTTAGCCTCACACTGGAAGGTCCATACGGGCGCCGCGAACACCACGATCCAGAATGCGACCTTCAGATGGAACTGTACCTACGCAAGATCCGGATTGATCTTCTTGCAGCTGTCCACAAGGCCTTCCACGGCATCGACAGAGACCTTGAACATCTCTTTTTCAGCCGCATCGAGTTCGATCTCGACAACCTTCTCAATGCCACCCGCGCCGATAATAGTCGGCACACCGACGTATCGGTCGCTGACGCCATACTCGCCATTCAGCTGAGCAGCGCAGGGCAACAGGCGCTTCTTGTCCTTGAGGTAGCTCTCAGCCATGGAGATGGCAGAGGAGGCCGGTGCGTAGAACGCAGAACCGGTCTTAAGCAAGCCGACGATTTCAGCACCGCCATCGCGGGTCCGCTGAACGATCTGGTCGAGCTTCTCCTGGCTGGTCCAGCCCATCTTCACAAGATCCGGAAGCGGAATACCGCCCACAGTGGAGTAACGCACAGAGGGCACCATCGTGTCGCCGTGGCCACCGAGCACGAAGGCCGTGATGTCTTCAACCGAAACGTTGAATTCTTCGGCCAGGAAATAGCGGAAGCGCGCAGAGTCCAGCACACCCGCCATACCCACGACCTTGTTCGCGGGAAGGCCTGAGAACTTCTGAAGCGCCCACACCATTGCGTCGAGCGGGTTGGTGATGCAGATCACAAACGCGTCCGGGCAGTTTTCCTTGATGCCTTCGCCAACGGCTTTCATGACCTTGAGGTTGGTTTCAACAAGGTCATCGCGGCTCATGCCAGGCTTGCGGGGGACGCCGGCAGTCACGATCACAACGTCTGAACCTGCAATGTCCTTATAGTCGCTGGAACCGGACATGGCGGCGTCAAACCCTTCCACCGGGGACGCTTCGGCGATGTCCAGCGCCTTGCCCTGCGGCACGCCGTCGACAATGTCGAAAATGACGATGTCACCAAGTTCCTTGAGGCCGGCAAGCAGGGCGAGCGTGCCGCCGATCTGGCCGCCACCGATGAGAGCAATTTTCTTGCGAGACATGGGGGTACTCCGCTGTTGAGGTGTGTTGCGGGCAGGCGCGGGCTGTGGTGCAGCCGTGCCCCCACCGCGTATTTTGGGTGGACGCCCCATGAACCAGTTGAAAAAGCCACCGGACATTGTGGGTTCATCCAGGAAAAGAGGGCGGTCACACGAGCTGCGTGCGCCCACGGTTAAGAATGCTGCGCTTCACCTATCCCATGGTCGGATATGGTGCAAGCAGACACAGCCGGGAAGACCGCGAAGGCTGTTTCATTCCGGTTTCAGGACAGCCAAACCGCCCGCAAGCGGCACACAGGTGGAATGATGATCGCCATATGCGTTCATTGGGGCACAGCACTGCCAAAATGCTCAACGGGAATTAATCATATTGCCGTTCCTGTTTGACACGCCGACGCCGAAAGAGTCACAGTTTCTTAGTCAAATCAGCCGAAAATCGGCGGGCATGGATAGCAGGCAGGCTCCATTCAGAGCTGTGTCCGCTCGATGCGAAGATGTGGAAGAGAAGCTGCATCGATCCCCGTTTTGTGCGGGTTTGGCGCGAAATTGGGGGCAGACAGTCCACCTTTCAGACGGCTCATGCATCTGACTTCGCTCTCATTGAAGAGCGAAACCACGCAGGTCGCAGAGCAAACCGGCCGGGAACCGGGTGCTGATCGGAGGATGTCTGGCAGTGTTTTTGCACAGTTCGTGGCATGTATTCCGGCCGTTGTCCGGTCAGCCACACACCGCAAAGACAGTATTTGGGGGCGTATTCGATGAACCAGACTGTGTATCAGCTGGATGCAGACCAGGCAGTTAAGGCCGCACCAACGCGCAGCCGTTTCCGCAAATGGGCTGCACCGCTGGCGATTGTGGCGGGCACCTTGAGCCTGGGTGGCTGTGCTGCCCCGGTCATCGGCGCCATTACCGTCAGCCAGCTGTCCACAGCTGCGGGCATTGCCTCTTCCATCATGTCAGGACGCGACCTCACCGAGCACGTGGTTTCCGCCATTGTCGGCGAAGATTGCCGGTTCCTCGAAGCCATTCTGCGCGGACGCCCCATTTGCGTACCCTACGGCTCACCGGAAGCAGATGATTCCTTCCAGGGCATCATCGTGGCGCTGCAGAACAATGATGACGAACCCGATTTGGACCGTTCCGGCGAGTATCAGGTGGCCGGCCTCGACCCCACGGCCATTCAGCTCGGCTTTGCTCCCATTGTTCCGGACTACAACATGACGACAGCGTCGCTCGAGGCCGTTGATCGCGACATCAGCGATAGCGACCGCGGAGACATGCGCCGTGTTTCTTTCGGCATGATGTCCGCAACCTACGGCCCCAGCCACTCCATGGATGACCTGCTGGCCGAGCAGAACAGCAACACCAAACCCTTCCTGCGCGGCGCAACCTTTGAAGAAGGCCCGGATGTCATGGACGCTCCGGCGCCAGCACCGCGTGTCATCCTGGCGTCGGCCGCTGCGCCCGTCGTGATGCCTCAGCCACTCGCCTCCAAGCGCAGCGACGGCACAACCATTGTTCCGCATCTGCCTTCCAAGCAGACCCGCATCGAGCAGATCATCGCTCGGGCCAAGATGGCGCCAATTCCCGATTGAGGCCGCCGGCAGACACTTCAGCAAAAAGGCCGCAACATTTGTTGCGGCCTTTTTTATTCAGCTTGCCGGAACGTCAGACAGCATGCCCCGCCGCCATATAGGCTTCGCTTTGCATCTCAAAAAGGCGTGACGCAGTCCGCTCGAACTCGAACGACCCATCACCAGCAGGATAGAGGTCTTTGGGCGCGGCCTCAGCTGAACACACCAACTTCGCCTTGTTCTCATACAACGCATCAATCAGCGTCACGAAGCGCTTGGCCTCATTGCGCAATTGCGGTCCCATCTTCGGAATGTCATCAACAAGCAAGGTATGAAAGCTGCGGGCGATCTTGAGATAGTCGGCAGGCCCCAATGGCTGCCGGCACAGATCATCGAAGTGAAAGCGGGCAACACCCATGGCCGCGCGCGGCACCGGCACCTGGCGGCCCTTCACCTCGACTGAACAGGGTGCTGGCTTGACGCCAGCGGTCAGCCGTCCCCAGGCATCTTCCATAGCCTGCGAGGAGGCGCCATCGAGCGGCGCGTGATAGACCGGCGCGCCCGCCAGATGCTTGAGCCGATAGTCTGCCGCCGCCTCCAGTTCCATCACATCCATCTGCTGGCGCAACAGTCCAATGAAGGGCACGAACAGATCGCGATTAAGACCGTTCTCATACAGCGTGCCCGGCTCGCGGTTTGACGTCGCCACAACCACAAGCCCTCGCTCGAACAATGCGGTGAACAAACGGCCAAGGATCATGGCGTCCGTGATGTCGGTGACCTGAAACTCGTCAAAGCATAAAAGCGTCGTCTGCTTCATGATGGCATCAACCACTGACGGAATGGGATCACCACCCGCGCCTTTGGACACCTTGCCCTGCTTCTCGCGCTGTCGCCATTTATGGACGCGCCCATGCACGTCCTGCATGAAGTCGTGAAAGTGAATGCGCTGCTTGTGTTTCACCGGCGCATGGGCAAAGAACAGGTCCATCAACATGGATTTGCCACGGCCGACACCGCCGTGAATGTAGAGCCCCCGCGGTGCCTCCACCGTACCACCCAGGCCGAACAGCCCCCGCTTCTTGCCCGGTTGATACCCCTTCAGCGCATCGTGCAGCATCTGCAACTGATCAGCAGCCGCTTCCTGCGCCGGATCATGTTCAATCGCACCCGAAGTCACGAGCGCCCGGTAGGCATCAATGGTGGTTGAAGATTTGGCCATGAAGCATCAGTTGTTGAATTGAAACGCCATGTACCCGCAACTTGCGGTCAGCGGCAACCACGAACCCGGATTTCAGGTATCACAGGTGCATGATAGCCCCATGAGCCACTACGAATTCGTATATGGATGGCTCGGCCGTCTGATCCCAAGACTGCGCCGTGTACCAGTCAAAACGGCACTCGCGCTTGGCGCCGGAACGACCACCGTGGTGATCGGCGCCATCGCGGTGATTTTCGCGTGGACATTCTGGGCAACCGACAAACCGACCGCGCGCATTCCAACGCCTGCAGCCGCCATCAACGCGACCCCCTCCCTGATGGATATGATGATTGACGGCGGTCTGGACGATGCGAAGGTAGACCAGGCCCTGGCACCGCATCGCTATCGGATGGAGGGCATTAGCGTACTGATGGTGCCGTCCTTCCTGTCAGATTTTCTCATGCCTGCACGCAATGCCGGGCTGACCGACTATTTCTCGCGGCAGGAAGAATGGTTAGCTGAAAAGGGCATTCAAACCTACATTGCTGAAAGCAACACGGCAGCCTCTGCAGCCCAGAACGCGGTATGGATCGCTGGGTACGTGGAAACTGCCCCAACACCTGTTTGCCTGATTACCCATTCCAAAGGTGGTGTGGATGTTCTGACCTTCCTGTTGAGCGCTTCTGAGCAGCAGCTTTCAAACGTCGCCTGCTGGATTGCCCTGCAACCGCCCTTTGGCGGATCACCGGTTGCCGACCAGGTTCTGGCCAACGGCGATGCCTCATCCATTTCCGCCGCGAGTCTCTTAATCCTCGGCGGCTCTTTGGAAGCCGTGCATGATCTCGGCACCCAGAGGCGGCAACAAGTACTTGCGGGCAACGAGCAGGACATTCAGCAACTAGTGCAGAGGATTCCTATCCTCAGTGTAGCGGGCAGATTTTCTGCCGACACATGGTTGGATGCGGGCTTCCCCTACACAATTCCTCAGACGTGGTTGGAGGAACACGGCTACGACAATGACGGGCTGGTGCCGGTTGCATCAGCCCAACTACCGCATACACCCTATGTCATAATTGAAGCTGCGGACCATGGTGCCACCATTCGCGATGCCACGCCGCTAGCGGACGACGCAGGCCTGTTCCTGAAAGCGCTTTTTGCCGTGATGTTCGAAAGCTACATGTCACGGCAGCACTAGCCGATTACTTACCCGGCCACGTCCAGTTGGCTTTGCGCTTGCCCATCCAGGCCCGCACGGCTTCCTTGTAGTCCGGCTCTGCCACCATCTCGTCCAGCAGCTGGTCTGCTTCGGCAACTGATGCGCCGACATCTCGGTGTTGATCCACATAGATCTGCCGCTTGGTGGCAGCCAGAGAATGCGGGGCGACACCATCCGCCAGCTTGCGGGCGTAGGCTGTGACCTCTGCCATCAACTCCTCCGGCGCGACGAGGTGGTTGATGAGCCCCATGTCATGGGCTTCATCGGTCAGGAATACCCTGCTCGACATCAACAGGTCATTCGCCCGAGCCAGACCAACAATGCGCGGCAGCAGCCAAGACAGGCCATACTCGGCAGGCATGTTGAAGCGGCCATGGGCGGTCGTGAGCTTGGCTCCAGGCACAGCAAATCGAATATCGGCAAAACAAGCGAGCACAAGACCCACGCCCGCAGCGGCGCCGTTCATTGCCGCGATAACCGGCTTGGTGAGCCCGAAGTGATAGGCAAAGTTCTGATCAAATTCAGGTCGGACGCCAAAACCCGGTTTGGGAATGTCATCACGGGTGCCTGAATCATACCCACCCTTGGCCGCATGACCTTCAAGGGCCTGCATATCGGCGCCGGCACAAAAGGCGCGCCCCTCACCGGTGACGATGATCACGCGAACAGAAGGATCGCTCTCCGCCTGCTCCAGCGAATAGCGATACTCCGTGTGCATCCGTCCGGTCCACGCGTTCATGCGGTCAGGCCGGTGCAGGGTGATGGTAGCGATACCGTCCGTAGCGTCGTAGCGCGTGGCTTTGAGGTCCATGGCCCGGCTCTATTTCATCGTCGGAATAACGAAACTGGCGCCTTCATTACCGCGTGACCAGCGGGCTGTGACGGTCTTGACCTTGGTCCAGAACTTGACGCCTTCAGTGCCGTGCTGGTTGGTGTCGCCAAAGGCTGATCGCTTCCAGCCGCCGAAAGAGTGGTAGGCCAGCGGAACCGGGATCGGCACATTGATGCCGACCATGCCCACATTCACCTTGGAGGCAAAGTTGCGCGCCGCATTACCATCTTCAGTAAAGATCGCAACCCCGTTGCCATACTGGTGCTTCGAGGGGAGCGCGATGGCTTCTTCAGGCGTCTTGGCCCTGGCGATCTGCAGCACTGGACCAAAAATCTCTTCCTGGTAGGAGGTCATCTCCGGCGTCACCTTGTCGAACAGTGACCCGCCCATAAAGAAACCGTCTTCATAGCCCTGCAGGGAGAACTCGCGGCCATCGACGAGAAGCTCGGCGCCTTCCTTGACGCCCATGTCGATGTAGCTCTTGATCTTCTCGCGGTGTTCGGCGGTGACCACAGGGCCATAATCCGCATCCGGATCAGTTGACGTGCCCACTTTGAGCGCTTCGACGCGTGGGATCAGTTTTTCGACCAGCCGATTGGCAGTATCCTCACCAACGGGCACGGCAACGGAGATTGCCATGCAGCGCTCGCCGGCAGAGCCGTAGCCTGCGCCAATGAGATCATTCACGACACCGTCTAGATCCGCATCCGGCAGGATGATGGCGTGGTTCTTAGCCCCGCCCATCGCCTGCACGCGCTTTCCGTGAGCAGCGCCTGTTGCATAGATGTATTCAGCAGTCGTAGACGCACCCACAAAGCTGATGGCTTCAACACGTGGGTCGGTCAGTAGCGTATCCACCGCGTCCTTACCCCCATTGACCACATTGAGCACGCCTTCAGGCGCACCAGCTTCCATCATCAATTCTGCAAGACGCAGCGGCACCCCTGGATCTTTTTCAGACGGCTTGCACACAAACGTGTTGCCGCAAGCAATCGCCACGCCAAACATCCACATCGGGATCATGGCGGGGAAGTTGAACGGCGTGATACCCGCACACACACCCAGAGGCTGGCGCATGGAATACATGTCGATGCCGGGACCTGCGCCTTCCGTAAACTCACCCTTCTGCAAATGCGGAATACCGCAGGCAAATTCGATCACTTCGATGCCGCGCTGAATGTCGCCCTTTGAATCGGCGATGACCTTGCCATGCTGGTTGGACAGGAGTTCCGCCAGCTCATCCATATTGGCTTCGACCAGCCGCTTGAACTCAAACATCACGCGGGCGCGGCGCTGCGGATTGACCTGCGACCAGCCCGGAAAAGCAGCTTCAGCGGCAGCAATGGCGGCGCGGGTTTCGGCCACACTGGCAAGCGGCGTCAGCGCCTGCACGTCACCTGTATTGGGGTCGAACACATCGTAGAAATTGCCGCTGGTGCCCGAAACTCTGGCGCCATTGATGAAGTGATGAAGCTCTGTCGACATTGCATTGACGAGCGGGATATGCCCCTCGCCTCCCTGACTGTGACCCCGTTGCCGGTTGTTGAGGTCACTTAGCGCCATCAGGGGCAGCACCGCAAGCCGGAGCCGCGGCATCCCGGCCCATTCCGCACAAGCGTGATTACTCGCCTCGGTACATCCAGCCGAAAAAACCTATGGCGGACGCTGCGGCAATCAGTTGGGCTGCAATGAAAGGGCCCACATCGTCAGGTCTGATACCCGCAAATGTATCCGTAAAGGCCCGGGCGATGGTCACAGCCGGGTTGGCAAATGACGTGGAAGACGTCCACCAATAGCCGGCCGTGATGACCAGTCCGACAGCATAAGGAATGGCCTCGGGCCGGGTCCTCAGCAGCGCCAGAATGGAGGCAAGCAGTGCGAACGTAGCCAGGAACTCGCCAAGCCACTGCGGCGCGCCGGCCCGCACATGGGTGGACGCCTGAACGATCTCAAGCTCAAACATGGCGTGGGCCAACGCCGTGCCGACAAGTCCACCTGCAATTTGAACAACGATGTAGGCCAGTGCCGCCGCCAGCGCGATGTCGCGCTTGAGGAAGAAAGCGAAAGTCACTGCCGGATTGAAATGGGCTCCGGAGACAGGTCCGAACACCATGATCAACACAACGAGGATGGCCCCTGTGGCAATGGTGTTTCCCAGCAGCGCGACAGCGTCGTTTCCAGATGCTAGGGCCGCGCCCATGATCCCCGAGCCGACAACAGTACCCACAAGAATAGCCGTGCCCGCCGCCTCAGCCGCGAGGCGGCGGGTCAATGTGTAATCAGACATAGAGTGTTAGCCCGCCTCAGACATGTCGCGACCAATCTCGTCCAGCCGCTTCTGCAGGGTGAGCTTGTCGAGTGACGTAATGGGCAGGTTCACGAAGATTTCGAGCCGACGCTCGATCTGCCCATAGATTTCTGCAAATTTCTGCGCGATCTCAGCTTCCGTGCCAGTAGCTGCGGCGGGGTCTTCGAAGCCCCAATGTGCCGTCATCGGTTGGCCCGGCCAGATCGGGCAGACCTCGCCCGCCGCGTCGTCACACAGGGTGAAAACAAAATCGAGTTCCGGCGCACCATCCGCAGCGAACTCGTCCCAGTTCTTGGACCGCAACTCGCTTGTTGGATAATTCAGCTTCTGCAGCAAGGCCAACGCACCCGGATTGATGGTGCCCTTGGGATGACTACCGGCACTGTGAGCCTTGAACTTCGGCTTCCCGATGCGGTTGAGAATGCTTTCAGCCATCACGCTGCGGGCCGAGTTGCCCGTGCATAAGAACAAAACGTCGTATGTGTCAGTCATGGTGCAAGTCCCCGTTTGCGTGTCCGACAGATGCGGTGTCAGCAACACCCGATGCTTTTGCCGGCAACCGGCATTGGCGTGTAAGTCTCGACTTCTGACGATGAATCAGCATCGGCACTGTGATCAGTGTCTTGTGACGCGCTCATGACAGTCGTCTCGCCGGTGGGACCATCACCATACCTGTCGAGGATCTCACTGGTGAGAAACGCTTCCCAGCCAAGGCCTGCCGGATCAGTGACCCAGCTCTTTTCAGACTTTGCGAAGCAACACTCGGTCTTGCCTTCCTCGCGCACGTCGTCGGACGCAGCTTCAAAGCGCTGATACAGGGACTGCAGACCGGCCTCATCCTCTGTCTGAATGCCCAGATGGTTGACGCCGTCAGCCTTGTCGCCTTCGTTGGCCACGAAGTTCACGCGCGGGTCGTCCAGCATCCATTTGGCATATCCCGGACGGATAACAGTTGGTTCCGCACCGAACATGGCCGCGTAGAATGTCTTTGCCTCGTCGATGTTTGGAACGGTGACAGATACATGCAAGCGGTTCATCGCAGTGTCTCCTTCAGGTGTGTTAGGCGGTTTCAGTTTCAGGGACAGAGGTGCTGACGCAGACGCCACAGCGGCCTTCGCAGCAGTCCTCGAGAAGGAAGTTCGCAATGGCGGAAACCTTGTCGAACTGAACCCGGTAAATGATTGATCGCCCGTCCTTGCGGCTCACCAGCAGCCCGGCCCGCGCCAGCTCCTTGAGATGGAACGACAGAGTCGCAGGTGCGATCCCCATGCGGGACGCAATCTCGCCGGCGGCAAGCCCGCCCTTGGACGGGTCCGGATCATGGGACTTCACCAGCAGGCGGAACACGTCGAGACGGGTGTCCTGAGCGAGTGCGGCAAAGACTTCTACGGCGTCGTTTGTTTTCATATTTCGAATATGGTTGAAATATAGAAATATGCAAGTCTTTTCTTACTCATGACCGCCTCAGCCCAAGCAATCTGGCGCAGTATTTGGCCAAATTACTCGACTCCCTTCGCTCGCTTCCTTTAAAGTTGTATAAAGTAGCAAACGGTCGGCATGAACCGTTTGGGCGTATCTGAGGGGGGACATAGTGCAGATTATCTACAGACTGACGTGGCTTGCGCGCAGGAGGGCTCCACTCGTCCTGTTGTTGACCACCTTTTTCAGTAGCACTACTGCACAGGCACAAAACCTGCTCCAGAACATTGTCATTGCCGGAACTCCGTTGAACCTTGGCCAGTTGACAACCATCAATCAGAACTTGTTGCTTCAACAACAGGTGGGCGCCACAGGTCCACTATCAACTGCTCCCGTTGGAGTCCCGATTCAAACACTGGCACTCAATCCTACAGCAGGGATTCCCGAAGGCAGTGTTCTTCGAGGTGTCTATGCCGCGGCATTCCCAGGCAACACTATCCTACTTGAAAACTTCATTATCCTTTTGAGGGTGGAGAATCTTCCTATCCATGAAAAGAACCTCACGCTTGAGCGGATGACATCCGTCCCAACCAATGGACAAGGATCAGGTGGCTTCATGCACGCAACCAACCTTTCCAGTCAGCTGGGTCAACGGCTTGCAAGTTTACGGACTAACAGCGACACATCCTTTACCGCGCTACAGCTCGCAGGAATACAGCTGGCGTCTTCAGGCACTGACCCGGCTTCAACTGTTGCTGCGTATGAGCGTGCTGTCGCGGCAGCAGACGGATTTCCTCTGGTCACGGGATTTGCCCTGCCCGATGAGATTAGCGTTTTCGTATCCGGCGGCGCCAGTTTCGGGGACACTGATACCGTGGGGGGAACGGAAGACTTCACAACCGGGTCCGTGACTGCCGGGGTCGACTATAGAATTACCCGAACCATCGTCGTTGGTGTTGCAGGCACCTACAGCAGAACACTTACAGACATATCTTTGGGTGGCGACTCGGAAGGCTTCACCGCAGGCGGCAGTCTGTATGGAACATGGTACCGGAATAATTGGTACACGGATGCCTATGCCGGCATCGCTGCAACAAGTACGGACATCCGGCGTGTCACACTGATCGGCGCAACATCTCTGGAAGCAACAGCAGATACCCACGGCACCGTGCTGACAGGCGGTGTACGCGTCGGGCGCAACTATGAAGCAGGAAACTTCATTGTCGGACCCTTCGCCGCCATTGATTATGTGCACAATAAAACCGATGCCTATACCGAGACTGGTGCAGGCGCTTTCTCGCTGGCCGTCCCTGAAACAACCGCGACGTCCCTCCAATCAACACTGGGCGCTCAGGCCGCAACGACTTTCAGCATCGGCGGCAGTGACATAGCGCCATACGCAAAGGCGGCATGGGTACATGAATTCCATGATGACGCCCCTGTCACGACAGTGGCCTTCACTGCGGCACCAACTGCAACGTTCCAAAGTGTTGTCCGGTCGGCCGAAGCCAACTGGGCGCAGATCGGTGGCGGCGTATCCGCACGCCTGGATAACGATCTGCTTCTCAATCTCGGCGCAAACACGGATCTTGGCCGCGGCGATGTTCGCCGGACTCAGGTATCCCTTTCGCTGCGCGCAGCATTCTAGAAGTTACTCAGGCTGAAGGATTTCAATCCGGTTGCCGAAGGGATCGGCCACGAAGAAGCGGCTGAAGCCTTCAAGGGCGGCGTCGTCTTTCACCTCGACGCCCCCGGCGATCATCCGGTCACGAATGACTTTGAGGTCTGACACCTGAAAGGCTGGATGGGCCTTTTTGGCAGGGCGGAAGTCAGCCTCGACGCCGAGATGCACGCGAATGTCGCCGCTTTCAAACCAGCAGCCCCCGCGCTTGGCGAGCTCCGCGGGTTTGGGAACTTCCGGAATGCCCAGAAGCTCATCATAAAACCGCCGCGCTGCATCTTCCTCGCCCCTGGGCATAGCCAGTTGAACGTGATGCAGCGCGGTGATTGTCATGTTGGTTTCTTTCAGCAGTTAGACCTGCCGCTCGACCATCATCTTCTTGATCTCTGCGATCGCCTTGGCGGGCGAAAGGCCTTTCGGGCAGGCTTTGGCGCAGTTCATGATGGTATGGCAGCGATAGAGCCGGAACGGGTCTTCCAGATTGTCCAGACGCTCGCCCTTGGCTTCGTCGCGGCTGTCTGCCAGCCAGCGATAGGCCTGCAGCAGCGCGGCCGGGCCAAGATACCGGTCCTGGTTCCACCAATAGCTGGGGCACGCCGTCGAGCAACACGCGCACAGGATGCACTCATACAAACCGTCGAGCTTTTCACGATCCTCACGGGACTGTTTCCACTCCTTCTCAGGAGAAGGCGTATCGGTCTTCAGATATGGCTCAATGGAGGCATGCTGCGCATAGAAGTTGGTGAGATCCGGCACCAGATCTTTGACCACCTGCATATGCGGCAGCGGATAGACCGACACTGTGCCCGACACATCATCGATTGCCTTAGTGCAGGCCAGCGTGTTGGTGCCGTCGATGTTCATGGCACAAGACCCGCAAATACCCTCGCGGCAGGACCGACGGAAGGTGAGGGTCGAGTCCATTTCGTTTTTGATCTTGATGAGCGCGTCCAGCACCATGGGACCACAGGTGGACAGATCCACCTTGTAGGTATCAACCCTCGGGTTCTCGTCATCGTCCGGCGACCAGCGATAGACCTTGAAGGTCTTCACCTTCTTGGCACCCTTAGGCGCAGAATAGGTCTTGCCCTTACCGTTGACTTTCGAATTACGCGGCAGCGTCAGTTCGACCATTTTCTCAAGCCCTCTTTACGCTTAATAGACCCGCGCCTTAGGCGCGATGTACTGAACGTCGTTGCTCATGGTGTAGGAGTGCACCGGGCGGAAATCGAGAGACACGTCGCCCTTTTCGTCGACCCACGCCAGCGTGTGCTGCATCCAGTTCTCATCATCCCGGTCCGGATAGTCTTCACGGGCATGGCCGCCACGGCTTTCCTTGCGGTTTTCCGCAGACCCCATGGTGACTACCGCCTGGGCGATCAGATTGTCGAACTCCAGCGTTTCGATCAGGTCCGAATTCCAGATCATGGACCGGTCTGTCACCTTGATGTCCGGCAGGCCGGAATAGATGTCAGCCATCTGCTTGACGCCTTCTTCCAGCGTCTCACCAGTCCGGAACACGGCACAGTTTGTCTGCATGTTCTTCTGCATGTTGAGGCGCAGCTCAGCGGTCATGGTATCGCCATCCGCATAACGGAACCTGTCAAGGCGCGCCAATGACGCTTCACCTGCGTCCGCAGGCAGTTCGCGTTGCCGCTCGCCCGGCGTGAGAATTTCCGCACAGCGCAGCCCGGACGCGCGCCCAAACACCACCAGGTCAATCAGTGAGTTGGACCCAAGACGGTTTGCTCCGTGCACGGACACACAGGCCGCCTCACCAATCGCCATCAGACCAGGAACAACGGCATCCGGATCGCCGTTCTTCGGTGCCACCACTTCACCGTGATAGTTGGTCGGGATGCCGCCCATGTTGTAATGTACCGTTGGCAGAACCGGGATCGGCTCTTTGGTGACATCAACACCGGCAAAGATGCGTGCGGATTCTGAAATGCCCGGCAGGCGTTCCGCCAGGATTTTCGGATCAAGGTGATCGAGGTGCAGGAAGATGTGATCGCCCTCGTCACCCACGCCGCGGCCTTCACGGATTTCCATGCTCATGGAGCGCGACACCACATCGCGGGACGCCAGGTCCTTTGCGGATGGCGCATAACGTTCCATGAAGCGCTCACCTTCGGAATTGGTGAGATACCCACCTTCCCCGCGCGATCCTTCTGTAATCAGGCAGCCCGAGCCGTAAATGCCGGTTGGGTGGAACTGCACGAACTCCATGTCCTGCAGCGGCAGGCCCGCCCGCAGAACCATTGCGTTGCCGTCGCCCGTGCAGGTGTGCGCAGACGTGCAGGAGAAATAGGTGCGGCCATAGCCACCCGTCGCCAGGATCACCATGTTGGCCTGGAAGCGGTGAATGGTGCCGTCATCCATGTTGAGCACAATCACGCCGGCGCAACGCCCATCGACCATGATGAGGTCGAGCACGAAATACTCGATGAAGAACTCGGCGTTGTGGCGCACCGCCTGGCCATACAGCGTATGCAGAATGGCATGGCCGGTCCGGTCAGCCGCAGCACAGGTGCGCTGGGCAATGCCCTCACCGTAGTTGGTGGTCATGCCCCCGAACGGGCGCTGGTAAATCTTGCCCTCTTCGGTACGCGAGAACGGCACACCGAAATGCTCAAGCTCATAGACGGCCTCAGGCGCGTTGCGGCAGAGATACTCAATTGCGTCCTGGTCACCCAGCCAGTCCGACCCTTTGACAGTGTCGTACATGTGCCAGCGCCAGTCATCGTCGCCCATATTGCCGAGCGACGCTGAGATACCGCCCTGCGCTGCAACCGTGTGCGAGCGGGTGGGAAACACCTTTGATATGCAGGCCGTGCGAAGACCGGCTTCTGCGCAACCTAGCGTGGCGCGCAGGCCGGAGCCGCCGGCACCGACAACGACCACATCAAATGTGTGATCAGTGATGTCATAGGCTGGCCCCGACGCACCATTTGTCGCCGCGCCGGCCCCAGATCCATTTGTTGACCCGTTCGTGCTCATACACCCTACCCCTTACGCGCCCAAAGCCAGTTTCAGAACCGAGAATCCGGCAACAGCTGCGATGACAATCGCGAAAAATGTGGTCGCCAGAAGCGACAGTACCTTAAGGCCTTCCCCGTGCACGTAGTCCTCGATGACCACCTGCATGCCCAGGCGCATGTGATAGGTGCCGGTGAAGATCAACAGGAGAAAGGCCACAGCAACCAACGGGTTGCTGATGAAGGACTTAAAGCTTTCATGCTCCGCGCCAAGCTGCGAAATGATCGCGGCAATGAGCGCAAGGCCCAGCGGCACCATGGCAATCGCTGTTACGCGTTGCGCAATGAAGTGGCCCGTGCCGTCCTTGGCAGACCCAAGCCCGCGTACTTTGGCGCGCGGTGTCCGAAGATCAGTGCTCATTACATGACCCCCATCATGCGGAAGGTGGCAAACCAGATGGCCAGCGTCACAGTGATGGAGACCATCAGTGTACCCCAGGCGAGAAGATCAATCATGCCCAACTCGAAACCGCGGCCCGCATCCCAGATGAAGTGGCGCAGGCCACCGAGCATGTGATGAATCAGCGCCCACGTGTACCCGAAGAGTACAAACCGGCCGATGGTGCTATCGGCCAAGGCCATGAAACTTGCATAGGCCTCCGGGCCGATGGCTGCCGACGCCAGCCACCACGCCAGGAGAATGGTGCCAAAAAACAGAGCCACGCCTGTCATACGGTGAACAATGGACATCATCATCGACATCAAGGGCGTGTAGATGCCCAGATGCGGTGACATCGGACGCTCTCTCAGCGCCTGTTCCACCTGTGTGTCGGCCATTTGCGAATGCCTCTCAAAAACCTTGGAATCCTGAGGAATAATACCCTTAAGGGCTTACTTATCGCGGCACCGCGCGCGTGGCAAACCGGGCGCAGGCAGAAAAGAATTGCTGCCAGTACAACTATCCCGACAAAGCCCCCCGGCGAGCCCCTGTGGCGAGAGGCCGCGCTGCCTTTTTGACGTAGCGGCAAGGCCATCATTTTTCCGACACGAAAGCCCGCCAGAGTGGTCATTTGGGAGATAACACTAGGAAAACGGTTGGTTTGATGAATTTGGGAATCGCAATCAGCGTCCTTGCTGCATTTGAGCTTCTTGTTCTCGGCTCCAGTGCCGGGGCCCAGCAACAGCCATCCGGCTCCAACATTGACACGTCCCTTGCCACCCTGTCGGTGCCGCATGTGCACGTCTGCCAACATGGGTTTGAAGCACTTTTTGGCATTCCCGAAGGCGCCGACCCCGATGAGAGTCTGATCATCAGAGGCGCCCGTCAAAGCTATTTCGAGGACCGGCGCACCGGCGATGAGTTCAGAAGCACGCTTGAAGTCGCAATGCCATATGAACGCGCGCTGCCGCCCGGCCCGCCGCACGGCGCAGTCATTGCCGGACGCATCACCTGCACCTTTCGCGAGCGTGCTGAAGGTGGATTCCCCTTTGTGCCGGTCACAGTAACCCTTGAGGAAGAAGGGGTCACTCGGAGCCTCAGTGATCAGGAAAGGGCCTTGTTTCGCTCCAATGCGGAGTGAGAAACGCCAACACTGCTCCGCAAGATGATTTGCAAAAATGTCTGCCACACCCGCAGACGCAGCGCTTCGCTGACATGAGTGTAAGTCTGCAAACTGCGTTGCGCGGCGCGAGGATTGTGCCCTCGTTCCGCCATGGCGACCTTGATCTCACATTCCAAGCAATGCGGGGACACGAGGACGCATGACCATTCAACCGATCAAGCAGGACACTTTGACGGGCGAACTCCTCCGGGTCGCGACGACCGTGCTTGGCCAACCCTTCACAAAGCTGGTCGGGGCGCAGATATCAGCCATCAGCGACGGACACCTTGAGCTTTATGTGGACAACCGCGAAGAGCTGAGCCAGCAAAACGGTTTCATCCATGGCGGTGTGATCGGCTACCTCGCGGACAACGCCTGCGCAGCTGTTGCCGGAACCATGCGGCCGGAAGGTGCGCTGGGGGCCGTCACGGCGGAATACAAGATCAATATCCTTCGACCGTCTGTCGGCGAGCGCGCCATCGTACGCGCCAACATGATCCGCCGCGGCAAGAGCCAGTGCGTCACAGAAGCCAGGGTGTCTTGTCTCAACAACGGCGAGGAGAAACTCGTCGCGGTTGCGTTGGCCACTATCAGTTACCTTTACCCCTAGCAGAACAGGTCCGTGACACAACACGCACGCGTTGCGGCGCAAACCGAAGACGGCCTGACATACGCGACAATGGAAACCATTTCAGAAGCTCAAGGGGCATCTTAGCGCGGCACCGCAACCCACATATCCAGATCAAGGATCACACCGTCGGCTTCATCCGGCAGCGGAAAAGCCGAACACGGAAGGTCCTTTGTTGCGATCATCCGCAGCCGCAGAAGCCCGGCATCATCCCGGCCTGTAATCTCAGCCTTGTCGAGCACTTCGCTCCAGGCAAAGACCGTATCACCCGCAAACAGCGGAGCCACATGCCGCCCGCCATTGAGGGCCACCACTTTCATGGCGTTCGCCAGTCCGTTGAATGACAAGGCGCGGGCCAGACTGATGACATGACCGCCATAGATCAGACGCTTGCCGAAACGCCCTTGTGCCTCGGCAAACTGGTTGAAATGTACCCGAGCCGTATTTTGATACAGCCGCGTAGCCAGCTGATGCTCGGCTTCTTCAACCGTCATGCCATCCATGTGGTCAATCTGTTCACCGACCGTGTAATCACCCCAACGATACGGTTCCCCGCTCAATGTCACATCAAAATTTGAAAAGTTGGGAACCACGCTGGCCGAAATGCTCTGCGCATCCACATGCCCCTCAAGGTCCGGCGGCGGGTGCCCTGCAATGACCGACGCTTCATCGCGCTTGCGCACCATCACCCATCGCACATAGGACAGCACGTCCTGGCCGTTCTGGTTGAGCCCGCGCGTGCGCACATAAACAACACCCGTCTTGCCGGTGGAATTCTCCTTGATGCCGATGACCTCTGAGATCGCATGCAGCGTATCGCCCGCATAGACCGGCGCACCAAAGCGCCCTTCTGCGTAACCGAGATTGGCAACAGCATTGAGTGAGATGTCCGGCACCGTCTTGCCAAACACGATGTGGAACACCAACCAGTCATCCAGCGGCGCCTCATGCAGCCCGCACGCCTGCGCGAAAATCTCAGACGACTGTAGCGCTAAGCGCGATCCGTATAGCGCTGTATAGAGCGCCACGTCGCCAGCCGTCACCGTGCGTGGCGTTGCGTGTTCAATGACCTGGCCCGGACTGAAGTCCTCAAGAAAACTGCCGCGGCGTGATTTGGAGGCGCTCATTGCGCGGCCTTCTTGGCAGCGATCGCGTCTGCAACAGAAACCAGTCGCCGGGATTCTTCCGCATGCAGAAGTTCCACCATCTTGCCACCGACTGTTATCACGCCTTTGCCTTTGGCGTCTGGTGCATCAAACGCAGCTATGATGTCGCGGGCCTGCGCAACAGCATCAGGCGACGGCGCAAACACCTCATTGCATGGCGCGATCTGTGAAGGGTGAATCAGCGTCTTTCCATCAAAGCCAAAGTCGCGCCCCTGTTCGCACTCGTCTGCAAATCCCTGGTCATTTTTGATGTCATTATAGACGCCATCGATGGCAATGCGGCCCGCCCCTCGCGCTGCCAGCAGGGATAGTTGCAACGCGGTCAGCAAGGGAGCACGTCCGGGCATACGGGCCGCCTTGAGTTCCTTCACCAGATCATTGGTGCCCATGACCAGCACGCATAACAGAGGATGACCGGCGATTGTTTGTGCGGCGAACATCGCGTCCGGTGTCTCCATCATCGCCCATATGGGTTCGTCCGTGAGAAGACTGGCCGCTGCATCAATATCCCCCGGCCCGTTGACTTTAGGAACGAGAACGCCATCCGCACCAATACCGTTGACAGCCCTCAGATCATCAGCACCCCACGGTGTGTCCAGCCCGTTGACACGGACAATGACTTCACGCGGGCCATACCCACCTGCTTTCACCGCAGCCACGACCTGCTCGCGGGCAAGCTCTTTCGCGTCCGGTGAAACGGCGTCTTCCAGGTCAAGGATCAGCGCATCTGCATCCAGGGTGCGTGCTTTTTCAAGCGCCCGCGCATTGGCACCAGGCATATACAAAACAGAACGGCGTGGGCGGCCGGCATCAAACTGGGGTAACATCAGACTTCCATCTCGTCAGGTGCAGGCGACATTTCGACCTGCACCTTATGTCCCAACCACAAGTCAAGCCAACAGCCACCCGCGTTATTATCACATGCCTGTTCTTGCCATCTCATCGCAGGTCGTCGCCGGACATGTCGGCAATTCAGCGGCGCAGTTTGTCCTGCAAGCTCTGGGTCATGAGGTGTGGGCTGTTCCCACGGTCCTACTCTCTCACCACCCCGGCCACGGCGCACCCAAAGGCCGCAGCACCTCTCCCCAGGAACTCGAAAATCTGCTGGACAGTCTTTGGGAGGGCGGCTGGATGGATCAGGTCAGCGGGGTCATGGCCGGCTACTTCACGTCAGAGGATCAAATCAAGATTGCCGCCGCGACAATTGCCCGGCTGAAGAAATTGAGGAGTGACCTGCCGGTGCTGATTGACCCCATCATGGGAGATGAGGGCGCCGTCTACGTTGCAGACGCTGTACCGGACGCGATCCGCGAACAGCTGATGCCGCTGGCGACCATCACCACCCCCAACCTCTTTGAGCTGTGTGTCCTCACTCAGACATCATGGCCCATGGCGCAAGACGCAGACATCGCTGCCCTTGCACGCGGATTCATCGCTGTTGAAACACTTGTGACGTCTGTGCCCGGTACATCGAAGGAGTTTATTTCGTCAAAGTTGGTGACAGCGACCGATGAAACACTGTTCGAGACCCGCCGCGTCACATCGGCGCCAAACGGCGTCGGGGATGTGACGGCCGCCGCCTATCTGGCACTACGCCTCAACGGCAAAGACGCCCCGGACGCAGCATCTGCAGCAACAGAAATTGTCCGCCACCTCGTTGCGTCGTCGGTATCTGAAGGGCTGAAGGAGCTGCCGCTCGTCACCAACCGGCAGATCATTGCGTCTATTGCGGAAGGGACCTAGGCCGCCGCAGTGCGCTCGCGCACAACGCGTTCAAGCGGGAAGCGCAGGGTGATGGACGTCCCCTTGCCGGGTTCACTGTCAACCACAAGAGTTGCCTGATGACTACGTGCAAGAGCGGCGGTGAGAGGTAAACCGAGGCCCGTGCCGTCCGCCTTGTATACAAGTGCATCTGTCTGCAACTGCGAGAACGGCTCAAACGCCTTCTTGATGTCGCTTCGAGCGATGCCGATTCCGGTATCCGCTACTTCAAGAGCGATGCGGCCATCAGCTTCCAAATGGGCTCGCAGGGCAATGCTGCCCCCCTGCGGCGTAAATTTCACCGCATTGGAAACCAGGTTGATGATCATCTGTTTGAGCGCTCGCTCATCCGCCAGGAGTTTTGGCAGATTGGGGTCCAGTTCAACCGACAGGCTTAGCTCACCGGTCTGCGCCCGCGTGCGGATCATTCGGCTGCACGCATCTAGCACCTTAGCAACGTCAAGCTGGTCCTCAACAAGGTCATAGCTGTCTGCCTCGACTTTTGACAGATCGAGAATGTCATTGATGATCGAAAGCAGGTGTGTGCCAGACTCATGGATGTCGCCGATATATTCTTTGTACTGCTCATTACCAAGCGGGCCGAAAACTTCACCGTTCATGATTTCGGAAAACCCGATGATCGCTTTGAGCGGCGTGCGCAATTCATGGCTCATATTGGCGAGGAATTGTGATTTCGCGGCATTGGCGATTTCGGCTTGGTCGCGCGCCGAACGCAGCTGGTCTGCTGTCTGTTCGCGTGCCGCAATCTCGGTATGGACCTTGTCCAGAACCTGATTGTACTGGGTCGCGATCTGTCCGGCCTCTGTGTAAGGCTCGACAGGCACTCGCATGGAAAAGTCACCTGTCTGCTTCTGTGTATCCATGGCATGAATCAGATCATGGATCGCAGTGGACGCTCCATGCTCGGACGCATTGAGACCAGCATTCTCGGCCTCGGCAGATACACGCAATGGCAGGAACCAGTTGATGATCGTGAGCACAACATAGCCAACGCCGAAGGCATAGATACCGGCCACAGTAACACCAAGCGCTTGAACGCCCAGCTGCTCCATCCGCGTGTGTCCGGTGCCCCAAAGAGATGCATCCCCGAACAGTGCCACCGCAAGTGTGCCCCAAATGCCGGCAGCCAAATGAACTGGTACCGCGCCCACTGCGTCATCAATGCGTCGACGCCTGAGGAATGACTGGCAGACGAGCGCAACGACGGCACCCACTCCGCCGATCACCATGGCAGACCCGATGCTTACTACATGTGCGGACGCCGTGATGGCGACAAGGCCGGCCAGGACACCATTGAGCGTATCAACAGCATTCGGCGCGCCCCGCCGGCTCCAGGTAAGAGCCATGGATGTCACACCGCCTGCCGCAGCGGCGATAAGCGTATGAACCATAATGTGCGGGACAGAAACATCCAGCGCGAGCGTCGAGCCGCCATTAAACCCAAACCAGCCAACCCACAAGAGGAACATGCCGAAGACAGCGACCGGAGTATTGTGGGATTCGGTTGAGGATTTGTTTTCATCAAACTGGCCAAGGCGCGGCCCGATGATGAGCACAGCAGCAAGCGCGACCCAACCACCCACACTGTGCACCACGGTAGACCCGGCGAAATCAACAAAGCCAAGTTCCTGCAGCCAGCCCATCTGTGTTTCGATGGCAAAACCGCCCCACGCCCAATGGCCGTACACCGGATAGATACAGGCGCTAAGAACCACGGCGGTCATCAGATAGCCGCGAAAGCTCATCCGCTCTGCAACGGCGCCCGACACGATGGTGGTCGCCGTACCGCAGAAGGCAAGCTGGAAGAAGAAGAACGCCATCAGCCAGGCAGAGCCCGTGCCGTCAAAGGGGCCGGTATCGAAAAAGAAAAATGATGTGCCGAAGAGACCGCCGGAGGTGGCACCAAACATGATGCCGAACCCTATGGCCCAGAAGGCAATGCTCGCGACGCAGAAGTCCGCCACATTTTTGACGGCAACGTTGATGGAGTTCTTCGCACGGACGAGCCCTGTTTCAAGACAGGTAAACCCGGCCTGCATCAGCAGGACGAGAACCGTGCAGACCAGCAGCCAGATTGTATTATCCGTAACGGCAGGATCGCCCATGCCACACTCACCAACAAACGCAAAGGACACAATTTCAATGCGCGAGTGTGGTGGTAGAAGGTTAATATTGACGGAACGTCAGATCCGAAAGTGAGACGGGCCCGGACATTCAATCGTCCGGACTCATCCCAATTTTCTTAATGAGGACTTACCAGCTACTGACTTTCGAGCGGCACGAAAGACCCAATTTCAGTAGAGGATTTTTCCGCGATCTTCTTGGCGGTCGGTGCCTGTCGTGGCAGCCGCCCCAAAGCCAGTTCCGGTGGCACCGTATCGGGAATGTCCGGGCTGGGTTCCGGCGGGCTGAAATAGCCAAGGGCATATGAACCCATGGTGTAACCCAGCAATTCCTGAAGGGCGGGGTCGAGATCCCTGGCAACCTCCGGCGGGCACGAGAGATACTGGTTTTCTTCCGTACGCAGCCAGCCAAGGCAATAGGTGATATTCATCCCGACCCGAGGCACAGTGGATCGGTTTTCACCGCCGGCGTGAATGACAGACCCGGTGTAAAGCAGGACGGAGCCACGCCCCATCACCGCCTGGCAGACTTCCTCCGGCTCTGCATTTCGATCCTCATCCCACTTGTGGCTGCCCGGCACAACTTGTGTTGCGCCGTTTTCCTCAGTGAACTCCGTCAGTGCCCAGATGGTATTGAACTGCGGCTCAATGTCCGGGAGATAGCCGCCCCAGGCCAGTCTGTCGCGATGCAATGGCTGCTTCCCCTGGCCAGGCAACAGCCGGATCAGCTGCGTAAGGTGCAACTGGATGCGGTCGCAGTAAGGCAGAAGAAACCGATTGGCGGCCTGCAGAACGGTGTCACTCATGACAGCCTCGCGACAGGCTGGTGAGCGCGACACGAGTGCACCAGTGCGCGTCGTGTTGTGCCCCGTAAAGGCATCATTGCCTGTGGCGGACTTGTCCATGAGCGGCTGCGTCTCGGCATCCACGCGGGCAAACAGCTTATCGTCCATCGCACCAGTCAGGATCATCGCCCCATCGCGGTCCATGATGTCAGCAATCTGGTCTTGAGTGACACGTGCCGCGGGCAGGCTTGTTAGTTGTGGCATCACATGATTTCCCTAGTCATCCAGTGGTGTTGATTGATGGGCGCCAAGCAACGGCAGCAACAAAGCCGCCACAGTCTTGCGCATGCGGGTCACGTCCCAGGCGTCAGGTTCCATGGCCACGCGCACTGCAATACCGTCAACGCCGGCAACCAATGCGTCCGCGACAATGGCAGCGTCCCGAATGCCACCTGCAGCCAACTCCTGACTCAAGGTATCGACCAGGGCCTCGTAGCCCGCCCGGTGCCGCTCGCGAAATGCCGGGTCGCTCACCCCGCGTCCCCAGAATTGCAGGAAGACCCGCCACTCCCGTGCCGTTTCGTCGCTGTTGGGTAGATAGGCCAGCGCCCGGTCAACCGGGTCCATGCCGCGCGTCTCTTCAAGGCGTTCCGCATTGCGGCGCCCCACCCGGTCAAAGGCAGCCAGCAGTACGTCGTCCTTGCTGCTGAGGTAATGGACAACCGCCCCGGTGGTCAGCCTGGCCTCACGCGCCACATCCACCAGCCGCACACTGTCCAGCCCGTGCACATCAATCGCAGCCACCGCCGCATCGGCAAGCTGGGATCGGCGCTGATCGTGGTCAACCTGTTTTGGCATAATGGTGATTATATAAAAAACATGCGTCCTGGCAACCCAAAAGCGAGCAAGGCCGGCCCTGACATCTCAGAACCGGCCCCACCCGCAGAATTTCACCGGCAAAAGTGCCTACGCAGCCCCTAAGCCGCTTTCGCCAGATATTTTGTGTTCAACAGCTCTGCGATCTGCACCGCGTTAAGCGCGGCACCCTTACGCAGATTGTCCGACACCACCCACAGCGCCAGACCATTGTCGACGGTCGGGTCCGTGCGGATGCGGCTCACGAATGTCGCAAAGTCACCGACGCACTCAACCGGCGTCACATAGCCGCCGTCTTCGCGCTTATCAACAACAAGCACCCCCGGCGCCTCACGCAGAATATTGCGGGCTTCCTTGTCGGAGATCGGCTTGGCGAACTCGATATGCACCGCCTCCCCATGCCCAACAAATACCGGCACGCGTACCGATGTCGCCGTGAGCTTGATCTTCGGATCAAGGAGCTTCTTGGTTTCGACGGTCATCTTCCACTCTTCGGTGGTGTACCCGTCTTCCATGAAGTCACCCCCATGCGGGATCACATTGAATGCGATCTGCTTGGGATAGATCGACTTCTCAATCGGATCATTCACAAAAACGGCGCGCGTCTGGTTGAACAGCTCATCCATCGCGTCCTTGCCGGTGCCGGACACTGATTGATAGGTCGACACAACCACACGCTCGATCTGAGCCGCGTCATGCAGCGGCTTCAACGCCACCACCAGCTGCGCCGTCGAGCAGTTCGGATTGGCGATGATGTTCTTCTTCGTGTAGCCCGCAATCGCGTCCGCATTCACTTCCGGCACGATGAGGGGCACATCCGGGTCCGTCCGCCAGGTCGACGAATTGTCGATCACCACAGCGCCCTGCTTGGCGATCTTCGGTGACCATTCCTTGGACACGCCGCCGCCCGCCGACATCATCACAATGTCGGTGTCTGAAAAATCAAAGTTCTCCAGCGCCTGGCACTTGAGCGTCTTGTCCCCATAGGAAACGTCCTTGCCCTGGCTGCGGCGCGAGGCAATGGCCACCACTTCCGTCGCCGGAAACTGGCGCTCCTCAAGAATATTGAGCATCTCATGGCCCACATTCCCCGTGGCGCCCACAACTGCAACTTTCAAACCCATCGGTTTCATTCCTTACGTCTCTGCCTCTTCCGCACCCGTCCGGCAACCGGACAGAGCCCCGTCTCGTCTGCTCTCGCCTCTAGCGCCGGCAGAAGAGAGGAGAGCGGCACAAGCGGCAGGATCAGACGGCCAAGGTCTTGGTGGTTGGCGTCTTGATTTTGGTGGTTGGAGTGGTGGTAGTTGCGGCTGGCGAACACGCAAAATCGCCCGCAAGACGCATGTCTTGCGTGGTCAAAATCGCGGGGCTCGTCTCATGCCTGGCCATCAAGGTCCAAATTCCATCAATTTCCGGCGCTTATATGTCATCGCACTCCCTTCCAGTCAATGAACGGCGCGCATGGCTCCCAACTGTGACCGCATGCCCCAAACACGACATCTCACCAACATATGATACGCTCATTCGGCGCGGGGTGGATAAGGTTGTGGTCCAAGGAGATGACCTGATGACACCAACGAAATTAGGCAGCACGGCCCTCATCTGTACGCTGGGCCTTGCGCTCACGGCCTGTGCCGGCGACCGGTCTGAAAAGATCGCCGCACAGAATGAAATCGACCATCAAAACTGCCTCGAGCTGGGCTTTGAGGAAGGCACGGAAGCCTATGGCAATTGCCGGCTGAAGCTGCGCGAAATCCGCGCTGCTGAATCCAGCCGCAATAGCGGCGGCAATTTCGGTGTCGGCGTTGGCATCGGCATTGGCTTGTAACAGGAGTATCACCATGAAGCCGTTGATCGTATCCGCCGCCCTGGCCCTGACTCTCACAGCCTGCGCCTCAGCCGAGGAGCGTGCCGCCCGCGCCCAGGCGCAACTGGCAGCTGACCAGGCTGAATGTAAGACCCTCGGCTTCACACCCGAAACGGAAGCCTTCAGCAACTGCCTGCTGAAGCTGCGCGAAATCCGTGCCGAAGAGGCATCGGCCCGCGAACAGCGCCGCGCCAACAACCGCGCCATCTGGGGACCCGATTGGCCCTGGTACTACCGTCGGGGCTTCCGCGGCCGGCACTGGTAGCTAAGCGGCCCTCACGATTCCCGCGTTCCCTTCGGCCTGACCGGAGGGCCCATCTGAATCTGCCCATGGATCCTCCGGTCAAGCCGGAGGAAGAGCGGAAGGATGATGCAGCCCCTAGTTGGTGGCCATCTCTTCGACCACCGCGCGGCCCATCTGCGACGTGGAGACCTTGGTCATACCGTCCTGCATGATGTCGCCAGTGCGCAGCCCCTTGTCGAGCACCGACGTAATCGCGCCTTCCAGCTTGTCCGCCACGTCGCCCATGTTGAACGAATACCGCAGGCACATGGCAAGGCTCGACAGCATGGCGATGGGATTGGCAATGCCCTGCCCGGCAATGTCGGGCGCCGAGCCGTGCACCGGCTCATAGAGTGACTTGCGCTTGCCATCCGCATCAGCTGCCCCAAGCGACGCTGACGGCAGCATGCCCAGCGAGCCCGTCAGCATGGCGGCCACATCCGACAGCATGTCGCCGAACAGATTGTCCGTGACGATCACGTCAAACTGCTTGGGGGCACGCACCAGCTGCATGCCGCCTGCATCCGCCAGCATGTGGGTCAGCTCCACATCCTGATAGTCGCGCGTGTGCACCTCGGTCACCACTTCGTTCCACAGGACGCCGGACTTCATGACGTTGCGCTTCTCCATGGAGCACACCCGATTGTCGCGGGTGCGCGCAATATCAAAGGCCGCCGCTGCAATGCGCTCAATCTCATAAGTGTCATAAACCTGCGTATCGATGCCGCGCCGCTGGCCGTTCTCAAGTTCGATGATTTCCTTCGGTTCACCGAAGTAAACGCCACCCGTCAGTTCACGGACGATCAGGATATCAAGCCCTTCAACCAGCTCTTTCTTCAGCGATGACGCTTCGGCCAGCGCGCCAAAGCAGATCGCCGGGCGTAGATTGGCAAACAGTTCCATGTCCTTGCGCAGGCGCAGGAGCCCGGCCTCGGGCCGCACATCGTACGGTACGTCGTCCCATTTGGGACCGCCCACCGCGCCAAACAGCACCGCGTCCGCCGCCATCGCCCGCGCCATGTCATCTTCGGAAATCGACAGCCCGTGCGCATCATAGGCAGCCCCGCCCACAAGACCTTCTTCCACCTCAAACGAGGTCAGCCCCTGGCTGTTCATCCAGTCGATGGCGCGGCGCACTTCCGTCATGACTTCAGGGCCGATGCCGTCGCCGGGCAGGAGGAGGATCTTCTGGGTCGCCATGGGACTGTGTCTCCGAACTACAAATATCGTGGTCTGTTGGCCGGGTTCCTAGCAGGGCACGAGGCTTGATGCCACCCACTTCCCAAAACCGGCACCCATTGGCTCTTGGCTCTCTCACTCTCTGCCATCCTCCGGCTTGACCAGGGGATCCATACCCAGCCGATGGAATGGATTGCCCGGTCGAGCCGGGCAATGGCGAGCACAAGCGGAAAAGGGCAAGCTCAACCTCCCCGCGGCCCGGATGGCCGCAAGGTGACAAGACGGGATGGCAGGAGCGCCGCCCGAAGGCAGCATGTCCGTGTCTGATGCAAGTTGCGCAAACAAGCGCGTCCGGCCGCCTTTTGGGCAGCGCTCCTCGCGCGGATGGTCTTCGGCTTGGGCCGTCTCCACCGGGGAGCCCGGGTGTTACCCGGTATCCCGCCCGATGCTGCCTTTGTACCGAACTGTCCCTCGTATGAGACACGAGAGCCGCCGGGGCGCATGAGGACGCACGCGCCAGCAGAGCCGTCACCGCCATATCGCCGAAGTCCGTTACCCTTCAGCACGCTGGATGGGTCCGACCCGTGTCCCTGTAGGGCCGTCGTCACCAAGCTCCATGGCATCCGCCCTCCCACCCAGCACCCGGACGGTCCGGACTGCCCGATAGCGGGAGGCATGCGAACAAGTATGAGGCCCCCACGAGGACCGGGGATAGATTTTTGAAATTTTTTCGTGTGGTCGAAAAGACGGCGCTAAAGCGCGCCTTTTTCCAGGCCCAGCGCCAGCGCGATCCGGTCGAGCGCGTGCTCTTCCTGCGGCGAAATCGCCTGATCGGCAATGATGGCCACCCGCGCCGCATGCATCACGGCCCGCTTTTCCACATCCTGCGCCTTTACCGAGGCAACCGACACCAGCACATCCAGCGCCGTCGCCTCATAGTCATCGGGGAAGGCCTTTATTAACTCCGCCATCTCAGCGTTCAGAGCCGTCTGGTCAAACCGGGTAAACGCTTCGTCCGCTGCCAACTCACTCATCAACCGGCCTTCCTCGACGGGCGCGAACTGCCCATCGGAATAGGCAACCATGAGATAGGCGCCACAGATAGCATGAAGGGCCGTTTTGATGTCCTGCTCACTCACAAGCGCTCTCCCTGACAAGCGGCTCAATCCGGGCGTCGCAATGCTTCGGCGTTACCATTCCGCAGGTGACCCGGAATGCGGAACATACAGTGTGATCACTGTAGCGGACATCTCACCCTCATCCGCCGCACGCGACAGCATGATTGCCCATCTCTTTGGGTCTCGAACCGGATGCTTTGCCCAAAGGAGGACTTCGTCCCACCCATTGAGACCATGTCTGTAGTCCGGTTCAAGCATTGGAAGATCGTCAGCAACAAGTGAGACGACGGCCTCACGCAATGCCGCGCGCTGAGACATTTCCAGCCGCACAAGCTGGTCAGAGATCGAACAGCGCCCATCCTTCAGGGAAACTGTTAGTTTGCTCTTTGATTCAGCCCAGAGCTCTTCGTCCACCGAAGGCAGGCGCTCCAATGAGCCTCCCGGTTCAACAATCTCGCCCTGCGTGAGCGGAAGGCAGTACGACCGGAACAACTCAATGGCAGATGCAACGCGGTCGATGTGAGACTCATGCATTTGTCGGCCGATATAGCCAATGCCAGCAAAGACGGCGGCGATCACAACAATTGGAAGTGCTTTCCTCACAACATTAGTCATAAATCACCGACGTTCTCCGATGGCTTGCGGTCCCCCGGTTTGACGGAAGAAGCCATCTCACGGTCCGCGTGGACCCCCAGATCAAGGCGGGGGGACACCCGGAAAAGGGACAGCGTCTTCAGACCCAGCTGCGCGCAGCCTTGTCCTTGCCTTCAAAGGTGTCGATGGCGTCCGCCTGCTGCATGGTGAGGCCGATGGCATCAAGGCCGTTCAGCAGGCAGTGCTTGCGGAAGGCATCAATCTCGAAACTGATCGTGCCGCCGTCCGGGCCCTTGATCTCCTGCGCTTCCAGATCAATGGAGATAACCGCGTTGGAGCCGCGCTCTGCGTCATCCATCAGCTTGTCCACATCCGCCTTGGGCAGGACGATGGGCAGAATGCCGTTCTGGAAACAGTTGTTGTAAAAAATGTCCGCGAATGACGTGGAGATGATGCAGCGGATGCCAAAATCCATCAGCGCCCACGGCGCATGCTCACGCGACGAGCCGCAGCCAAAATTGTCACCCGCCACCAGAATTTTCGCATCGCGATAGGCCGGCTGGTTGAGCACGAAGTCTTCGACCTCCGAGCCGTCGTCCTTGTAGCGCATCTCGTCAAACAGATTGACCCCCAGCCCCGTCCGCTTGATCGTCTTGAGGAACTGCTTGGGAATGATCATGTCCGTATCAACATTCGTGATCGGCATCGGCGCCGCAACGCCGGTGAGTTTGTCGAATTTATCCATCGTTCAGTTCCTTCATCTGCCCTGCATCGCTATTGCGAAGGCACATCTTCAAGTGTGGCGGCTGTCCCAGCGGTCGTAGCCAGAATGTCGTACTTCTCCCACGGACGTTCATAGTTCGCGACTTTGTGGTCCGCGCAGTTGTCTGAGTTCTTCCAGTGCGCGTTTGTCTCAGTTCCACGTCCGTCAAAGTTGATTATCGCATCGCGCATGTTTGCGTTGATCTTCTCCACGGACAGGACGATCTCTCCCCCCGAAAAGCCGGATTCCATTGCCGAGCTTGCATTGACCGTCACTCTGGGTTCACCGCGAATATTACGATTGCAGAGCATGCCACTCTCGACATCACTCACCGCAATGAAACCATGCCCCCGTTCACCGGCCAGTTCTGCCAACCGGACAATTGCAATGGCCAGAGTTCGGGTTTGGGTCGTTACTGACGAGGCCTCAACCGCAACAGTGTAACTGTTTCCGTCAACACGTTCGTCCTTCCAGCCATCATTGGTGTCGAACAACGTAAACTTTCGTTCTTTGTAGGGCGTAGGGTCAAAGTTTTTTGAATCCATGCGCGCTGCCGTCCCTGCAATAGAAGGCAATGCCCACCCAAGACACAACAGCACCGCCACCAGCATCAGTGTCGCTTGAGACCCTTTGCCGTTGCTGGTGAGGAAGCTCAACATATGCTCTTACTTCACATCCCGCACATCAACGAAGTGTCCGGCAATTGCCGCCGCAGCCGCCATCGCAGGCGACACCAGATGTGTCCGCCCACCGCGGCCCTGACGGCCTTCGAAATTACGGTTGGAGGTCGAGGCGGAGCGTTCGCCGGGGCTGAGCTTGTCGGCGTTCATGGCGAGGCACATGGAGCAGCCCGGCTCGCGCCAGTCGAAGCCTGCTTCGATCAGCACCTTGTCGATGCCTTCGGCTTCCGCCTGGTCCTTCACAAGGCCCGAGCCCGGCACGACCAGCGTGCGGATGCCGTCCTTGACCTTCTTGCCCCTGGCGACTTCCGCCACGGCACGCAGATCCTCGATGCGGCCATTGGTGCATGAGCCAATGAACACCGTATCGACGGCGACGTCGGTCATCTTGGTGTTGGGCTCAAGCCCCATATAGTCGAGCGCACGCTCGACGGAGCGGGCCTTGTCGGCGTCTTCGATCTTGGCAGGGTCCGGCGTCATGCCGGTGACCGAGACAACATCCTGCGGGCTCGTGCCCCAGGTGACGATCGGCGCCAGATTGTTGACGTCCAGCGTGATCTCACGATCAAACACCGCACCCTCATCAGACGGCAGCGAGCGCCAGTAGGCTTCCGCAGCCTCCCATGCGTCACCTTGTGGCGCGCGCGGGCGGCCCTTGAAGTATTCAATTGTTTTTTCGTCCGGCGCGATGAGGCCGGCGCGGGCGCCGCCTTCAATCGTCATGTTGCAGACGGTCATGCGGCCTTCCATGGAGAGCGCGCGGATCGCCGGGCCCGCGAACTCGATCACATAGCCCGTGCCGCCCGCCGTGCCGATTTCGCCGATGATCGCCAGGATGATGTCCTTGGCGGTTAGATGCTCCGGCAGCGTACCTTCCACATTGACCCGAAAATTCTTGGCCTTCTTCTGGATCAGCGTCTGGGTGGCCAGCACATGCTCGACCTCGGACGTGCCGATGCCGTGCGCCAGCGCACCGAATGCACCATGGGTGGATGTATGGCTGTCGCCGCACACAATGGTTGTGCCCGGCAGGGTAAAGCCCTGTTCCGGCCCGACGATGTGCACGATGCCCTGACGGATGTCATCGGTCGGCAGATACTCGACACCGAACTCCTTGCAATTGGCTTCAAGGGTCTCGACCTGGATGCGGCTTTCCTCATCCGCAATGCCCTGGGAGCGATCAGACGTCGGCACATTGTGGTCCGCCACGGCCAGCGTCTTTTCAGGACGGCGCACGGAGCGGCCGGACATCCGCAGACCTTCAAAGGCCTGCGGGCTCGTCACTTCATGAACAAGGTGGCGGTCAATATACAGCAGGCCCGTGCCGTCTTCGCGGGTTTCAACAATGTGATCATCCCAGATCTTGTCATACATCGTACGCGGGGCAGACATCAGCTTGCTTCCTTCTCGTTCATCAGTCTCATCACCTGCGTCACACAGGCAGCCGCATGGAACAGGAGAAATCCCGTCCATGCGGATCGGTCATATAGGCATACCGGGCGGCGATATGAACCACATCGCCAGTAGGGAAGAAGCGCTTACGCTTTCTTCTTGCCCTTGCCGCCTGCCTTGTGGTCAACGCGCTCTGCGATACGCGCAGACTTACCGCGACGGCCGCGCAGGTAGTAGAGCTTGGCGCGGCGCACCTTACCCGTGCGGACCAGCTCGATTGAGTCGATCAGCGGGGAGTAGACCGGGAACACACGCTCCACGCCTTCATTGTACGAAATCTTCCGTACCGTGAAGTTCTGGTGCAGGCCTTCGCCGGAGCGCGCGATGCAGACGCCTTCATAGGCCTGGATACGCTCGCGGGAGCCTTCCACAACCTTCACGTTGACGCGGACCGTGTCGCCCGGGCGGAAATCGGGAACCTTCTTGGTTTCGCCCAGCTTCGCGGCCTGTTCGGCGTTGATTTCTTCGATGATATTCATGGGATGAACCCTCGATCTCTCGTCATCAATCTAATGGTCAAGTGCGGGACGCGCCTCACGCGCGCCGCCGGTCTACGTTTGGTAAGCCGCCAGCAGATCAGGCC